>Ga0126311_10001312_pt1 | contig 11991 bp, 9 predicted proteins | sample Plot61_FD_92539 | JGI IMG/M metagenome (GOLD analysis project Ga0126311, IMG submission 92539) | Serpentine soil microbial communities from UC McLaughlin Reserve, CA, USA - Plot61 | ecosystem: Environmental > Terrestrial > Soil > Grasslands | place: USA: UC McLaughlin Reserve, Lake County...
CATCTCGGCTATCGTGAAGTACAGGTTGATCGCCTTCATCACCCACGCGCTCGAGCTCCACTCGCCGCCCTCTTCTTCTCTCTGCGCGACCCGCAACTCACCCCGATCCAGGGCCGCTACCGTGTCGAAGACCGCCGCGCGGTGCCCCTCGTCCTCGAGCAGCCTCCTGTCCTCGAACGCTGCCTCTATCTTATCCCTCACAGCTCTCCCTCACTCACAAGCCTCTTCCAGCGTTCTATGGCCCTTGCGCACTCCTCGAGTCCGGGCACGAGCGCGATCCTTATGTACCCCTCGCCTCCAGGTCCGAACGAGCGGCCCGGCGCGACGACGATACCCTCTTCGAGAAGCCTCAGCGCGTAGGCCTCATCATCGCCGCCAGGTGCCGCCACCCACAGGTAGATGCTCGCGTCCGTTGGCAGGTAGTCGATACCGGTCCGCGCCAGAAAGGCCTCGAAGAGCGCCCGCTTCCCGGCGAAGACCCTGCGCCGTTCCCGGACGTGCTCGTCGTCGCTCCAGGCCGCCACCGCGGCGTCCTGCACGAAGGAGGGGGTGGCTGCGCCGACGGAGGGACGCAGCTTCTTGAGGGCGGCTATGAGCTCCGCATCTCCTGCCATCATCGCCGAGCGGTAGCCCGTCATGCCGCTGCGTTTGGAGAGAGAGCAGAAGGCGAGCGCGCGCTCCTTTGTGACCTCGAGGATCGAGGGCGGTGGCTCCCCTGAGTAGAGGTCGTTGTAGCACTCGTCCGAGAAGAGAAGAAGGTCGTGCTCGCGGCAGAGAGCTGCCACCTTCTCCAGGTACTGGTACGTCGCCCTTACGCCGGTGGGGTTGTGAGGGTAGTTGATCCAGAGTATCCGCGTCCTCTCGGGGTCTATGGCCTCAGGCGGTAACAGGAACCCGTCATCAGCCCTTAGCCTCACGGGCAGCGGTTCTCCTCCCGCGAACAGGGTTCCGCGCTCGTAGACGGGGTAGCCGGGGGTGCCGAAGGCGACCCCGCACCGGGTATGCGACGGGTGCAGGAAGGCGAAGGGGGCGTGGAAGATCGCCTCCTTGGAGCCTGTGGCGGGGAGCACCTGCCTCTCGGGGTCGAGCTCGACCCTGTGGCGCCGCGCCATCCAGCCGCTGAAAGCCTCGCGCAGCTCCCTCTTGCCCTGCGTGGTGGGGTACTGGCTCACCTCGGGGAGGCCCTCTACGAGGGCTCGCCGTATCTTCGGGTCCGTCGGCTCGCGGGGATCGCCCGTGCCGAAGTCGAGGAGCTCGATGCCGCGCTCCTCGATCTCGCGCCTGCGCTCGTCGAGGCGCAGCAGCGGGTACGCGCCGCTTCGCTCGAGCGCGGGGTTGAGCAGGAGGGGAGGAGCGGTTGCGCGGCCGGGTCTACGGTTCATGTTCGTGTCGCGCCGGGTCTCGGCACGGGGTATATTCCCCCTACTCCGCTTGCTCCGAGCAAGCAATATAGCACTTCCATAGGGGCCGCGAGGCGGGAAAAGGAGGAGGTAGGGCTCTTGGATGAATTCCACCACGAGGCGGGCGCACTGCTCTGCGAGAGCGTGCCGCTCTCGGAGATAGCCGAAGGAGCTGGGACGCCGGTCTACGTCTACAGTCACGCCGCTCTGGAGAGAAACTACAGGGAGCTGGATGAGGCGTTTGCGGACCTGGATCACCTGGTCTGCTACGCGGTCAAGGCGAACGGGAACCTCGCTGTCTTGCGCGCCCTTGCCTCCTTCGGGGCAGGGGCCGACATCGTCTCGGGTGGAGAGCTCTACCGCGCGATGCGCGCAGGGTTCGACCCAAAGAAGGTAGTCTTCGCGGGGGTCGGCAAGACTGACAGGGAACTCATGGCCGGCCTCGGGGAGCGCATCCTGCTCTTCAACGTCGAGTCGGCCTCCGAGCTCGAGCACCTCGACAGGCTCGCGAGCACTTACGGCAAGCGGGCCCGCGTAGCCTTGCGGGTCAACCCCGACGTGGATGCCGAGACCCACGAGCACGTCGCCACGGGAAGGGCTTCGGACAAGTTCGGCATCCCGGTCGACGAGGCGCTCGCGCTCGCAGAGAGGGTGGGAGAGTACAAAAGCGTCGACCTCATAGGGGTCCACCAGCACATAGGGTCCCAGATCACCAAGCTCGCGCCCTTCACAGGGTCGGTCGAGAAGAGCGCGGGGCTCGTCGATGAGCTCAAGGGTCGGGGCTTCGATATCAAGTTCTTCAACATCGGCGGCGGCCTCGGCATCCGCTACAAGGACGAGGAAACCCCTACTCCGAGAGAGCTCGTAGAGGCCGTTCGCCCCGCCCTCGAAGCTACCGGGACCAAGATTCTCTGCGAGATGGGACGCTTTATAGCAGGCGATGCAGGCGTCCTCCTTACCCGGGTCGTCTACCGCAAGAGGAGCGGGGAGAAGGACTTTATAGTGGCCGACGCTGGTATGAACGACCTCCTGCGCCCGAGCCTCTACGACGCCCACCACGAGGTGCGCTCCGTGAACGAGGACGGCTCCGTCGCGAACGCCGACCTCGTAGGTCCGGTCTGCGAGTCAGGTGACTACCTCGCGCGCGACCGCGAGCTGCCAGACGCCAGGGAGGGAGACCTGCTCGCGATCATGTGCGCCGGCGCCTACGGCTTCTCGATGGCCTCGAACTACAACTCCCGCCCCCGACCGGCCGAGGTCCTCATAAGAGGGGACAGATGGGCCGTAGTCCGCGAGCGCGAGACCGCCGCAGACCTCGTGAAAGGCGAACTCGTCCCTGCGTTCTTGTAGCTAGTCAGCACGCTCCGGCCTTTAAGGCCTCCGCTCATCAGCCCGGCGCTTTTAGCGCCTTGTCAGCACGCCTCGGCCGCTAGTCTAGGCCTCGCTTTCAGCATTTCAGCTGATTGGCTGACCAGCTCTCTAAACGCGGCGGTTGAGCAGCAACGGTGAGAGGCGCGGGCTCTTGTGCGCAAGGAGCGCGTCCACCGAGAAGGCTTTTGCTGCGGGGCTAAGCAGGATCACTATCGAGATCAGGGCCACAAGCACGTTTATGGTAAGGAGCTCGGGCGCCCCTAGGCCCATGCCGAGCCGCACGCCGCCCTGGGAGAGCGTGATGACCAGGCTCATGGCTACGCTCCCGATGGCCGCGATGTTGGTGAGGAGACCGAAGATAAGGGCTATCCCAAGCGCCAGCTCCCCCACGCGCATGAGCTGGGCGAAGATCTCTGCGTTGGGCACGACGACCCCGCGCATGAAGTTCTGGAAGAAGGGGGGCGCCTGCGAGACGAAGCCTCCTGCCTGCAGGCTGGTCGCGAACTGTTGCGGGAACTCGGGGTTCAGCAGCTTCTCAATGGCGCCGTTGAGCCAGACGGCCCCTACCAGTACGCGCACCCACACCATAGCGTTCACCGCGCGGCTCCTCTCCGAGGGTACAGGATCTACTCTATTCTACGTACGCGCGCAGCAAAGGGATGGAGAACCGAATTGCGTTGTGTTGCGTATGTAGCTGTACGAAACCACAGAAAGGGAGCGGCTTGGAAGAGAAGATCTCGCGCAGAGGGTTCATACGCCTGGGAACCGCCCTCGGGGTGAGCGCCGCAGGTGCATCCGTGCTCGCAGCCTGCGGAGGAGGCGAGTCGGGAAGCAGTGGTTCGGATAACGGGTCGGGTGGCAGTGGAGGGGGCGGTCCAACCGAGTCCTCGGGCGGCGGCTCGAACGAGGCGCAGACCTCAGGGGGTCAGGCCATCGCAAAGACCTCCGAGGTAGCGGCAGGGGATGCCATGGAGTTCAAGGACTCGGGGAGTCCGGCCGTGCTCGTTCACCTCGAGAGCGGGGACTTCGTCGCCTACTCGGCGGTCTGCACGCACCAGGGCTGCACGGTGGCCTACAAGAACAACCAACTCGCCTGTCCCTGCCACGGCTCGGTCTTCGACCCTGTCACCGGGGGCGAGGTGGTCAACGGGCCAGCTCAGCGACCCCTCCCCGAGATACCGGTCGAGGTTCGAGGCGGGGAGGTGTTTCGCGCCTAGCGGCGCGCTCTCAGCACGCTCCAGTCTTCGGCTTCCGCTTTCAGCACGCTTCGGGCCTTTTTAAAGGCCCTCGCTTGTCAGCATTTCAGCTTTTATATGATCTTGCTGACTAGCTGAAAGCGAGGCCGCAAGGCCGAAGCGTGCTGAGAGGCGCCTGGCTGCAAGCCAGTGCGGCGGGCTGACAAGGCGCTAAAAGCGCCGTGCTGAGAAGCGAAGCCCTTATAAGGGCTGAGCGTGCTGACTAGCTACCCGGTGGAGCCGGGTGGCGAGCTGACTGGCTGACAAGCTAATATTCAGTCATGGAGGAGCGCATCGGGCTGGGAGGGGCGGCGGCCGTCCTCGACGTACCTGCCGAGACGGTCCAGCGGCTGGTGGACGAGGGGCGCCTGAGCGCGGAGCGTGATGAGGGGGGAGGTTACACGTTCAGCCTCTCCGAGATCGTGGAGCTCGCGCGCGAGCTCGGCGCCGATGCCGCGGAGGAGGTCTTCGAGGGGGAGGTGATCGGGGAGGAGTCGTCTGGCTCTACTCGCCTCCCTGCTGTCCCTTTCGAGCGCTACGAGCGGCTTCTGCAGCAGGGCCAGGACTACAAGACCCGCCTCGAGGAGCGGAGCAGCCAGATGGAGGAGATCCGTGAGGAGCGCGACGCCGCCCGCATGGAGATAGACCGCCTCTGGGCGGAGATCGAACGCCTCAACCTCGTCGAGTTCCAGCGCGAGCTGCAGGAGAAGACCATCTCGACCCTCGAGGAGGAGAAGGAGAGGCTCGAGACCGAGAGGGAGCGCCTGATCCAGGAGCGCATCGAGCTGGTAGAGGAGAGGTCAACCCTGGCCGAAGACCGCGTCCGCCTCGAAGCCGAGCTCAAAGCCCTGAAGAACCGCGGCTTCTGGTCGCGTCTCTTCGGCGGTTAGCGGCGCGGGTCCACATCTTTTGGTAGGGTTGGCCGTGCTACGTTAGACTAGGAGGCTTGTGATGTACCACCCTACCCGCTGTGAGTTTCTAGTCCGAAGCGCGTTGCTCGCGGCAGGTGTATCCACCCTTCCTCTGCTACGTCCCACGACCTCGACGGCGCAGGGGGCCATCCGCGCCGAGGATCTCGTAGACGCTGGGGAGTCGTTCGGGCGTGGCACTGGTAGAGGGGTGACGCAAGGCGCGGCGCCCGGAGGGACCGCCTTGCGGGCCGCTCGCGGCGGCGCTTTCACCTCCCGCGTGCTGCAAAGCTCCATCGGGTTCACCCACGTAGGGCTGCACTGGTCGGCGGCAGTGCCGTCGCAGGCAGAGCTCGTTTTCGAGCTGCGCACCAGCCAGGATGGCTCGAGCTGGTCCCCCTGGAGCGCGGCGCGCCTCCAGCGCTTGCCGGAGGAGACGCAGGTAGGCGACTACTTCGCGAGCCTCGTCTACGCCGGTGGCGCGCGATTCGTGCAGTATCGCGCCACCTTCCAGACCGCCGGTGGCGCGAGCCCCAGCCTGCAGAGGGTGACGGCAACGGTTATCGACTCGCCGGCCACTACGATATCTCTCTCCTCCGTGGCCACCGACCAGCTGCCGGCCCAGTCTGTAAGCGACGCCGACTCGGGCCGCGATCTCACCGTGACCTCGAGGGAGCAGTGGGGGGCTAACGAGAAGCAGCGCTTCAGCCGGCGCAACAAGGAGCTCTGGGCCGAGATGTTCGTGCCGGCCAAGAAGCTCATAGTCCACCACACCGCCACCCGCAACGACTACGCGGATGCCGCTGAGGCCGCTGCTGAGGTGCGTGCGATCTACTACTACCACGCCGTAACCCAGCGCTGGGGAGACATCGGTTACGCTGCTCTTGTAGACAGGTTCGGCAACCTCTACGAGGGCAGGCACGGGCGTGGAGAGGGAACGGGCCGCGAGTACCTTAGCGCCGGCGTCGTGGCGGGTCACGACACGGGGTACAACTACGGCAGCGCTGGCGTCGCGCTCCTCGGCGACGCCACTCAGGGCAACTGGCCGATGACCGCGGACAACGGCCCGATGTGGGACGCGCTGGTTCGCTTCGGCGTGTTCGAGGCGGGACGCCACTACCTGCGGCCCCTCAACGCCGACGGCACCGCCGCCTCCTCCAGCTTCCTGCGCTCGGACAACGTGTGGACTGCCAGCATGCGCAACGTCTCGGGTCACAAGGAGACCAACAGCACGGCCTGCCCTGGGGAGACCGTGATGGCGCTGCTCGACGAGCTGCAGAGCGCCGTCCACTCCGGCCTCGCCGACACCAGCCGCACGGGCGTCACGCTAACCAACGTGAGGCCCGGCGGGCGCGAGACCAGGGTGGGCACTACCATCGCCTACGAGTGGGCTGCGGAGCAACCGGAGGGCGGTTGGACGCTGGTCGGCTACGAGTACTGCGCCGAGGGCTGGTACAAGCCGGCCAACAACATCAACATAACGTACCTGAGCGGCTACACCTCGGAGGCCCAACCCCGTCAGGCCTGGACCAGGGTTGGCGCGCAGACGACCAGCAGGTCGTTCACCCCTACCAAGGCGGGGCAGTATACCTTCCACGTGCGGGCGGTCCTCAGGAACGACACCACGGGGACCGAGCGCCGTGGCGCCTACGCTGGAAGGCACACTTACCTTGTGAAGTAGATCCCCGGGGCTCCGCGCGTCCGGCAGTATACTCAGAAGATCACGGCTCGGGGCTGCCAAGGGGAGTCATTTATGCGCGGCGACAGAGGAAGGGCTGGGGGCGTGACGTACACTGCCTGGTTCGATGAGATCGGCAAGGACGGCATCGCCCTCGTTGGCGGCAAGGGCGCCAACCTCGGCGAGCTGAGCCGCGTCGGGATGCCGGTGCCGCCCGGCTTTGTCCTCACCACGAGGGCTTACGACGCTTTCGTCGAGGCGGCCGGGCTCGGGGGCGAGATCGTCGGCCTCGCCGCGAGCGCGGATGACCCCGGCGCCTTCGAGGCGGCCGCGCGGAGGATCCACGATCTCTTCGCCGGGGGTGAGATCCCCGAGGACCTGGCAGGCGAGCTCGAAAGTGCCTACAGGCGGCTGGCGAACGGGGGAGCCGTCGCCGTCCGCTCTTCCGCCACGGCCGAGGACCTCGCGGGGGCGAGCTTCGCGGGCCAGCAGGAGACCTACCTCAACGTCCGCGGCCCGGCGGCGCTCGTCGAGGCCGTAAGGGGTTGCTGGGCGAGCCTGTGGACGGCGCGGGCCATGGCCTACAGGGAGCGCCGGAACATAGAGGCGCCCTCCGTGAAGCTGGCCGTGGTGGTCCAGCGGATGGTGGAGGCCGAGGCTGCGGGGATACTCTTCACGGCTGATCCCGTCGGCGGCCGGCGCGACAGGGTGGTCATAGAGGCGTCGTGGGGGCTTGGCGATGCCGTCGTCGGCGGGCTGGTGACCCCCGATACGCTCGTGGCCGAGAAGGCGAGCGGGCGTGTGATCTCACGCGAGACCGCCCTCAAAGAACTGATGACCGTCTACGCCAGAGGCGGCACGGAGGAGCGGCCCGTGCCCGAAGAGCGGCGCCAGGAGGCGGTGCTCGGCGATGAGGTAGTGGCGGATCTGGTGGACTACGGGGTACGCATCGAGGAGCACTACGGGGTCCCACAGGACATCGAGTGGGCGCTGGCAGACCAGAGGCTCTTCATCCTGCAGGCGCGTCCCATCACCAACCTCCCGGCCCAGCCGCTCGAAGGCGTGCGCTGGGAGCCGCCCTTCCCCGATTCCGCCTGGTGGCGCCGGCAGGTAGTCGAGAACCTCCCCGAGCCGCTCTCGCCGCTCTTCGACGAACTGTACCTGCGAGAGGGGCTCGAGCTCTCCATCGAGGCAATGATGGAGCTCTTCATGCCGCATTTTCGCCTCGAGGACTTCGCAGACAGGCCCTTCTTCGCATCGATCAACGGCTACGCCTACACGCGGGCCAACTACAAGGTAAGCTGGGGCAAGGTCCCTGTCATCCTGCGCGCCACCTTTGAGGAGTTCCGCATGGTCTTCGGAGATGCGATGCTTGCTTACTGGCGCGAGCAGGCACTGCCCTCCTACCTGGCGAAGATCGAGCGGTGGAAGGCGGTAGAGCTGGCCGGCGCCTCCGACGAGCGACTCCTTGCCGGTGTGCGCGAGCTGGCTGTTGAGGATGCCCGCTACTGGTTCGCCTGCGCCCTTATGATAGCCCGCGCGAAGGTAACGGACGCGCTGCTCGGCCGCTTCCTGGCGGTGCGCGGGAGCAACCTGACCAGCGGAACCTTACTCCGCGGCTTCCCTTCCCCCACCGTCGACGCCGAAACCGAGCTGCAGGTGCTCGCCGAGCGGGTCCGCGCATCCGAGGAGCTGCAGGCCATCGTCACCGACACGCCCGCGGCAAACTTGCTGGAAGCGCTAGAGGGCACCCCTGCCGGCAGGGCCTGGCTCGCCGCCTTCGCCCGTTACCTGGCCCGGTACGGCCACCAGGTCTACAACCTGGACTTCGTGGTGCCAACCCAGGCCGACGACCCGATGCCCGTACTGCTGAGCCTCAAGGTGATGGCGCGGCAACCGGGGGGCGACGCGCGGGCGCGCCAGAGGGCCATCGCCGCGGAGAGGGACGCCGGCGCGGAGGAGACGGCGAGAGCCTTGGATCCCCTCAGCCGGCGGCTGTTCCGCGCTCTTCTCGGCCTGGCGCAACGCTTCGGACCGGATCGGGAACAGGCGCTCTTCTACATGGGCGCGGGCTGGCCCACCCTGAGGCGCCTCGCGCTCGAGCTGGGCCGGCGGCTCGCCGGGAGCGGCTCTTTGCTCGCGGCCCAGGACGTGTTCTTTCTCGAGACCTCGGAGATCGAGGCCGCCATCGCTGCGCGGGAGGGCGGCGAGGCCGTGCCCGAGCTCGCACGCCTGGCGCGCGGGCGGCGCGAGCTGCGCGAGTCCCGCAAGCGGCTGCACCCGCCACCCGTGGTGCCGCTCGACCACAGGCTTCGTTTCGGTCCCATCGACATGTCGGCCTGGGAGACGCAGCGGCGCAACGAGCCGGCCGGCCCGGTTCTGCGGGGCTTCGCGGTCAGCCCCGGTAAGGTGAGAGCTCCGGCCAGCGTCATCCGCTCGCCAGAGGACTTCTCGCGGATGGAGCCAGGCACGGTCCTGGTCTGCCCCACCACTACCCCCGCGTGGACACCGCTGTTCTCCCAGGCGCGCGGGCTCGTTACCGACGTCGGGGGCGTCCTGGCGCACGGTTCCATAGTGGCGCGCGAGTACGGTATCCCTGCAGTCCTCGGCACGGGAATCGCGACCACACGTATAAGGTCCGGGCAGAACATCACGGTGGACGGTGACGCCGGCACCGTCACCCTCGTGGACGGCACTGCAGAGACCGCGCAGGAAGAAGGGGCGCGCGATCTCCCGCGAGCGAGAACCGTCGCACTCGTCGCCCTGGCCGTCGCAGCGGCTCTCGCGGCCGCAAGGTGGAGAAACCGCAGCTAGTCAGCATTTCAGCCCGCTCCGGCCTAGCGGCCTCCGCTCGTCGGCCAGTCAGCTAGAAAGCTGAAATGCTGAAAGCGAGAGCCGAAGCGTGCTGAAAGGCGCCCGGCTTAAAGCCGGTGCGCCGGGCTGACAAGCGCGCATATTGGATGCTCGGGGAGCATCCAATATGCGCTTCAGCTAGAGTTCCACTCTGTATGGAGCGAGGAGGGATAGAACGGCTGGTGCTGCGGGCGCGTGGGTTGGCCGCGCTGCGCGGGGTTCTGGACTCATCAGCCGCGATGGACTTCGTTGCGTTGATCGAGCTTCTGGCGGAGGAGCGATCGGAGGCCACCGCCGTGGCCGAGACCTTTGGGAGGTTGTGGGAGAAGCTGGCGCTCGAGTCCCTCCTCCCCGATGCCTGGCAATCACATCTCGTCGGACGCCTTCTTGACTGCGAGACCCCCTTCAGCCTAGCCGCCGAGAGGGGGGAGATGAGCCTGTCGCTCGTCGAGCAGGCCCGCAGAGACCTGCGCACGCTACAGGAGCTCTTCGAGATCGAGGCCCTACCCCTGCTCGAGATGGTAGAGGGTGCCGCGCCAGGGCTCGGCTGCGTCTGGGTCCCCTGGACCGATCAAGAGCGCGCCGGTGGAGAGTCTCCCCGCTTCGCGCTAGCCAGGAAGCTCCTCGCCTCCGGTGACTGGGGAGATCTTGCCGAGCTTCTAGCGGATTACTACGCCAGCCACGGCGCGGGGCTTTTCGGACGCTACAGCGCGTTCCGCTGGCGGGAGGATGGTCTTCAGGCCGTGGAGGAGCCGGATCCCGTACGCCTCGTCGAGCTCGTCGGGTACGAGCGCGAGCGGGAGCCATTGCTCGAGAACACCAGGCGCTTCCTCGCCGGGCTTCCGGCCCACCACGTCCTGCTCTACGGTCTGCCCGGGACGGGCAAGTCCTCTACCGTAAAGGCGGTGCTCAACGAGTACGCGGACCGGGGGCTGCGGCTCGTAGAGGTGGCGAAGGAAGACCTCGGGGAGTTGCCGCGGGTGCTCGAGACCTTGCGGGGACGCGGGCCACGCTTCGTACTCTTCGTGGACGACCTCTCGTTCGAGGAGCACGAGGTCGAATACAAGTCGCTCAAGGCGCTCCTTGAGGGGAGCATCGAAAGGACGCCAGAGAACGTCAGGGTCTACGCCACCTCCAACCGCCGCAACCTGGTGCGCGAGCGCTTCTCCGAGCGCGAAGACGACGTACACGCCCGCGACACGGTGCAAGAGAAGCTATCTCTGGCGGCGCGCTTCGGGTTGCGCATCACCTTCAGCGTCCCTGACCAGGGAAGGTACCTCGAGATCATCGCCAGGCTGGTAAGACAACGCGGCATAGAGGTCCCTGAAGGGGAGTTGGTCGAGCGCGCCATGCTCTGGGATCGCTGGCACGCCGGCCGCTCGGGGCGCACCGCCCGCCAGTTCGTGGACGAGCTGGAGGCGGAGCTGGCATAGTCGGTTTGCAGTAGGGGCGGTTTGCAAACCGCCTCTACTGCAATGCGCGTTAGACCGCTCTGGGAGGTGCCTCGTTCAGGCTCAACCAGTAGAGCTTGAGTTGCTCCACGGCCATGACGAATTGCTCGAAGTTCACGGGCTTGCGCACGTAGCTGTTGGCCCCGAGGCCGTAGCCGTCGAGCATGTCCTGCAGCTCCTTCGAAGAGGTAAGGATGACCACGGGCAGAAGTCGAGTTCGCGCGTCGGCCCGCAGGCGCCGCAAGACATCTAGCCCGTCTATCCTTGGCAGCTTGAGGTCGAGTAGGATCAGCCGCGGCATGACGCTGGTGTCCCTCCCCGCGTACGCGCCGGTAGCGAACAGGTAGTCGAGGGCCTCTACACCGTCACGGGCAACCACGACCTCGTTGATGACGTTGTTTTTCTTCAACGCCCGCAGGGTCAACAGCTCGTCGTCGCGGTTGTCCTCGACAAGGAGGATGACCTTGGCCTTCATCTCGCCGCACCTCCGCACGGCCGATAGGCGATTCTTCGTCCCCAGGCGAGCATCACCGCTGTGGAGAGCCTCTCCAGAGAGCCCTCCCGGCGCCGTCCAGCCGCGCCGGCTCGTCCTGCGGTCTCAACGGTTCTCGCTGAGGGTGTGTACTTCGCGCATCGCTCTCCCTTTAACCTTCTTGGATCTCCGGGTGTCGTTATCATAGCTCTGCCCGGGGCACTCCCACATCACTCAAATGAGTGATTTTTTCACGCCGCGTCGAGGGGGCCGCCGCAGGAGAAACGGGCCGGCTCTCAGGAGGGGGCATGGGAGGCCGGCCCACCGATGTGAGGCTGAGCCGGATCTTCGTAGGAGGGGGGTAAATACGATACCGGCTCGCTCCTTAAGATGATTATGCCACCTCCGGTGCCGGGTCCACATCACTCAAATGAGTGACTTTTCGGACATCGGGTCTCAGGGAGATTCATGCTGCCTACGGCTCGGGCTTCCGAGAAGCCCTTGTCTAGGCAGTCTCACAACCTGCTCACCTCGCGGGGACGGGGCGACGAGCGTCCCCGTTCACTCCCGACCACAGCGCGTAGCCCATAAGCGCCCATCCCAGCCCTAGCAGCAACGGCAGA
>Ga0126311_10001313_pt1 | contig 11991 bp, 13 predicted proteins | sample Plot61_FD_92539 | JGI IMG/M metagenome (GOLD analysis project Ga0126311, IMG submission 92539) | Serpentine soil microbial communities from UC McLaughlin Reserve, CA, USA - Plot61 | ecosystem: Environmental > Terrestrial > Soil > Grasslands | place: USA: UC McLaughlin Reserve, Lake County...
CGCCGCCGAGACATCCCTCGAGCTCGCTGGCATCTACTCCATCGAAGACGGCAAGCTTCGACGTGTGCACATCTATGCCGACCGCCGAGAGGCCTTGGAAGCCATCGGGCTGTCGGACTAGTGCTTCGGACGAGGGCGATAGCCCTGCACGGAAAGCGCCCTAAGTCGCTTTGGACGAAAAGCGGCTATGTCGCTTTGCATGGAAAGCGACCAGCTGTCGCGGAACACCGAGGCGATATCGCGCCCAAGATCGCCCGGATCGCAGTACGCTGCCATTGCGGGGAAGGCCCAAGGAGGGAGCTTTCGTGAGCAGTCGCATTGGCCACCACCGGCGGGGGAACGTGGTCGCCTACATGGCCCTGTTCTTCGCGTTTGGACTCGGCACCGCTGCACAGCCCGCATGGGCGGGCACAGCGGGACCGACCGAGAGCCTCGGCATGTCCAGGGGTCTGGAGTACCTGACGGCCGACTTCGCCGCGGTCGCAAGCCAGGCGGGTCCGAATGTGCTGTGCGACGCGGGTGACACAGTCACAGGCGGCGGCGGCCGCATAAGCGGCGACCCCGCGACGGCACACCTCAACGCCACCCGTCCGATAAGCACCGCCGGGGAGGGATGGGTGGCGGAGGGAACCGCCGATTCGGGGTCTCGTACGGTGAGCGCCTTTGCGATCTGTGGCGGCCGAGCGGTGAGCTGGGTCCCGCTCGGCCCCGCCCCGGTCCCCTCGGGCAACGTGTATGGGTCGGGCACGGCTTGCCCGGCACAGGAGCAGAACGGGGTCGGCGGCGGCGTCGGGGGGGCCGGCGGAAACATCCGGATCCTCGCGACGTTCCCGTTCAGGCCCACCTACGACTGGGGGTCATACGTCTACAACGCGGGAGGCACACAGGCGTCGATCAGTGAATACGCTGGCTGTAGCACCGCCTACCCGGTCCGGTACGTGTCGGACTCGGTCGAGGTCGGAGCGGGAAAGCCGGGATCGCTCAGAGTGCGGTGCGGAAAGCGCCAGGCCGTTACCGGCGGTGGATTCGATCTCGGGGAGCCCGGCTTCGAATCGCCGGAGACCAGACTCGTGTCGAGCCGGCCCGTCGATCTCAAGCTGGATGCCAACCACGTGCCTGACGATGCCTGGCTCGCGAAGGCCTACAACGGCAGCGCCGAGACGCAACCGCTCCACGTCTACGCCATTTGCTTCAAGGCGGCCTGACGGTAAAGAGCGCGCGCAGGCGTACCGAGCCGCCCAGGCAGCGAACCCCGGGGCTCGCGGCGAGCTAGGCCTCCTGTGCCCCGATGCTGCGCCCACCCGCGCAAGCACCCTGAGCCTCCTCAGCGGTGTCTCGCCTTCCACCTCACGGTGGAGTCGGCGCTTTGACACTCGCCTCCGCCGCTTTCTGAAATCTGAGAAAGGTGAATTCGGACAGGCCCCTCGCCCTCGGCCCGGTTCTCTTCTTTCGGAAGATGCCGACGACTTCTCTTTCGACCCGAGCCTGATCGAGTCCACTCACGAGATAGCCCGGCTGCGGGTCGAAGCCGAACCTCTCCTCCTGGACTGGTTCTTCGTCGGTGAACTGGTGGCCCGCGGCACCGAAAAACACCCCCGCATAGAAGCCGTCGCCGCAGCCACTGAGCGCCTACGTTCTGGGCCTGGCGCTCACCGGGCTCGTGGTGGGTGCGCTCGCCAGGCTTGCGCTCCCCGGGCGTGACCCGATGAGCATCTTCGAAACGATGCTGGTGGGCGTTGCCGGGACGCTCGTCGCAGGCCTGATCACCTACTACGCCTTCGATCGAGAGGCCGGCCCCGGCCTTCTGCTGTCCATCCTGTGCGCGCTGGGGATCGTCTTCGCTGTTCGCAAGCTGCGCGAGCGCCAGCTCGGGCCGGCGGCTCAATCCCCGCCCTCAGCCGCCCCGGCCGGATTCAGCTCGACCCACGTTCACTTCTTCCCCGGCTGCCTGGTCGGCTCGCTGCTCATCTCCCTGTTCCTGACGCTGATCCTGAACCTGCTCATCCGCGCGTTCTAGGTCGCCTTCCGTGCCCTCGGAGGTGCGGTCCGCGTAGAGCTTGACTGCGAGCGCTCCGACGACCATCGCGAGCAGCCAACCCAGGCCCAGTCCCGCTCCGCCGCCGGCGGCCCACAGGGCCATCCACACCGCCATGAACACGGCGATGAAGATGCACACGGCGATGAGGATCCGCACCGGGAACTCGGCGAACCCGAGCGAGAACCTGGGCCCTCCCTGCAGGCTGTTGAGCACCCCGGCTGCCTGCTCGCTCGCCTGGCCAAGTGCTTCGGTGGCTTCGCCGCCGGACTCCTCGTCCGGCTGGTCCGCGTCGCCCTCCGGCTCCGCGCCCCCCGTTTCGCGCTCGTCGGTCAGGACTTCTTGCCGCCCTTGCGGCCGCCCTTGCGCTGGCCTTCCTTGCTGCCACCGCCGGAGCCGCCCTTCGACTTCTTGCCGCCCTTCTTCGAGGCGTTGGGCGTGTTGGAGATCTTGGCGGCGCGCTCCTTGCTCATGCCCTTCTTGCGAAGGCCCTCGTACTGCTTGTCGTCCTTGACGCTCGATCCGTGGTCCTTGGCCATGTCGGCGTCTCCTTCCCTCGTCGGTTCGACAGCGACCTACCCGGGCGTGACCGGCCCGAACCGCGCGCAGGCAGCCCCGAGCCGCCTGTGTGCAGGCGGGGTCACGCGCGACGAGAGCAGGAGGTCTACTCGCCGGCGCGGGGCGACTCGGAGGTGTGGTTGTGGAGGAAGGCGATGCCCATGGCTATGGGCGCGGGATGAACGATGGGACGGCCCGCGACGCGCGCGACAGGGCCGCGGCGAGGTTGACTCGGGGTGAGGTTGGCGCGAGGGCGGCTACGAGCCTGCCCTCCTCGCCCCGGGACTTGCATTTCGGGCAGACGTCGGTGCCCTCGAACGACGGGCGCCCGGGCTTGGCGTAGTTGCATCTGGTGCAGACAAGGAACATGGGACCTCGCTCGGTCGTTGCTTGAACCGGCGAGTCCGGTGGCCGCCACCGGCGACCCTGTACGTCCTCATCCGCTGAGTGTTGGAGCCCGGGACCACCTGCTGGAAGCGAGCTCCGGCCGGTAGTTACCCAAGCGGGCTGACGCCCAAACCGCCTGCTAAGCGGGCGCCCGGATCGCGATCGGGGTGTTCGCCTCGCGACGCATGATCACGATGAGGGCGATGCCCCCGAACGTGATCGCGACACCGATGGCGAGCATTCCGATGCCGATCCAAACCAGCCAGTCGAGATCGATTGCGACCCCTGCGTCCAATGCGACCGGCCGCCTGCCATCGGCGTTCATGAAGACGACCGACCAGTCGCCCCCCTCGACGTCCCATTCCATGGTCTGCTCGCCGGAGCCTGAGGCTTCGGCCGACCAGAACCCCTGCTTCGTGGGCGGGCCGCTGGGCCGCCCGCCCTGGACCTCGCGGTACTCGGGATCGTCGATGTCGGTCAGCACCGAGTGGCGCACGCCGTCGAGGTAGGCATCGATCTCATCTCGCGGGCCGATGCCGATGAACACGGGCTTCGCCCCCGCGCTCTCGCCGCGGACCCGAACGGTTCCCAGGAGCTCATCCGGAGCAGTGTCGGCGGGGGATCCCAGGTCGATGTTGTCGGTCACGATTGCATGGCCCTGCGTCTCGAAGCGTTCGGTCCCCGACGAGTAGAAGCCGTCGTCATCGCGGGCGAAGGCAAAGGCCGCGATCGCCGCCGCCCCCGCCAATGCCATGAGGAGGCCGACGATCGCCGTGGCCACGCCGATGGCGGCGATGGCGGTCCTGCCGAAGTCCCATCCCTGACGGGGCCGCGGGGCGTTGATCGCGTCTTGGTTCATTCGGCGTGGCCCTACGTCGGCGTTCCCTCACCGGGCGTCGCCTCGCGGACGGCCTCCGGGTGCTCGCGATGTAGCGGGTGGTGGCAGGCGGCCCAGTGGCCGCCGCCGTGGTCGATCAGCTCGGGCTCGACCTCGGAGCAGATCTCGGTCGCGAACGGGCAGCGGGTATGGAAGCGGCACGCGGGCGGCGGGTTGGCGGGGCTGGGCACGTCGCCCTCCAGGACCATCGGCTCGCGGCTGTCGTTGGCGCGCGGATCGGGGATCGGGATCGCCGACAGCAGCGAGAGCGTGTACGGGTGGATGGGGTTGGTGTAGACGGCCTCCGCGGGGCCGATCTCGACGATCTTGCCGACGTACATCACCGCGATCCGGTCGGAGACGTGGCGGACGACGCCAAGGTCGTGGGCCACGAAGATGTAGGTCAGGTCGAGGTCGTCCTGGAGCTCGTCGAGCAGGTTGATGATCTGCGCCTGGATCGAGACGTCGAGCGCCGACACCGGCTCGTCGGCCACGATCAGCTTCGGCTGGAGCGCCAAGGCGCGCGCGATCCCGATCCGCTGGCGCTGCCCGCCCGAGAACTCGTGCGGGTAGCGGTTGAAGTGCTCTGGGTTGAGGCCGACCCGCTCGAGCAGCTCCTGCACCTGGCGCTTGCGCTCGTCGCCGGAGGAGATGCCGTGGAGGGCGAGCGGGTCGCCGACGATCTGCCCCACCCGCTTGCGCGGGTTCAGCGAGGCGTAGGGGTCCTGGAAGATCATCTGCATGTCGCGCCGTGCCTCGCGCATGTCGTTGCGGCCGAGGCCCGTGAGCTCGCGGCCCTCGAAGCGCATCGACCCCGACGTCGGCTCGATCAGCCGCAGGACCGTCCGGCACAGCGTGGACTTGCCGCAGCCCGACTCGCCGACCAGGCCGAGGGTCTCGCCCTTGTTGACGAAGAAGCTGACGTCGTCGACCGCCCGCACCTGGCCGATCTCGCGGTCGATCAGGATCCCGCTCTTGATCGGGAAGTGCTTGACGAGGTGCTCGACCTCGAGCAGCGGCCCGCCGTTGGAGGCGGTGCGGTCCTTCGCCTTCATCTCATCCACGCCGGGGGTGGGGGCGTCGCTCGGGGTCGAGGCGTCGTTCATGCCGCCGGCTCCTCCAATCCGATCTCGCCGTCGTCGACCACGCGCAGGGTTCGCTTCTGGTCGGCCGTCAGCCAACAGCGGTCGAGGTGGTCGCGCGTGCCCGAGCGCGCCTCGAGTCCGGGCACTTGCGGACACTTGTCGAACTCGTGCGGGCAGCGCGGCCGGAAGTGGCACCCGTCGGGAGGAGCGATCAGTGACGGCGGCTGGCCCGCGATCTGGGCCAGGCGCCCGCTCCTGCGCGGCCGGTCGGTGCGCGTGAGCGAGCCCAGCAGCCCCCACGTGTAGGGATGCTGGGGGTCGTAGAAGATCTCGTCCCGGGTGCCCTGCTCGACCACGCGCCCGCCGTACATCACCAGCACGTCGTCGGCGACCTCGGCGATCACCCCGAGGTCGTGTGTGATCATGATCACCGCCATCCCGAGCTCCGCCTGGAGGCGCTCGATCAGCCGCAGGATCTGGGCCTGGATCGTGACGTCCAGTGCCGTGGTGGGCTCGTCGGCGATCAGCAGCTTGGGGTCGTTGGTGAGCGCCATCGCGATCATGACCCGCTGCCTCATCCCGCCCGAGAACTCGTGCGGGTACTCGCCGAAGCGCCGCTCGGCGTCGGGGATGCCGACCAGCTTCAGCAGCTCGATCGAACGCTCGCGGGCCTCGTCGTCGGACGCATCGCCGTGGGCCTGGATCGCTTCGGTCATCTGCGCCCCGACCTTGTAGAAGGGATGGAGGGACGTAAGCGGGTCCTGGAAGATCATCGCGATCTCGTTGCCGCGGGTGCCTTGAAGCCCCTCGTCATCCAGCGCCGCGAGGTCGTTGCCCTCGAACAGGATGCGGCCGGAGACATTGGCGTCGTCGGCCCGGGTGAGGCCGAGGATCGTCATGTTGGCGACGCTCTTACCCGATCCCGACTCGCCGACTATGCCCAGCGTCCTGCCCGGCTCGACGGTGAACGAGACCCCGTCGACGGCCTTGACGACGCCGTCGTCGGTGTCGAAGCTGACGTGGAGATCCTCGACCTCGAGCAGGTGTCCGCCGTCGCTCACTGGTAGCGCACCCGCGGGTCGAGATAGGCATAGAGGATGTCCACGATCAGGTTGCAGATGACGATGAAGAACGCGCCGAACAGCACGACGCCCTGGATCATCGGCAGGTCCGACCTGTCGATCGACCTCACGATCAGGAAACCGATGCCCGGGATGTTGAAGACCGACTCCGTGAGGATCGCGTTTCCGGCCAGCAGCAGGCCGATGTCGAGCCCCAGCAGGGTGACGATCGGGGTGATCGCGCTCCGCAGCGCGTGCTTCATGACCACCTTCTGCTCGGGCAGCCCTTTCGCCCGGGCCGTGCGGATGTAGTCCTCGGCCATCGTGTCGATCATGCTCGAGCGGAGATACCGTGCGTAGATCGCGGCCGTTGCCGCCGCCAGCACTACCCAAGGTAAGACCATGGCCCAGCACTTCGCCGGGAAGGTCTCGGCGGTGAGATATGCGCCCTGGCCCGGGAAGATCTGTATGAGGCCGACGTCGTCGGCGAACAGGTAGAGGGCGACGAGGCCCAGCCAGAACACCGGCGCGGAGATGAACGCCAGCGACGTCACCATCGTCGTGCGGTCCATCAGCGATCTTCGCCTGACGGCGCTGATGATCCCGACGGGCAGCGCGATCAGCAGCCAGAGCACCACCGAGCCCACGACAAGCAGCGCCGTGGCCGGCAAACGTTCGAAGATCGTGTCCTTGACGTCTGCCTGCGAGACGTAGCTCTCGCCGAAGTCACCGTGGAGGAAGACGCCCTCCATGTAGTTGGCGAACTGGACGTAGATCGGGTCGTCGAGGTGCAGCTGCTGGCGGATCTGCTCGACGAGCTGGGGGTTCGCGGTGCGCCCGGCGCGCAGCTTCGCCGGGTCGGCGGTGGGGATGACGTAGAAGAGGACGAATACGACCGCGCTGACGATGACCAGCAGCGCGACCCCCCACAGCACGCGGCGGATGATGTAGCGGAGCAAGCTGGCGGTTCCCGGTGGGCGAGCGAGGGGCCCCCCGCCGCGCTTGCGCGGCGGGGGGTCCAGCTCATCGGATCATCAGCTCATTACCCCTGGTCGATCGACGTGAAGTTGACGTCGATCAGGGCGTTGAACAGGTTGATCACACCGTTCACGTCCTCGGAGTAAACGATGATGTCGTTGTCGTCTACCCACGGCACGAACGGGGCAAGCGCCATCGCCTGCTTGTCGACCTCGGCGTAGGTCTGCGCCCTCTCGTCCGGGTCCTCGATCACCTTCGCGTCGTCGATGGCCTTGTTCAGCTTCGGGTCGTCGAGCCGAGGCCAGTTCGAGTTGTTCGACGGGTTGATCGCCGGCCCGTACAGCGGGATGTCGAAGAACGCCTGAGGATCCTGGAAATCCTTGATCCATCCGACGTTCGGGCAGACATCCGGCTGCTGATCCGGGATCGAGCAGAACTTCGTGTACATCAACGTGTGCTCGACCGGCTGGAACTGAACGTTGAATCCCAGCTGTTCGAGCTGATCCTGGAACACCGTCGCCGTATCCCGGCCGGGCGGCGCGTCGTCACCGACCATCGTGATGTCGCAGTCGCCCTCGCACTTGCCGCTGTCGAAGCCGGCCTTCTTCATGTACTCGGCAGCCAGGTCGGGGTCCCCCGTGTCGCTGGCGAGGAAGTCGAGGCCCTCGGGCGGATCGAGACCTCCCGCCTCCTCGAATCCGGGGATCAGCGGCGGGATCATGTGGTTCATCACCGGCCCGAACAGCTCGCCTCCGCGTGTGTTGCGAAGGGCGACCCGGTCGGAGTTGGCGATGACCGCCTTGCGGATGTTGATGTCGTCGAACGGCGCCTCCTGAGTGTTGAGCGCGATGTAGCGGTTACCGCCCGAGGGGGTGACCGACATCTGGCCGCCCGGGTACTTGTCGCCGGAGGCGATGTCCTTCACGACCGTCGGCGAGGGCGGGAAGTCGCCCGACACCGATGCGCTGCCGTCGAGGATCTTCTGCGAGGCGGAGGTCGGATCCGCGAACCCCTCCTGCCAGGTGATCTTGTCGACGTAGGCAGGGCGGAAGTCCGTGTCGGCATCCCATGCGGGATTGCGGACCATCAGGAGCTCCTTGCCCGGCGAGTAGCCCGTGATCTTGCCCGAGCAGTCCTCGTCGACGACCTCGCCGTTCTCGTCGACGCAGTCGTTCTGGACCATGTACGGGCCCGTGAACACCGCGTACTCGCTGTAGCTCGAGGGCTCCTCCGCGTCGTACTGTTTCGCGTAGTCCTCTGGGATCGGCGAGCCGAGCGGCAGCGTCATCGCCCCGATCACCCCGGCGCTCGAAGTGCGCTCGAGCTTGATCTCGAGGGTGGTGTCATCGGGGGTCGTGACGCCGCTGATGTCCGGCGCGACCGTCGGGTCCTTCTTGACCGCGGCCTCGGCCTCCTTGATTCCCTCGACGTCGGAGAGATAGGTGGTCGTGTAGCCGTTAGCCACGCCCGGCAGGAGCGACCGCTCGATCGCGTACTTGAAGTCGGCGGCGACGATGTCCTGATCGTCCAGGGGCGGGGCGTACTTGACGCCGTCCTGGACCTCATACGTGATCGTCAGGCCGTCGTCCGAGACCTCCGGCGGACCGGTCGCCAGGTCCGGGGTCGGCTCGTCGACGTCGTCCGGCGCCCAGCTCTCGAGCTGGCGGAAGACGCCGAAGTCCATCACGTAGGTGACCTGGTAGAAGGCCGCACCCGGGTCCATGTAGTCGATGTCGCCTTCGGTGAGGATCGTCAGCTCGCCGCCCTCCTGGGCGTCGTCCGGGGCGGCGGTCGTCGGCTGGAACTCCTCCGGGACTCCCGTCGACCCGCCACCGCTGGTGTCGCTGCTGCTGTCGTCGCTGCCACAGGCGGTGACGACCAGGGCCAGCGCGGCCAGGGCGCACAGCGCTGCCACCGGCCTTAGCCACTTCAATCGCATCTGTCGGTCCTTTCGGTTGTGATGGACTCAGTCGTGGTTGGTTGCTTGATGGTCAACTTGGTCAAGACTTCTTAGTCCTTGGGTTGAGCGCGTCCTGCATGGCGTCGCCCACGAGGTTGAACGCGAGCACGGTGAACAGCAGCGCCAGGCCGGGGAACAGCATGTACCACCAATAGGTGCTGAAGTCGGCCGTCGCGTCGGCGATCATCTGGCCCCAGCTCGCCTGGTCCACCACGCCGACTCCCAGGTAGGAGAGGGCGGCCTCGTAGAGGATGACCTGCGGGATCAGGATCGAGGCGTAGACGATGATCGGCGCCGTGAGGTTCGGGAGGAGCTCACGGAAGATGATTCGCGAGTTCGAGGCCCCGGCCGCGCGGGCCGACTCGACGAACTCCTTCTCGCGCAACGAAAGGGTCTGGCCGCGGATGATCCGTGCCATGTAGGTCCAGCTGGTGAACGAGATCACGAAAATCACGACCCCAAGGCCGGGCTTGATCAGGCCGCCGAGGCAACCGCCGCCCCCTTCGCCCTCACCGCCGACCGTGAACGTGCACGCCGAAGCGAGCCCGATCGCCAGCATCAGATAGGGGATCGCGAGCAGCACGTCGACCGAGCGGGAGACGATCGTGTCCCACCAGCCGCGGAAGTAGCCGGCGACCAGGCCGCTCACTACGCCGGCGATGGTTGCCAGCAGCGTCGCCGAGAACGCCACCAGCAGCGACACGCGCGCGCCGTAGATCGTGCGGCTGAAGACGTCGCGCCCAAGCCCGTCGACGCCGAAGTAGTGCTCGGAGGAGGGGCCGGTCGCCGTCGCGAACAGCGGGTCGAGGGAGCCCTGGTCGCGGAAGTCGGGGTCGGGCGCGCCGAAGAGGCCGACGACGGCCGGGGCGAAGATGGCGACCAGGATCAGGACCACGATGAAAACCAGCGACGCCATCGCCAGCTTGTCCTCGCGGAATCGAAGCCAGAACGCCTCCCAAGGTGTACGGGCCGCGATCGCCGTCGGGTCGATATCCGTCAGCTCGGCGGAAGCGCCAACCGGCGCCGGTCCCTCTCCTCGAAACTCGCTGGCCTCCACTCAGTTCACCCTGGCGTCCTGCCGGGACGCCTCCGTTGCGGCCGGGATTCCGTTCCCCGGAAGTGTCAAAAAACACTACTACCCAGGCGTCGACGGCCCTAAGCCTGAACGCCCGGGTGGCAGCAACTGCGCTCAGCTCGCGCCGAAGTCGACCTCGAACGCGAGCTCGTCGAGGTAGCACCAGCACCAGCTCTCCCCGGGCTCGGCGGAGCGGACGATCGGGTGACCCTCCTGCCGGGCGTGAGCGCTGGCGTGTTGGTTGGGGGAGGAGTCGCAGCAGCCGACCTTGCCGCAGGCCAGGCAGGTGCGCAGGTGCATCCAGCTGTCGCCGGTCCGCATGCATTCCTCGCAGCCCTCGACCTCGCTGGGCGGGGTGACGCGGATCGAGTCCAGGTGGGTGCAGGCGGCGTTCATGATGGGCCCAAGGAACGTACCTGGGCCGTCAAGCGGGCCAGTCCCTAGAGTCCGGGCCGATGCGCGCAGTGACCTTCCAGGGGCCGGGCGAGGTGCGGGTCGAGGAGCGCCCCGACCCCGAGCCGATCGCGGCCGACGACGCGGTGATCCGGGTCGAGGCCAGTGGGATCTGCGGCTCGGACCTCCACATCTACCACGGCCGCGTCGAGATCGAGCCCGGGTTCGTGATCGGCCACGAGTACGTCGGCACCGTCCTCGCCGCCGGCGACGAGGTCACCGGGGTGAGGGTGGGCGACCGGGTGCTCGGCACGTACGGCACCGCCTGCGGCGAGTGCTTCTTCTGCAGGCGCCAGGACTTCCACAAATGCGACAGCGGCCGCGTATTCGGCCATGGGGCGACGCTCGGATCGCTGCAGGGCGCCCAGGCAGAGCAGCTGCTGGTGCCGAACGCGAACTTGACCCTGCGCCGCGTGCCCGACGGCGTCTCCGACGACGTCGCGCTGTTCGCCGGCGACGTCATGGGCACCGGCTACCACGCGATCGCCGAGACCGGCGTGGAGCCCGGCGGCAGCGTCGCGGTGATCGGCCTCGGGCCCGTCGGCCTTTGCGCCGTGCAGGCGGCGAAGGCGGCCGGCGCCGAGACGGTGATCGCCGTCGACACGGTCGCCGAGCGCCTCGAGATGGCCCGCTCGTTCGGAGCGACGCCGGCGCACCTGACCGAGGAGGACCCCCGGGGCGCGGTGAAGGAAGCGACGGAGGGACGCGGAGTCGACGCCGCCGTCGACGCCGTCGGCCATCCCGACGCGCTCGCGCTGGCCTGTCGCGTCGCGCGCAAGGCGGGGACGGTGTCGGCGACGGGCGTCTATGCCGAGCCCATCGAGCTGCACATGGGCATCGTGTGGATCAAGGCGCTGACGCTGAAGACCGGCCACGCCAACGTGATCAAGCACGTCGACCCGGTCCTCTCCGCCATCTCGGACGGAAGCCTCGACCCGGCGCCGCTGGTGACCCACCGGATGAGCCTCGACGAGGCGCCCGAGGCCTACGAGATCTACGACCGCCGCGAGGCGCTCAAGATCGTGCTTTCGCCCTGAGATAATTCAGTCGCGTGAGCGTCGGCTCGACATCGAGTATCGATCTCGACCGGGTCGAGGCCGAGATCGCCACCGTCGGCCGCGCGCTCGAGCCCAAGCGGGGCGGTGCTGGAAGGGGGCCGCTGCGCGCCGTCGACGAGCGGGCGATGAAGCTCGCCTCCAGCGACCGTGAGCTGAGGGCCGCGCTGTTCCGGCTGGTCGACGTCACGCCGGCGTGCCGCTCGCTCGACGACCTCGGGCGCCACCTGGCCGCGTTCCTGGACGAGGTTCCCGAGCGCCCGTCGTCGCTGCGGGCCGCCATGCGCGCGTCCCACAGCAAGGCCGGCCGCGTGGCGCTCGGCGCCGCGACGACCGCCGGGGTGCGACACATGGCGCACCGGTTCATCGTCGGCGACAGTCCGGCCGACGCTCGCTCGGAGCTGACGAAGATGTGGCGTCACGGCCTCGCCGCCTCGCTCGACCTGCTGGGCGAGGCGACCGTCACC
>Ga0126311_10001316_pt1 | contig 11990 bp, 8 predicted proteins | sample Plot61_FD_92539 | JGI IMG/M metagenome (GOLD analysis project Ga0126311, IMG submission 92539) | Serpentine soil microbial communities from UC McLaughlin Reserve, CA, USA - Plot61 | ecosystem: Environmental > Terrestrial > Soil > Grasslands | place: USA: UC McLaughlin Reserve, Lake County...
CACGCCGGCGATGATGCCCATCGTCTTCTGCGCGTCGTTGCCGCCGTGGCCGAGGCTGAAGAGCGCGGCCGAGACGAGCTGCCCCTTTCGGAAAAACTTGTCCACGCGGAAAGGCGACCAGCCGCGGAATATCCACATCACCGCGACCATTATCAGGAAGCCCAGCAGCGCCCCGATTAGCGGCGAGAGCACGATGAAGATGACCGTCTTCGTCCAGCCCGAGGGCAGTATGACGCCGAAGCCGGAGGCCGCCACCGCCGCGCCCGCGTAGCCGCCGACGAGCGCGTGCGAAGAGCTGGAAGGGATGCCGTAGTACCACGTGATGAGGTTCCACGCGATGGCCCCTATCAGCCCGCACAGCAGCACCCACAACTGCCAGTCCCCCGGTATCGCCTTGATGTCCACCATGTCCTTGCCGATGGTCTTCGCCACGGCCTCGCCGAGCACGAGGAACGCGACGAAGTTGAAGAAGGCGGCCCAGATGACGGCCGCGCCGGGTGAGAGCACGCGCGTCGAGACGACGGTCGCGATCGAGTTGGCCGCGTCGTGGAACCCGTTGATGTAGTCGAAGACGAGGGCTACAAGGACGATGACGACGACGAATGTGATGGTGGCAGTCATAGGTTTTGGAGTGATGGGTGATGAGCGATGAGAGAAGGCAAGAGGCTTCTTGTCTTCCTTCTAATCACTAATCACTCGTCACTCATCACTTGCCTTATGCGTGCTTGATGATGACTGTCTCGATGATGTTCGCGGCCTGCTCGCAGCGGTCTACGGCGGCTTCGAGCTTGTCGTAGATGTCCTTCCAGCGTATGACCCGGAGCGCGTCGGGCGTGCCGCGGAAGAGTTCGCCGATGGCCTCGTGGTAGAGGTCGTCGCCCTCGTTTTCGAGCCGGTGAATCTCTACGAGGCGGGGCGTTATCCCCGCGGGCTTCTCAAGCGTCGAGACGACCTCGTGGAGCTGCACGGCCATGCGCTGTATCACGTCGCCGAACTGGCGCGCGTAGTCGGTCGCCTCCGAGACGTTGTACATGACGATGGCGCGGGCGATGTCGTCGATGAGGTCAACGATGTCGTCGAGCGCGCCCGAGAGCATGTATATGTCCTCGCGGTCGAAGGGCGTGATGAAGGACGTGTTGAGCTTCTTCGAGATCGAGTGCGTCAGCTCGTCGCACGAGTGCTCGATGGCCTTGATGCCCTTGAGGTGCTCGCCGAAGGTCTCATTCTTGTCGGCGAGCATCTCGACGAGCTTGCTCGCGGCGTCGTAGATGTAGGAGGTCATCTGCCGGAAGAGGGCGAAGTACTGCTCCTCACTCGGTATCAGGCTGAAGCGTGCCATTGAAGGGTGTCTCCCCGCCGGGCTGTTGGAACGAGAGCCGAAATATAGACCGAATGCCGTGGCGTTGTCTATCCGCCCGACGATTGCGGGATGCGGACTCTTCGATTTCGGAATGCGGAATGCGGGATGCGGATTTAAACGGGAAGCGGATTGAAGAATGACGAGAGCAGCGCCGCCTCCGAGCTGTCTTCAAATCCGCAATCCGAAATCCACATTCCGAAATCGTCGGGCCGGTTGTCGCGTGCGGCAGTGTCGTCGTATGCTCGTCGCCTGAGCCGCTGCGTCAGCTTTCGCGCAGTCCCTTTACAAAAGGATGAGTGAGTCTCACTTCGAACAGGTGGTCGCGCTGCTGCGCATAGAGGCCGACGCAATCGCGCGCACGGCCGCGCGGCTCGCGCCCGCGGACGTGGAGCGCGCCGTCGGGCTTCTGGCCGCGTGCGTGGGTAAGGTCGTGACGGTCGGCGTCGGCAAGTCGGGCCACATCGCGCAGAAGGTCGCGGCGACCCTGACGAGCACGGGCACGCCCGCGGTCTTCCTGCACCCCTCGGACGCGCTGCACGGGGGCATGGGGCTGGTTAACGGCGACGCGGACGTGGTCGTCGTCTTCAGCAACAGCGGCGAGACGCCGGAGTTGCTGGAACTGCTCCCGTACTTGCAGCACAGGCGCGCGCCGGTCGTCGCGGTCGTGGGCAACGTGAGTTCGACTCTCGCGCGCCGCGCCGACGTGTCGCTCGACGCGTCCGTAGAGCAGGAGGCTTGCCCGCTCAACCTCGCGCCGACGACGAGCACCACGGTCGCGCTCGCCTTGGGCGACGCGCTCGCGATGGCCCTCATGGGCGTGAAGCGTCTGACGCCGGAAGACTTCGCGATGAACCATCCGGGCGGCCGCCTCGGCAAGCGCCTGACGCTCAAGGTCTCAGACCTCATGCACGACGGGGAGGGGAACCCGACCGTGGGCGCTGCCGCGACGCTGCTCGAAGTCGTGCAGGCGATAAGCAGCGGCGGGCTCGGGGCCGTGAGCGTGGTCGACGCGGCGGGCCGACTCGAAGGCGTCATCACGGACGGCGACGTGCGCCGCGCCTTGCAGAACACGAACCTCTCAGACCTTTCAGAGTTGACCGCGCTCGACGTGATGACGCGCAGGCCCGTCGTCGTCGCGCCCGACATGCTCGCGCACGCGGCGCTGCAACTGATGGAGAACCGCCCGAGGCAGATAGCAGTCCTCCCCGTCGTCGAACAGGACGGCCGCTCGGTCGGCCTCCTGCGCCTACACGACATCGTCAGAAGCGGACTTTAAATAATGAGAGTCAGTTCATTGCTGTTGGCGTGCGCGCTCGCGTGCTCGTGCGCGACTGTTAAGGCGGGCGGCGTCGCCGCCGCCGCGCGCGAGCGCGTGAGCGAGGCGGGCGAGGTTCTGGTCGTGCTGAACGAGTCGTTCCTGAACTTGCTCTTAGTCGCCGTCGCCTCGCAGCCGGAGCCGCCGAGCTTCCCGCTCTCAAAGGGCGGCGCGGGCGACAAGTGCGCGAGCCGCGTGCAACTGCTACGCGAGGCCGCGGGCGAGCGCACGGCCGTGCGCTTCAGGGACGGCCGCATCAACGCGCCCGTAGCCTTCCGCGGCTCGTACGCCGCGCCGCTCGTCGGCTGCCTGAACTTCGAGGGCTGGGCCGACGCGTCGTTTCAGCTTGAGTTCGACCGCGAGCGTCAGGCGCTCAAGGCGCGCGTCACCGTCCGCGACTTGAAGCTCAAGAACGTGCCCATGTCTCTGATAGGCGGCGGGCTGACGGGGCTCGTGCAGGACGCTTTGGACGAGCGCGTCAACCCCGTCGAGATACTCCGCGCCGAACAACTCGGCGCGCGCGTCCCCGTCACGCGCGACAGCCAACTCCGGCTGCGCGCACGCGACGTTCGCCACGAAGTAGTCGGCACCGAACTGCGCCTACACATCGTCTACGAACTCGTCCAGCCCGACTGAGCACGCGCCAACAGAACCGGGAGCGGGAGCGACCGGGTATAGGTTTCGACAGGCGGGCCGCCGTCGGAGCTTGCGACCCGCTCACTACCGTTCGCAGTTCTGTTTTCACCCCGAAGCAACCGAACGGAACAAGGCGTGATTCTAAGCGTGTGAAATACACACCCGGCCGCGCGTCATCCCCAGACTCCGCGCGGGCCTCCGGCAAAACACGTCTCGACAGGAGGAAGTCATGCCCACGCCTCTCTCCGCGCCTACGCCTCTGCGTACTTCGCCTCTGTGTAAAAGGCTCCTCGCCTCGTCCGCGCTCCTGATTCTGTTTACGCTCTCCGCGCTCGTCGCCTTCACGCCTTCGGGCTCGGCGCAGAGTAAGGAGGGCGCGGGCGAGCCGACGCCGGGCTCTCTACAGGTCTTGGACTCGAAGGGCAAGCAGAGAGGCTTCTGCCCGCTCAAGCACACGGACGTGCGCGCCGACGTTGCGGGCTCCCTCGCGCGCGTCAACGTCACGCAGGAGTTCGAGAACCCCTTCGGCGAAAAGATAGAGGCCGTCTACACCTTCCCGCTCCCGCAGTCGGCGGCCGTGGACTCGATGACCCTCAAGGTCGGCGAGCGCACCGTCAAGGGGAAGATAATGCGGCGCGAAGAGGCGCAGGCCGTCTACGACGCCGCGCGCTCGGCGGGCCAGGTCGCGTCGCTCTTAGACCAGGAGCGGCCGAACGTCTTCACGCAGTCGGTCGCCAACATCATGCCGGGAGAGCGCGTCACGGTCGCCATAAGCTACGTCGAGACGCTCAAGTACGAGGCGGGCACGTACGAGTTCTCCTTCCCGACGGTCGTCGGCCCGCGCTACGTCCCCGGCACGCCGCAGCCGCAGGGTGACGACGGCAAAGCGGGCGGTACAGACCGCGTGCCCGACGCCTCGCGCGTCTCGCCGCCCGTCATGGAGAAGGGGACGCGCGCGGGCCACGACATCTCCATCGAAGTTTCGCTCGACGCGGGTCTGCCGATTGAGGAGTTGAAGTCGGTCTCGCACGCGGTTGACGTGGAGCGCCGCGCGCCCGGCCGCGCGCGCGTGCGCCTGAAGGACTTGGGCTCTATCCCGAACAAGGACTTCGTGCTGCGCTACGACGTGGCCGGGAAGAAGATTGGCGACGCGCTGCTCACGCACAGAGGCCAGCGCGGCGGCTACTTCACCTTCATACTTCAGCCGCCCGAGCGCGTCACGGTCGAGGACGTGACGCCGAAGGAGTTGGTCTTCGTCTTAGACACCTCGGGCTCGATGTCCGGCTTCCCAATCGGGAAGGCGAAGGAGACCATGAAGCTCGCGCTCGAAGGTCTCTACCCGCAGGACACCTTCAACCTCATCACCTTCGCGGGAGACACGCACATACTCTTCCCCGAGCCCGTGCCCGCGACGCCCGAGAACCTCTCGCGCGCGCAGAGCTTCCTCGAATCGCGCGAGGGCGGCGGCGGAACCGAGATGATGAAGGCCATCAAGGCCGCGCTCGACCCCACGGACGCGCGCAATCACGTGCGCATCGTCTGCTTCATGACCGACGGCTACGTCGGGAACGAGATGGAGATAATCTCCGAAGTGCAGAAGCACCCCAACGCGCGCGTCTTCTCCTTCGGCATCGGCGGCTCGGTCAACCGCTTCCTGCTCGACCAGATGGCCGAGCACGGGCGCGGCGAGGTCGAGTACGTCTCGCTGCGCGACGACGGCTCGGCCGCCGCGCGCCGCTTCCACGAGCGCGTGCGAAACCCCCTGCTCACCGACATCACAATCGACTGGGGCGGCCTGCCCGTCGCGGACGTTTACCCCAAGTCGATACCAGACCTCTTCTCCGCGAAGCCCGTCGTGCTGACGGGCCGCTTCACGGGCGCGGGCCGCGGCGTCGTGCGCCTGAAGGGTCGCATGGGCGGCAACGCCTTCGAGCGCGAGATAGCGGTCACGCTCCCGGAGTCGCAGCCGGAGCACGACGTGCTCGCCACGCTCTGGGCGCGCAGGCGAGTCGAAGATTTGATGTCCGAAGACTACGCGGGCGCGCAGCGAGGGCGTACGCGCGAAAACCTGCGCGAGACCGTCACGAGCCTCGGGCTCGAATACGGACTGATGACGCAGTTCACTTCGTTCGTCGCGGTCGAGGAGATGACCTTCACCGACGGCGGCGAGCCGCGCCGCGTGGAGGTTCCCGTCGAGCTTCCCGAAGGCATGGCGCAGCAGGAGGGAGGCGCGGGCGAGCGCAAGATGTTCGCCTACGTCGGCGGCGCGGTCGCGGGCAACTTCGGCACGCGGCCCGTTGTCGCGTGGCAGAGGTCGGCCGACTCCGCCTACATAATCACGCCTCAACAAATCCAGTCGCTGCCGACCCAGAGCAGGACACCAGCTCCGACGCCCGCCCCGACGCTCGTGCCGGGCGCGACCGGCAAGACGGAGGCGGTAGGCGGGGCCAGCGAGGTCGTGACGGTCATGAACTCGTCTACCGTGGACGGGTTGAATACGTCTGATAGTTCGCCCGCGCTGCCGTCGAAGCTGCACCCGTCGCTCGCGGCCGTCGTCGAGCGTCTGAAGAAGCCCGACTCGAAGCCCGGCGAGGGCGAGTCGAAGTTCGTGCGCGACGGCAAGGCCGAAGTTCAAATCTGGCTGACTGAGAAGACGCCCGAAGTGCTCGCGCAACTGAAGCAGTTAGGCTTCGAGCTACTGCTCGACCCGAAATCGGCAAGGCTCGTCATAGGCCGCCTTCCGGTCGAAAAACTCGCGGCCCTCGCCGAGCTAAAGGCCGTCCGCTACGTCTCGCCGCAGACGCAGAAGTAAAAGAAGAGAACCGCGGGCGGTAGCGAGCGGGTGTTAGTTACGCCGAGAGTCCGTATCGCGTAACTCACACCCGCTCGCTACCGCCCGCGGTTCTGTTTTCGGCTTAGCGAGCGCAAGCGAGCGACGCCGCGACGGGCATGTCTACTATCTCCCACGCCGACTCGTCGCGCAGTAGTTTCGACATCAGTTGCGCGTGGAGTATGTGGCCGCTGCGCTCGGCGCGGACGCGCCCCAGTAGAGGCATGCCGAGGAGCGCGAGGTCGCCGACGATGTCGAGGATTTTGTGCCGCACGAACTCGTCGGGGCTGCGCAGCGGCGTCTCGTTGAGCATGCCGTCGGGCGTGAGCACTATCGCGTTCGAGAGCGAGCCGCCGCGTATGAGGTTCGCGCGCCTGAGCGCGTCTACCTCCTCCGTAAAGCCGAAGGTTCGCGCGGGCGAAATCTCTCGCACGAAGGCTTCGGGGTCGAGCGCGTCGAACGTCATGTGCTGCACGCCTACGAGCGGGTGGCGGAAGTCTATCGTGCAGTCTATCTCCCAGCCCTCGTGCGGCTCGACCGAGACGCGCCGCTCGCCCTGCTCGACCTCAACGCGCGCGCGCACGCGCAGCGCCCTCCGCGCCGCGGGCTGCTCGACCACGCCCGCCCGCATAATCATCTCCGTAAAGTCGTCGGCCGAGCCGTCCATGATAGGGAGTTCGAGGTTATCGACCTCGGCGTAGACGTTGTCAACGCCCAAGCCCCGCAGCGCAGAGAGTAGGTGCTCGACTGTCGAGAGCATGACGCCCGTCCGCATGAGCGTCGTCGCGTAGGAGCAGTGCGCGATGCACTCGACCGAGGCCGGAATCTCGAAGTCGTCGAGGTCTGTGCGCAGGAAGACGTGGCCCGTGTCGGGGGGCGCGGGGCGCAGGCGCAGGCTCACGGGCGCGGCCGTGTGAAGCCCGAGCCCGCTCGTCTCTACCGCGGAGGCGAGTGTCGTCTGTTTTATCAAGGCAGTCTTGCCGAACCTTACTTGCGCCGCGCGAAAGCCGCGGGCGCGAGAGATGTATGAACAACCCCATTCAATGGCAACGCCCGTGCCGCCCGTCTTGAGGTGAAAAGCCGAGCCCTTTTCGTCGCCTCACGGATTCAAGCGGCCCCTCCTGTTGCGCGAGGGCGACAGACGCCGGAGCCGCGTGTGGCTCATGCGCAACACACCGCGACTCTACAAACCGCCGACGACATAAAGCGGGCGACGCAAAGCGCGCCGGACTCGCAACGCCACGCGCGCAAGCGAGGCCGGCCCGGAGGCCGAACGCTCGTTCAGTGTGGGCTCAGTCCATCAGCACTGAGGCGAGGTTCTGGCCCCTGTCCGCGCCCCTCTCGACGGCGACGGCGAAGATGTAAGTGCCCGCCTTCCAAGTCTCAGTCCTTATCGGGACGACGTTGACTATGTAGAAGCCCGGCAGGCCCGCCGCCGAAGCGCCCGTGATGTTCACGAGCGCGCCGCCCGGCCCCACGATAACGGGCTGGACTTTGAAGTTCGCAGCGGTCAGCCCCGTGACGGCGTTGCCGACGCCGTCAGTGACGGAGACGACGACGTAGTTGTTCTCGCGGTTGCCCGGCCCCGCGATGGTGTCTTCCGAGGCCGCGTTGACGATGAGTAGTGCCATGTTGTTCTGCCTTTCCGCGCGAGGGGCGTCGGCCCGAGTGTACAACCCCGCGCCGCCTACTCACACTTGTCTACGTTCTGAACGACGCGCGAAACCCTTGCCCGCGCGCAGGGCCCGGCGGATAATGCAGACGCACGCATCGGAGCATTATCGACATGAGCACACAGACCACCAACTACCTCGACATCATCGAGCGCCTTCCCGCCGGCGCGCTGCTCAGACTCCAGAACGTGAGTTGGGACGACTACGAGTTCCTACTCACGCAGATGCAGGGATACCCCGGACACCGGGTGACCTACGAAGGCGGGAGGCTTGAAATCATGAGTCCAAGGCGGGAGCATGAAATCTACAAGAAGTTCATAGACTCAATGGTGAAGGTGCTGGCGCAAGAGTTGTCGCTGGACATCGAGGAGTCGGGCTCGGCGACGTTGCGGCGCAAGAAGTTTGATAAGGGCGCGGAGCCCGACGAGAGCTATCACATCCAGAACGCCGCCCGCGTCGCCGACATTATCGAAGTCAATTTAGAGACAGACCCGCCCCCCGATTTGGTCGTCGAGATTGATACGACCAACGAGTCGCTTCCAAAGCTTGCAATCTACGCCGCCCTTGGTGTCCCCGAAATCTGGCGCTACGACGGGCGTAACGTCCACATCTACAGCCTTGTGGGTGACGGCTACGAAAAGATACAAAAAAGTCTGGCCTTCCCCATGATGTCGGCCGCAGACCTTACACAGTACGTAGAGCAAAGGAAGACTGAAGGCAGTAAAGCGGCGTTGGCAGGTTTTCGCCAAATGGTACGCTCGCGCAAGTCGTCCTAAGAATCATGACACAGAAAAAGAAGCTACAGGTCTTCGTCTCCTCAACTTACACGGATTTAAGGGAAGAGCGGCAGGCCGCGGTCGAAGCGATTCTGACCGCCGGGCACATCCCCGCCGGGATGGAGCTTTTCGCCGCCGGCGACGAGACGCAGATGAACGTGATTAAGCGTTGGATAGACGAGTCGGACGTGTATCTCTTGATTCTGGGAGGGCGTTACGGGAGTCTCGAACCGAAGAGCCAGAAGAGCTACATCCATTTGGAGTACGAGTACGCCGTCGAAAGGGGTAAACCCCTCTTTGCCGTCGTCATTGACGAGGAGTACGCAAAGGAAAGAGTTAAAACACATCGCCTTGGAGTTGATGTAATTGAGATGGAGAATCCTCAGAAGCTTAAAGAATTCAGGATGCATGTGCTAACTAGGATGGTCAGATTCTGGCATGACTACAAAGACATAAAGCTGACGATTCTTGAAACGATGGCGGACTTCAGCCGGCGCGAGGACTTGATCGGCTGGATACCCGGAAGCGAATCCTTCAACGCTGGGGCGTTGGCCGAAGAGATAGCACGTCTAGGTAAGGAAAACGCGGCGTTGCGAGAGCAAGTAGCGAACTTGTCGGCCGCATCTGTAACTTATAACGGCTTAACTTTTGAAGAGATGTATAAGCTGTTAGCCTCGACGAAACTTGATAGTCCAGTGGGTGAGGAAAAAGACATCCAGAGTCTCCAGAAACTCGCAAATCTTTTCGGAGACCATCAGCCGGGGCTCCTTCATGCGCTTTGGGCAATGAGTGATTGGTTTCAGCATAAGCATAGGATTACAGCTAATACTCCCGCCATAAAATATGCACAAAAATTAGTTGAGTTCGGTCTCATCGTGTTAATCAGGTCCGACTGGGCCGTTGGGAGTACGTACGGGCTGACTGAAAGCGGCAGGCAATTTCTTCTTCGGTTGATGCTAGAGCGTGATACGGAAGTGGCCGAACAATACATCTTCAAGAAGAAGTAACACGTGCCGCTCCAAAGACGCTAGGGTTCATTGCTTCCTACCTGCTACTTGTCACGCGCGGCGGTCATTCCTTATCATCGACTCAAATGCCTCCGAAAAAATCGAAGCCGAAAGAGCCGACCGAGCGCGTCTTTCTTATCGACTCGTTCTCGCACATCTTCCGCGCGTTCTTCGCGCCGATGGGCGGGCGCATGGAGCCGCTCCGCACGAGCGGCGGGCAGGTGACGCAGGCCGTCTTCGTCTTCACGAACATGCTGCGCAAGCTGCTCGCAGACGAGAAGCCGCACTACATCGCGGCCGTCTTCGAGTCGGGCGTGCCCACGTTCCGCCACGAGTTGAGCGCCGACTACAAGGCGAACCGCGTCGCGCCGCCCGAGGATTTGGAGTCGCAGATTCCTTTCATCATACGAGTCTGCGAGGCGTACAACGTGCCCATCCTTAACGTCCCCGGCTTCGAGGCCGACGACGTTATCGGCGCGCTCGCCGTCCAGGCCGCCGAGCAGGGACTTCAGGCCGTCATCGTCTCGAACGACAAGGACATGTGCCAACTCGTCGAAGACCCGTGGGTCGTCTGCATGCGCAACAACTCGCAGAACGTGAAGCGCAAGGAGCCCGTCCCGCCCGTCGAGTGGTGCGACGCGGCCTGGGTCGAGAACAAGTTCGGCGTGCCGCCGCGGCAGATAATCGACCTGCTCGGCCTCATGGGCGACTCGGTGGACAACATCCCCGGCGCGCCCGGCATCGGCGCGAAGGGCGCGGTGCAGATTGTCCGCGAGTTCGGCTCGATAGAGAACGCGTTGGAGCGTTGGGAGGAGGTCAAGCACAAGACCTACCGCGAGTCCCTGCGCGACAACCGCGAGATAATCTTGCAGTCGAAAGAGCTGGCGACCATACGCACCGACGTTAACATCAAGCTCGACCTCGAACGCCTGCGCTGCAAGGCCCCAGACCGCGCGGCCGCCTACAAGCTCTTCCGCGAGCTTGAATTTCAGAACCTCACGCGCGAGTTCGCCGACGCCGCGTCCGAGGTTGACGTGGGCGCGGCCGCGAAGAACTACAAGCGCGTGACGAAGGTCTCCGAGCTGGAAACGCTCGTGCGAAAGCTCTGGGACGTTGACCACTGGGCCTTCGCGGTCGCGGGCTCGGGCGAGGCGGGCGCGGGCCAGCAACTCTCCGTGCGCGACGACGCGCCGCCCGCGGGCCTCTCGATCTCCTACGCCCCGCACACGTCTCACTTCATCGACCTCGGAGAGTTCGAGGGGGGCCGCGAGCAGGCCGTCTCGATGCTGCGCGACGTTCTCTCGAACGGCCTTCTCTCCAAATCAGTCCACGACCTCAAGCGCGCGCACGCGCTGCTCGCGAACGCCGGAATCGAGCTCGAAGGCGTGGCCGACGACACGCTGCTCGCCGCGTACCTCTTAGACCCCGTACGCACTCGCTACGAGCTGGGCGACCTCGCGCGCGAGGCCGTCGGCTCCGAAGGCTGGAGCGAAGCGCCCGGAGACAACTGGACGCCCGAGCACTGGCGCGCGGCCGAGGCCGCAGACCTCACCGCGCAGGTCGCGGACGTTCTGCACGGCCGCGTGTTGGAACAGGGTCTCGAATCCATCTACAACGAGATAGAGCTTCCGCTCGCGCCGCTCCTCCACCGGATAGAGCGCGCGGGCCTGCGCGTAGACACTTCGGTCTTGGGCGAGCTCTCCGCGCTCTTCGGCGCGGAGCTTGAGAAGCTGACCGCCGAGATTTACAAAATCGCCGGGCGCGAGTTCAAGATAAACTCGCCGAAGCAGGTCGGCGAAGTCCTCGAACAGCTCAGCATCAGCACCGGGCGCAAGACCGCGACCGGCCAGGTCTCGACGAGCCGCGCCGTGCTCGACGAGCTCGCCGCGCAAGGCTTCGAGCTGCCGCGGCTCCTCATAGAGTTCCGCGAGCTGGACAAGCTGAAGGCGACCTACACGGACGCGCTCCCGCCGCTCATCGGGCCGGACGGGCGCATACACTCCGAGCTTAATCAGGCCGTCACCGCAACGGGCCGCCTAAGCTCAAGCTCGCCCAACCTTCAGAACATACCCATACGCACGGAGCTGGGCCGGCGCATACGCCGCGCCTTCGTCCCCGAGAAGGGGAACGTATACGTCGCGGCCGACTACTCGCAGCTAGAGCTGCGCCTGCTCGCGCACATCACGCGCGACGAGCAGATGCTCGACGCGTTCCAGAAAGGCGAGGACATACACGAGCGCACCGCGCGCCTCGTCTTCGGCGCGAAGACGAAGGAGGAGCTGAAGGAGCGCCGGCGCTTCGCGAAGATAATCAACTTCGCCATCGCATACGCCGTCGAGCCCTTCGGCCTCTCGCAGCGCGTCGGCATCTCGCGCAAAGAGGCGCGGCAGGTC
>Ga0126311_10001317_pt1 | contig 11977 bp, 10 predicted proteins | sample Plot61_FD_92539 | JGI IMG/M metagenome (GOLD analysis project Ga0126311, IMG submission 92539) | Serpentine soil microbial communities from UC McLaughlin Reserve, CA, USA - Plot61 | ecosystem: Environmental > Terrestrial > Soil > Grasslands | place: USA: UC McLaughlin Reserve, Lake County...
GAATCCCACCAACGGCAGTTGGTCCTTACGAATAGGACCTGATGCATTTGGAATCCCACCAACGGCAGTTGGTCCTTACGAATAGGACCTGATGCATTTGGAATCCCACCAACGGCAGTTGGTGGTTCTTTTCAGATCCTTTCTACCCACCCGCCACCCCTAAACATTAATCCCACCAACGGCAGTTGGTGGATCGTTCAGATCCCTTCTCCAAGCCAATGCTGAATTAATGCCGTCGTATACCTCCCACATGTCCCCGCATACGCACCAGGCTGCCACAGTTGATCAACTCTCGCTTGAATCAGCAACTGTGGATAATTCTTCGCCATAAAGTACTGTCCATTATTCATCAACAATAAAGCGCATTCTTCTATACTCATGCTCGGCACAATTCTTACAATCAGGTGTATGTGATCAGGCACTGTGCTCACCCGGTCAATCGCGAACTGACGCTTTGCCGCCACTCGCAACCAATAATCTGTGAGTGCTCGACCAGCCGCGGAACTGAAGATTCCTTTTCGCCAACGAGTCGACATAACGAGATGATGACTTAAATCGAAAACTGCATGACTTGCCGTTAGCTCGACTGGCTCTACAGCGCAATACCGGTGCACGGGCGGCAACCATCTCGAATCATATCCATGATGCGTGGATTGTTTTTCGAGATACGTACGCACTTCGCTTACACGTACCCGACCCACGCTCTGAGCTAAATACCCTCGCGCCCACAGACGTGCACTGAGCTTCGATTCGCGAGATGTGTTGCTCTTGATTGTTTGTATTACTTTCGCGACTGATTGGTTTGGACGGAGACTGATCACGATCCGAAGTTGAGCGGGATACGCTTTACAGGAGAGCAGGTGATAGTCGTGTCGCTCGCAGATCTCGTGTATGAGTGACTTCAGTAATGGTTCGATTGACGGTAGTGATTGGCGTCTGCGATGAGTTCGAAAACAGAGATAGTAGTGCAATTGGTAAGCCCATGTGAGGCTCTTAAACGGTGTGAGGAACATCGATGCAGGATAGTGTTGTATATCGGTTCGCGCAAGCTTTAGAAGGGATCTGAACGATCCACCAACTGCCGTTGGTGGGATTCAATGTTGGAGGGGCGCGTGTGTAGAAAGGATCTGAAGAAACCACCCCACTGCCGTGGGTGGGATTTGTAGAACTCGCGCCGGCGCTAAAGAAACGGCAAGCTAGCGATATCGGCTCTGCACCAAACTCAATTCCAGACTCGAATCAAAATACCGCCCACGGCAGTGGGTGAATTTCTCTTGGATCTTTCTGCCTTACCAGGGCAATCCCACCCACGGCAGTGGGTGGTTCGTTCAGATCCCTTCTATGCGGAATCTTGCGCAGTGGGACATTCGCCTGCGGATTATTCCGCGCGGCCAGACCAGTTAACCGGTTATTAGCCTCTACTTCGCTTGGCACAAACGTTGCGCTTCCGAAGGCTGGACTGATACTTCAACCGGAGTCTCACGATGCCGAGCGCGCAAAAACAAGAGGTAGACGAGGGGCCGATGGGCCGGCACGGAGCAGACTTCCGCTCGCTCTTACAGGCGATTCACTCGGCGAATATCAGCAATCTGAGTTTGGTGCACCCACGCGGCAAGGTTCTGTTTGCCGAAGGCGAGTCCGCTCGTGGCGTCTTCATTCTACGAACAGGCCGCGCAACAGCGTCCATTTCATCAAGCGAAGGACGACTCGTGATCCTGCGGATAGCTCAAGCCGGTGACGTGCTTGGCTTGAACTCTGTCCTGCGAAACGCCTGTTACAACACAACCGTCAAGACGATCGAGTCGTGCCGCACGGAATTCATTCCACGCAAGGATCTCGTCGATCTCATGGAGAGAAATCAGCCAACCGCCCAAGCACTCGCGCAACTATTGAGTCGCGAGGTAGCTGAACTCACAGACCGCTTGAGATTTCTGCTGCTTCCCCAAACAGCCAATGCAAGGCTCGCAAAATTGTTGCTTGAGTGGAGCGAACACGCGCCGCAGATTACAAAGAGTTTTACGCATGAAGAGATCGCACACATGATATGCTCCTCGCGCGAAACAGTGACGCGTTTGCTCGCCAGTCTTAACAGGCGGCGGATAATTCGCGTAACACCGGAAAGCATCCTGATCTCCGATCGCGTGGCTTTGCAGAAGATCGCCGTTGGTTGAGTTGTGACACTCGTCACATCTTCACACGCGGCGAAAAACCTAGAATGCTTTAGCTCAAGGTCAGTTAATCGCGAAAACCAAACGTGGGACTAAAGATGAGTACATTCATTAAAGCACTCCTGATCTGTGGCCTGGTTGTCGTTGTAATCGGTTTGCTCGGCTACAACAATTCGTCGCAATCCGCTCAGATCAATCCGGCCGAGTTCGCAAAGTACAATGCTGATGACTACGTCGGCAGCGACACTTGCAAAGACTGCCACGAAGATCAGTTCAAAAATTTCTCGCACACTTCCCACGCCCAGCTCACCAAACTCGCGAGTTGGAAAAACAAAGTGACCGGCTGCGAATCGTGCCACGGTCCGGGCAAAGCCCACAGCGAAGAAGGCGATCCGAAGAAGATCATTTCCTTCAAAACCAAGTCTTCGAAGGAAATTTCCGAGACGTGTTTAAGCTGTCATGCCGGCAAAGAGGAACACAACAACTTCCGCCGCGGCGAACACTGGCGCAACGACATCGGCTGCACTGACTGTCATTCAACCCATTCGGCGCCAACGGGACGACAACTCGCAGCTTCGAACGTATTCGTCTCTGGAGCAAATGCACAAAAGCCAGGCATCTCCGATCTGAAGTTGCTCCGCAAGAGCGAACCGCAGCTTTGCCTCGGTTGTCACAGCGAGACGAAGCACCAGTTTAATTTGCCGTTCCATCACAAAGTGCTGGAAGGCGCGATGAAGTGTAGCGACTGCCACAATCCACACGGCGGTTTCGAACTTAAACAAACACGACTCGCGACGGGCGCCGATGCCGCATGTATCAAGTGTCACGCAGACAAACAAGGTCCTTTTGTTTACGAACATGCGCCGGTGAAAACCGACGGCTGCATCTCGTGCCACACGCCACACGGTTCGTCCAACCCGCGTTTATTGATCACAAGCCGCGTCGCGCAACTCTGCCTGACCTGTCACAGCGTCGCGCATGGCGTGGGCGCGGACGAGCCCGCAGGTCCACAGCACAACTTGAATGCGCAATATGCAAACTGCACGAATTGCCATATCAAGATCCACGGGTCTCGAACGAGTCCGGTCTTTTTCCGGTAACGAGTAAAAGAGGATTGGGCCATGAGCACGAAGCAAAGAATTTCGCTGCACCTGATCGCGTTAATGATGGCTCTGAGCGTGACAGTAGTTGCGCAACAGCCGTCACCATCACCTTCCCCCGATGCGCCAACGGAGTCCGGCGAAAAGGCCGGAGACTACACGGCCATCGGAAGTCTGGAGTTTGGATATCGCGGGCTTAGTGTTGACGGCGATCTCAACAAGTACCAGAGCGATCTGAACTACAAGGCTGGTCCACGACTGTTCGACAGCTCTTTCCTGCTCAGGTCCAGCGACGGCAAAGGCGATCTGTTCCAGACGTTTCTGGTTAATTCAACAGGATGGGGCGCCGATCCGCAGGGCAATCTGCGCGTCAACGTCGAACACCCGAAGTGGTATCGCTTTGACGCCACTTATCGACGCTTCAAATACTTTCGCTTCCTGAACAACTTCGCTAATCCAAACTGGGTGTTTAGTCCGGCACAGTTTAGCGTTCCGCCAAAGACGACAACCGGGGAGCACGGTTACGACACTAGAGTCCATTTAGGCGATTTTGATCTAACTCTGCTGCCGAAGAACCGCCATATTCGCTTCAATATTGGCTACTCGCCCGAACGTTACAGTGGACCAGCATTCACAAACTATCATGCCGGCGGAAACGAGTTTAATTTACTGTCAGAGCTTCGATCGCGCGCGAATGATTTCCGCGTGGGCGCTGACGGCAAACTCGGTCCACTGAACTTCTCGTTTCTGCAAGGGTTCCGGCGCTTTCGTGACGATAGTGTGATCGATCTCGGAGCGACGCCCGGAATAAACCTCAACCCGACGGCGCCGAGCCTGACCAGTTTCGATCGCAATGAGCCGGCGCGCGGCAGTGTTAACTACACTCGTTTCAGTTTGCAAACACTCGTCGCTAAGAGACTCGATATCACCGGTCGCATCATCTACAGCAAGGCCAGGCAGAACTTTTCTTTGCTCGAGAGCTTCACCGGTCGAAACTGGAATCCGCGCATCACGGGATTTCCTACGAGCCCGCCGGGCGCGACGCCAAACATTCTCAATCTCGGCCAATACAATCTGACCGGCGACACGGAACGGCCGAATTGGCTCGGCGATCTGGGCCTGACGTGGATGGCAACGGACAAACTCCGGATCTCGAATACGTTCAGAGTTGAGACGTTCGAGATCACCGGGTCGGCGCTTTTCAGCGATTTCTTTTCACTGACGCGTGGCACGAGGACAGACACGATCGGCTTCAGTAATCGCGACGTGCTCACGAATACGGAGTACCGGAAGATCCAGAACACGATCGAAGGCGACTACCAGTTTAACCCGCGCTATTCGATTCACCTTGGTTATCGATACGCGACACGACGAGTCCGAGAGGCGCTCAGCGGCTTCAATCTCGGCGCTAATCAACCGACGCCGATCGAGCCTGAAGACTTCACCGAGCACAACAACACACACGCCGTACTGGGCGGCTTCAAGGCGCGGCCGTTGAGCGAATGGACCATCTACTTCGACGCTGAACACGGTACCGCGGACAATGTGTTTTCGCGAATCGGCAATTACAACTACACCAACATTCGTGCGAAGAGCCGGTACAAACCAAGCCAAAACGTCGCTTTCAATGTTGCAGTGATCACGAAAGACAACTCGAACCCGTCCGAAATCGCGGGCGTCTCGATTGAGGATTTCGGAGTCAACACAAAATCGCGGATCTTTACTTCGTCACTTGATTGGACCGCGACTTCGAGATTCTCGGTAAGCACCGGCTATAATTACCATTGGATAAACAGCAAGGCGATCATCGACTATTTCTTCAATAGCGTTCGCCATCCGCTCGGCAACAACCTTTACATCGTGAGGAACAATTTCTTCTTTGTGGAGTCAGTGGCGCGGATAGCTCCAAGGGCGACGCTCTTCGCGGCGTATAGAATCAATAAGGACAACGGCCAGGGAAATCGAATCGCCGATCCGACCGGCAATCCTGGAACGTTGATCGCCTCGTATCCGATGAGTTATCAATCGCCGGAAGCGCGATTGGCTATCAAGCTTCATCACCGGCTCGACTGGAATGTTGGCTATCAGTATTACAATTACAACGAAAGCACGATAGTTGGGCCACGGCCGCAGAACTATCACGCGCATCTGCCTTACACGTCGTTGCGTTTCTATTTCGGTCGCCGAGAGTAATCGCGCTGTCTTGCGCCTTTGCGTGAAAATCAGCCTTTTATTAATGCTTGGTGTTGTTCTGTGCTGCGCTCCGGCCGCGGGTCAAAGACGTGCGCAGTCGCGCATTAATTACTCCGGTTTCTCTCACGCCACTCACGTTACGAATCAAAAACTCGCGTGTAGTGCATGTCACAAAGTTCCAACGAAGAACTGGAAGGAAGTTCGCAAAGGCGACGCTGCGTTTCCCGATGTAACCGAGTTCCCCGAACATGCATCCTGCTTGAATTGTCATCGACAACAATTCTTCGCGCGCGAGCGACCCGTGCCTAAGATCTGCTCGAACTGCCACGTCAAGGGAACGCCGGTCGACACGTCGCGCCACGTGTTTCCGAGTCTCGTCGAAGTGTTTCTCGCAACACCAAAGGCAGCAACTTTCGTCTCAGAGTTTCGTGTCGCCTTCCCCCACGACAAACACTCCGACGCAGATTGCGCTGACTGCCATCAAAACGCCAAGCCGCAGGGCAAAGAAATGGCCAAGAGACGACCACTCGCTCACGCAATGTGCTTCACGTGTCACAACCAGGAAAGTGAGCTCGCACCTCTGCCCGCAAACTGCGACACGTGTCACAAGCAAGCGGCTTCGGAAAAACTTTTCGCTCATGCGGTCTTGCTGGAACCAGCAGCGACTGACTTCTCTCAATTCAAACACGATAATCGCAATCACGCGCGGCTTCCCTGCCTGCTCTGTCATCGTCGTGAAAACAATTCACCGCAACCGACCTTGCCGGGCAAAGCTTCACATGCGCCTTGTACCGGCTGTCACGCGCAACAGTTCTCAAATCCAGCGAGCGAGATCTGCACGATCTGTCATACCGATGTTCAGAGCGGAAAGGTCAAAGCGTTTCCAGCGTTGAGCAGTTTCGACGCGAGGTTCGATCACTCAAAACACAAGGATGCAGCCTGTGCGACGTGTCACCGCCGGAGTCGTGGCGGCATTGCGCTCTCGATTCCTTCGCGAGCGAATGCGCACGTCACATGTTTTAGTTGTCACACGCCGAACGCTCAGGCAAATGGACGAAACATCTCGTCTTGCAGCACCTGCCACCAGCTCGGGCGTTTGGTTCGCACGCCGGAGCAGGCACCTGCTTATCGCGTTGGATTTAGTCACACAAGTCATGATGCATCGGAGAAATTGGCGTGTGCGGCGTGCCATCAAGTGAGGGCTGGTGCGACGCGCGGGCGGCAAGTTTCAGCACCGTCGCCTCTGAATCATCACTCGCCTGCGGGTGCTTTCAGTTGCGCGAGTTGTCACAACGGTCAGCGAACATTCGGCGGTGATGATTTCTCCGTGTGTAAGCGCTGTCACAAGGGTTCGACATGGCATTTTTGAGGAAAGTTTCGCAAGGACGTGAGTAAAAGCCCGCGGTGTTAACGGGTCGACGCCTGTTTTGGGGCTTTTTCCGCAGGCACGGACGTTGCACTAACGGCGATGCGAGCAGATAGAGATCAAGGGAGGAACGATGAAACTGGTAAAGAACATAACCATAGCGATTGCCGCAATCTTCTTGTTCAGCGTGGTCTTATTGAGTGTTGCGCCGGCTCAAGGTGAGGCACAACCTTCTGACCCCGCAGCTTTTTACAAAGCCAAATGTGTCGCCTGCCACGGGCCGAAAGCTGAGAAAAGATTCGATGCGACTCTGACCGACGAGCAGTACATCGACGCGATATTGAAAGGTAAGAAACCCGAGAAGCCACCCAACATGCCCGCCTACGGTGAGAAGGGCGTGACGGCAGACCAGGCAAAGGGACTGCTCGAGCATATGAAGCAACTGAGATCGGCTCAGTAAATCGCAAAAGTAAAGCGTTTCCCCCACGAACCTCCCATGCCGGTTGAACCAACGGCATGGGAGGTACGCGTGTTTTTAACAAAAACTCATTGAGATTCCCGATGAGCGAAGAAAAACAACCTAACGGAACAACTCCAACACTTTTTCGAAACTACACCAGCTTCATCGGCGCCGTGCTCGTGATCGCTGCGGTGGTAAGTATCCTGCTGTTGTTTCTTATCGAGCTAACACAAACAGGCGATAACCCTTACCTCGGCATCATCACGTACGTGATCCTGCCCGCGTTTCTCGTGCTTGGCATTCTCGTGATTCTCATCGGGATGTGGCGTGAGCGACGCAGGCGACGACGTTCGCCGGCTTCAGCTATCGCGCCCTATCCGAAAGTTGACTTCAACGATCCGCGACAACGACGGGTCGCGATCGTGATCCTGACTCTCTCTTTCGTGTTTATTTGCGCCAGCGCCTTCGGAAGCTATCGCGCTTATGAATACACAGAGTCAGTCGAGTTTTGCGGGCAGGCTTGTCACACTGTGATGAAGCCTGAGTTTGTGGCGTTTCGTGCGACGTCGCACGCGAAAATTCGCTGCGTTGATTGCCACGTTGGCCACGGCGCTGAGTCGTATGCGCGTTCAAAACTTTCGGGCGCGCGTCAACTCTTCTCTCTCGCCACAAACAGTTATTCGAAACCGATCGAGACTCCCGTTCACAACATGCGGCCGGCGAATGAAACGTGCGAACAATGTCACTGGCCTTCGAAGTTTCATGGGGCTCAGCTCAAGACGTTCAATCATTATGCTTACGACGAACAAAACTCGTTACGGCAAACTCGAATGTTGATTAACGTCGGTGGTGGAGATCCGGGTAGTGGACCAGTAGCCGGCATTCACTGGCACATGAATCTCGGCAACCAGATCACTTTCGTCGCGAGTGACAACCAGCGGCAGGTGATTCCCTGGATACGCGTGCAGGATCGAAACGGCAACGTGACTGAGTATTATGATCGCACTCGACGTCTGCCTGCCGAGCAGATCGCAGCTTCCGAAAAACGGCGTATGGATTGTATCGACTGCCACAATCGCCCCGCGCATACCTATCTGCCGCCTGATGTGGCGTTAGATCAGTCGTTTGCCGCGGGTCGACTCGATCCCGCGTTGCCTTATCTCAAGCGGCAGGCCGTAGAAGTATTGAATAAACCATATTCGACGGAAGCCGAGGCACTGAACGCGATTGCTTCAGGGCTCGACGGCTTTTACCGGACAAACTACAACCAGATCTACTCACAGAAAACAGAAACGATTAAAACAGCCATCGACGAGACGCAGCGCATCTTCAAGACTTACTTCTTCCCCGAGATGAAGACCAATTGGTCCACTCACGCGAACAACATCGGGCATCTCTATTCATCCGGATGTTTTCGTTGTCACGATGGCGAACACGTCAGCGACACGGGAAAAGTGATTCGCAACGACTGCAACATCTGTCACACTGTCTTGTCAGACTCAGCAAGACCGTCAACAATGCCCACGACGATCGATTTCAAACATCCGGTCGATCTCGGCGGGCTGGCGTCTCGAAAGTGCGAAACGTGCCACAAGGCGAACGAACCGTTCAGGCACCCGGTTAACCTGGGAGACATCTCGATGTTCCAGTGCGTGGAATGTCATCCTAAACAGTAGCCGTGTCTTTAAGAGTCCATTTAATGCCGGGCGTGATTCTCGGAATCGCAATCGGTTTGGCGATTGGTGTCGGGGCCTACACCTTCGTGTACGCTCGTGGCTATTCGTACATGACCGACAACGCTGAAGCTTGTATGAACTGCCATATCATGCAGGACCAGTTTAGCGGCTGGGTGAAGTCGAGTCATCGAGCAGTTGCTGTTTGCAACGATTGCCATACGCCGCCGGGCTTTGTCGCAAAGTATGCAACTAAGGCACGCAACGGGTTCTGGCATTCTTACTACTTCACTACCGGCTGGTTTGACGATAACATTCACATCACACCTCGTGGCCTTGAAGTAGCGGAACAAGCCTGCCGGAAATGTCATCAGGAAATTGTTCAAGCGATCGAAGGTCCCCATCCTGAAATTGCGGACGCGCGCACGAGTTGTATTCGCTGTCACAATTCGGTTGGTCACCTGCACTAGTTTTATTGGAGAAGATGAATGACTGAGGAGAAACAAACTACTCGGCGGCGTCGCTCGCTACGCTTCGTGGGCCTGGTAGCGTTAGTTGTGCTTGCCACCGTTTTCGGATTGGCCCTGCTGGTCAATATCTTTCAGCGCAAACAGGAGGCGCGCAATCCTTTCTTCAGAGTTGTCGAGCTCACTGATGACACCGTCGATCCGAGTGTGTGGGGCAAGAACTTTCCACTTCAGTATGACGACTATTTGAAGACGACCGATCAGGTTCGAACTCGCTACGGCGGCAGCGAGGCAGAACCACGCACGCCCACTCAGGCTGATCCTCGTTCTATCGTCGCGCAGTCGCGACTTGAGGAAGACCCTCGCTTAAAAATCATGTGGGCGGGATACGCCTTCTCGAAAGACTTCAGAGAAGAACGCGGTCATGCTTACATGCTCGACGATCAGACGTTCACCGAGCGCCAGCAAGTTACAAAACAACCGGGCACGTGCATCAACTGTCACGCGTCAGTATATGTCGCTTACAAGCAACTCGGCGGCGGCGACATTTTCAAAGGCTTCGAGGCTCTGAACAAGACGCCATACTTCGATGCGCGTAAGTTTGTGACTCACCCGGTTGCGTGTATCGATTGCCATGATTCGCAGACGATGCAACTGCGCGTCACGCGTCCGGCGTTTATCGAAGGCATGCGCGCGTTAAAGGCTTCGCAGGGCATTCAGAACTATGACGTGAATAAGCAGGCAACGCGACAGGAGATGCGCGCCTACGTTTGCGGGCAATGTCACGATGAATATCACTTTAGTGGTCCGGAAAAGCGACTGGTCTATCCCTGGGCCAAGGGACTTTTGATCGAAAACATTCTCGCTTTTTACGATGAGCAAAAGTTCAAAGATTGGGAACATGCGACCACGGGCGCGCCCGTGCTCAAAGCGCAGCATCCGGAGTTTGAGATGTGGAACCAGGGGATTCATGCGCGTTCGGGTGTCGCCTGTGCTGACTGTCACATGCCTTACAAGCGTGAGGGTGCGCTGAAGATTAGCGATCATCACGTGCGTTCGCCGTTACTGAACATCAATCGAGCCTGCCAAACGTGTCACAAGTGGTCTGAGGAGGAGTTGAAGGCGCGAGTGGAGGCGATTCAGTCGCGAACACAGAACCTTCGCAACATCGCGATGGATGCGCTCGTCGATCTGATTAACGACATCAAGGCGGCGAGGGACTCAGGCCGCAATGACGCGGGCGTCACGACGGCCCAAGACTTCCAGCGGCGCGCGCAGTTCTACCTGGATTTCATCGAGTCGGAAAACTCAACCGGCTTTCACGCCCCGCAAGAGGCGGCACGCATTCTCGGCGAATCGATCAACTTCTCACGCAAGGGCCAGATTGCGCTTCGCGGCGGCCCGTTGACGCGTTGATCGACTCGAAATCCCACCCACGGCAGTGGGTGGTTCATTCAGATCCTTTCTACACACAACCTAAAAAATACCCTTGGAATCCCACCAACGGTAGTTGGTGGATTGTTCAAATTCTTTCTAAGGGATCTGAAGTATCCACCCACTGCCGTGGGTGGGATTACATTGAGTTCGGGAGACGTCTGTAGAAAGGATCTAAAACGAACCACCCACTGCCGTGGGTGGGATTGTCTTTGGCGTGGTGCTGAGGACATATTCACCGGGCGCAGTAACGTTCACGGTGCCTTCACCGAAGAACTCATTCGCAAATCGCGCAACTCGTTAGTTCAGCAAACGCGGAATCGGCCGCCGGTTTTCAGGACGAAGACCTGACTGATGCTGAGAGCCGGGTCGCGCTTGCCGTATCGCGCGGCTTGACGAACAAAGAAATAGCCGCACAGCTCGAGATCAGCGTGCGGAATGTTGAGAATCACATTAGTCACATACTCGACAAAAAAGGTTTCAGCAACCGCGTAGAGATCGCGCGTTATGTCTTTCAGCAAAACGCTGACGACTATAGGTGAAATCACTCACGACTTACGATTGCAGTTTTATTACACTCTGAACAATGCTCATCACGCCGCAAAGGCGCCTCAATCTGTAAATGCCCTTATGCATCTCAGTACGTGGCCGTACAATTCGGCCGTGTACGTGTAACGATGTAAAGCACATGGGTTCGTTACTGTATGCATTTATCCCGCACCCTGCACGAACTCGCATAATTTCCACTTCTGTTTTATGGCGGTCCAATGATTCATTCTTGGCACCTCGCTTGCCCGCCCTTCTGTACTCAGAAGGAGGAAAGATGGATCCAACTCCCACGCGATCACACGTTGATACCGGCATATCCGACTCTCAGGCGGACGATTTGTACCGCAGAGCGGTAGAAAACGATATCAGGGATTACGCTATCTTCCTGACTGATACCGCTAGTCGTGTCATCAACTGGAATCGCGGCGCCGAGCGCATTCTCGGGTACAAGGAAAGCGAAGTAATCGGGCAGAGCGCATTCATCTTTTTTACTCCCGAAGACCGCGCCGCGAGGGCGCCTGAGCGAGAGATGGACGTTGCCGTGGCGACCGGACGCGCGGAGGACGA
>Ga0126311_10001319_pt1 | contig 11965 bp, 6 predicted proteins | sample Plot61_FD_92539 | JGI IMG/M metagenome (GOLD analysis project Ga0126311, IMG submission 92539) | Serpentine soil microbial communities from UC McLaughlin Reserve, CA, USA - Plot61 | ecosystem: Environmental > Terrestrial > Soil > Grasslands | place: USA: UC McLaughlin Reserve, Lake County...
GACCTCGGCCGCCAGCTCCCTGAGGAGCGGCGATTGCAGGAGTGCACCCAGGCCGTCCGCACCCCCCTGCATACGGAAGTTGATCCGCGCCACAGCGCCCTCGGGCCAGAAATTGTCGACCACGAACGAACCTTCGGAAGCGGTCAGCACCCGCCTATCGGTCATTTCGACCAAACCCCCCGGCGACCGGATCACGGCCCGAGTGCCGGTTACGAGGCCTTTGACGGCGGCCCGCGAAAACGGAGGCAATCCCTCGGCTGCGCTCAGCGTGGCATCCGCCACCTCGAACTCGACGCGCAGTGCGTCCTCGGGGATCGGGCCGTGACCGAGGGCGGCGGCGATATCCGCCCCGCTCATGCCGACATGGAGGGAGATGGACTCGACCGTTCCGGCCTTGAGGTTCTGCACCAGGAACCGGCGCACAGGGGGCGCGACGGCCTGGGGCCACAAGCGTAGCGCCGTGCGCACGCCCGTGCCAGTCCCCTTCACGTCCAGCTTGATCCCCTTCGGATCCTGCGGCTGCCCGAGAACTCCCGTCGCCTGTGCATCGAGTGCCGGACCTTTCAGCTTCAGCTTCTCGATCACCAATCCTTCCTGCAGCTTAAGCCGCGCCTCGATATCGTCGATGCGCACCGGCGGGTCGCCCGGCTTGGCGCCGTCGAGAGTGGCATTTTGCCCGGTAAACACCGCCCGAAGCCCGGGCTCCCCCGCCGGCGCCAGGAGTTCTCCCTGAAGCCGCACCTGTGTCGGGCCGCCTCTCAGTTCCAGCATCGGTATGACGAGAGTGCGCCGGCTCTCGTCCCAGAGCAGATCCATCGCGAGCCTCTCGACAGGCAGAGGCGTCGTGTCCGGATCGTCGATCTGGATTTCGCCGGCATTGCTCTCGAGCCGAGCTCGAATCTCGGTCACGCGCCCCGCGGTCAGGGCGGCGTCGACTTGGCCGGTTAACTTGAGATCCGTGGTGGCGGGCAGCGCCGACGCGCCGATCAGCAGAATGATGTCCTGGATCGGCGCGTCTGCCGCGATCATCGTAGCACGGTAAGCCCCGGAGCCTGCCGAGACGGCATCGCCCCGGAGTTGCCAGGGCCCCCTGGGTCCCTCGAGCGTAGCCTCGAAGCGCCGGCCGCCCGTTTGCGTGCGATCGAATGTGGCATCCACGCGGGCAAAGGTCGTCCTCTCGTGCTGATCGGCCCCGACGAGGGTGAGCCGCGCATTGGTGAGCCGCGCTCGATCGAGCGCGCCGAGCACCCCTCGTGGACCCACGATCAATTCGAAAAGCGAGCCGACGACGACGGACACCGGCGAGATGTCGTCCGCGGTCCCCGCGGGCTGCACGACGACTGCAGCCGTCTCCGGACCCGGCGTCGCCTCCGGGGCTCCCCCAGCGGTGGCGAACGTGAACGATCCATCCTTGTCGATTGCGGCGCGAAGCTGCAGGTCGCGGAACTCGATCGAGCGCGGCTGAAAATTTGCCGCGACCAGAGACATGCCGTCGAGGCCGACGATCGCCTGGGGGGCACGCAGCACCAGGGCACCGTCAGGGTTGCGAATGTCGAGCCCGGTTGCATTAAGAGCAAGCGACCCGTGGTCGAGCTGAAGTGCAGTCTCGCGCAACTCGACGGTCCAGCCCGGGCCGATACGCGCGGCGAGCGAGGCCGCGAACCTTTCGGGCAGCCCGCCTAGGCTCATAGGCCCTACGCTCAGCCGGAGATAGAGGACGCCGAGGCCTATCGCCAGGACAGAGATGACGGCGAGTTTGACGTAAAGCGTCCGGCGCAAAATCCGCGCGAGCCTACGCGACCGAGGCGAAAAACCCGGGCCCGGCTTCTTGCTTGCGCGATGTGTCATCCTCGAAATGCCAGACGAACCGGACAAAGCTGTGGGCCAAGAGGTGAATCGAAGGACGACCCTACCCCGCTTGGGGAGTCCCCGCGAGAAACATATGCGTTATCCCCCTTTGATAGACCGGAACACCCTTAATCGGACGAAAGGAAGGCAGACATGTCATTGAGCGTCGGGCAGAAAGCGCCGCCATTCACCCTCCCCGCAACGGGGGGCGAGCCCGTCGACCTTCTCGGCCTGAAGGGGCGCAAAGTCGTGCTCTACTTCTATCCGAAGGACGATACGAGCGGCTGCACGAGGCAAGCGCAGGAATTCCAAGCCCTCAAGGAGGAGTTCAAGGCCGCGGACACCGAGATCGTCGGAGTATCCGCCGACAGCGTGGCAAGCCACGACCGGTTCCGCGCGAAATACGCCCTCGACTTCACCCTCGCGTCGGACGAGGACACGTCGGTTCTGGAAGCCTACGGGGTGTGGGTCGAGAGGAGCATGTACGGAAGAAAGTACAAGGGCATCGAGCGGACGACGGTTCTGATCGACCGCGACGGGGTGATCGCGCGAGTCTGGCCCATTGTGAAGGTGCCGGGCCACGCGCAGGAGGTGCTCGCCGCGGCGAGAGCCCTCTGAGGTTTTCTGTTCCTTAACCTTAATAGCTTGTCATTGCGTCAGCTGCCGGGCACCTCGAGCCGATCCGGTGCGACCGGAAGCCTCGGCACGATCAGACGAGCGTCCTGTCCACGGAAACGGGGGCGGCCTCGCGCGGAACCCGACCTCATGCGCCCCGCCCCTCTCCTCGCCGACGACCCCGCCCGCCGCTGGATCTCGCGCGGTCCTGGCACGGTGACGCTCGGCCGACGAGCCGCTGTCGCACTCTCGGTGGGCTTCCTGGTCCTCGCCACCTGGTCCGCGGCCAGCGTGTGGTACCTGGTGTCCCAGGACGAGATGGCCTTGAGGCTCCTGGAGGGAGAAGCGGCGCAGAAGCGCGCCTATGAAGACAAGCTCGTCGCGCTCCGAACCCGGCTGGACCAGGTCTCGAGCCAGCGGATGGTCGAGCAGCAGCTGGTGGAGACCCGTCTTCAGGATCTCCTGGCCCGACAGGCCGCGTTCGAAGCCCGCCAAGGGCGCGTGCAATCGCTCGCGGACCGCGCCGGAGTTCCCTGGCCCGAGGCCGGCAGGACGGAGCCACCGCGCGAGGGCGCCGCGGGCGTCAGCGCCTACGCGCCCATGGTCCCATCGGGCGGGGCCGATCCGTTCCGGCCCCGTTTGCGCGATCCAGCGACCGGGCCGATCGACCGACGCAGCGAACTCGATCGCCTTCACGACGACCTGGAAGCCGTGACGCAGAACCTGCAATCGCTCGAAGCCACCCAGCGCCGGTCGCTGGAAGCTATCGTCAGCCAGGCGGAGTCGCAGTCGCGCCGCTTCGAGACAGCCGTCCGCAAGGTGGGACTGGTCCCCGCGGCGCCCGAGGTCGCCCGAGCCGGGCTCGGCGGGCCACTCGTTCCGGCATCGCCGCAAGATCCCTTGGAGAGGCTCCTGCAGAACGCCGAGAACAGCCTGGCCGAACTCGAGCGCCTCCAGCGCAGCGTCGTCTCCCTCCCGTTCGGAGAACCGATCCGCGGCGAAATCGATCTGTCAAGCGGCTTCGGCTACCGCCTCGATCCGTTCACCCGCAGTCCGGCCATGCACACCGGACTCGACTTCAAGGCAGATTACGGAGCACCTGCACGAGCGACGGGCGCGGGCCGCGTGGTGCTCGCCGAATTTTCCGGAGCGTATGGCAACATGGTCGAGATCGAGCACGCGCAAGGCGTGACGAGCCGCTATGCCCATTTGTCGAGTATTGCCGTGGTCGCAGGCCAGGAGGTGAAGGCCGGTGCCGTGCTCGGCCGGGTCGGCTCGACGGGTCGCTCCACGGGCCCGCACCTGCACTACGAGACCCGGATGAATGGCGACGCCGTCGATCCGCAGAGATTCCTGAAGGCGGGCACCGGACTGATGCGGGTCGTGACCGCGAGCCGGTAGTTTTTAACTCACGCGGTCGGGTCGCCGCCCTCGGGACCGTAGAAGACGACCCAGGCGGTGACGCTCTCGCCGAAATTCTCGAAGCGATGGGTCATGCCTGCGGGCACGAAGAGGAAGTCGCCCGGCCCGAACGGAACCCGTTCGTCGCCCATGACGAACTCGCCCCTCCCCTCGACCACGACGTAGGCTTCGTCGCGGGTATGAGGCTGCTGCGGGTCGCGATCCTGCGGCTTATAGAGCTCGACCGTCAACTCGCCTCTCTCGAAGCCCACGACGAAGCGCTTGCCCGCCGGCGTCGGCAGGCGGTCCGCCAGTTCCCGCACCGTCAGACGATGGCCGTTACCGCGGCTCATGGCTGTTCCTGCCCGGAATGGGGGCAACACCGTCGCAAACGCGGCGGCGCCTGTCCATGTCGGCCGCGGATGTTTTGCGATGGAGGATGGCCATCAGTCGACGTCCTCCACCTCGGCCTCACCGCCATAGACGCGCTGCGCGAGCGCCGCTTCCATGAAGCGGTCGAGATCGCCGTCGAGGACATCGCCCGGGCTCGTGGACTGGACGCCCGTACGCAGGTCCTTCACGAGCTGATAGGGCTGGAGAACATAGGATCGGATCTGATGGCCCCAGCCGATGTCGGTCTTGGCCGCCGCTTCGGCATTCGCCTTTTCCTCCCGCTTCTTCAGCTCCGCCTCGTAGAGACGGGCGCGCAGCATGTTCCAGGCGGTCGCCCGGTTTTTGTGCTGAGAGCGCTCCTGCTGGCAGGCCACGACAATGCCGCTGGGGATGTGGGTGATTCGCACCGCGGAGTCGGTCGTGTTCACGTGCTGACCGCCCGCGCCGGAGGAGCGGAAGGTGTCGATCCGGCAGTCCGATTCCTTGATCTCGATGTTGATGCGATCGTCGACCACGGGATAGACCCACACCGATGCGAAACTCGTATGACGGCGGGCGTTCGAGTCGAAGGGCGAGATGCGCACCAGGCGGTGCACGCCCGACTCGGTCTTGAGCCAGCCATACGCGTTGTGGCCCTTGATCAGGAGCGTAGCGCTCTTGATTCCGGCTTCATCCCCATCCGTGATCTCGAGCAGTTCGACCTTATACCTCCGGCGCTCGGCCCAGCGGGCGTACATCCGCTGGAGCATGTTGGCCCAGTCCTGACTTTCGGTCCCGCCCGCCCCGGAATGGACTTCCACATACGTGTCATTCGCGTCCGCCTCGCCCGACAGGAGCGTTTCGACCTGCCGACGCGCGGCCTCCTCCTGAGCGGCGCGGATCGCCTCCTCGCCCTCTTTCACGGTCTGCTGATCGCCCTCCGTTTCGCCAAGCTCGATCAGGGTCAGGGCATCGTCGAGTTCCTGCTCGAGGCGCCTGATCGACGAAATCTGCTCCTCCAGCGCGGTGCGCTCGCGCATGATTTTCTGCGCGGCGTCGGCGTCGTTCCAGAGCTTCGGGTCTTCAGCGTTGGCGTTCAGCTCGGCCAGGCGGCGCTGGGCGTTGTCCCAGTCAAAGATGCCTCCTCAGCAGCCCGACCGACTGCTTGGCCTCGTCTACGAGATGTTCGATTTCTGCGCGCATTTTGGTGGACGAGGCCGCTGGAAGATTGGAGGCGGCGTCTTACGGAACACGCGGCGCCGTGTAAACCCGGGCCGGAAGGCTCAATAGAGCCCGCCCGTCCCGGTGCCGACGGCCCGCTCCGCCTCGGGCGTAATACCGGCCTGCATGGCCTCGCCGCCGATGACCATGTACGTGTCGGGCGGAGCCGTGCCTGGCTTGAAGGCCTCCAGAAGCGTGCCGGCGCCCTCGCCCGATCCGGCGCGCATGCCGGTCGATGCGCTGATGCGGATGAGCTTCAGGCCCGGCGGGACTCGGAACGGAGTCGGCGGCTTGTCTTTCAACGCCATTTGCATGAAGTCGCGGAACACCGGTGCAGCATACTGGCCCGCCGTGGCCGAGTTTCCGAGCGACTGCGGCTTGTCGAAGCCGAGGTAGACCCCGACCGCGAGGTCGGGCGAAAAGCCGACGAACCACACGTCCTTGGCGTCGTTCGTCGTGCCGGTCTTGCCGGCAAGCGGCTTGCCGACGGCCTTGACGACCTGTGCGGTGCCCCGTTGGACCACTCCCTCGAGCATCGAGGTGACCTGATAGGCCGTGAGCGGATCGAGCACCTGCTCCCGGGTTTCCGTGAGCTTGGGCTCCACCTGGCCCTGCCACGTCTCCCCGTCGCATCCCGTGCACTTGCGGTCGTCATGGCGGTAGATCGTCTGGCCCGATCGGTCCTGAATTCGGTCGATCAGCGTCGGCCTGATGCGACGTCCGCCGTTGGCGAACATCGAATAGGCCGCCGTCATGCGCATGACAGTGGTCTCGCCGGCTCCGAGCGCCATCGAAAGCACCGGGAGCATGTCGTCGTAGACGCCGAAGCGGCGGGCGTATTCGGCCACCAGCGGCATGCCGACGTCCTTGGCGAGACGAACGGTCATCAGGTTCTTCGAATGCTCGATCCCGTAGCGCAGGGTGCGAGGGCCCGCCGACTTGCCGTCGTAGTTCGAGGGCGTCCAGGCCTCCTGGCCCGGTCCCATGTCGATCGTGATGGGGGCATCCAGAATGACGCTGGACGGCGTGTAGCCGTTGTCGAGCGCCGTCGCGTACACGAACGGCTTGAACGATGAGCCGGGCTGGCGGAGCGCCTGCGTCGCCCGGTTGAATTCGCTCTGATCGTACGAGAAGCCGCCGACCATCGCATGGACGCGGCCCGTGAAGGGATCCATGGCGACGATCGCGCCGGAAATGTCCGGGACCTGGCGCAGTCGGAACTGTCCAGCCCTGCCCTCGAGAGGCTCGACATAGACCACGTCGCCCACCGCCAGGGCACGCTCGACCGGCCGGCGGGTCCATTTCACGCCGTCGCCCGCGATCGTGCCCGTCTCGCGCTCGCGGACGACCTGGCCCGAGCTCTCCCTCTTTGGCTGAAGACCGATGCGGGCCTGGCCGCCGCCGACTTCCAGCACGACGGCAATCCGCCAGGGCTGCACGTCCCCGAGCGCCGGCACGTCGGCGAGAGCGAGGCCCCACTCGCGGCCCGCGAGGTCCAGTTTGTGCTGGGCGCCGCGCCAGCCGCGCGCCTCGTCGAAGCGGACGAGACCGTCGGTCAGGGCCTTGCGGGCCATCGCCTGCATCTTCGGGTCGAGGGTCGCCCGGATGGAGAGGCCGCCCTCGTAGAGCTTCTCCTCCCCGTAGCGCTCGCCGATCTCGCGGCGGACCTCTTCGGCGAAGTAGCCGGAGGCGATCGAGTTGGGCGAGACGAACCGGGGATTGACCCCGAGCGGCTGCTTCTTGGCCTGCTCGGCCTCCTCCTGAGTCACGTACTTGTTCTCGGCCATCAGGTCGATGATCTGGTTGCGACGGGCGATCGCGTCCTGGGTGCGGCGGAACGGATGATAGTTGTTCGGTGCCTTCGGCAGGGCCGCGAGGTAGGCCGCCTCCGCGGTCGTGAGTTCGTGGACGGACTTGCCGAAATAGTCGAGAGATGCTGCCGCAACGCCGTAGAGGTTGCGGCCGGGCGTCAGGGTGCCGAGAAAGATTTGGTTGAGGTAGAGCTCTAGGATCTTGTCCTTCGAGAACGTCGACTCGATGCGCAGGGCCGTAAGCGCCTCGCGAATTTTGCGCTCCACCGTCTGTTCCGGAGTCAGGAAGAAGTTCTTCGCGACCTGCTGTGTGATCGTCGAGGCACCCTGCTTCTTGCCGCTGCGGAAGTTGGTCAGGAGGGCTCGCACCACCCCTTCCGGATCGACGCCGACGTGGTGGTAGAAGTTTTTGTCCTCGGCCGAGAGGAACGCCCCGATCACGAGCTTCGGAACCGCCTGGATCGGCAGGTACAGGCGCCGCTCGCGCGCGTATTCTGCGAGAAGGCTCCCGTCCGCGGCATGGACGCGCGTCATCACCGGCGGCTCGTATTTTTCGAGCTGAGCGTGGTTCGGCAGGTCCTTGGAGTACTGGAAATAAAAATACGCGAGCGCCCCCGCGCCCAGCAGGAACAGGATCGCTCCTATGCTGAACAGGAAGCCGAAAAATCGTAGAATGATGCGCATCCGCAGGTATTTCCGTTGATCGGCGCCGTCTCGAGCGGCGCTCGCGTTTAGGTCTGCGAACGTCGATTCTCAAGGCAATCGAGAGCGATCCCGATCCGGGCTTGCCCAAACTACCTGATGAATCGCGCCCCCGCCACGGCTATCGACACCGCCTCTATGGTGAAACTGGGGCAAAGCCTTGTCGGGCTAGGCGCGTCGCAAAGAAGCGATCGACCGCCGCCGCCATAGCGGCGGTTGACCGGTCGCGCCACTCGTCCGACACGAGGAGGTCGAGATCCTTGCGGCTCGAGAGATAACCCAGTTCCACCAGCACGGAAGGCATGTCTGCCGCGCGGAGAACTCGGAATCCTGCTTGGCGGTGCGGATTTTTGTTCAAGCGCCCCACCGTGTCGAGTTCCCCGACGAGCCGGGTTGCGAAGGTGTGTGAAAAGGCTCGGGTCTCGCGCATCGTCAAATCCTTGAGGATGTCGGACACGTCCTCGTCCGGAAGATCGCCGACATCCATGCCAGCCACCGCGTCGGCGCGGTTTTCCCGGTCCGCGAGACGGGCCGAATCGGCGTCGGAAGCCCGCTCGGAGCCTGTATAGATCGTGAATCCCCTCACCTCCCCGGCTCCGGAGATCGTATCTGCGTGGATGGAGATGAAGAGGTCCGCCCCGGCCCGCTGTGCCAGACGAACCCGCTCCCCCAACGCGACGAACACGTCGTGATCCCGGGTCATGAGCACCCGATACCGACCCTGCGCCTCCAGTTTGGACTTCAGTTTCTGGGCGAAGGCGAAGACGATCTCCTTCTCGACCATGCCTCCCGCGGCTGCAGCGCCGGGATCGACGCCGCCATGGCCCGGATCCAGCACGATCACCGGGCGTCTGTCCTTGGGTCCGTCGGGAGCCGCGGCCGCGACCGGCGTTGCATCGGCGTCGGAGTCCGCCGAGAGCGCCCGTCGGAAGGTTTCTTTGTCGGTTCGGGCGAGTTCGAGGACGAGGACGGCCGAACCATCCTTCCCGCTCGGTTCGACGTCGATCCGGGAAACGAGGGCGGGCTGCGCGAGGTCGATCACCATCCTGGAGCGTCCCGACGCGAAGAGGCCGTACCGGAACGACGAAACCAGCCCGTCTCGCTTGCGCCCGGTCTCGCCCGCCACGTGAAAGGACACCTCCGGCAAGTCGACGATCACACGGTCCGGTCGCTCCATGACGCGGGCGCGGGCGACGATGGGCCGGGACAGCGCGACCGTGAGCGTCGCCTTCGCTGCCTCGTTCATGAGGTCGATCGCGGCGGCGATGGCCGGAGCTTGACCTTGTCCCTGATCCGGCTTCCGGAGTTCGGACGAGGCGGCGTGCGCTCCCGCAACGAAGGTCGCGAAGAAGCACGCTGCCGCGAGGCGTATGAACGGCGTGATGGGCATGCGATTGCCGGAAGGTCCCCGCCACTGTCCTAATCGATAGACTCGCCAAGGTTAACGCTTTCTCTCGCTCCCCGCATCGTCGGAGCGCAGGTGTGGCTCCATTGTCACAAAGTTCAGGGTGAGGCGACGGCGACCGGTCAGGGCGAAGCCGCGTGGAACGCGATAATCGCGTCATAATGTTCACTGTCTTGCCAAATGGGCAATACAATCTGTAATGATCGAGACCCCGTCCGGCGTGGCCGAATCTGGCGGAGGGCCCGCGGAGCCGGTTGGCTTGACCGATCTGCCGGGTCCATCCCTCACTCCACGGCAGGCTCGCGGAAGGGTTCAAAAGGCGATCCCTCGCCCCATTGCCGACGACCAGCCATGCTGGTGCGTCGTTTTCGAAAGGCCGTCTTCGAATGGTTGCGCAAGCGAAGTCAGTTCTGACTCTCGTGACGGCGCCGTTCCTTGAGCGCGGACTCCGCGTGTTCTCCCATCGCCGCCTTGTCGGCGGGAGACCGGCCCACTCCCAGCGTCAAGCTAAACCAGAGCGCGTCCCTCTAAGGCGCGCGACGGCGATCGACCGCAATCCCAACGCAATCTCTGCCCGCCGCCTTCTGCGGCGTGGCCGGCTGCCCTTCCCGCAGCCTCTGCTCAAGGCTTTGCCCTCGATCGCCATGTCGAGAGTCCATCATGGCGAACAAAATGCTCATCGATGCCTCCCACCCGGAGGAGACCCGGGTCGTGGTGGTACGCGGTCAGAAAGTCGAGGAATTCGACTTCGAGTCCGCTAACCGGAGACAGCTCCGGGGCAACATCTACCTCGCGAAGGTCACGCGCGTCGAACCGTCCCTGCAAGCCGCCTTCGTGGAATACGGCGGCAACCGGCACGGGTTCCTCGCCTTCAGCGAGATCCATCCCGATTACTACCAGATCCCGATGGCCGACCGTCAGGCGCTTCTCGAGGCGGAGGCCCAGGCGGCCCGCGACGAGGAGGAGGAGGACGACCGACGGCACCATCGCCGACGCGGCGCCTCGAAGAGGACGAGGCGCGACGAGAGGGTCAGCGGCGCACCGCATGGCCGGAGCGCGGGTTCGGAGGACACCGGCAACGATGCGATCCGGGATGACACGGCTCCGAACGGAAGCGCCGAGGAGGGCGACGGCGTCGTTCCGGACCGCGCAGAATCCGACGAGGGCTCCGAGCGCGGGGCCCTGTCGTCAGCGGCACCCGAGCACGGCAGCCTCGACGAAAGAACGGACGCGCCGGCCGAAAGCGACGCTCCCGACCCGGACCAGACAAAGGGCCTTTACTCGGTCCTCGCTGGGGGTGACGACTCCGGTACCGTCGACGCAGAACGCGCGGAGACGGCCGGCGAGGAGACCAGCGATTTCGAACGCGGGGAGATCGCCGACGACGAGACGGCGACCAGCGAGGTCGAGAGCCGCAGGATCGGCGACGACGAGGAGGGCGAGCACGAGAGCGAGGAGTCCGACGAAATTCTTCAGGAGCACGAGGTCGTCGAGCAGCTCGGCGGCGACGCACTGGAGGAAGTGCGTGATCGCCCTCGGGTCCATCGGCGACAATACAAGATCCAGGAGGTGATCAAGCGCCGGCAGATCCTGCTCGTGCAGGTCGTGAAGGAAGAACGCGGCAACAAGGGCGCGGCGCTGACGACCTACCTTTCACTGGCCGGCCGATATTCCGTTCTGATGCCCAACACCGGTCGGGGCGGCGGCATTTCCCGCAAGATCACCAATGTCGCGGACCGCAAGCGCCTGAAAGAGATCGCCCAGGAGCTGGAGGTCCCGGAAGGAATGGGGATCATCCTGCGGACCGCGGGCGCAGCGCGCACGAAGGCCGAGATCAAGCGCGACTACGAATACCTGATGCGCATGTGGGAGAGCGTGCGCGAGCTGACCTTGCGTTCCTCAGCGCCGGCGCTGGTCTACGAAGAAGGCTCCCTCATCAAGCGTGCGATCCGCGACCTCTACAACAAGGACATCGAGGACATCATCGTCTCGGGCGACGAAGGCTATCGCGAGGCCAAGGACTTCATGCGCATGCTCATGCCGAGCCATGCGAAGCTCGTGAAGCCTTATCGGGAGCCCGTGCCCCTGTTCGCGAAACACGGGATCGAAGCTCAACTCGATGCCATGTTCTCGAACCACGTGACCCTCCGCTCCGGGGGTTACCTGGTCATCAACCCGACCGAGGCTCTGGTCTCCATCGACGTGAACTCCGGCCGCTCCACGCGGGAGCACAACATCGAGGATACCGCGCTCAAGACAAACTTGGAGGCTGCCGAGGAGATCGCCCGGCAGCTCCGCCTGCGCGATCTCGCGGGTCTGATCGTCATCGACTTCATCGATATGGAGGAGAACCGGAACAACCGCGCCGTCGAGAAGAAGCTGAACGAGTGCCTCAAGAACGATCGCGCGCGCATCCAGGTCGGCCGCATCTCGCCGTTCGGGCTGCTCGAAATGTCGCGCCAGCGCATCCGCACCGGCGTGCTCGAATCCTCCTCGATCCCCTGCCCGCACTGCGCCGGCACCGGCTTCGTCCGCTCGACTCCGTCGGTCGCCCTGCAGGTGCTGCGCTCGATCGAGGAAACCCTCATCA
>Ga0126311_10001320_pt1 | contig 11964 bp, 12 predicted proteins | sample Plot61_FD_92539 | JGI IMG/M metagenome (GOLD analysis project Ga0126311, IMG submission 92539) | Serpentine soil microbial communities from UC McLaughlin Reserve, CA, USA - Plot61 | ecosystem: Environmental > Terrestrial > Soil > Grasslands | place: USA: UC McLaughlin Reserve, Lake County...
CGCCCGTGGCACGAGCCACCTGGACGCGCAGCGCATCCAGGGCTCCATCTGGATGACCCGCGAGGACTGGCGCCGCTCCGCCGGTCCCTACTGGCGGGGAAGCATCCTCGGCTTCCTCATAGGCGTGCTGCCGGGCATAGGTCCGTCGCTCGCCTCCTTCCTCTCCTACGGCCTCGAAAAGCGGCTCTCGAAGCACCCCGAGCAGTTCGGGCGGGGGGCCATAGAGGGCGTTGCAGGGCCGGAGACGGCCAACAACGCGGGCGTGGGCGGTGCCATGGTGCCGCTGTTCACGCTCGGCATTCCGGGCTCTGCCACGACGGCCTTGCTCCTGTTCGTCTTCATGATGTACGGGCTGCAGCCGGGGCCGCAGCTCTTCGACACCAACCCGGAGCTGATCTGGGCAATCATCGCCAGCATGTACATCGGCAACGTCATGCTGCTCGTTCTCAATCTTCCGCTCGTCGGCCTGTTCGCCCAGCTACTCAAGACGCCCCCGGCGATGCTCTACTCGGGGGTAATAGCGTTCTCGGTGCTCGGCGCCTACGCGCTGAACTTCAACGTGTTCGATATGCTGATGCTGCTAGGTTTCGGACTGGTCGGCTACCTGATGCAGCGTTACGACTTCCCGATGGCGCCGGCTGTGCTGGCGCTCGTCCTCGGCATCCTGGCCGAGCAGCACCTGCGCCGGGCTCTGAGCGTCTCCAACGGAGACCTTATGACCTTCGTCGAGCGCCCCATCTCGCTGGCGCTGCTCATCTTTATAGTGCTGGTCCTCGTGCTGCCGCCGGCCATCCGCTTTCTGCGCGCCAGGCATCGCGGCGTCGTCCAGGACGAGCCTGGAGGGCAAAGGTAGGGTCGCCGGGGCTTCGCGCCCCGGCCTCCGGTAGATCCTGCGTTAAGTGGTTCTCCCGGCGATCAAGCGGTAGATGAGCAGGAGTATGATGGCTCCTACTGTGGCTACGAGGATGGACCAGATGTTGAACCCCGTCATCCCGGTCCCACCGAAGAGGCTGAAGATGAAGCCACCAACGAAAGCACCGGCGATCCCTATGAGGATCGTTATTATGATGCCGCCGGGGTCGTCCCCCGGCAGGACCAACTTCGCTAGCAACCCGGCGATCAATCCGACTACTATCCAGGCTATTATTCCCATCTCACGTCCTCTCTGGAGGGTTCGCTCATGCTAGACCTGTACCCGCAAACCAAGCCGCTCGAAACATCCTGTCGCGATTATTACATGAATCCAAAGGAGGCGGCGTGGAGCGGGCCGATCAAGCCTCCCCGTCTTTTGGAGGGAAGGGTGGTACGTGCAGGTCGAGCCAGAAGGCGCCGGTAGGACCACTATGCCGGTCTTCCAGAGAAGGAGTATGACCGGGGCGAGGCTACCGGCCGTCCGACTCCCCGATCAGGAAGCTCCCGAAACCCGTCGCCAGCTTGAACGAAAGCAGGAGCAAGATGGCGACGTTGATCGCCCGGGCGCTCTTGGTGGTGACCTTTTTCTCTGCAACGAAACTGCGCCCGCAACCGTAGCGTCCGTCTACTTTCGCTTCAATTCTACGCCTGCGGACCGTCCCGCGATCATGGCTGTGCCACCAGGAAGGCGCGTGCCTACGTTATCGGATAAAGCGTCCGCGGCCTGAGAGCGATAGCGAGGGAAGGTGTCCAGGTGCCGGAGACTTTGGGAGGATCCATCGGACGGGGTGATGTGCGATGACGCTGCGCCAGATCGGCCAGCTCGTCCTCATGTCGGCGCTGTGGGGTGCCGAGAGCCGAAGCGTCAAGAACAGCGAGCTCCTGCAAAAATGCGGTAATCTCCTTCGCAGTAGGACTTTTGAGGAAGAGTCCTCGGAGCGCTTCGGCGTCAATCCGCCCGAGAACATCAACGAGAATCACAACCTCGTGATCGTGGCATCGGAGTTGGACAGTAGCACCGAGCGCATCATCGACTACCTGTCTACCAGGTTCGGAGTACCGATCAACGCTGTGTTTTTCCGTTACTTTGAGGAAGGGGACGGCGACTACCTAGTGCGTAGTTGGCTGAAAGACCCCAATCAGGTGGAGACACAAGCCAGCAAGGCATTGTCCTCCAAGAGCGGAAAGGAGCCGTGAAACGGCAAGGATTTCTACGTGGCGATCGAGGAAGACGGAAGGCCGCAGTTGGGAAGACTATCGTACTTACCGGTTGGTTTGCGCGGGAGGAGGACGCAAATGGAGCAGGGCACTCGATAACCTCGCGCCTGGAGCTCGCGTCTTTGCGTATGTTCCCGGCAAAGGTTACGTAGGCGTCGGTACGGTAGAAGAAACGGCGGTACCAGTCCGCGAATTTAAGGTGATCCTGCGTGGCGAAAGCACACCTATACTGGAAGCACCGTTGCAAGCGCCATCCATGGATCATGATGCAGACGATCTTGAACTGTCGGAGTACGCGGTGCCGGTGAATTTGTGCAAACTGAGAAGCATGTTCACCCGTGATCGGCTAACGGAGAGCTTCAGTCTATCCGGGCGGTGATCAGACCGGGTAGCGACGCAGATATACGTCTGATGCTCTAGCCACGCGAGGAGGCGTGCTAGGTGGGCGGAGCGCGGCTCTGTCCCTTCAGCCCCTCAAGGGTACGCTAGGCGCAGGTGATCGGAGACGCACCACTGCGCGTCGGCCGCCGCCCGCATGTACATGGCGATAAGCCTCCGATAGTCCCTCAGGTACTCCATGTCGGCGGTCTCGTTGAACCCGCCTACCGAGTCGGCAGCGAGGCCCAGGGAAGTGGCACCTGCCCTTAGGTAACTGTCGCAGTCCTCATAGCCGTTCGGGTAGGAGCCCATGACCTCGGTGTCGGGGGCGCCTCCCATGTCTGAGAGCAGATCGCCAAGCTCCTCGATGTTGGCTTTCGTCATCCTGTCGGCACCCTCGGAGTGCATTAGCATCTCGTGAACCAGGGGGTTGGCGCGGTTGATGGTGTCGCTATAGTGCTGCGCGAAGGTCTCCACGGCCTTCTGGTAGGCTTCGCCGTCCCCATTGCTCTCTCCAACGGAGGAGCTTTGGCTAGCCATCACGGCACCGTCGGCGAGATGGACGAGACTGCGGTTGTCGTCTTGGATGTCAAAGTGGGGAGGCCCGCGGTCCGGAGCGCCGGAACCGAAGACGTACAGCAGGAGGGCCACGACAACCGCGCAACCTATTAGAGTTTGCTTTCTCAAGTCTAGCAGCATCCCCTTAACCGCGCCTCTACCTCTAAGCTCGTATGGTAAACCCGCAGGCGAGCCCAGAGTGTTTTGGTTGGAGGCAGGACCGGAAGGATTCGAGGCCACGACCTCAGAGTCATGAGCCCAATAGGAACCTTGCGGCGGCCCGTAGGGCTACGCCACGAGCACGTACCCGAGGCTTTTCGGACAGTTCGTTCACGGACTACCTCAACAACACTCCCAAGTACGTCGTCTCAGAGACCCTCCAAGAGCCCCTCGAGTGGCAAAACTCGTCGCTGATCAACGCAGATGTCGCGGAGGAGATCGCCAAGCTCAAGCGGCAGCCGGGTAAGGACATCTCGATCGTAGGCAGCGGCACCCTGGTCCGCTCGCTGCTGGAAGACGACCTCCTCGACGAGCTTAGGCTCATGGTCCACCCGATCGTGTTGGGCAGCGGGAAGCGCCTCTTCGAGGAAGGGAGCGATCAGAAGGTGCTGGAGCTCGTGGATGCAAAGACGTTTGGCACGGGCGTCCTCTATCTCACCTACCAGCCAGTGCACAGCTCAAGCCACTAGGGGGCCGGGGCACACTTCATCCTGGCCCTTCTTCTTGCCCTTATTCCGACCCAACGTTGGGTCGTGGGGAAGTGGTGTTCTTCGAAGTCCGTATACGACATGCTGAATAGAGGCGTCCCGTAGGAGGCTCGAACTGCCTTATATGCACCTCCTTGCCAGAGCCCCTACCACAACATTCAGGAGTGATGTATAAACATGCGAAGAGGTACGTGAGCACCTAAACTCTCGCCATTACTACCTGCTCAGCACTGCCATAGGTCAGAAGGGCGTGGAACCTAAGCATAGATGCTTTTGTGCTCATGAATCTTGATGCTCATCAAGCACGCGCTCGTAGACTTCTCTCCGGTCGAAGACGCGTTCTTCCAGGCGGTGATCGGTGCGCTCGGTCTCCTGGTGATAGTCCTCGTCGAAGGGGGGAGGGCGCGACAGGCGATCTGGGACATAGTGCGCCGTCCCCTGCAGGCGATCCCTCACGATCGATAAGGTCGTCGGGCTGGCTCTGATCATCGTCGGAGCGGAGATCACACTGCGCGGAGACAGCGCCAAGTGCGCTGGAGGCGAGGCGAAAGCCCACGAGTACAGGCCGCACCCGCCCTTCCACATCTAGGCCTGCGGCCGCTGACCACTGCCGAAGACACCAGGGCCGAGCTTCTTGTCCTTCTCTATTGACTCTCCTCGCGCAGAAAAGTAGTCTGCTAACCGTGGCCCGTTAACGTCGAGGAGGCGTCGAAGGGAGGTCGCGCGTGTACCAGTTGATCGTGCGCGGGGCGCAGCTCGGGGACGAGGTCCTGGACGTCGGTATCGAAGACGGCAGCGTAAGCCGAATCGCCGCGAAGCTCGACGAGCGGGCCGAGCGTGAGATAGACGCCGGAGGCCGCCTCGTCTCGCCACCCTTCATAGAGTCCCACGTGCACCTTGACACGACGCTGACCGCAGGGGAGCCCCGATGGAACGAGTCCGGGACGCTCTTCGAAGGCATCCAGCTCTGGTCCGAGCGCAAAAAGAGCCTCACGCACGACGACGTCGTCGCGCGGGCGACGCAACTCCTGAGGTGGCAGGTAGCCCAGGGCGTGCTGCACGTCCGCACTCACGCGGACGTCACCGACCCGGAGTTCACCGGCCTGAAAGCCCTGCTCGAGGTCAAAGAGAAGGTGCGCGAGTGGGCGGACGTCCAGATCGTCGCCTTCCCGCAGGAGGGGATGCTCTCCTACCCGGGGGGCGTCGAGCTCATGGAGGAGGCGCTGAGGCTCGGCGCGGACGCGGTCGGGGGCATACCTCACTATGAGCACACCCGGGAGATGGGGGTGAGGTCCGTAAAAGAGAGCTTCCGCCTCGCCGAGAAGCACGATAAGTTCATAGACATCCACTGTGACGAGACCGACGATCCGCACTCGAGGTTCCTCGAGGTCATGGCCGCCGAAGCCATACGGACCGGGATGGGGGAGCGCGTCACGGCGAGCCACACCACCGCCTTCGGCTCCTACGACAACGCCTACGCGTTCAAGCTGATGAACTTCCTGGCGAAGAGTGGTATCAACTTCGTGGCGAACCCTCTGGTCAACATAACCTTGCAGGGACGCTATGACACCTATCCGAAGCGGCGTGGGATCACGCGCGTCAAAGAGCTCTGGCAGAACGGGCTGAACGTCTCTTTAGGCTACGACGACATCATGGACCCGTGGTATCCCCTGGGCAACGGCAACATGTTGCAGCCCGCCCACATGGCCGTCCACGCCTGCCACATGACGGGCCGCGAGGAGGTAACGGCCTGCTTCGACATGGTGACAGGGAACGCCGCCCGCACGTTGGGACTAAAAGACTATGGCATCGCCGAGGGGAACCCTGCCAATCTGGTTCTCGTGGACGCACCTGACAAATGGGATGCGATCCGGCGCCTCGCCACGACGACGCTGGTGGTCAAGGACGGAGAGGTGATCTCTGAGACGAGTCCGCCGGAGGCCCGACTCATGGGCGAGGTCGTGGATTTCGAGAGGAAAGCGACACGGAGTAGTGGAAAGGAGGAAGGTGGACAGACGACCCGAGGTTGAGGAGCGCGTAGGACACGAGCGTGCCGAGCTGGAAGAGGCCATACGCATCGAGAAGCACAACAGCATCGCGCCCGTCCCCGAGGAGTACAAGGACGCGACGCCGCTGGACCAGTTCTGGATCTGGGCCGGCGCCAACATCGCCCCGATCAACTGGGTCCTGGGCGCGCTAGGGATCGTGCTCGGCCTGGGGTTCTGGGACACTGTGCTCGTCCTCGCGCTCGGGAACGTTATCGGGGTGCTGATCTTCGGCGCGTTCGTGCTGATGGGCCAGAGGGCCGGGGTGACGCAGATGGTCCTCACACGCAGTGCGTTCGGGCGCAGGGGCGCGTACTTCCCCGCCTTCTTCCAGATAGTGATCGCGACCGGCTGGATCGCGATTAACACCTGGATCATCCTCGACCTCAGTGTCGCCCTGCTCGAGAAGCTGGGCATCCCCGGCACACCAGCCACCAAGGTCGTAGTGGTGCTCGTTCTCATGGCGATACAGGTCGGCCTTGCCACCCTCGGCTTCTACGCCATCCGCACCTTCGAGAAGTGGACCGTGCCGGTAACGTTGGTCATCCTCGTCGCCATGTCCATCGTCGCGTGGAGCAGCGGCGACGTCCAGTGGAGCTATGCGGGCGAGGCCACAGGCGCCGCGCGCTGGACCGCGATGAGCCAGGTCATGACTGCAATCGGGATCGGGTGGGGGATCACCTGGCTCGCCTACGCCTCGGACTACTCCCGCTTCGTCCCGCGCACGGTTCCCCGCAGCCGGCTCTTCTGGGCTGCCGCTCTCGGGCAGTTCATCCCTGTCCTGTGGCTCGGTATCCTCGGAGCGTCCATCGCCACGACGGGTACGGGCGCGGACCCGGCCGTGATCATCGTCAACACTTTCGGCGCGCTCGCGGTGCCCGTGCTGTTCCTGGTGCTGCACGGACCCATCGCCACCAACATCCTGAACGTCTACTCCACCTCGGTCTCGGCGCTCGCGGTGGACATCAACGTGCGCCGGCACATCCTGACGATCATCGTCGGCGTCTTCGCCACAGCCTTCACCATCTACCTGGTGTTCGCCGGCAGCCTCGCCGAGCAGCTCGACGCGTGGCTTGCGACCGTCGTCGCCTGGGCGAGCCCGTGGGCGGCGATAATGCTGGTCCACTACTACATAATCCGGCGCGAAAACATAGACGTCGAGGCGCTCTACCAATCCCCGAGCGAGTCGCGGGTAGGCGACGTGAACTGGGCGGCGATCATCTCCCTCCTCGTCGGCCTCGTCATGACATGGCTGTTCCTCTACGGGCTCGTCGCCCCGCTCCAGGGACCCGTCGCCCGAGCCCTGAACGGCCTCGACCTCTCGTGGCTGGCCGGGATGCTTACTGGAGGGTTGCTCTACTACGCCCTCTACAAGCTCGGAATGGCGACCCCGCGGACCGGCGGCCTGAAGGATACGTGAGTCCAGAGACACCCGGCCGCTAGGGCTACGGTCCCTCGCCGTGCCGGCAAGAGGGGCATACGAGAGACCAGTACCCTCGCGCCCGACGCGAGAGGCCGCGGTGAACAAGTAGGAATGCTCGCTGCCGGGCATGAGACAATATGGACCAACCAGGCCCCTTCGACGAGCTCTACGAGTTGCGGGAGGGAAAGGTAAGTCGGCCAACGGGACGCCTGTGTAGCAGGTGGGTCAGGATCGAAGGCTTGCAGGTGCACGCCCGCGTCTCGGTGGCTCCCGCCCCCTCCGGCGCGCTCCCGCTCGTTCTGGTGCACGGCATAGGAGTCGCCAGTCGCTTCATGGTGCCCGTCGCCGAGTTGCTTGCTCCCTACCACCGCGTCTACGCGCCCGACCTGCCCGGCTTCGGGAAGAGTGAGAAGCCAGTACATGCTCTGAGCCTGGTCGAGCTAACGGATGCCCTGGCCGGGTGGACGCGGACGATCGGGCTAGATAGCGCCGCCTTCCTTGGCAACTCCTTCGGCTGCCAAATCGTGGCTGACCTGGCTCTGCGCTATCCTGAACTCGTCGAGCGGGTGGTGCTGCAGGGACCAACAATGGACCCTCGGGCGCGCACGGCCAGGCAGCAGGTAACGCGCTGGTTGCGTAACTCCCGTCAAGAACCTCTCTCGCACGGGCTCATCTCGGCGCAGGAATACCCGCGCTGCGGCTTCCGCCGCCTGATAAAGACGTTCCGGTACGCGCTGGAGGATCGTATCGAGGAGAAGCTACCCCACGTGCGGGTTCCGGCACTGGTCGTGCGCGGCTCCAGGGACCCAATCGTGCCGCAGCGGTGGGCCGAGGAGGCGACTCGTCTGCTGCCCTTGGGTAGGCTCGCCGTGATCCCGGGGGCGCCCCACACGGTCGTCTACGATGCACCCCTGGATCTGGCACGCGTGGTCCGGCCGTTCCTGAGCAGTGATCAAAAGGGTAGGGAGTCAAGAGCGTGAAGCCTGCCAGGTACGTCGCGAACTTCGACTCCGAGGCGGCGATGTTGCGTGCCCTCGGCAATTACTTGCGCGGCGAGGACTTTCCGATGATCGGGTCGATGCCTCGAAGCGTTGAGCCGCTCATGAAAGCGCTTGTAGCGGTCGTAAATGTCGTGCCCAGGCGGGTGCGCGAGGAGGTATACACGTGGAGCGGCCGCAGCGAGGCCGTACCGCCGAAGAAGCTGGACCAGGTTCGCGCCGAGGATGTATCCCGGTGGGTGGTGAGCCACTACCCGCAGCGCCGCTACCCGGCGGCGGTGATCGGCTCTTCTAACGGCGCGCTTGTCCACCTCTACTGCGCCCTAGGTATCCCCTGGCTGCCGCAAACCTTCCTCATCCCCGTACGGCGCAGCGGCGTGCACCCGGACGAGCCAGTTGAGGAGCTGGAGTGGGGCAGGGAGCTGGCGCGGGTGTTGCTCGCGGCGAACCCCGAGTTGCAGCTGCACCACATGTTCGATCCCAACCAGGACAGGCTGATGGCGAGGCGCATGTCCTACTTCCGGGTCAAACGCCTGCAGCTTGGGAAGACGTATGAGCGATTCCTGGAAGGAACCCTGGCAGAGGGGGCCACGCTTTTCGTCGCGGAGTGCGCCTTGACGTGGCCCACGACCCGGATCGGCGAGCGCCACGTCTTCCAGTTCGGCGCTCTGGGCGGCGCGACGCCCGAGGAGTACCTGCGCGGCAGCGAGCGGGTAGAAGACTACCTCGCGCGGTACGGATCGCACCGGCAACACTGGGACCCCCCGCAACCCGACGGCGAGCGACCAGAGGCGGAGTGGGGTTTCGAGCCCGTCCTTCGCGAGGATATCGAGCGGTTCGCGCGCGAGAAAGGTTACCGTGTACGACGCATCCTCTTCGAGGAGCCCGAGGACCCGAGCGCGCTGGTGGCCGATCTCTACCGTCTGTGGTACGAAGAGCACGGGCTGCCGACGAACCGGCTCCTCGTCGAATCGTTCATCCTCATGGAACCCTGGTGGGCGTTGCGCACGGGATCGGTACCGTTCTGGATGGTGTTTAACACGGAGTCTTCGGCCGACCGGCTCGAGCGTTACCTGGAAGTCGCCGATCCCTACGACTTTATCCATCTGATGCTCTTCTCGCACGGCGTCGACTCCGTCGGCTTGGCTCCCATAGAGCGCTGGCGCTCCGAGGTGCGTCGGGCGCGCAAGCACGGGGGCTTCGTGGGGGTGGACGAGCGAAGGTTCCCCAGGGATTTCGCGACGTTCGTCCGCTACCACACGGACCTGAAGAAGATACCTACACGCTACCCCTTGCCCGAACCACTCTCCCTCTCCTGGCTCGACGCGATCCTGGATCGCTCGGGTGATCGTTATCCGGTGCGCTGGATCTAACCCCCGGTCCGCTCCTCTCCGACAGCGGACGTGTCATCCTGGTTGGCTATCACGTACCCCTCCTGCTCGAGACGCTGCGCCGTTCCGAGGACGCAGACGGTTTGCCTATGCTGGCAACGGGTAGGAGAGTTGAGGAGAAGGCGGCGAGGATCGCCAACACCCGTCGTTCGACGGCGGGCAAGCGGGGTGGCAAGTCGTCCAGCTACGAGGACTGGTCGAAGGAGGAGCTACAGGACCGCGCCAGGGAGCTCGGTAGAGAGGGACGCTCGAAGGTGGACAAAGGCGAACTCATCGACGCGCTCCGGAACCACTGAGGCGCCTCCGCCACTCCAGGTCTAGGTGTGATCGGTGTCCTGTCGGACATCGGTGGTAGGCGAGACGTGCGCTTTGAGCACTCGGCCGCATATTGAACCGCCCCGGGTCAACAGGAGCACCGAGGCGTAGCCTAACCTGCGCTCAGCCACCAGGTAGCGCCGAACGCTCCCCTCGTCACACTCGATGCTGGTACCCGGCGAGGGGATCACGAGGTGTGTCGGCCTTCCGAGATCGGGGGTCATCCGGCTGATTAACAGTGCACATCCAACGGTAGGGTGTTTGGATGGGACCGAGCGCACTGCATGTTGTGCGCAGGGGACCTCCTTGCCGAAGATGTTGTCGAAGAACAAACTGGTGGACGCGAAACTTTGACTGGCGTTGGCGTGCCTCCGTATAATTTTCGTAACGCAAGATACACAGCATAACGGGCAGAAGCGCTACCGGAGGAGGGGGGATGTGCTCCGAGCGTACCGACCCGTCGGCTGAGGCGTCACCTCGGTCGGCATCCAGGGCGTTTGATCGCCGCGACTTCTTGAAGCTTAGTGGGGCTGGGCTGCTCGGCGTGGTCCTGCTCGGATCGGTCGGCCTTGGCAAGGTCTTTGCTCAAGCGGGGCTTTCGCCAGAGCCGTCCCTCGTTGCGGAGTTCCAACAGGCCGCCGAGGAGTACGGTGAACCGGTGGAACTATTGATGGCGATGGGCTACGTTAACACCCGCTGGGAGATGCCCCCGCCCGAGGCAAGCGCTTACCGGAGGGGCGATCTGCACGGCTGGGGTTCCTACGGGATCATGGCCCTTGTTCAGAACCCTTTCTCCGACACCTTGGGCGAAGCCTCCAGGCTCACCGGCATCCCCCAGGAGGTGCTCAAGACGAACCGCGCCGCGAACATTCGGGGCGGCGCGGCCCTGCTCGCCAGTTCCGCAGGAGGGTACGCATCCGGGGAGCCTTCGGACTACTTCGGCGCGGTGGTCGGGAGAGGCCTGGGAGCCGGCAAGAGCTACATAGCGGTTGCGGGGATCGGGGGAGGCGAACTGTACGCCGAGCAGGTCTTCGGAACCCTGCAGACGGGAGCCTCCAAGAGGATGTCCTCGGGTGAGATGATCTCCTTGCCCTTCCGTACGCCCAACTCCGGGATCCAGAACATTCATGGTTGGTAAACCGCCGGTCGTCTGGCGCCCGGCCGACTGGTCGAACTACACGGCTGCCTACCGGGGAGCCGCGCAGATAGACAGGGTGGTGATCCACGTGGCCCAGGGCTCCTACTCTTCGGCTGTCAACTGGTTTCAGACGCCTGGATCGGAGGTTTCGGCCCACTACGTGATCCGGTCTAGGGATGGTCAGATAGCCCAGTGCGTGGACGACGCGAACATCGCCTGGCAGGCCGGCACCTGGCGCACGAACCGAACGTCGCTAAGCATCGAGCACGAGGGATACTTCTACGACCCAACCTGGTTCACCGACGAGATGTACCGTTCCTCGGCGAGGCTGGTCGCGTACCTTTGCGGATGGTACGGGCTCCCGATAAACCGCCGGCGCATAGTGGGGCATTACGAGGTAGCCTACACCGAGTGCCCCGGTCCCTGGTGGTGGTGGGACTACTACATGGATCTCGTGTGGTGGTATGCCTGGGGATAGATCGGGCTCATCCGAAACCGTCTGGTTAAAGGGCAGAGGGCGACCATGAGGGGATTGCCGAGGATGCCGGGCGGCCTTCCTGACGCGACCGTCACGACGGTACTGCGCGAGGCTGACAGGTCGTGCCCGACGTCCGTCCGCTGTCGTCGCCCACTTCATTGGGAGTAAGGTGGAGGGAGAGAAGCAGCGCAGCATGACACGGTTCCCGGCGCGTGGCTTCGCTACGTCCGAGAGAACGGTACAACCCGGCGGTACCCCTGGCGGTCACGCCGACCCGAGAGGCGGGAGCCTCCCCTACCTGCCCGGACTCGACGGGCTGCGCGCCCTCGCCGTCATCGCGGTCCTCCTCTACCACTCGGGGCTACCCTGGTTCCCTGGTGGCTTCTTAGGCGTCGAGGTGTTC
>Ga0126311_10001322_pt1 | contig 11958 bp, 7 predicted proteins | sample Plot61_FD_92539 | JGI IMG/M metagenome (GOLD analysis project Ga0126311, IMG submission 92539) | Serpentine soil microbial communities from UC McLaughlin Reserve, CA, USA - Plot61 | ecosystem: Environmental > Terrestrial > Soil > Grasslands | place: USA: UC McLaughlin Reserve, Lake County...
ATCCCATTTTCATCCGTGGTGGCGAACCACGTTCATGATGGCTAACTACGCAATGGGGCATGGAAAGCCGCAGCATTCGGCATAACTACGTAAGGGGGAGGCAAAAGCCGAATCTTTTATCCCCGCCGAGCGCTAGCGCATGTATAATGCCCCCGCCCGCCAGTCAACTCAACACTTTTCTACCCGACACCCCTACGCTATGGAGAAGCCTAAGCTGTTCGACCGCGTGCGCGCGGTCGCTAGGATGCGACATCTCAGTCTGCGCACCGAGCAGGCATACTCGGATTGGATCAAACGCTTCATCCTCTTCCACCGGAAGCGACACCCGGACGAGATGAGAACTGAGGAGATAAGGCAGTTCCTCTCACACCTCGCCGTCGAGGGGAAAGTCGCGGCCTCCACGCAGAACGTGGCGCTGTGCGCCCTCCTGTTCCTCTACCGCGACGTGCTCGGGGTAGAACTTCCTTACGTGGATGGCATCCGAAGGGCGAAGCGCCCCGCCCGCATCCCCGTAGTATTCACACGCGCCGAGGCCGCGGCGCTGCTCTCACACCTATCGGGCACATACAGGCTCATCGCGGGGCTGCTCTACGGGTCAGGGCTGAGGCTGATGGAGGCGCTGAGGTTGAGGGTTAAGGACTTGGATTTCGGGTACATGGAGATACTCGTGCGCGACGGTAAGGGCGAGAAAGACCGCCGCACAATCCCCGCGTTCTCACACGCGCCCCCGTGCGCTTGTTCGCGGATGGCATCCTCCGGCGACTCTCCCCAACCGTGACGCGCGGCAAGGAGTGCGACGCCCAAGCCTTCGACGCCGTAGTCGCTGAGTTGGTCGTGCAAGTTGTTAAGGTCGCTCAGTCGGCCGGGCGCATTTGATAAAAGTTGTTGAAGATATCAGACCTGCTCTGCTAATATTTTTCTGGCCGGAGGAAATTGCGACTTCCTCCGTATTTTCTGCGCGTTTCCACCGCATCTCACATTGGAGCCTGTTTCCCGGCTCTCCACGCGGTAGGAAGCCTCAGAGTCAGCCTTTCTGACTAGCCTTATAATTTCCAATCGGCCCAAAGGGCTCTGCTCCGAAGACCCATATTTATTTATGAGCATGATGACGACCGGTGACGTAGCAACACGCCTGCCTTATACGCAAGGAGCGGAGACGGTAACGCCGCTTCTCGAAGGTCTCCCCATCGGCGTCTACCGCACGTCGCCCGACGGGCGCGTACTGACGGCTAATCCGGCTCTGTTAAAGATGCTGGGTTACTCCTCGCTGGGGGAGTTGTCGGCGCGCGACCTCAATCAGGAGTTCGAGCCCGAGTATCTGCGTTCCGAGTTCAGGCAAATGCTTGAGCGGGAAGGCGAGGTGGTAGGTTTAGAGTCGGCGTGGAGACGCAAAGACGGGTCGAGCTTTTACGCGCGGGAGAACGCCAAGGCAGTCAGGGACGAGAGCGGCGCTGTCCTCTATTTCGAGGGGACGGTCGAGGATGTCACTGACCGGCGGCGGGTTGAAGAGGAATGCCAAGCCCTGTTAGAAATCGTCCAAGGGTTCAACGCCACTTACGACTTGGACGAACTCTTCTCACTGATCCACCGCGCCGTCGGGAGGGTGCTCTACGCCGAGAATTTTTTGATCGCCCTCTATAACCCCGAGACGGGGTTCCTACACTTTGAATTTTTCGTTGACAAACACGACCCCATGCCGCCGCCCCGACCGCTCGGCAAGGGGCTGAGCGGGTACGTTATAAACAACGATCTCCCGCTGCTTCTTTCTCGCGAGGAGCAGCGGCAAATGGTCGAGAAGGGAATGGTCGAAGGAGTGGTCGGCACCTTCTCTGCCTCCTGGCTCGGCGTGCCTTTGAGGACGCCTTCGGGCGCAATCGGCGTGCTGGTCGTTCAGCACTACGAGGAGACGCACGCATACGCGGAGGGGGATGTCGAATTCCTCACGTCCGTGGCGGGGCAGGTCGCCGTCGCCATCGAGCGCAGGCGCGCGGAGGTGGCGCTGCGCCGTAGCGAGGCGGAGTTGAAAAAGTTTGCGGCGAAGCTTGAGGCCAGCAACCGAGAGTTGCAAGACTTCGCCTCCGTCGCCTCGCACGATTTACAGGAGCCGCTCAGGAAGATCCAAGCGTTCGGCGACCGCCTCAAGACGAAGCACGGCGACGCGCTCGGCGAAGGCGGGCGCGACTATCTGGAGCGTATGCAGAACGCCGCCGGCCGCATGCAGACGCTCATCAACGACCTGCTCACCTTCTCGCGCGTCACGACGAAGGCGCAGCCGTTCGTCGAGGTAGACTTAGCGGAAGTGGCGGCGGGCGTCGTCTCCGACCTTGAGGCACGCGTCGAGCGCTCCGGCGGGCGCGTTGAGATGGGCGAGATGTTGACGCTCGACGCCGACCCGCTCCAGATGCGGCAGCTACTTCAGAACTTGATTGGCAACGCGCTGAAGTTCCACAAGCCGGACGCGCCGCCGTTCGTTAAAGTGTGGTGTGAGCGCGCGGAGTCGAACGACGCCGAGCCCGCGGGCGGCGACCTCCGCCGCATCTACGTCTCCGACGACGGCATCGGGTTCGACGAGAAGTACCTCGACCGCATCTTCACTGTCTTCCAGCGACTGCATGGGCGCCACGCCTACGAAGGGACGGGAGTGGGGCTCGCCGTCTGCCGCCGTATCGCGGAGAGGCACGGCGGGAGCATCACCGCCACGAGCGAGCCCGGCCGTGGCTCCACCTTCGTGGTCACTCTACCCACGAGCCAGCACACAGGAGACTGCGACTGATGAATGACAGCGCGAGACCGATCACGATACTGATTGCCGACGACGACGCGGACGACCGCATGATGGCGAGCGAGGCGCTTGAGGAGAGCCGCCTCGCAAACGACCTGCGCTTCGTAGAGGACGGCGAAGAGTTGCTCGATTACCTCTACCACCGCGGCCGATTCGCGGGCGAGGGCGAGTCGCCGCGGCCGGGCCTCATCCTGCTCGACCTGAACATGCCGCGCATGGACGGGCGCGAGGCGCTTCGGGAAATCAAGGGCGATCCGGCGCTTCGCTCCATACCCGTCGTCGTCCTCACGACCTCCAAGGCTGAAGAAGACATCTACCGCACGTACGACCTGGGCGTGAACTCCTTCATCACCAAGCCTGTGCAGTTCGAGGGGCTCGTCGAGGTGATGAAGACGCTCGGCAAGTACTGGTTCGAGATAGTGGAACTGCCCGACGCGGGCAACGCCTCCTGAGGCGAACACGCAGGCGGGCAACACCACATAAGATGGACACACAACCTATCAGAGTCCTGCTCGTAGACGACGACGAGGACGACTACGTGATGACGCGCGACCTGCTGGCCGAACTCGGCCGCGGCGCGTTCCTCCTCGAATGGGTCTCTTCTTACGAGGAGGCGCGCGCGGCGGTCGGCCGTGGCGAGCACGACGTTTACCTTCTGGACTACCGCCTCGGCGAGCGGAGCGGGCTCGACCTGCTGCGCGAGGCGGGCGGCGAAGGCCGCGGCGCGCCGATGATTCTGCTCACGGGGCAGGGTGGCGACGAGGTTGACGCCGAGGCGATGCGCGCGGGCGCGGCTGATTACCTAATCAAAGGAAGTCTTGAAGCCACGCTGCTCGGCCGCTCGATACGCTACGCGGTCGAGCGTGCGCGCGCGTCGCGCGCGCTGCGCGAGAGCGAGGATCGTTATCACCGTCTCGTCGAACTCTCCCCAGACGCCATACTCGTCCACGCCGACGGCGAGATAGTCTTCGTCAACGGCGCGGGCGTGAAACTACTCGGCGCCGGCGCGCAGGAGCAGATAGTCGGCAGACCCATCAATGAGTTCGTGCGCGACGACCGTCAGGAGGGCGTCGGGAGGAGACTCTGCGGGGCCGCGGGCGACGCGGCCTTCTTGGAAGAAAAGCTCTTGCGTTCGGACGGGATGGAGGTGTGCGTCGAGGCTGCGGCCGTCCCCTTCGTCTACAAGGACAGGCCGGCGGTGCAGGTCGTCGCGCGAGACATCAGTAGGCGCAAGCAGATGGAAGAGAGGCTCCTGCACGACGCCTTCCACGACGCACTCACGGGCCTACCAAACCGTGCGCTCTTCATGGATCACCTCAAGCTCGCCGTCGAGCGCGCCAAGAGGCCCGTGAAGAAATATCTCTTCGCAGTCCTCTTCCTAGACCTCGACCGCTTCAAGATAATCAACGACTCGCTCGGGCACACGGTGGGTGACGAGTTGCTGGTCGCGACCGCCGCACGCATACAGAAGTGCCTGCGCCACCTCGACACGGTCGCGCGCTTCGGCGGCGACGAGTTCGCCATCCTCCTCGACGGCGTGGAGGACGTGAACGACACAGTACGCGTCGCGCAGCGGCTACAGCGCGAGATAACCACGCCGATCAACGTCGGCGGCCACGAGGTCTTCACCTCCGTGAGCATCGGCATCGCGCTCTCGAACACAGGGTACGAGCGGCCCGAAGAGGTCTTGCGCGACGCCGACACGGCGATGTACCGCGCCAAGGCCGCGGGCAAGTCGCGCTACGAAATCTTCGACACAGGCATGCACTCGCGCGCCGTCGCTTTGCTGAGACTTGAGAACGACTTGAGGCGCGCGGTCGAGAGGGAAGAGTTCGTCGTCCACTACCAGCCCATCGTGTCGCTCTTCGACGACTCGATTCAGGGCTTCGAGGCGCTTGTGCGCTGGCAACACCCGGAACGCGGTCTGGTCACGCCGTCCGAGTTCATCCCCGTGGCCGAAGAGACGGGGCTCATCATCCCCCTCGGCCGTTGGGTGCTGCGCGAGTCCTGCCGCCAGATGCACCAACTTCAGGCGGCCTCCGCCGCGCAGCGTCCTCTCTCTCTGAGCGTCAATCTCTCGGGGAAGCAGTTCATGCAGCCCGACCTCGTCGGTCAGGTCGAAGAGATTCTGCGCGAGACCGGATTCGACCCGCGCCGCCTTCAGTTGGAGATTACGGAGAGTTCGGTCATCGAGAACACTGAGACCGTGACGCAGATGCTTCTGCAACTGCGCGCTCTCGGCATACGGCTGAGCATGGACGACTTCGGCACGGGCTACTCGTCTCTGAGCTACCTGCACCGCTTCCCCATCCACACGCTGAAGATAGACCGCTCCTTCGTCAGCGGCGGCGACGGCGAGAACGAGATAGTCCGTACCATCATCATGCTCGCGCGCAACATGGGCATGGACATCGTCGCGGAAGGCGTCGAGACGAAAGAACAACTCGCCTACCTCAAGGAACTGAGATGCGAGTACGGCCAGGGCTTTCTCTTCTCCCACCCGCTCGACCTGGACACCGCCTGCAAGCTGCTTGAGAGCGCGGACGCGGGCGTAACGGACGTGCTGCAAGAGCTGAGTTAAGACCCGATACCTTTACGTGTCCTTAGAATATGCACCGCTTTTTAGCGTGCAGGACGCAGGCGCGGGGCAAACGTGAAAGGCTGCTGTGAGACGACGCGCAGTCGGGCCGCGCTTGGGTGCCGTGGGTTGAGGAGTACGTTTCTACTGTCGGGCAACACCGCGCTCGGCACGATCAGGGCCAAATCGCCGGGTTCGGTGTCAGCAGCCATTCACGCGCGGCCTCGACATCGCCGAAGACGCGTTGCGCCAGAGCGGCGATGCCCGCGGTGCGTGCGACGCGGTCTGACTGTTCGGGCGTGAGTCGGCGCGCCCGCTTGATGCTCGTCAAGGTGCGGCGCGGGATGACAGCGGCCAAATCGGAGTCAGAGAGGTGGCTGAAGCGCTTCAGCTCTGCGAGGGCGTTGCGCGGCAGTCCGCGCTCGACCGTCTCTACGAAGGCGGCGCCGGAGGACGGCGCGGGAGTGGAAATAGCCGTAGGCGTAGGCCTCAAAAAAATATTTCTTGACAGATCGTAACCGCCTGACGTAGTTTTACACCCCCTGCGAGCAAGGGCGTTTTTGGTTAAAGTGTTTGCCCCGGCCTGAGGACGGAAATATTTCCTGCCTCTCGCAACTCTTCCTCTCAATCTAGTAGAGCCCTGATAGGAGTTTTTATGATTTCCCCCGCCATGACTTCTTTTGTCCTCAAGCGACCTCTATCTCATCAACCTCTTGACTTCTTAAGACCCGCCCGCGCCGACTACAAGCATCACCTACATTAAATTTCGTTGAAGACCGTGGCAGTGAAGCGCTTCCGCGTACTCCCCGTGCGTCTGCGCCGGTGACTCCCCGTCTCTCCACGTTCGTACAACACCACAGCAACCTGAAACTGAAGCGCTTGGTCGTCATGGCGAAGCAATATCATCGTCTATCGCTGGGTCTCGTCGTGGTCGCGGTGTTTGCTGCGGCCGCGCTGACGTTCGTCGCCGCGGCGGCAGGCGGCGGCGGGGAGGAGCGCAAGCCCGTCGGCGCTCTGACCACGCCGCCCGTCCCCGCAGACCTCTTCGGCCCCTCCAACGCGCGCACCGAAGACGGCAAGACTATCCCGAGCGCGGAGTTCTTCCCCGCGGCGCGCTGCGCCCGGTGCCATCAGGATTCGCACGAGCAGTGGGCCGAGTCGCTCCACCGAAACGCGGGGCGCGAGCCTTTCTACAAAGAGAGTTCCGACATCCTTCAGCGCACGCGCGGCGTCGAGTTCACGCGCCACTGCGAGTCGTGCCACGCCCCCGTGGCGCTCCTCTCGGGCGCGCTCACGAAGGGCAGCCGCGAGTCGCGCGCGATGGACGACGAGGGCGTCACCTGCGCGGTCTGCCACTCCATCACCGAGGTCAGGCTCGACGGGACGGGCAGCTACACCATACGGCGGCCCGCGCTCCTTGAGCGCGAAGACGGCACGCCCGTCTACGGCGACGTGTCCGACGAGGCGATCCTCGCCGACGTGCCCTCGCACAAGCGAGCGATGATGCGCCCCGTGCTGAAGACGCCCGAGTTCTGCGCCTCCTGCCACAAGTCCGTCTCGCCGCCGGGACTCAACAACTACAAGTTCATACGCGGCTTCTCGGTCTACGACGAGTGGCAGCAGTCGGGCGCATCGACCGAGGCCGTCTCGCCCTTCTACCGGAAGGACAGGCAGGTGGACTGCCGCTCCTGCCACATGCCCGCCGTGGACGCTTCGAGAGACCGCGCGGCGAAGGACGGCGTCATCGCCTCGCACCGCTGGCTCGGCGCGAACACCGCGACGCCGCTCTTCTACGGGCAGAAGAAGCAGGTCGAGGCCACGATAGAGTTCCTCAAGGACAAGGTCTTAAACGTGGACATCTTCGCCGTGCGGCGCGAGGCGACCGGCGAAGTCTTCGCCGCGCTCGAACAGTCGGCGGATAACCGCCTCGGCTTCGAGCCGGGCGAGGAGCTTTGCGCCGAGGTCGTCATCGCGAACCGGAAGGCCGGCCACTCGTTCCCGCCCGAGCTGCGCGACATGTACGAGCCGTGGGTCGAGTTCGAGGCCGTGGACGCGTCGGGCAAGACCGTCTACCACAGCGGCTTCGTCAAGGCGGACAAGACTCTCGACGAGAGCGCGCACGTCTACAAGGCCGTGCTCCTCGACCCGTACTCGCGGCCGCTCACGCGCCACCAGGTCTGGCTCGGGACGGCCAAGGCTTACGACAACTTCATCAACGCGGGCCGCTCCGACATCGCGCGCTTCCGCTTCCGCGTCCCCGCCGGGGCGAAAGAGGGCGGGGGCGTCTCGCTCACGCTGCGCGCGCGCGTCAACTACCGGCGCTTCATACAGGAGTACACAGACCGCGTACTCGAACGCCGCAACGTCAAGCTCGACATGCCCGTCGTCCGAATGGCCGAGTCCGAGCTGAGGCTGACGGGCGTGGGGGACGCGCGCGCTCTCAGGACTGTTAAGACTTCCGCGGCGCGCGTGTCGCCCCCGAAGCCGCAGGCGAGGCCCGCCGCGACGACGCAGCAGGCGAAGACGCAGACGCCGAAGGAGCTACAGGCGCGGCGCTGGAACGACTACGGCATAGGGCTGCTCGAACAGATGCAGTACGGCCCGGCGTCCGACGCCTTCAGGCGCGCGTCCGAGCTGAACCCCTCGGACTCAGACCTGCTCGTCAACGCCTCCATCGCGGAGCTACGCACGGAGCAGTACGGCTTGGAGCGCGGGCAGATACGCAAGGCCGCGGCGTTGCTCGACGCGGCGCTCAAGCTCAACCCCGCGGACGCGCGCGTGCGCTTCTTCCGCGCGCTGGTCAAGCGCGCCGACGGCCGCCCGCGCGAGGCCGCGGAAGAGCTTGCGAAGGTCGCGGCCGAGTACCCGCGCGACCGGGAGGTGTGGCGGCAGTTGGGGCAGACGCTCTACCTGCTCGGCGACATCGGGGGGGCGCGCGCGGCCTTCGAGTCTATCGTCGCCATCGACCCCAACGACGCGGGCGCGTACCAGTTCCTCTCGCCCGTCTACGCGAGCCAGGGTCGCAGGGACGAGGCGACGCGCGCGCAGAAGCTCTACCTGCTCTGGCGCGACGACCCGCTCGCGGACGCGGTGGCGGCGCGCTTCTTCTCGGCCAACCCGCAGTGGGCCGAGGAGCGCGTCTGGTCGCACGTACACGCGGGCGACTCGCCGTCGCGCCCGACGCTCACGGGCCACCTCGCCGCGCCCGAGAGGTGAGGGGCCCGGTCGAAGTGATTATGACGACGGACTCGACGTTGACGGCAGACATGTTCATTCGGTGGTTCGGCCGAACGCTTACAGAGAGGCAGAACATACGGTGAAGACAAGCACCTTCAAACGCGCTCTGGCCGCACTCGCCGCGGCGGCGCTCGCCATGTGCTTCGCGGCGACGACTTCCGCGAGGCAGGGCGGCACGACGCGCTACGTCTACGACGAGAACGGGCGGCTACAAGCCGTCATCGCCCCTTCGGGCGAGGCCGTCGTCTACGAGTACGACGCCGCCGGAAACATCAAGGCCGTCCGGCGCGTGAGCGCCGACTCGCTGGCCGTCTTCGCGTTCACGCCGCGCGAGGGCATCTACGGCGACCTCGTGTCGCTCGTCGGCGTCGGCTTCGGCGGGGGCGTCGGCGAAGTCTCGTTCAACGGGTCGGCGGGCCGCATAGTCGAGGTGACTCCGACGAGCATAGTCGTCGAGGTGCCGCAGGGCGCGACCACCGGCCCCATCACCGTCACGACGCCGCGCGGCTCCGTCACCACGGCGACGCCCTTCACCGTCCGCGGCGTCCGCGTCGAGCCCGACTCGGCACGCGTCCTCTTCGGCGAGGTCGTTCTGTTCGAGGCCGTCACAAGCTCAAGCGACGACGCCGTGGTGTGGAGCGTGAACGGCGTGACGGGCGGCAACAGTGCCGTCGGCACGATAACGCCCGCGGGGCTCTACACCGCCCCGACGCAGACCGGCACCGTCGTCGTCCGCGCGACGCTCGCGGCCAACCCGGAACTCTTCGGCGAGGCGGTCGTCACCGTGCGCGACCCGAACGACGTGGCCGAGCTTCGCGCGCCCGGCGTGAGCGTCAGGCGCGGGCTCGATAACGGCACGGCGCTGGTCTCGTCCTCGGTCGCCATCCAGTTCGGCTTCCCGCAGGGCACGCGCGCGGGGACGGCCGCGGCCGTCTCAGTCCAGCACGGCAACGCCGACGGCATCAACGCCGCGCGCTCGCCGGCCGTCTCCGTTCAGCGCGGTTCGGAGTTCCCGGCGGCGCCGATATCGCGGCCGGTCTCGGTCGCCTACGGCAGCTCCGACGCGCAGAACTCTGCCGCGTCGAGCGTCTCGGCAACGACCGGGCCTTACGTGGCGGCGGTCGCGCCCGCCGCTGCCGCGCGCAGCTCCACCGTCACGCTGACCATCACGGGCGCGAACCTCTCGGGCGCGAGCGCGCTACAGTTCATCAACTCTTCGACCGGAGCGCTCGCCACGGGGCTGACGGTGACGGGCATAAGCGTCAGCCCCGACGGCACGACGCTGACGGCCACGCTCGCCGTCGCGAGCAACGCCTCGACGGGCCAGTTCGTCGTGGTGGTCGCCACGCCCTCGGGCGACTCTTTGACGGCGGCCGGCGGCAACCTGATACAGATCAACTAGCGGAATTTTTTGACAGCCAGGGCCGGGCCACGTGCCGCAAGTAGTGCGGCGTCGCCCCCGCCCTAAGACACGTCCCCTAAGGAGAAGAAAGCGATGTTCCCAACCTTCGACGAAGCCGCGCGGCGCCGCGCCCTGCCGGCAGGCAGGACGGGCATTCTCGTCGCCCTGTCACTCGTGCTCATGTGCCTCGCGCCGCAGGCGCCGGCGCAGAACACGCAGAACACCTTCAGCAGCGGCTCGACCGGCGCCGACGGGGCCTTCGAGCCGACGGCGAACCAGACCATCGTCGTGCCCGACAGCGGCGTCTTCAACTTCACGACCGTGACCATCCCGAACACCGTCACCGTCACCTTCGTCCGCAACTCGAAGAACAGGCCGGTGACGATACTCGCCAGCGGCAACGTGACGATTGCGGGCGTGATCTCGCTCGACGGCAAGGCGGGCAACGGCAACGGCGGCGGCGGCGCGGGCGCCCCCGGCGGCTACGACGGCGGCTCGGGCGGCTACCCCTTCGACGTGTCATTCACCGGCATCACCGGCGACGGCCCCGGCGGCGGCGGCGGCGGCCTCGGCACCCCTACGCTCTCGCTGCCGAGCAGCGGCGGCGGCGGCGGCTACGCGGGCAACGGTAGCAACGGCGGCAACGCCTCCAACCAGCCGCCGGGCGCGGGCGGCCCCCGCTACGGCTCGGCCGCGGTGTTCCCGCTCGTCGGCGGGTCGGGCGGCGGCGGCGGCGGCACGGTCGCGAACCGCTCGGGCGGCGCGGGCGGCGGCGGCGGCGGCGCCATCCTCATCGCCAGCTCCGGAACCATCAGCTACACCGGGACTATCAACGTGCGCGGCGGCTCGGGCGGCGTGGGCGCGGCGGGCGGCGGCGGCGGCTCGGGCGGCGCGATCCGTCTGGTGGCAAACGCCATCACCGGCGCCGGCTCGCTGCAAGCAGGCGGCGGCGGCGGCGGCGGGGCGAACACCAGCTTCACCGGCGGCTCGGGCGGCCCCGGCTACATCCGCGTCGAGGCGTACGACTACAGCACCTTCAACCCGAGCACCACCCCAAGCTCCATCAGCTTCTCGCTGCCGCACGCAATCGCGGCGCAGAACGCCCCGGCGCTGCGCATCGTCTCGGTCGCGGGCGTCAACGCCCCGGCCGCGCCGCTCGGCTCGCTGCACGGCGTGCCCGACATCGTCGTCCCGACCGCGCAAGCCAACCCCGTGACCGTCGCCATCGAGGGCGCCAACGTCCCCGTCGGCACGGTCGCCACGGTGACGCTTACGCCCGCGCAGGGCACGCGCACGACCGCGCAGAGCACCGGGCTCGCGGGGACTGAGTCGGCGAGCACGGCGACGGCCAGCGTCAGCCTGCCCGCGGGCATGAGCGTCATCACCGCGACGGCCGTCATCGACCTGACGCAAACGTCTTCGACGCGTCCGCCCCTCTTCATGGACGGCGAGCGCGTTGACCGCATCGAGGTCGTGGCGACCTTCGGCGGCGGCTCGGAGCTGACTTACGTCACGCACTCGGGCAGGCGCATCACGCGCGCCTCCGAGTGAGCCGGGCGCGGACGCCCTTCTCCTAAACACGCGCGCGGCCGCGAGGCCACACGGGACGCGGCACGCGGCCGCGCGCGGGGACGCAAGCATTCGGGAACCCATTCGCGGGGCACTTTCGGGCGACACTGTCACACTCCGGTGAGGTCTTAGGGATGAAGACGAAAACGACGGGGCAGCTTCTTCGTGTAGTCAAACGCCAGCCGCGCGCGAGGGGCTTGGGTAGCGTTCTGTGCTGCGTCAGTTGGCTCCTGCTATTCGCGATGATGTCGCAGGGGGCCGGCTGTCCGATGGCGGGCACGGTCTACGCCGCGGGGCGCGCGCACCGCGAGGGAGAGACGCCCCCCGACGACTCCGGCCGCGGGCGCGCGCAAGGCCGCGCCGCAGACCGTCGAGACCGTCAACGTCTTC
>Ga0126311_10001323_pt1 | contig 11951 bp, 8 predicted proteins | sample Plot61_FD_92539 | JGI IMG/M metagenome (GOLD analysis project Ga0126311, IMG submission 92539) | Serpentine soil microbial communities from UC McLaughlin Reserve, CA, USA - Plot61 | ecosystem: Environmental > Terrestrial > Soil > Grasslands | place: USA: UC McLaughlin Reserve, Lake County...
ACAGAGTTCACTTGAAGAGATAGATAAGACCCTCAAGGATGTGCAAGATCGGCGCGAGAAATTGATCAAGGGCACCCGGGATGTTGTTATGCTATGCAGCAAATCTATAGTAGCCATGCATCACAGCGAGCTTGAAGACGCAAAGAGCAAAATGGATCAGGCAAAGACAATGCTTGAAGAATTTAGAAAGTATGCAAGACAGGATCTATATCGATATATTACAGTGGCTGAGCAGGAACTGGTAGAAGCCTATGCGTTGAAATCGGTGATGGATAACAAGCCAATACCGTCTATGAGAGAGCTCGACGTCACAGGTGAGTCATATCTTACCGGGCTACTTGACTGCGTAGGCGAGATAAAGCGCCTTGTATATGATAGGATGCGCTCAGGCAAAGGAAAAGATGCCGAGAAGCTGTTTGCAACAATGGAAGAGATATACAATGCTATCTACCCATTTGCAGTTTACGATAATATTGTGTCCGGCCTCCGCAAGAAACTTGATGTTGCAAGGATGCTAATTGAAGACATAAGGGCGACTGTGACTGAAGAAAGCAGGAGAAAAGCGTTAATTGAAGCGGTTGGTAATTTTGAAAAGAGGGCATCAAAAGAAGACTGAGAAAAACAATCGAGTTGTGAAATTTGACACTTTCTATTGCAACGGGTAATCGATTTGATTCATTTTATATATACTCGTTTTCAGGGGAGTTGTTAAAAGATGATGAACTGGAAGGGTTGCCATTGCCATTGTCATCATTATCATGGAGGTAGTCTGAGATAGATGCCCGCAAGACAGGCTTTCTTGGGCTCTATCAAAAAAAGTCGATTGCGTACTTGCAAAACATAATAGATAATGTAGAACAGAGTAGGAAACACCGGCGGGAGTAATGACAAAAGAACAACTGAAAGAGTGCCATGTAACAATTTCAGAAGGCCTCGAAGGAGATTTGACTATTCCTTTGGGGGCACAGGCTATTGTTCTATTTTCACATGGAAGCGGAAGCAGTAGATACAGCTCAAGGAATCAGTTTGTTGCCAGTGTACTAAACAATAAAGGGATTGCAACATTGCTTGTGGATCTCCTCAGCCAGAAGGAGAAGAAAATAGACGAAGAGACAAAGCATCTTAGATATAACATAGATCTGCTTTTGAGAAGATTTGAGGCAGTTACAACCTGGCTCGTTCAACAGCCTCAAACTAAGGGTCTGAAAATAGGGTACTTCGGATCAAGTACTGGAGCAGCTGCCGCACTAATAGCAGCTGCAAGACTTGGCCTTGCTAAGGCAATTGTAACACGTGGAGGGCGGCCTGATCTGGCTAATGAAAGTGCAATCAATCAGATTAAGGCTCCGACGCTATTCATAGTAGGTGGCAACGATGTACCTACAATTACAATAAACAAGAGGGCACTTGAATCGCTGACTAGTTCTGAAGCCAAAGAGCTTGCAGTTATTCCTAATGCAACACATCTTTTTGAGGAACCTGGCAAGATGGAAGAAGTCGCTTGTATTGCAACTGATTGGTTTGAATGTTATTTGCTTAGAACCGGCAAGGGATTTCACAACAGGTATGCCAGAATATCAGGATCGGGATTTTTTTCCTCTCTGCAGAGTAAGTATGCATTTCACGTAAAGTTTAGGGATCGATTTGCTGCGGGAAAAATTCTCGCTTCAGTACTCAGCAGATACAAAAATGAGCAAGATGGCGTCACTGTAATAGCAATTGCAAGAGGAGGGGTCATGGTTGCAGATCCTATAGTAGAAAAGCTAAATGCAGATTTTGATATTATCGTTCCAAGAAAGCTCAGGTCGCCCCATAATTCGGAACACGCTATTGGCTCAATCATGCATGATGAGTCTGTGTATTTAGACACCCCAACTTTGGTAGCGCAGCATGATATTTCTAATGAATACATAGAGATGGAAAAATTGGAGCAGAGAAAAGAAATGGAACGCAGGCTGACTGTGTATCGCCCTTATCCGGGAGAATACAAAATAAGACATAGGACGGTAATTCTTGTTGACGATGGTATTGCGACAGGAGCAACTATGATTGCAGCTGCAAGGTGGATTAGAAAACAAAATCCAAAACTCCTGATATTAGCCGCCCCTGTTGGGTCAAAGAGAGTTGTCGAGCGTTTGAAGGAGGAGGCAGATCAAATTGAGGTCTTAAGGAATCCTCCAAAATTTAAAGTGGTGGAGCAATTCTATCAACACTTCGCCGCTGTTTCTGATGATGAGATCATACAAATCGCAAAAAGGCGATTTCCTCCTTAGTTTTTAATACCACCATTATATCATTCTAAAAATAGACAAAGAACTTGTGTGATTTTAATGGTTATATTATACAGTTAGCAAAAGGTCATAATTCATTTTAGTGATCGAGCGTCAGCTCTTTACTTATCGCCTTAACAAGCGCCTCTATAATGAATGGCTCTTTGAGAAACAGACAGAAGAAGATTACTAACCTGCGAACAATTCTTTTAGAGCATCATAATATTCTCCAAAGGCAGAGGGAAACGCCCCATATTGACTTTTCATCCTCATTTTTCTTGCTCTGATATTACTTATCATTAACCATCTTGAGCAATCTAATGTCTGTCAAAACTGCGTCATCCATGTATGCTTGAAACTGGAAAGCGTTTGTTAAGGCTCATCAATTATGATAATATTATGTCCAGCATGCTCAAGAAATTTAATGTGACGAGAATCCTTGGGGCATAAGGCCGACTGTGACAGAGGAAAGCTGGAGAAAGGTGCTAATAGAAGCAGGTGGTGGTTTTGAAAAAAGGATATCAAAAAAACAACGTTGAGAGTTTTGCCACTACTAGATGCAAATGGGAAGTCGCTCGGATATCATTATTTATATATGTAGTTCCAGTGCAACGATCATCAACTCGATGAAAGGAGAAAATTTAGAGAAGAACGGACGATAGTCGTTGGGTTACACACGTATAATCGCATTTTCATTTGCTGCTGAGGCTTTTGAAAAATTTCTTATTAAATGAGTAAGGTAAATTCCATTTATTAGATATTGAGCCTCATCTTTTTCGTTATAAAATGTGAGGATCGGGAATCCTTAAACTTATACAAAATAGCTTAAATGGTGTGTCTCGAGCTCTGTTGCTTCTGAGATAATTTCGAAGAGCATAATAGAAGGAGACGAAAGCAAAGATTTTAGGAAGCATTTCTACTGAATCTACCCTTTGTTCTGTTATCGATTTCTTTGACTTTCTTTCGATCAATACGATCATCAGTAGGATTAAGCTCTGGCAACAATTTGCCAATGTTAACGGGGAAATCCTTATGCCACATAAATCTTAATAAGTAGTACTATGCCTTTAAACCTATGGCTAAAATGCTAGCAATTCTTATCGGCTTATTAACAAGGAAGGCAGCACCAAGTTTACAGCTTTTTAATACAAACCAAGATTCGTATCAGTAACAAGATCTTTCCCTTTTTGTACACAGGATGAAGAATATGTTGATTGTATTCTGATTTCTTACTATGAAATCAGTAATTTACTCTAAGTTTGGATGCAAGCTAATCTGGAAATTTACGTCGGTTCTTCACCTTCTTTCTTGGTCTTGTCTTTCTTGGTCAGAAATTCGTCCATTATCTCATCTATATAATGTCGGGCATCGGGAAATGATTCAGTTACAGGTTCTTCTTTTACGATATTATCAACCTTGTTTTTTTTCATTATTGCCGTGACCCTATTCTGCATTTCCTGTTCTAGCTGAGCCTTTGAGATGCTTTCGAGTAATCTTGAGTCATTTAGGACAGATTTTCTGATATCCCTACGCAGTTTAGCATCCTCAGATATCATAATTGCCGATGAATAAATTCCTAAGAGTAATAAGTAGGATGAAAGACTTAGAATTGGCACGGTAGCTAGTCCAAATGGCGGATATGGATTCGAGAACAAAGTATTTGCCTGACTAGAAATAAATAACAAGACAAATCCCCACGCTGAAATAACAATACGATCTCTTATAATCGTCCTATTAGGTATATTTCGGGCAATTGCCCAGAAGGCAACACCGAATAGAATGCCTCCTGCAGGCTTTGTCAATGAAAAGATCATCGTAAAAAAAATGCTGAAAAAAACAGGGTCTGATTCAATCAATGGGGTAAATACATTCAATAACACAGTAACAAATTGACTTAGGAAAAACACTAATGGGCTACAAATAAAAATCCAGTATCGCAATCTACCAAGCCTCAGGGAATAAGAATATAACAATAGTGCAGTTGTTAACCACATTGCAGCAAATGACATGATGGAAAATATGACATAGGCTTGACTGAGTATCTCAGTCAATGAGCCTCTCGAAAAGCCTTGTGGACTCACTATCCCATAATGTGGCCATATATGCATTGGCGCATTCAGTAACAGATTAATTGTCAAAGATAGCGTTACAACTATATCTACAAAAAGTATTGCAAATGAAATGCCATATAACAAGACTATCCATCTCCTATTCGATTTAAACCATGATACGAACTTTTGTGCAAGCAAACCCATTATGACAAGACTAGTTGTATAGCTTATAGCTAAAGCTGAGATTAACAAGACAGTGCTGTAATATGTAGTCAAAATTAATTGTAAAATTACTGAGACCACGATGGCCACCAAAGCAAATTGGACCACTGGAACTAGTCGCTGTAGTAAGCCAAGATGGTGACCTATCGCTTGTGCTTTACTTTTATCTCGAATAAAAAGCAGAATAACCAACTGCCCTAGGCTTATAACAACTGATACAATAATGAATATAATCGTCAGAAGGTATTGTTCACGATAAAACACCGATATTCTAAACGCTAATGTATCTATCAGTATCGCAGTGAGTATTATGGCCATTATCACTGAGAGCCTAGGGGAAATACCTCTAATCTTGGAATGCATGCCTAAAGTACCATCACTCGATGTTTAGCTCCTCTAATTAGTAAACAGAAATCCTTATAAGGTATTCCCTTTCGAATGCACTGTGAAGGACATTATTAACTCTTATTATTACTCTCACTCGAAGAGAAATATGTCAATATATTGTCTTATCTTGACACTGTCTTTTTTTCCTGCTAATCCCATAGTTGCTCAAACTGATGATAGGGGAACTAATGTGCAGCTTTTTACATTAGATTCTATACCATTTGGAACTCCCTACAATGAATGGACGAGTATATGGTGGATGTGGCTAATTTCAACACCCTTATCTGAGAGCCCAGCCGCCGATAGTAATGGCCAGTATTGTGCAAAAAGCCAAACTGGTCCCGTCTGGTTCTTAGCTGGGACATTTCAGGGTTCAGCAGAACGGACTTGTGAGATCCCTGCAGGCAAGGGCATCCTCTTTCCAGTGTTTAATGCAGAATGTTCTTTTGCTGAATATCCCAACCTTAAAACTGATTCTGAATTGAGTCAGTGTGCCAAGGAACTTATAGACAAGGTGACGTTTGTTCAAGCAACTATTGACGGAGTACAGATACAAAATATTAGCAGGACACAGTCACCCCCTTTCGCTGTAACTTTTCCTGAGGAAAATATATTTGGAGTACAAGCAGGCCCCACAAGAGCAGTATCTGATGGTTTTTGGATATTTTTGCAACCTCTGTCGGCTGGCAACCATGTGATCAACTTTAAGGGAGCGCTGATTGATTATACAACTACAGGCATCGTGAGTGTTACTAATGACGTTACATATCACTTGATTGCGGTGGCAGTACCAGAAGGGGCTAACCAAACTCAATCAATTCCACTCCAAGGATGAGCACTAATGGTAAGTTCAAAGTTCAGATAAATTGGACCAGGAGGATATTGGAAAAATAGTAAATTCTTAATCAATAATGTGATGCGAGTGAAAATCAACTTAACAAATCAAGATATGACATAATGCAGCATAAAGGTAATATGCATCTTGATCATCATATAGGACAGCTCAGACGATACCTAAACAAGAATAAACGTTTAGTGAGCCTAGCTCATATTCCTTGTGATTTATAACATTCCGATAGCGGAGAAGATGAGAAAATTACCATCCGCTCTAAGGTACCCAAGAATTTCCATTATGGCATTAGTACCCATGGCTAATGTATGGTGGAGGGTCATCATACTTACTGCTTGACTATAGCCATTTTTCAGTTATACAGTAAATTGGCTCTGGGAGATGATGCATGTAGGTGCAGATTGTGTTCTGTTATTAGAGTCTAGATTGAATGACCTCAATGCATTTTGTAGCAGACGCTATCCCGGACGATATACCATTATTAGTTTTTGCAAAAGTATTTCTAGATCTAATTTGATGCTTCTCAAACATGAGCTCTGTTAGAGACAATAAGTCTATTCGTGTATTTTCAGTAGAATCTGCGCCATTTGGCTTGGCGTTCTCTGAGTGGTGCGTGCGATGGCTTAAGTGGTGTCTAGAACAACCAATAGAAGATAATCCTGCTAAGGACATGACTGGAAAAAACTGTTGTCAGAACCAAAGTGGGCCCGTATGGTTTCTAGCAGGGACTTTTGGCGGCCCAGCAATGCGGAGGTGCACTATACCGACGGAAAAGGCCATTATGTTCCCAATTCTTGAAAAGGAATGCTCCTTTGCGGAGGACAAGGATATTACAACTGAGGCAGACTTAATTTCTAGAACTAAAGATCTAACCTCTCGCATTTCTCATCTGGAAGCTTCTGTAGATGGAGTAACTTTGCAGAATCTGAGCGGATACCGAGTACAGACTCCTGTGTTCGATTTAGTATTCCCTAAGAACAACATTTACTCAGTCCACGAGGGCCCCACTCAAGCTACCTCTAATGGCTTCTGGATTCTCCTGGAATCACTTTCCGCAGGAGAACACATGATCTATTTCAAAGGAGTACACAGACAACCTGATTTTCATACACAAGTAACCTACGAACTATTTATCAAGTAGGGAGAAATTCAATTGGATGTTCTTTTAATATGGGGATTGCTTAAAACAGAGTTAAGATAATGGTAAACGGCTCGTCCTTAACCGTTAGAGTTAGGGATGTTTGATTCTGATGCCCTCGCCTCCTGCATTTTGAGGATAGTCTGATGGGAACAAAGCCGCATATTACGGTGTAGGTGTGAATTTATTCACATTAGCAAGACTGAACCAACGTGATCACACCATTGACATGATGTATACATTTTAAATACCTCTGAGGCTAGCCTTCGCAATTCGGATAAATTATTGTAGCAAAACTAGTGCACTTGTAAAGCAAAACGAAAAGTATTGCAAGGATAATAATAAATGCGTTAGCAAAGACATTCTCTAAATAACATAATCTTTCTATAAGACGCATCTTAGCTATCAATCAAAACGCCTAGTGTACCGAAAAGTCCATCTCCAGAATTGAGTTAGTTGTAACTTTTCTACTAAAGCTACATGGTGATTGCAGTACCATCAAACCTTCTTATGTTAAGGTAAAAGTTTTCATTGTAGATATTATTCTTTTGTTCCTCTAAGAGCCGAATGGCTACCTCTTCACCGAGATTTAGTCCTGCTTCGTAATCACTGCGGTAGTGGATACCTGCCATATTTCGTCCAAGGGAAATATTAGAAGCAAGTTTATCTAATTCATCACCTACAGTTAGGTGACCATCATAGTGTTCTAGAGCGACACCATCTGAGTTAGGTTTTACAGGATTTGGAATCACAGTAGATTCATCAAAATATGCCTTGAGTATTGTTACGCATGCACCTGCAACTACTGCATGGCCTGCTGGATAGGATGGGTGTAAGGGGGAACCTTCGGGATATGCTTGCGGCAAGAGGTAAGAGCCACTTGGAGAATTAGGCGGGTTATTAAATATCCTATAGAGTACGCTTGTATTGGGATTCAATATCTCTCGATCAAACGGATAGTCAAAGCTGTTAGCATTAACTCTGCAATCAGAGTTAATGCTTATTCCTGAAAACTGCTTATGAACCAGCGCGCCAAACTCCTCTGGACGTAACCTTCTATGGACAAACCATTTTTGGAACCATGTCGCTTTGAGAGCCCTCGTAGTAACCTCTCCTATCAGGGAAAGAATGTTAGGATCACCAAGTGTCGCAAATCCATCCTGATTTCTTGAATCGACATAGGGATTGCCTACATCGACTGGGCCACGAGGCATAGGTTCGCATGGACGTTCTAAATGCTGCAATATTAGAGCAGCATTCCAAAACGCCTGCGGGAGGTCATCAAAATGGACATAGTTTGCCAAATCCCGCATATTGCGTATATAGCGGCGTGTATTATCATAATCGTTTCCACATGCCTGATCGTCTGGACGTATTGGATTGATGCCCTGTTCACCTCGTAACCAGTCTTCAAAATTTTTCAAAAAGTCCCCAGGAAGAACAGTCCTTTGTTTTTGATCGATTCTAATAGAGCCATAAGTAATATATCCAAGGGTTAAAGGGTTCAACGCAGGATCAGTATTGTGCCTTGGAGGACGCTGATCAGACTCTGTTCCTAAGAGTAAAAATTGAGATACGTAGGGACCTTTTCTGTCTCCCCTGGTAAATCCACGAAAAATTGTATTCTGTGTAATTCTTAGTTGTCCATTCACTATCTCTTTAGGGCCTTTAAAGTCAGGTAACTTTGATAATTCCTCAGCGGCGGCACGTACGTGTTCGTTTGTGCTAAAATCTTCAAAGTTTACATCTCTTAGTAATGCCATCCAGTATAATTCTACCATTTCGCCAGCGGCTTCCTGATTATCTAGTCTTGGAGCAGGAGGCACAAACAATGCATGACTATCCGCACCTTCTAAATCAAATGCTAGCCCTGACTGAGGGTTAACAACTCTACGTGTACCTCCAATGGGGATTCTTCCAAAAAAGTAAGGCTGTCCACTTGCTAGCGCTCTTAACATTCTCCTATAGGCTATCGGCTTTACTTCTCCAATTTTATTTACAATATCGTTCCGATCATTACAATCGAAGTGAGGCAGCCCTTTAGAGTAGTTGCCTACATAATTTCTATTACCATAATCATTTTCGTCACCATTGTTGGGATGGTCAGGGTGATCTCTCAGAAAAGCGATTTTAGCCGATTCTTCTCTTACCTTGCGGGATATAGTGCGTCTAGCGAACGGCTCATTGTTTGTATGGCTAAAAGGTTGGCTCAATATTACTTCTTTTTTCTTCATTTATTTAAAAAGTCCGAAAGAAGTCTTGATTCGGCCGCATAGTCAGGCTAGTGGCTCGCTTAATTCTGCATGCCTTTTATCTATTTTTGCGTCCCGTGATCTTTCAAAACGGAAAATAGCGGATGGATAGCACTCCAACATGTGAGCATTTAACGGCAACTACCCGCGTCTGTATAATTGTTATCGTATTTATATTTATTAGCGTAATAAGGTTGGTGCAATTGCATCAGTTCCTAATTAATATTAAAATGTAATCGTCACGGTAACGGGCATCGATCAAATGGCTCCCAGAATGCTGCCGCTTAAAGTGGGAAAAATTGAAGAAGCTTAAGTAATGATTAGTTTCAAATCTAGAGAAGAAGAAAAAACTATGATTGGAGAAAGCAGGCATACATTGCTTTTATTGGAAGATGAACTTATAAGCATCTGTTAATTATTGATCTTATTGACTTCCGCTGGAACACAAACCGCACCACCAACACCAGAAGAGGTAACAACCCTATGGCATCGCTTGCTTTCGCTGCCGAGACATAAAAATCCCGCAATTGATAAAACAGGTGCGCATTGCCAAGATGGTCAACCTTCAGAAAGGCTATGGTTCTTGCAAAGCACTATTGGAGGCAGTGCCAACAGAGCGTGCACCATACCTCCAGGAAGAGAGATTGTCTGCAATGTTCTAAGTTGTGAGTTATCTGATCTAGAGCTTCCAGGCGAAAATCTCACAAATCAAGGGCTTGGAGAGAAGACTCTACCCGCAATAGATACTAATGTAGAGACAAATACTTTGTACTTTAAAGTTGATAGCGAAGCTCTCATTGAAGGGGAAAAATGGAAAGATTACAAGGTGCTAACACCGCCATCTCAAGTGGTTCTTCCAGAGAAGAACTTGTTTCTGGTACAGCCTGGGCTAACCCGCTTTGCAGCATATGGTTTTTACGTTAAGTTGCTCGGCCTAGAGCCCGGTCCTCATAATCTTTCATTTGGAGGTACAGTAATGGATCCAGAGAAGCAATTGACGATCTTTGAGACATCAGTAAATTACAGTTTGAATCAACTCTAATCTGAGAGATTAAAGTATTAAGTATAAATCCATGACAATATGTCATATATGGCAGGAAACTTATTTATTCTCAAATTGCTATTTTTCCAAATAATACATGACAGAATTTTCAAAGTCTGTTGTCAACTGCATCGCCGAGTGGAGTAAGAAATCCGGAGCCTGCAATGGCAACACAGAGTGCTTAGAATACTCTGCAAAGCAGCTGAGGGAGTGCCTAGACACTGCATTTCCAGATTCTAAGAAAGTTGAGCTTGAAAGTGATAAGGTAAACTATATGCTCTCATCAGTGTTCTTCCTTGCAAACAGGCTTTCAAAGGCTATCGAGGGGTTGGCTGAATTTGACAGAGTTATGAACAGTATCGAAAAGGTAGGTAAGACAAGCCTTGAAGAAAAAGAGAACCAACAATTGCACACAAAATTCCAAAAAGAGCTAGACGACATACTGGCCAAGTATTTTTAGCGGCCACTACATCTCATCAAACGATTCCCTTTTCAAACTGTTCATACACTTGAGGGTCTGCAAGAATCCACCCGTAATGATGCTCGTCATGTATATAGCGTACTTCGCGCACATTTGGCACGACGTTTCGTCTACGCAATCCAAGTATAAATTCTCCTTGAAATGCAAGCCCTATCGTCTTTGCATTCCTGGTTGATTTTTGGTCCCGGGGTAGCAGTATGCGATAGCTAAATTTTCCTACAGCGTCCTGTGCCAGATAGGCTTCAACCATTCTGTCGACTGCTTGCCGGATGGTCGATGTTCCGCTTAGATCTATTGTCTCAATTACTGGGAATTTAACATATAGCGCATGTGGCATATTATTTTTTTACGAAAGATAAAAATTCATTCCTCTGTCAGTTTGGCGCTGTTGTAAATGACTGCTGCTGATTCTTCCCGGATGACGCAAGAGTAGCAGCAGAGCTATTATCCTTGTATCTTAAAAATGCATTCTCAAGATGCCTAATTAGGACATTGTGCCACTCTGGGAACCCTTCAGGTGCCTCAGGATAATTGTGGTAGTGATCGGTCAGTAACTTGTTAGTGCTGGCACAATACCGTAGGTCCTCAGCAAGTTTTTTGTTCATCGCTCCTCTGATTATCATGCCTATCTTGTCAACAGTACTGAACTCTGGGTGCTCTCCTTGTGTAATTTTGTCAATATCCATCTTGGACAAAAAGTGCTTCATGCCATAGTCAATCTGCTCATTTGTCAACCCTTGTAGCATCCTGCGGAAGACTTCGAGGCCGGCTGTTTTGTATCCATAGTCGTCGATAAAATGCTTATTGTATTGCCAGAGCCCTTTTTCAGAAGTATCGCCTGCTTGTATCGCTTCCACTGCATCCTTGCCAGCTATTGTGGCGGCAATTATCGCCGGTCCAATGCCTCCAGCATCTAGCGGTTTAGGCATCCATGCAGAGTCTCCAACTAGCATGTAGCCATTCGCCACTAGGCAATCGTTCTGCCGCCTTACTGACACCTGCCAGGTTCCCCATGCATTACCGTCATCATCAGGTCCATCTGCAATGCGGGGGTTCTCAATAGCAGGGTTCATTTCAACATACTCATTTATGAGCGTCCTCAAGTCAGAGTGTACCCCCATTGCCTTGTTACGCATATCAAATGCCTTTTGCTGAACGCCAAGTCCGATATTCACCTTGCTTTTGCCTTTTGGAAACACCCATGCATAGCCACCAGGTGCTAATTTTTGGTCTAGATGTATTATGCAGTAGTCTGAAT
>Ga0126311_10001324_pt1 | contig 11951 bp, 7 predicted proteins | sample Plot61_FD_92539 | JGI IMG/M metagenome (GOLD analysis project Ga0126311, IMG submission 92539) | Serpentine soil microbial communities from UC McLaughlin Reserve, CA, USA - Plot61 | ecosystem: Environmental > Terrestrial > Soil > Grasslands | place: USA: UC McLaughlin Reserve, Lake County...
CAGCTCATCGAGGGTGATGAGATCCTCGGCTGCCATCTCCGGATACATGGCACTCAATGAATCGAAGGTCGATCGACGCTTCGCGCGCCCGTGCCGACTGAGTACCGGCAGGGCTCTCAATACACCGGGATCGGACCTGCGGGCGGTACACCGCCGAAGCGCACCTCCTGTCCGCTCCCAACGAAGACGAGGGCGAAGGGCTGCGTGCGGAGCTGGTTGAAGGTGTTGGCCGGGAATGGCTCCGCGATGATCTCCACGTCGTAGATGCCGCTGGACGGATCACGAACGACGACCTGCTCGACGTTGTGTACGCCTTCGAAAGGCGCGGCGGGGGCCACGAGGCGGCTCAGGTGAGCATCCGGCGCCGCCGCCCACGTGTTGCCGTGAAATTCCTGACCCGCCCCGCCCGGAGGAACGACCCTCAGGTGTAGGTTGTTCGCTATCCTGGCGTCGGTGCGGGGTGGGTCCGTCCACGCCAGGGTTACCCGCAGCAGCCGGGTGTCCGGCGGCAGGTAGAACCGGTACTGCGCGCGGCGCCCCGACCCCACGGCCTCATCGTCCCGCACGTGGAAGGTCACGGGGGGAGAGGGAGACAGGGACTGGCGGAGGTTCACCCGCCCCCATCCGTAACCGTCGTTGCGGTTCGCGGCCGTGATCGGCGCGGTTGGAATGTTGGGTAGCGGCGTAGCGTTGATGTTGGTGGCCCCGTTGATGAGCGTGGCGCGCACCAGCGCGGAGCTTGGCAGATCATAAACGACCCGGCTCCCGGTGCGGGTGAGCGCGGTCTGCATGTGCCGGAGCCGTCCCCCCTGAACCTCCGTCCACGTCAGGCGGAAGGTGCGCCCGTTCCAGATTAACTTGAACTCCCGAACGTCGGCGCCCGAAGTGCTGATCTGCACCACGTGGGCAGCCTCGCTGCGGGGCGCTCCGGCCGCGTACGGCGGTGGCAGGGGCAGTTGCGCCCTGACGCCGTTTTCGTCCAGCGCCGTGAAGAAGAGCGTCCGGTTGCCGCCGGAGTGTTGCCCCAACCAGGCCAGCCCGTAGCCGGGGCTCCACTGGCGCGCGCTGGTCCAGCTCTGGTGCGCATAGGTGGAGACGAGTTGCGGCTCGATCGCGTCGGTCCCCGCTGGCAGGCCCGGCGGCCACACCGATGGGTCGGGGAAGATCACGCGCACGTCCCGCGTGCCACCCGGCGGCGCGGGCGGGGTGGGCGCGTTGTTCATGGGCCGGCCATCGCGGCCCAGGCGGCTGAAGCGGATCTCCCAGGGATCAGCGTCGCTGGCGCGGTACTGCCAGGCAAGCCCGTATTCCCGCCGGCTGCTGTTGATGTCTACCGGGCGGGCGGCGATCACCGGGTTCATCGATTGCCCCGGGAGCGTGGTGAGCGGGACGTCGCTGGCGTGCTGCTTCGCGCCCCCGATCGCGTACCGGTTGATGAACACCTTCATGCTGCCGGCCTCTTCCCTGTGCCACGCCGCGATAGAGCGAGCCTCGCTGCTGATGAAGTGGAACCAGCCGTGCCGTGCGGTGCCGTTCGCGCGCGAGAGGCTTACGGGGGAGACGAAAAAGCCCCCGTTGGCGTTGAACACAGCGTAGCGGATATCGGGCTGAGGTGAACCCGCGCCGTAGGCTACGATGACCCTGAAGCTGGGCTGTGTGGTGTGACCCAGCTGCGGGCTGATCGCGGGGTTCGTGCCGCCGCTCTCGGTGATGGATTGACCGCCGTCAGTACCGAACGCCGCTACGGGCTCGCCCGCGGCGTCGAGCAGGTAGACGTTAGGACCGGAGAGCAATCCGACCGAGGCGCAGACCAGTCGGTCCCCTGTCCAGTGCATCTCGTGCTGGCTGAGAAAGATCCCGCTGTCGAGCGAGCGAGTGCCGTAGGTGGTGTCTACGAGCCCGTCCGCGTTGGTGCGGATCAGCTGCAGATCGTCGAGTATGTTTCCCGGGCCCCTGCGCAGCAGGTAATAGCTCCCTCCGGCCCAGGCCATCGAGACGCTACCGAGTGTCTGAAGGGTGTGACCCAGCAGTGTATGGTTCCTGTAGCGCCCGCTGTCGATCATGGGCGTGTTGGGATCCGAGTGCGCCTGGAAGGCGCCGAGGGGCGTGACGTTCAACCCGTAAACACCGAGCAGATCCGAGTTGATCTCGTCATTGCTGTGCCACACGATCGCGACGCCGCCCGCGTCGACCAGACCGGTGAACCCCGCCGTGCTCTCCGGGGTATCGGATATCCGCAGGAGCTGTCTGGACGGCCGCGCCACGGGTGCCAGAATGACGGGATCGGTCGGGTCGCGCGGGAGGCGGTCAGGCTGGCCCGCGTTGTCGAGGAAGGCCATGTAAACGTCGTGGTGGTTGTTCTGGGTGTCGTCTTCCCACAGCAGGACGTAACCGGCTTCAGGGTGCGGCGAGATGCGGGGCCGGCGCGCCGTGTTGCCGGCGGGCAACTTGCTGACCGTGCTCGCAGCGCCGGCGGGGGAGCCGAGTGGATCGACGGACAGGCAGCGGATGTCGCCGTTGGGGCTGGCGTCGGAGCCGGCCCAGACTACCGCGAAGCGGCCCTGGCGTCCATCCCAGATGAGATGGGGGTCACGGAAGTCCTGCGCCTGCGTCGCTAGCGTCCCCGGCTGCGTGCCCTGGGGCGTCCCCGAGCTATCCACCAGGCGAATTCTCAGCTTGCGCTCCGCTCCCTCCACCTGAGCCCACACGACGGCGTAGCGTGTCCCGTTGTGCGCGATGAACGGGTGCGGCGAGGAGCTGGTCATGTTGCCCAGGTTCTGCGGGGCGGAGTCTATGGGGGCGCCGTTGTCCGCTCTGAAGCGTCGAAACAACAACTTGTCGCCGCCGCTCTCGTTCCATGCCACGGCGACCTCGCCGCCCTGGACGCAGATGCCGGGCCGGCGCGAGTCCTCGGAGCGGGAGGCCGGCGCGAGGGTGACCGTGCCGCCGCTCCCGAAGGCGTTCACCAGAGACAACGCGCCATCGTAGAGGCTCAACCTGATGGTGTTGTCGCTCGCACGGTGCACAAGGAGTGTGTTGTCGCCGTGGCGCGCGAGCGCGGGTGCGGGGTGATCTCCTACGTTCGCCTGTAGCCGCACGACACCGTTCTGACGCGCCCAGCCACGGTCATAGCGCGCCGCGACTATGTGGTTCTGCCCAGCGTCGCGCTGGATCCAGGCGGCCACGCGCCCGTCGCGGTGGGAGGCGATCGCCGGCGAATCCACGATGGCGCTGAGCCGTTCGAGGAGCAGCGGTCGCCTCAGCTGTCCGAAGCGGGCGCGATAGTACTGGCGGGCCAGTATCGCCGCGCCCGAGACCTGGGGCGTGGCCATGCTCGTGCCGCTCATCAGCTCATAGAGCAGGGCATTCTCGGTACGCGAGTTCCCAACGTTGACCGCACTCGGATGAGGCGGAAGCACCCCTGGCGGCGCCGGCTGTTGCGTCGAGCGCAACGACAGTATGTTCGTTCCCGGTGCCACCAGATCCGGCTTTATCCTGCCTCCCGAGGCCTGCACCTGTCCCCGGTTGCTGAACAGCGCGAGCTGGCCGGCGTTGTCCGACTGCGTGAACCCCAGCGCCGCGCCGCCCGCCAGCGCGTTCCACGCCGCGTTGGCGTACAGGAGAGGTACGGGCGGGCAGCCGACCGGGGTGGCGGGAGGAGCGAAGGCGACGCGGTAGGGTCTGGGGTCGCCGTCGTTGCTCCTCACATTCTCGACGGCTCCCACCGTGAGGACGTTCTTCGCGGTCGCCTCCTCGGTGAGGAAGTTCATGTCGGGCGTGCCGTTGCCGCCCACGGGAATGATGTCGTTCTCCTCGTTACCGGATGCGAACAGCAGCAGGCTCTCGGGGTTCGCGAAGCAGAACCGGTCGATCAGGTCCGTGTTGCCGGTGACGTATCGGTTGCTGGTGGGCGCCGGCCACGAAACCCCGCCGCAGGAAAAGGACGGGGACGTCCCCCAGGAGTTGCTGTGAACCCTGGCGCCCGCGTTGTGGGAGTTGCGGAAACCCGGCATCAGGTTGGGGCCCAACGGTCCGTGAAAGATGACGTGGCAAGCCGGGGCAACGCCGCGTATCCGCCCCGCCGACCCCGTTCCGTCTCCCGCGATGGACCCGGTGACGTGCGTCCCGTGCGGTCCATTGTTGGCGGCGTTGTCGGGCACGGGGGTACCGGGTGCCGCAAGGTTGGTTATCTGGAGCACCCTGGCGCCGAGGTCCGCGTGTATCGTCGGCGGTCCCGGAGGGGTCACGCCCGTGTCCAGGCCGCTGTCGATCACCCCCACGATCTCCCCCGACCCGTCGAGGTTTACCAGGAAGTTCACGTTTCCAACGTTCCTGACCTGGTTGGTGGTGATTATGGCGCCGGTGTGGTTGTTCTGGACCGTGGGTGGGAAGAACGGCTCCACCGCGAAGACGCCTGGTATCCCGGCGAGGGCCGTGACCCGGGAGTGATCCGCATTCACGACGAACCCTTGCTCGGTCTGTGCGACGACCGTCGCCGCGCCTTCCACGTTCGGCCTGATCTCCTCCGGGGAGACGTCGTCGAACAGGCGCAGCCTGATATTCCCACCATCGCCGGGCGGCACGCTGGCCGGATCGACGGCGAGGTTCCGTAATGAGGGGGCGTCGAACGGCTCCGCTCTGCCGGCCAGCGCGAAGCTGATCGCGTACGCCGGGTGGTAGAGGCCAACCCAGCTCACGTACCCCAACTGCCCGATCTCCGTCGCCTGGAGTGCGGTCAGTTCGAAGACGCCGGCGTTGACCGGCAGGGTCTGGACGTAGCTTCCGCCCAGCCGGATGACCTCGTGGACCCAGGTAGGATCGGGGGGCGCGATGAACTGCACCAGGTGGTAGCCGGATGCGCCCTCGGGTAGCGCTGTGGCACGCAGGCCCTCGGGAGGTACCGGGCTTCCTGCGGTGGGATCGAACCTTACTGCGGGAAGCTCGATCAGGTCGGCCTCCTCGTGCAACTGCACCACGATGCCCTGTCCGGCGAGCCGGTCTGCCTGCTCCTGGGTCATCGAGACCCACAGCTGATCTCCGACCTCGTGGAGGGTCTCGACCCTCTCCGAGAGGTAAGCGAGCTGTTCCTCACGCTGGTCGGGATCGAGTATCAGGGCGGCCTTTATGCGGCTCATGGTCTACGCCTCCACGTCGATCTGGACGTCGATGGGCCTGTCGGGGTCCAGCGGCCGTCCCGGCGTCAGTATGCGCTCGATCGGGACGCCCTCATCCTCCCCGAGCGCGCGGCTGGCCTTGAGCTCCAGCTCCGCCCGCAAGTCGAGCGCTCGCGTGTCGTCGTCGGGCCGGGTTCCCTTTACCAGGCCCACGTTCTTGAGCTCTACGATCGCGCCATAATCCCCGTCCTCGTAGCTCGCCCGCGCCTCGTCGGCGAGCCGCTGGCGGTTGAGCTGGATCACGGCCACTACGAGCGACTCCGCCCGTTCCAGGAGGCCCGCGTCCGTGGTCTCCAGTTGCAATTCGACGGTCTGTACAGCTTTGACCTTCGTGTAGATGGCCGTCACGCCGTAGAGCACGCGGATTCCGGTAACGGCGGACACGTCGCGCTGCGGCCGCAACGCGAGGGAGAAGCTGCGGGTATCCGTCCGGTCCCAGACTACTTCTTCCGGTTTGAGCGGTAGCCGGTCGTCGGCTCCCGTGATGAGCCACACGCGGCGCGGCCCCGGGTAGGGCAGCTGGGTGAGCGTGTACGGGCCCGCCGGGTCCATCGGGTCGAACTCGAGATCGTCCACTCGGTCGTCCGGTCGCGGCTCGCTCGCGGTGGCGTCGGCGGACTGCTCCTGATCTATCTCCAGCAGACCACCGCCGACGGTCAGGCTCACCGCCTCGTCGTTCTCCTCGTCGAACAGGCCTGGCAGGCTGGTGGTGAGCAGCGTCTCCAGAGCGTCGGGCAGGCCGCCGGTCATTCGGCTTGCCTAGCCTCGTCTGCTCGTGGTCGCGGACCCGGTCTCGTTCACCGTCTCGTCCTCCTCTACGGACAGCTCCGAGCTGTTCCCATGGGGCTGGCCCGTGTCGCCCAACTCTTCTTCCAGCACCTGGATGGCCCCGCTGATGCGCAGCAAGGTCTGCCGCACCGTCGTGGCTTGCGTCTCCAGCTGATCGAGGGTCTGCTGACCTCTTTCGAAGTCGGCTCTCAACTCCGCGAGCCTCTGCTCGAGCCGCTCTCGCATCGATCCACCTACCTTTCTCCAGGCTCCCGCATGGATGCTGTTCCTGCTCTGAGGAACCGCCGGATCGCGTCGACTATCCTCATCATGATTCCAACCCAATTCCGGCCCTGGCGATCACGCCTTCGATAAACCAGTTCTTCGCTGCGGTGTAGGTGGCGCGGTCAAACCTGTGCTCGGCGGCGAGTTGTTGCTTTAACTCGTGGTAGCTGCGCGCCACGTCTGGGTCCGCGCGAAGTGTGTCACGGAACAAAATGTATCTGTTCCAGGTGTCCCCACCAAGATCGACCATGTGCAGGTGGTACATGCACTCGAGAAGCCAGGCGCCCCGCCGGAAAAAGCGCCTGTCAGAGAGCGCCGGCTTCGGGATGTACTCGTACCCGATGCTCTGCAGCGGACCGGTGCAAGCGTCTGCCGTAGCCGCGACGTTCCTGGTGCCGGCCATCAAGTCGATGACCGGCTTGGCTGGCATCTCCGGGACCGCGGTGCTGCCGACGTGTTCGATCGCCAGGACCCGTGGGCCGATGGCGTCCAGTATCCGCTCCTTCTCGGCTTCGAAGATCGCGGGCCACTCCGGATCGTACTCGGCCAGGACGACGGTGGGAAAAGTCACGGCTCAGTCCGCTCCTCGACGAGTTACTTTTCCGTCGTACTCTACGTTATCCATCACTTGCCGCTAACCTCTCGCAGCCTCTTCTACGTCATTGACCAGTATGCGCCCGCCTGCTCCCGTGCCCTTTACCTCGGAGAGTCGTACGCCGAGCTCCCCGGCTCTTCTCTCGGCCGCTTCCGTAGCGTCTACCCTTCCCGCATCCGCGGGTCCCTTCGACGCCCCGAACGCGCTTACCTCGAGATCCCTTATCCTGCTTTCGAGCTCCGTGTTCTTCGCTTTCGAGGTCTGGTTCTCGGCTACAAGCTCTTTGAATGCTTCTACGGTCAGAGCCTCGAAGCCCGCGATGCTCAGGGTCTTGTACCCGTTTTGATCCGTGTCCACCCACTCCGGGAATACCTCTTCGACTTCCTGGGCCAGGAGCCCCATCTGCGTACCCGTCGGGTATCCCTGCTCTTCAGACTTCTTCCATTCGAAGCTCACCCCGCGCAGCCGTAAGAGCCTGTCCAGGGCCCTGTCCAGGGATCTTATGCCTTTCTTTAGCCTTTCATCGGATGGAACGGCCCACGCGGTACCACCGGCTGTTTTGGACGCATTACCGTTTACGATAAGCTGGTTGGACGTGCTACTGAGGTTTATCTCCACTCTCGATTGCCCGAAACCCTGGAAGATCATCGAGTCGGTGGAGTCCCTATAAAGTAAGCCCCAGTTCGTGAAATCCGGTGAGTGAGCGATGACCGGCCGATCCGGGTTGCCGGCACCCGACTCGAAGATGTGCATCAGCGGCGTCGTAGCATTTGCAAAGCGAAGCGAACCTCGCAACGTCACGTCGCCGGCACTGTTCCAGGAGAGCGCAATCCTTTGCCCGCCCTGGGTCGAGCCAACCGCGCCGCCGCCGAATCCATAGACCACCGGGCCGTCCACGAGCGTATTTGCGAAGCCCAGGACATAGGACTCCCTATCCCCCTTGGCCCCGCCGTACCAGCCTATGCCGTGGTTCGCGTCCGTGCCGCCTTTGAACAGGATGTCGCCCTGGACAGCCATCCTCAGGGTGCCGTTGACCTCCAGAGTGTCGTACACGGAGACCCTCCGGCCCAGGCCGGGGCCGGTGAGGCCGCCTGCTCTGTTGCCGACGATCATCAAGCTCTTGAAAGTGCCGGTGTCGTTCGAGATTTCGGCCTGGTTCGTAGCGGTGTTGGAGAACCCGGAGTGGGCCGACGTGAACTGGACCGGGTTCGAGCCCGTCAATATCCTGAGGTTGCCAGCTACGTCCAGCTTGTTGCCCGTGGCTGGTGCCGTCGTACCAACGCCGACGTTCCCGCTCGCGTCTATGGTCAGGTCGGGAGTAAGGTCTCCGCTGCTCAGGAAGAGAGCCGCGCCAGCGGTCGGGTTGGACCAGACCCTGCCCTTTTGCGTCCCGACGGACGACTGAAAGACGATATCGCCCGGATCTTCGGCTGTGGCTTTGAGAACCAGGTCTGCATTGCCACCTATCTCGAGCCTAGATCCCGACGTGGTGGTACCGACGCTGAGGCTACCGCCTATCGTGAGCGAACCCGTGATGGTGTCGCCCGCCTTGTTCACCTTGGCGGTATCCAGGCGTTGCACCTCGACGATGGCGTCGTTCCAGTCCTTGGAGCGGATGACGTGGCCTCGAGTCTTGGGGAACGGTTGATCGGGGGTCAAAACCATGGTCGCCTCCTAACACCTTAGAACACTATGTCCCACAACAGGGTCAGCTTGAAGGCGTCGGTCTTCGTGACGTCCTGGAAGACGACGCGGTTGTACATCACCCCGCCGGTCGCGGCGTTGAAGACGCCAGCCTCCCGCAGTGGCTCATCGCCGTTCGCCTCGCCGAAGTCGAACTCTGCGGTTATCCTCGCTCTGATGCGCCTGACCGACCCGTCCTCGATCGGCTCGTCGAACGCCTCGTAAGTCACCTCGCCGATGGGCTTGCGGCCGTCACGCTGCGCCCGCAGGCCGGTGTCGCTGTCAGCAGGTGCGGTGCCGTTCTCGCCGACCGCCATGTGCGACACCTTGGATGGCGGGGTTCCCGACGTGACCCCGCCGAACATCTGGGCCACCAGCCTCCGTCCGCTCGTCACGATGCGGTTCTTGCAAGGCTGCTCGTAGACCAGACGGCCCTCCCTGTCCGACACCCGGAGGGTGAGGAACCCGCTCATCGCGTGCTTCTCGTTCATCGCTACTCCTTCCTCTTACTGGAAGCCGAAGCTTCCGTCGAAGGTCGATACGTTCCACACACCGCCGATGACGAAGACCTCGCTTATGTCATGAGCCTCCGCCTCCCGGTTGAGGCTGCCGAGGGTGAGGGCGTCGGCAGCGGCTAGGTTCTCACTCGCGCGGTGGACGGCCAGCGTCGCGCACCGGTCCTCGCGGTAGTTGTGGGTCTCGTAGAAGTCGAGCGTAAAGATCACGTTGCCGCGTACGCCGGCTGCCCGCGTCTGGTTCACCACCTCCTGGATACGCTCACGTGGCAGACCCTGGAACACCAAGAGGTCGCCGCTGTAATCGTGCCTCTCCCTGAGGGCGTCCACGCTGTTCTGCAGGAAATACGGTACGTGCACATCGAAAGTGAGACGCTCGTAGCCCGTCCAGGCCATCTCTACCTGGTAGGAGGGCAGGTCGTAGGTGTCGTCACCGTCGAACGCGCCGATGCCGTAGAGACCGCTCTGGGCGCGGAACCTCCACTCGGTGCGGTGTGGCGGCACCTCGGGTAGGAACGCGGGCGTCGTGCCGTCCAGGTTGGTGAACAGCTCGCTGACGTCTTCGGCGCCGATCGTGGCGGTGAGGCGTCCATGTTCGTCCGCCGAGAGGACCAGGATGCCGCTCCTCGGGACGACCAGCGCTTCGTCGGACCTGACGCCCGTTCCCGTATCCAGCCGCTCGAGCGACAGCAGCCGCCCGCCGCCAGTGAGAAAGGTCCACTCCACCCGCGGGCGAACCTCCCCGACCATGGGCACCTCCACCACCATCGTCAGCTCGCTCGCGCCGCCGGTCTCCGATATGGCATTGTCCACGAGCCGCTCTGACGCCGGGGAGAACTCCGTGAGGGTGACCAGTTTCTCTATGTCCTCGCGCAGGGTGGTTTGACCTGGCGGCAGGTTGAGCTGGTCCAGATCGAAGGGCAGGCCGAGCGCGGAGCGCACCGCCCCGACGACGGCCTTCACCGTGCCGCCGCCGGTGAACAGCGGGACGACGGCCTTCAGACGCAGCCGGAACTGCTCGTCCGATTCCAGCCCGCCGCTCTGCAGCACGCGGCGCTGAACGCCGAAGATGGCTCCGAGCCCGTCGAGCGCGGGCCCGCTGGCGTAATCGACCCAGTGGGACTTCAGCAGCGCTTTGAGCTTCTCGTCGGCCACCATCAGCTCCGCGCCGGCGGCGTCGAGAAGCTTGTACAGCAGCGACTCGGCGTCGTCCGTCGCGTAGGCGTCGGGCAGCAGGTTGGCCAGTTCTTCGGTCTTGTACGACATCCTCGCTACGTCCCGGTCAGGTCGATCGTAGCGCCCTCGGCGTCGAGTATGCCGGGGTAGGCGGTGGCTCCGATCACCACATCCACGTCGGGCAGGTGCTCCTCAGAGCGGTAGCCCGGCTCGAGATCTGCAACGTCGGCGGGCGTGATCGTCAGGGTGGCGGTGTCCGTGCCGTTCCAGGTCACGGTCGGCGTGAGGCTGCCTACACGCACGGGCGGCTGATCCGGCGTGGACTGCTTGCGGGCCAGTAGCGTCACCGTGACATCGAGGGAGAAGTTTCTCCACCCGATGGGGTTCCCGTCGGCGTCGAGCAGCTGCAGATCTAGCTCGTTATCTGTACCCACGCGCCGGCTCGCTGCGACCGTGAGCGCGCTCACGAGCACCGCCCCGAGGTTGGTCACGTCGGGCCGCACCAGTTCGGTGGAAGCGATCAAGAGAGGGTCGGTCACCGGCTGACCCGCGTTTCCCCCACTGTCGTGCTCTAACTGCGCCTCGGCCACGTCGGCCAGCCCTGGCACGTCGTACACGAGGGCATTCAGCCGGCGGACCGAGAGCGGCTCGCCGATGGCGAGCACGTTGATAACCTCCACAATCGCTGACAAGAACTGGCTTACGGCGCTGGAGGGAGCGTCCGGCCCGGGGATTAGGTAGAAGGCACCCGATACGAGGACCTGCTCGATCTCGTCCAACTGGGCGAGGATGCCGGCCGCCCGCGTCTCTTCTACCGCCTGCGTCACCGCTGTTCTGTCGCCGCCGAAATACCGCACTCGCACCTCGCCCAAAGGGACCGTGCCGTCCACGCTGCGGTCGATGATCTCAACCCCCTCGACCCCGTCGACGTCGAGCACGCCGAACCTGATAGCGTTCAGCGTTGCGTTGCCAGCCTGCTCCAGAGCGTGCTTCGCCCGTTCCCGCAGCTGGTCGTCTGGCTCGGGGAGGAGACCGCCCGTGACCGGCTCCTCGTTGACGACGCCGTCGACGCCACGTGGAGGGGTAGGCATGATGACGATCGTCTCCGCATTCACATTGCCCTCGGGCCCAGGCTGCACGGCCTCGATGGGCACGGACACGCTCTTCGGTCGGTAGCGGACGCGCAGTTGCCCCTCGGGCCGGACGCCGGCCGCGAGGATAATGGTGCGCTCGTCCTCTTCGGAGACGGGAGGATCCTCGGTGGCGAGCTTGAGCTCCGGGTCGGGGTCGCCCTCTCGCGGCCATACCCCGACCAGCTCCGCGACTAGGTCGGTCACCCGCAGCACGCCGTCCGACTGCACACGAAACTCGTCTTTCTCCTGCGGGATAACCCCTTCCTGGGTGGTACGGAAGGTGCGGCCGCTCTCGTCGGCGACGCGGGTGTCCGCAGGGATGACCACGGGGGTGTCCGTCGCCCCCCTGAGAAAGAAGGTGGCCTCTCCCTTGGCGCTGAGCGGTGGGTTCCGGGTGACGCCGAGCAGGGCCACGACGTTATCCAGGGCGGCGCCTGTCGCCTCGTCTATAAAGGCCCTGCGGTAGGCCTCGTCCATCTGGTCGTAGATCAGCTTCATTTGCCGGGCGACGGCTCGGACGAGCGTCCCAACGACGCTTCCCGGGTTGAAGTCGGTGAGACCCGCCGGGCGCTCGCGATAGGTGTACTCCACCTCGAACCGCGAGCCCTCCCTCGGCTGCGCC
>Ga0126311_10001325_pt1 | contig 11949 bp, 10 predicted proteins | sample Plot61_FD_92539 | JGI IMG/M metagenome (GOLD analysis project Ga0126311, IMG submission 92539) | Serpentine soil microbial communities from UC McLaughlin Reserve, CA, USA - Plot61 | ecosystem: Environmental > Terrestrial > Soil > Grasslands | place: USA: UC McLaughlin Reserve, Lake County...
GAACGGTCCATCGACGACCATGACGGAATCACCGACAGCGAAGTCTGCAACCTCAACCTTCTTCTTCCGGCGCGTCGGGCCCTCGCTGGACGCTGTTGCCGCTGCGACTATCGCCGGCGCCAACATTTTCTCCACCTCATCAAGGCTAAGTGGCACCGGAGAGTTCGAGTGTCCGACGAAGCCTGTCACCGATGGCGTGTGCCGTACGGTCGACCAGGACTCGTCGGTCAAATCCATGCGCACCAAGACGTAGCCCGGAAGCACCGTTCGCTTGACTTGCTTGCGCTGACCGTTGCGGATTTCGGTGACCTCTTCGGTTGGCACGACGATCTCGTAGATGTAGTCCTCCATATTGAGCGAGGACACGCGGTTCTCCAGGTTCTGCAGCACCCGGTTCTCCATGCCGGAGTAGGTGTGAACCACATACCAGTCGCCCGGCTTACCTCGTAACTCTGCGCGGAACGCCTCGAGGGCGTCCGCGGCAGCGTCTGACTCTTCCTCTGCCTCAGGCTCTGCGGCCTCGGGTTCCTCCTCAGTTGTCGGGAGGCTGGCGAAGTCGAGCTCGAAGTCGTCCTCCGGCGCTTGGTCGGTAGCGCCACCGCCGAAGTCCAGGTTGATGTCAACGTCGTCTTCACGGCTCGCGGGGTAATTCCCGAGGTCAATATCAAAGTCGTCCTTTGATGACTCCGTGGAGGCGGAAAATGCAGGGCTTTCCAGCTCCTCCGCATCCTGCTGCGGTCTGTCGGCTGAAAAGTTCTCGGACACGTGGATATCTCCGTTGCTTGGTTCGTTGACGGTCATCAGCTGAAGATTTTGAAGATCACCCAGCCGAAGCCGAGGTCGAGCATGCTTACGTAGGCGATGACAAACAGCACAAAGACCAGCACTACGACGAAGTAGTTGATCAGCTGCGGGCCAGTGGGATAGACGACCTTGCGCAGTTCACCGATCGATTGCCTGACGAACTTGATCGGGTTCGTACGCTCCCGCTTGACCGGCTGATCGCGCTTGTTGGTGGGAGCGCCTTTCGGAGCACGAGCGGACCGGCGTGTTTGCCCAGTCTTGGCGCTGGCGCCGGAGACAGCGGCAGCGACACCCGCGGGTTCTAAGACCTTCCCGGTCTGCGAGTCACTGCTGGGGTCATCTTTGGTCGCCTCGCGACCGCTCGTATCAGTCCGCGTGGCCGTGAGATCGGCGCTGGTCTGGCTAGCGCCTGACAACTCGGCAGAGCTCGCCTCGGGCTCTACCTCTTCCTTGTCTGCCACGCTATGACCTTCCCTGCTCTCATCTGTTGCCTCTGGCGACCCTGCAGGGCAAGAGGGACTTGAACCCCCAACCTTCGGTTTTGGAGACCGATGCTCTGCCAATTGAGCTATTGCCCTCCGGAGCCCTCCACCAGATGCTCTCCTACACCCACGATCCGTTAGCAGGGCGCACAAAAACAATGGTGAGAGGCCACCAAACCAGAGAGTCTACTGAGGATTACGACGGGAGTCGAACGGCCTCAGGCCACGGTGGACCATCATGCGGCGGGCTGGAGAGGTCTACGAGCGATGACGGAACGGACGCCATCGGCCACTGAATTCCCTCACAGCCAGACAAAGGCCGAGACCAGCAGGGCCACGCAGAAGACGATCGGGATGAGGAGCAGGCCCCAGGAATCGTCGGAGGACACTCGCTCAGTAAAGGGAATTCGCGCCATCAGAGTCTTTCTTGCTGCGGTGTAGCAGTCGACTCCCCGAGAGGACGATCGTAGGAACGCTTCTCGCCATTAGTCACGCTCTTTAGCGACGAGTCTCGAACATCGGAATGATTCGGTGGCAGCCGAAATGACTTGTCGTGCGGGTGCGGCAGTGAGAAGGTGCACATCATGACCGCCGTGATTGCTTCCTTCTTGCTGGCTGGCACAAGCGCGTTCAGCCAGCAAGTGGGTCGACGACGGGGTCATGCGCCTGCCAGACGATCATGATCGGCGACTTCGGCTCAGGCGTCGTGGCCGGACTAGCAGTCGCGATGCCACTTGGCGCTGTTGGCACCTACCTTGTCGGCCTCGGCGTGCGGGAGCGGATTGCGGTTGCCACAGCTGCCGCCCTTGGCGTCGCCTCAGTGGATGGCGGGTACGCGGTCATCGCAGTGCTCGGCGGGACCGGGTTGCAGGGAGTCTTGAGCGAAGTGTCTGACTGGCTGAAATGGATCGCGGTCAGCGTCTTGGTCGTGGTCGCCATCCGTACCCTGTTGCTGGCAGTTCGGCGCTATCGCGGTCACCGCGACGCTGTCGACCGACCGAGAGATCTCACTCCAGCACGGGCGTACGGGAGCTTGGCCGCCCTCACAGCCGTGAACCCCGCAACATTGATCACCTTCGCGGCAGTCGCGGTCGGCCGATCGTCGACTGGCGGCACTTCGACGCCGCCGGCCGTCGCCCTGTTCGCGATCGGCGCTTTTGCAGCATCCGCCGTCTGGCAACTGCTGCTAACGGGAGGCGGAAACCTGCTGGGCCGGATTTTCACCGGTCGCCGAGGTCAGCTTGGCATCTCAGCCTGTTCGGCTCTCATCATGCTGGGCCTCTCGGTCGGCCTGCTGCTGAACTGAATTGATTGCACCATCAGCGTCATGGAGCAGCTTTTCGGTAGCGGCGAGTAGTACGCAGGTGGCGAGGCCGTCTATGGCAGCAGCGACCTCGTCTGGAGAGGGAAAGCTGGGTGCGATCCTGATATTCCGGTCGCGCGGGTCCTGGCCGTAGGGGAACGCGGCGCCTGCTGCGGTCATGGCTATACCTGCGTCCTTGGCCAGCTCCACTACCCGAGTCGCCGTACCGTCTGCTACGTCAAGGCTGACGAAATAGCCGCCGTCGGGATCGGTCCATGTTGCTCCCTGGTAGTCCCCTAGACGCTTACTGAGGATCGAGGTCACCTGCTCGAACTTTGGAGCAAGAATCTCGCGGTGCCGCCGCATGAGGGCGGATACGCCGTCGGCGCCCTTCAGATAGAGCGCATGCCGCAGATGATTGATCTTGTCAGGTCCAATGCTCCGCTTGCTCAGGTTCTTCAGGTACCAATCAATATTGGAGGCCGAGCTTGCAAAGAATGAGACTCCAGCGCCGGCGAAGGTGATCTTTGATGTCGAAGCGAAACCGAACACGCGATTCGGATGTCCCGCTTCGGCCGCCATCCTGAGTACGTCCAGCGCGGGCGTCTCAACGTCGGTCAGGTGATGCATGGCGTACGCGTTGTCCCAGAAGATCCGGAAGTCGCCGGCCGCCGGCATTTGGAGCAGCTCCTGAGTGACCTCCCTGGTGTAGATCGCGCCGTTGGGGTTGGAGTACATCGGCACGATCCACATGCCCTTGATCGACGGATCGTCGGCGACCAGCCGTCGCACCTCGTCTAGGTCGGGACCATCTGGGCCGAGTGGAACCGAGATCATTTCGATGCCGTACTGCTCGCAGAGCGCAAAGTGGCGATCGTACCCAGGGACCGGGCAGAGGAATTTGATCGACGACTTTGACCATGGCTCGGCCGAATCCACCGTTCCCTTGAGCAGGGCGTAGACGAGCGTGTCATGCATGATCGACAAGCTGGAATTGTCACCAGCGACTAGCCGGTCGACCGGAACATTGAGCAGCGGAGCGAAGATGGTCCGGATCGCCGGCAGGCCCTGTGTGCCGCCGTAGTTTCGGCAGTCCGTGCCCGTTGAGTCCATGTAGTTGCCCTCGCCCGGCAAGGTGAGTAGCTCATTGGACAGGTCAAGTTGCGCAGGTGACGGCTTGCCGCGCGTTAGGTCCAGCTTCAGCCCTTTGGCCTGCAGGGCGTGGTACGCGTTGGTTTGCTTCTCGTGTAGCGCTGCCAGCTCGTGGTGGCTGAGATCGGACAAAGACATCATTGGATTTTGCTCCCATGCGAGATTTGGACCGCCCGCGAGTCTAATGTCCGTGCACTGCATGGCGGCAGGATTATCGACTCGGCAGCAGTTCTAGAGTCAATTCATGACAACGACGTCGAACCCGACCACGGCCAACATTGCGAGCTGGGTGACCGAACGAGCCGCCACTGATCCGGATCTCCCGGCGATCAAACAGGGCGAGACCATCATGAGCTACGGCAGCCTCGATGCAGCAGCTAGCCGCTTCGCGACGATTCTCCGCCGGCGGGGCGTCAAAGCCGGTGATCGCGTAGCGATGATCATGCCTAACGTGATCTATTTCCCGATCGTCTACTACGCGATCCTGCGCGCCGGAGCGATTGTCGTACCCATGAATCCGCTGCTCAAGGCTGGCGAGATCACCTACACCTGGAACGACTCGGCCGCGAAGCTTGCCGTCGTCTTCCCGCTCTTCGCCGAGGCGGCTGTCAAGGCAGCGAGCGTCACCGGCACCGAAGTGATCATCACCGTACCCGGCGACTGGGACGCGGAGCTGGCGCGGACGGAGCCGACCGAACGGGTGGCGGCTTGTACCGGCGCGGACACGGCGGTGATCTTGTACACCTCCGGCACGACGGGTCAGCCTAAAGGCGCCGAGCTCAGCCACGACAACCTGCGCAGCAACGTCGGTACCACCATCGAAACCCTGCTGCCAATGGCACCGGGCGAGGTGATCTTCGGCGGACTTCCGCTCTTCCACTCCTTCGGCCAGACCGTCGGCCTGAACGCCGCGATCGCCGGTGGAGCGTGCCTGACGTTGCTGCCCAAGTTCGACGGCGAGCAGGCGCTGTCGATCATCGATCGGGATCGGGTGAGTGTCTTCCTGGGCGTGCCCACTATGTATATGGGCCTGCTGGCGGTTAAGGACAAGGAGCGGTTCGACACTACCGCCCTTCAGGTTGCCGCCTCCGGTGGTGCCTCGCTGCCTGTCGAGGTGCTCCATAAGGTCGAGCAGACGTTCGGCATCACCCTGCTGGAGGGTTACGGGCTGTCGGAGACCTCGCCGGTGGCCTCGTTCAATCACCCTGACCGGCCCACCAAGCCTGGCTCCGTCGGCATTCCGATCCGCGGTGTCGAGTTCGCGCTGCACGACGAGAACGACAATGACGTTGCCGAGGGCGAGATCGGCGAGATCGTGATTCGCGGCGAGAACGTCATGAAGGGCTACTGGAACCGACCAGAGGCAACCGACGAAGCCATGCGCGGCGGTTGGTTCCACTCCGGAGATCTAGCCCGGCGCGACGAGGATGGCTTTTACTTCATCGTCGACCGCAAGAAGGACATGATCAATCGCAGCGGGTACAACGTGTACCCGCGCGAGGTCGAAGAGATCTTGTACGCGCACCCCGCGGTTGCAGAAGCAGCCGTCTTCGGAGTGCCGGACGCGATGTGCGGTGAGGAGGTCGCCGCGCTGGTGACACTGAAGGAAGGCGCCTCGGCCACCGAGGAGGAGCTGCGGGACTACGTAAGGGAACAGATCGCGGCGTACAAGTATCCCCGGATCATTCGCTTTGGACCGATCCCTAAGGGTCCGACGGGCAAGATCTTGAAGCGGGAGATCAAGTTCGAGGGTTAAGCGCCGTCGCCTTGGACCGTTTGGGCGCTGGTGATCAGAGACGGCCCGCTAAGGAGTCAGACGCATCCGCAGCGACAGCGCTGTGAGGGCCTAGCCGGACTACCTCACCAGCAACCTCGATCTCCCCGAGGAAGATCACTGGATCCACCGCGCGACCGACATCAACCTCGGTTGGGCGATCCCGGAAATTGACCACCATGATCATGTCGCCACGCTCCATCAGCAGCCAGCCGGCCTCATCATTGGAGACTGCGTGTCCCTGGTCGAAACGCGGATCAGTGAAATCTGGATACCTGCGCCGGATGCTGATCAGCCGCTTCGTCAGATCCAGCAGGTCGCTGTGAGGCGATTGCTCGAGCTCCGACCAGTCCAGCCTGGATACTTCGAAGGTCCGTGGATCCTGCGGATCGGGTACGTCGCTGGTATCCCAGTCCATCTGTGCGAATTCTTCAAGCCGGCCGGCCCGGATCATCTCGGCGAGCTCCGGCTCCGGGTGTGAGGTAAAAAACCGCCACGGTGTCGAGGCGCCCCACTCCTCGCCCATAAAGATCATCGGGGTGAAAGGACTGAGCAGGGTCAGCAGTGCGGCGATGGCCTGCTGCGCTGGACTGATCTTGCTTGACAGCCGTTCGCCCGCAGCGCGATTGCCAATTTGATCATGGTTGTCCGAGCAGACAACCAATCGCCAGGTCGGCGTACGCCAGGTATCAATGGGATGCCCATGGGTACGACCTCGGAAGCTGGACCGAGTGCCGGTGTGGAAGAAGCCGTTTTCGAACACCTTGCCTAGTGCGGTCAGGGAGTCGAAGTCGGCGTAGTAGCCGCTGGTGTCGCCAGTCAGGCTGACGTAGAGGGCATGGTGGAAATCATCGCTCCACTGCGCGGTGAGGCCGTAGCCGCCACCTTCGCGCGCTGTGATCAACCGAGGATCGTTCAGGTCAGACTCAGCGATCAGTGGCATGGGCCGGCGGAGGAAGGTGCTGCGCGCCGAGACGTCGATATTCAGTTCCTCGAGAAGGTGCGTGGCTCGGGTGTCGTGTAGCGCGTGTACAGCGTCGAGACGCAGCCCATCGACGTGGTAGTCGGTGAGGAACATCAACGCGTTGTCGATGATGTAACGGCGTACCTCATCAGAGTCCTCACCATCCAGGTTCGGCGAATCGCCCCAAATGGTAGGGCCGGCGTCGTCCCTCAGGTAGGGCCCGAACTTCGGCAGATGGTTACCGCTCGGACCGAGATGGTTGTAGACGACATCCTGGATGACAGCGAGACCCGCCTGGTGGCAAGCATCGACGAATCGCATGTACCCAAGCGGACCGCCATACCCCTCGTGGATGGCGTACCAGAGCACGCCGTCGTAGCCCCAGTTATGCGGGCCGTTGAACGCATTGACCGGCATGAGCTCGACGAAGTCGATTCCCAGCTGCACAAGGTGGTCAAGCCGGTCGATCGCAGCCAGGAGCGTGCCCTCCGGGGTGAAGGTACCGACATGCAGCTCGTAGATGATCCCGCCACCGAGCTGGCGACCGGTCCATTTCTGGTCTGACCACGCGTAGGCGTCGGCGTCGAAGGTCCTCGACCAGCCGTGGACACCGTCCGGTTGCCGCCGAGAGCGCGGATCGGCCAGCACGGTGTCAGAGTCGTCGAGGATGAAGCCGTAGTCGAACTCGCCAATTCCGTTATCGGGCAGTGGCTCAGCCGGAGACCACCATCCCTCCTCATCACGTTCCATGGCGACCTTGACCGGTGTATTCTCGTCGACCTTCTTGATCACCAACGTCACCGACGACGGTCGAGGTGCCCAGACGACGAACTGTGCCAGACTCATAGTTCACACCCCACGAGAACTGGCTCCGGGACTAGCTCGATGCCGAACTTCGCCCGTACGCCGGCTCGAATCTCCCGCGCCAAGCTCAGCAGATCTGCCGCCGTAGCCCCGCCTCGGTTGCTCAAGGCAAGCGTGTGCTTACCCGATAGCCGGGCCGCGCCATTTCCGTACCCCTTGCCAAAGCCGGCACGCTCGATCAGCCACGCGGCACTGGTCTTGATCAAGTCGTCGGAGTGGTTGAACCGTGGCGCATCGGCAGGCAAGGCACGAGCCTGGGCGGAGCTGAGCAACGGGTTGGTAAAGAACGACCCAGCACTCCAGGTATCGTGATCATCTTCCATCAGCACCATGCCTTTGGCGGTGCGCAAGGCAAGCACGGCCTCCCGAACCTCGGCTGCCGGAGCCCGCCGTCCCACTTCGACATCCAGCGCTCGTGCCAGCTCGGGATAGCGAATCGATTGCGACATGGAACCAAGCCTGAGCTGGAATGTCACCGAGAGCACCAGAAATCGTCCAGGATCGGATTTGAACCGCGACGTCCGGTATCCGAAGCCGCATTCCGTCGGAAAGAGCGTTTTGATGTGTCCGGTGGAGCGGTCGAGGGTGCGCACCATGGAGATCAGCTCGCTGACCTCCGCCCCGTACGCGCCGACGTTTTGGATCGGCGTCGCACCGACGAGACCGGGGATGCCCGACATGGTCTCTATGCCGCTCCAGCCGCGTTGAATGGCATAACTCACGAGCGGGTCCCACGGTTCGCCGGCTGCCACCGTGATCACTGCACCGGAACATGCAGTGGTGTCTTCGTCGACGCCCCGGGTGGCGATCTTGATCACCGTGCCGCCGAAGCCAGAGTCGCCGATCAGGAGATTGGAACCTCCTCCGAGAATCAGCAGCGGTTCGCGACGTGCGTCGAGATTCCGCACTGTCTCCACAAGTTCCGCTTCAGTATCGACCGTGATCATCCGGCGTGCTGGGCCACCTACGCGCAACGTTGTGTAGTCGGCCAATAACTCGCACCCTTCGACACGTTCAGGGCGCACACTGGTCTCAGGTTTCACGATCACGATGCGGGACTCGCACCCCAAGATCAACTTCTGCTCGAGCGGCACCCAGGACCTTCTGCCCATCGCTGATCGCTTCAATGCTGACGGTGACGAGCGACCCGTCGATTGCGGAGACACTGCCACCGAACTCCACCTCAACACCGTCCGCGTCGTCGGGCACTACCACTGGCCTGGTGAACCGGACAGCGTAGGAGATCACCCGGCTGGGGTCCCCTACCCAATTGGTGACCACCCGAAGCGCTGTTCCCATACTGAGCATCCCATGAGCGATCACACCTGGAAGGCCCACTTGTCTCGCGAAGTGCTCTGAGTAATGGATGGGATTGAAGTCGGTCGAGGCGCCGGCGTAACGGACTAGCCGTTCCCTGGTGAATCGAACAGTCAGGGCCGGCAGGTTGATGCCAATCTCCACGCCGTCAACCACGGTGGCTTTCATGCTGTGGCCTTCATGCGGGGGCCCCTCGAGCGTGGGCGAAGGTGGCCTGTGCAATACAGATGGGCTCACCGTCGCGGCTAACGATGTCCACCGTTGTCGAAATGAGCTCTGAACCTGAGCGCACCCGGACCTTATCGATCGCGATGGTGGCGATGACGACATCGCCAGCATGCAGTGGGCGCATGAACGTGAAGCGCTGGTCGCCGTGCACCACCCGCTCCAGTGAGATCCCTAGCTCCGGATCACTGAACAACTGGTCCCAGGCCCGTGCCGAGATGACCGCAGCAAAAGTGGGCGGCGCCATGGGCGACTCCCCGCGATATCGAGGGCTGTCGTCGCCCAGCGCTGTCGCGAACTCAACGATCTTGGCGGCCGAGACCTCATAGGGATCGCACGGTGGATAGCGGCGGCCGGCGTGAGCCTCCGTAATGGCCATGACTCAACGCTAACGGACTTGAGTTTGTGCTGAAGTTTGCATACGCGCGCCGTCGTAACGCTTCAGGACCAGGTCGGCAGCTCGCTCCCCCAGCGGCTCGGCCAGCTGCCAACCGCGCTCGGAAGCCAGCGTACGGAGGGGGCTAAGCAGCAATCCATCGGCAAGGAACAGCGGCACCGCAGCCACCGGTTCGGGTAAGCCGTCGAGAACATCGGTGATGCGTGGACGACAGGTCCCGAAACACGCTTGCACCCGACCCTGCCGACCCTCGGCGAGGCGCCCCGCAAGATCAACAACAGCATCGTTCGCAGCGGCATTTGAGGAGCCGACAGCAAAGAGCAGGACTGAGCTGTGATCAGCGATGCCGGATGCAACCATGCTCTCGCGGAGCAGGTCCGCCACATCATCGCGGGTGCCCAAGATGTCGGCGACGATCAGCTGGAACGGCCGGGATGCGGCGACATCGCGTACGGTCTGCGGCACATCTACGGTGGCGTGATAGGCCTCGGTGAAGAGCAGCGGAACGACAACCGCCTCTGTGTGGCCAGCCTCGGTCAGCTGGCCTACGGCAGCGCCGAGGTCAGGTTCGGCCAGATCGAGGTACGCCGGCCGTGTGGTGATCCTCGCCTGCTCGGCAACGGCTGCCATGAGCCGCTCGATGCCGCGGCTGCCCTCGGGATGCCGGCTGCCGTGGGCAAGCCCGATCAGCGGGGGATGTGAATCGCGCAGCTTGGTCAGCGGGTCTCGCGGTGCGCGGTGTGAGTCTTGCAGCGGGGACAGAATTTCTTCAGCTCAAGACGATCGGGGTCGTTGCGCCGGTTCTTCTTGGTGATGTAGTTCCGCTCCTTGCACTGTGTGCAGGCCAGGGTGATCTTTGGCCGTACATCGACAGTCTTGGCCATGTCGTGTCCTCAAACTCTTCTTCGGTGCTACTTCGTCAGTGCTACTTCTTCAGTGCTACTTCTTCGGGGGCTTTGTCGTGCTGGTAGCGGGAGCGGGACTCGAACCCGCGACACAGCGATTATGAGCCGCTTGCTCTACCGCCTGAGCTATCCCGCTGTGGTCTCCGCTACCAGTTTCCCGGTCGGGCAACGGTCTGAACAGACCGCATATTCCGCCGATGCGCGGTGGCATCGGAGACAGAGTCCGAGCCCCCATGCGGAATCGAACCGCAGACCTTCTCCTTACCATGGAGACGCTCTGCCTGCTGAGCTATAGGGGCGCGTAAATGCCGCTCAACGGGCGGCACCAACGGACCAAGATACACACTCGTCCGCGCCCTCGACGAATCGATGCAGTGTGAGTATCTGGTACTTCATTGGGTAAAGGCGAAAGCGCTGAATGTAAGGGGACTTTGGTCACTTCCCACGCTGAAGCAGCAATCGTTAGGGTCCAGATATGAATCCGCCGGTCGCCGCCGGGGTCGATGGTAAGGCCTCCGATGCGCTTTTGAAGCTCGGCAAGTTCTTCACGAGATGGGAGGAGACCGACGACGGCCGAGTGGCCTTCCGAAAAGGTGGCCGTGCAGGCGATGTCTTCTATCGCGATCGCTGGAGTCACGACAAGGTCGTACGGTCCACCCACGGCGTGAACTGCACCGGTTCATGCTCATGGAAGATTTATGTCCGCGACGGCATCATCACCTGGGAGGCTCAGCAGACCGACTATCCCTCGGTAGGTCCAGATCGGCCGGAGTACGAACCGCGCGGGTGCCCGCGCGGCGCCGCCTTCTCCTGGTACACCTACTCCCCCACCCGGGTCAGATATCCCTACGCACGCGGAGTCTTGTTGGAGCTGTATCGGGAGGCCAAGCAGCGCCTGGGTGATCCGGTTCTTTCTTGGGCCGACGTCGTCAACGACCCCGAGCGTCGCCGCCGCTATCAGCAGGCTCGCGGCAAGGGCGGACTCGTTCGGGTCTCCTGGGCCGAAGCCGTGGAGATGATTGCTGCAGCTCAGGTGCACACAATCAAGAACTACGGGCCGGATCGGATCGCCAACTTCTCCCCCATTCCGGCAATGTCGATGGTCTCGCACTGCATCGGGACGCGCTTCAACCACCTCGTCGGTGGGGCGATGACCTCCTTCTATGACTGGTACGCCGACCTGCCGGTGGCTAGTCCTCAGGTCTTTGGTGACCAGACCGACGTTCCAGAATCTGGTGACTGGTGGGACGCCACCTACCTGATGATGTGGGGCTCGAACGTCCCGGTGACCCGAACCCCCGACGCGCACTGGATGACAGAGGTGCGGTATCGCGGTACTAAGGTCGTGGTCGTCAGTCCCGACTACGCCGACAACACCAAGTTCGCCGACGAGTGGTTGGCTGCGCAGGCCGGCACAGATGCCGCGCTCGGCATGGCTATGGGGCACATGATCTTGAAGGAGTTCTTCGTCGATCGGCAGGTGCCGTTCTTTACCGATTATGTGAAGACCTACACCGACCTGCCCTTCTTGATCACACTGACCGAGAACGCTCAGCATGCCGGCCTCGTGCCGGGCAAGTTCCTGACCGAGGCCGACCTGGAATCAGGCGCTGAGGTCGCGCCGGAAGCCGCGTGGAAGACCGTCCTGTTGGACGCAGCGACCGGTAAGCCGGTCGTCCCCAACGGCTCCATGGGCTTCCGCTACGCCGACTCCGGAACCGGTCGGTGGAATCTCGATCTGGAAGGCGTCACACCAGCCCTC
>Ga0126311_10001326_pt1 | contig 11946 bp, 9 predicted proteins | sample Plot61_FD_92539 | JGI IMG/M metagenome (GOLD analysis project Ga0126311, IMG submission 92539) | Serpentine soil microbial communities from UC McLaughlin Reserve, CA, USA - Plot61 | ecosystem: Environmental > Terrestrial > Soil > Grasslands | place: USA: UC McLaughlin Reserve, Lake County...
CCTCATGCGCAACTGCCTGAGTGCCGTGTAGAGTCGGCTCTTCACGGTACTCAAGGGAACCTGAAGCGCGTCCGCTATCTCCTGAAACGTCAATCCCTCGAACTCCTTCAACAGAACCACCTCGCGCAGTTCCGGCGTCAGCGCCGCGACCGCGCGCCTGACGGCCTCCGTGCGCTCCTTCGCCTCGGCCGCGCGCGCGGGCGACGCCTGCTCGCCCGTCGATAGAAAACCTTCGCCCGCCGACTCGACCGCGTCCTCAATCCCCGTCTCGGCACGAACGCGCGCGCGCCGCTGCCGCGTGATGCACTGGTTGACGGCGATGCGGTGGAGCCACGAGGAGACCTTCGCGTCGCCGCGGAAGTTCTGTAGGTTTCTGTAGGCCGCGACGAACGTCTCCTGCGCGGCGTCGCGCGCGTCCTCGACGCTGCCCGTGAAGCCGTAGGCCAGCGCGTAAATCTTGCGCTCCCAGCGGCGCACGACCTCGCCGAAGGCGTCGGCGTCGCCGCCTATGGCGCGCTCGACCAACTGCTCGTCCGTCGTCAAAAGTCTCTCCAAAACGTTTCCGGAACCGCCCTGACTTCGCGCGACCGAGAGGCCGCGCGCTCGTGGATTTAGACGCGCCCGCGCGCCCTTTGGTCTGCAAATCGTTTAAACAGTACGGCGAACGGTAGTGAGCGGGTCGCAAGTCTCTTTAGCGTTCGCCCGTCGGAGCTTGATACCCGCTCACTACCGTTCGCGGTTCTGTTATAGCCTATGAAAATCAACGGGTTAAACTAAGGTAAACCATTGACAACGCTCGCCGCGCTTCCGTAGTATTAATTGAGCGTGTGGCGGCGGCGGCGCGGGCCGCTTCCGAACCCGGCCGCGAAGGCCCGGCGGCCCTCCTGATTCTAACCTTTCGTCAGACCTTTTTCCCTTCCGATGTTCGACAGATTTCGACGCATACGCCTGCTCTACATCGTCCTGGGGACGCTTCTGGTCGTCGGGCTCTTCCCGCTCGGCATGGCCGGGTGGATGCTCTCGGACCGAAGCGCGAACGAGCTGCGTTCAATCGAGGGGCGCTATCAGGCGCAGCTCGTGCAGGACAAGGCGCGGCAGATCGAGCTATTCGGCCAGCGCTACCGCGAGGTCGTGACGGGGCTCGCGCGCGCCTTCGAGCTGACGGGCGGCGTGGGCGTGCTCGGCCAGACCGGGAGCGACGAGCGTTTGCAGAAGACGGTCGAGGGCGACAGGAATTTGGACGCGCTCGCGATACTTCCCGTCACGGGCTCGCCGCACGTCGCGTACAAGCCCGACGCCATCACGCGCGACGAGATGAACCAGCGCGTCAACGTCGCGCTCTCCGACATGGCCGGCGCGGGCGTGCGCATCAGCGGCCCGCACCTGATACGTTCGAGTCAGGAGATGGCGCTCACCATCGCCGCGCCCGTCATGGGCGGCGCGGAGTCGAACGAAGTCATTGCGGCGGTCGTCGCGGTCGTCTCGTTTCAGGATGTCTTCGCGTCAGTCCAGCAGCCGTCGCCGTTGAGCGAGCGCGAGCTTCTCGAACGCGGCATGCCCGTCATCTTCGTCGTCAACCAGGACGGCCGGGCGGTCGCGCACCCGGACGCGCGCGTCGCGTTCGCCGAGCGCTCGATGATGGACTTGAAGGTCGTGCAGGACTGGGCCTCGACCGGCAAGCAGGTCAAGTCCGCGCTCTCGCCGTTCCTCGCCGAGCGCGACGGCGAAGAGGTGCGTATGCTCGGCGCTTACGCGACCGCGCGACTGGACGAGCGCGCGCCGCTCGGCGTCATCGCGATTCAGGACGAGCACGCCGCGCTTCAGTCCGTCGCAGACATGCGGCGGCAGACGCTCTACATAAGTCTTCTCGCGGCGACCTTCGCGCTGCTCATAGGCTTCCTCTTCGCGAAGCAGTTGACGCACCCCGTGCGCGAACTCGCGGCGGGCGCGCACCGCATCGCGGGCGGCGACTTCTCGCAGCGCATACGCGTGCGCAGCCGCACCGAGCTGGGCGAGCTGGGCGAGTCGTTCAACCAGATGACCGACCGGCTGGAACACTACATAGAAGACCTGCGGCACGCGGCCGAAGAGAACCGGCAGCTATTCATCGGCACGGTCAAGGCGCTCGCCGCGGCCATCGACGGCAAAGACCCCTACACGCGCGGCCACTCGGAGCGCGTCGCGCGCTTCTCGCTCGCCATCGGCGAGAGCCTCGGGCTGCCCGACGACGAGATGGAGAAGCTGCGCATAAGCGCGCTCCTGCACGACGTTGGCAAGATAGCGATTGAGGACAACATCCTGAAGAAGCCCTCGGCGCTCACCGAAGAAGAGTACGAGATAATGAAGCAGCACCCGCAGAAGGGCTACAAGATAATGTCGCAGATTCCCGCGATGCAAGACTTCCTGCCCGGCATGTACATGCACCACGAGATGATGGACGGGCGCGGCTACCCGCAGGGCTTGAAGGGCGACGAGATACCGATGCAGGCGCGCATAGTCTCGGTCGCGGACACCTTCGACGCGATGACGACAGACCGCCCGTACCAGAAGGGCATGGAACTCCCCGAAGCCATCTCGCGCATCAAGACCTTCGTCGGCACGCGCTACGACGCGAAGGTCGTGGGCGCGCTCGTCGAGGCGTGCGAGTCGGGACAGATAACGCCGGGCCGCGTCCGACTCTCGCAGCGCGCGAAAGACCTCGCGGCGGGCAAGAGCCTCCGGCCCGTCTTCGTCAGCCGCACCGCGCAGGCGAGCGAGCAGGCCCCCGCCGCGTGACGAAGGAGTGAACACTTGAAGAGAACAATCGCAGTCACGCTTCTCGCGCTCGCGGCCTTCAACGTCGCCTTCGCGCAGGACTCGCGCCGCGCCGACGCGTCGAACAAGCCGAGGCGCGCCCGGTCTGTTGACCCGCTTCCGCCGCGCGTGAAGTCCTCGACGCGGGAAGAGAGCCTGAAGGCTGACGCCGTCGACCAGCTCATCGAGCGGGCCGAGCGGGCGGAGGGCGGCGCGGCGAAGATGCGCGTCAGGTCGCGCATCATGCGCGGCCGCGTCGAGATATCGACCTCGCCACTGCCCGGCACCTTCGAGTCTTACGAGAAGGCACCCGGCAAGAAGCTCGAAGTGATTAACGCGCCCGCGGGCCAGTTCATACACGCCGCGGACGGCGGGCGGCGTTGGGCAAAGTCTCCTTTCGACTTGTCCGTCACGCTGCCCGAAAGCGAGGGCGAATCTCAAGAGGCCGGCGCTTCGGCCGCGCGCCCTGCGAAGTGGAGGCGGTACTTCACCGCGGCGAGCATACGCGGTCGCGCCGTGGTTGACGGCCGCGAAACAATCGTGCTCGCGGCGACGCCGAAGGGCCGGAAGCCTGTCTTGATGTATTTCGACGCGGAGACGTGGCTCCTGCGCAAAGAAGAGTTTACGGCCCAAAAGTCGGACGACGAGAACCCGCTCAAGGCCGTCTACGTGGACGGCTACGCGCAGGTGGACGGCGTGAAGTTCCCCTCGCTCTACCGGCAGGTCTACGAGAACTACACGCTCACCTTCCGCATCTACGAGGTCAAGCACAACGTGCCGATTGAAGACACGCTCTTCCGCGACCCGAACGGCAAGTGACTTAAGAGACTACGCCCTTAAACTCCCACGCCTCTCCTCCGACCGCCGCGCCGCTTCCGCCGCGCGGCGGTTCGCGTTTATAATCGCCGCTTTAAACCGCCGGATAATTTTACGAGGGCAATCGTCTATCAAATGGGACTCTTCTGGAGACGCAAAAAGGAAGACCGCTTCGTCACGCTCGGCCTCAACCAGCCGGCGGCCGTCGAGGAAACCGTAGAGGCTAAAGAGGACGCGGCCGAGCCGCGTCTTGAGCCGCCCGCGGGCGAGCACGCGCGGCGGGAGGCAATCGCGACTCCGCCCTCGGTCGAGCCCGTCCCGACCGGCGCGCAGCCCAGTCCGCAGCCCGCCGCGCAGACAGACCTGACGGGCACGCGCAAAGAGGAGGTCATAGAAAGCCCCCCGCCGCGTGCGGCGCGGACTGAGACGGCGCCCTCTTCCGACGAGGGCGCCGTTCGCACGGAAACGCCCGCGCGCCCGACGCCGACGCCGCGACCCGCCCCGGCGACGCGCTCCGCTTTCTCTTCGTCGATACTCGGCCTCGACCGCTCCGAGGAGGAGCTACAGGCCCGGATAGAATCGCTCGAACAGGCGTACTCGGCGCGCTTCGCGCGCGCAATCTCCGCGACGCGCGAGTCTCTGTCCGAGAAGATAGACACGGTCTTTCAGGGGCGCAAGGTCATAGACGCCGCGCTGCTCGACGAGTTGGAAGAGGCGCTCATCGCCGCCGACCTCGGCGTCACGACCACGCTCGACATACTCGACAAGGTTCGACGCGGAATCTCCCGCAAGGAGATAAGCGACATCGACGCGCTCAAGGCCGCGATAAAAAACGAGCTTCTTTCAATCCTGAGAGAGTCCGAGCACAAGGGCGTCGCCTCGGAAGACAGTGTGCCCGAGACGGTCGTGCCTTACGTCATCATGGTCGTCGGCGTCAACGGCGTCGGCAAGACCACGACCATCGGCAAGCTCGCGCAGCGCATCAAGGCCGAGGGCAACGACGTGCTCATCTGCGCGGCCGACACCTTCCGCGCCGCCGCCTCCGACCAGCTCGCCATCTGGGCCGAGCGCACAGGCGTCCCGCTCATACAGCAGAAGTCGGGCACAGACCCGGCCGCCGTACTCTTCGACGCGCTCAAGGCCGCCAAGGCGCGGCGCTCCGACGTGCTCATCGTGGACACCGCGGGCCGCCTGCACAACAAGTCGAACCTCATGGCCGAGCTGGAAAAGATGAAGCGCGTCGCGGGCCGCGAGGTGGAGGGCGCGCCGCACGAGACTCTGCTCGTCGTGGACGCCGTCACGGGCCAGAACGGGCTCGAACAGGCGCGGCAGTTTTTGAAAACGGCGAACGTCACGGGCATCGTCTTGACGAAGCTCGACGGCACGGCCAAGGGCGGCATCGCCGTCGCCATCGCCAAAGAACTGGGCCTGCCGATACGCTACGCGGGCATCGGCGAGAAGGTTGACGACCTCGTCGTCTTCGACTCTGAGCAGTACGTCAACGGCCTCTTCTCGTAGTAACTCATTCTTGACCCCAGACTCAAGGATACAGACTCCGGACTTCGACTCGCGCATGATGGCGCGCGCGCTGGAACTGGCCGCGCGCGGCGCGGGGCAGGTGAGCCCCGGCCCGCTCGTCGGGTGCGTCGTCGTGGACGCCGGCGGCGAGGTCGTCGGCGAAGGCTTCTACGTCTACGAGGGCGTGAAGCACGCCGAGACCGTCGCGCTCGAACAGGCGGGCGGGCGGGCGGGCGGCGCGACCGCGTACGTCACTCTGGAGCCGCACGCGCACACGCGGCGCACGCCGCCCTGCACGGAGGCTCTGATTAAGGCGGGCGTCGTGCGCGTAGTCGCTTCGATTGAAGACCCCAACCCGCTCGTCTCGGGCCGCGGCTTCGCGCGTCTGAGGGAGGCGGGCGTCGCCGTCACCGTCGGAGTCCTCGCGCGCGAGGCTTCGAAGCTGAACGAGAAGTACCTCCACGCGCTGCGGGCGGGGCGGCCGTTCGTGCATCTGAAGCTCGCGGTCTCGCTCGACGGGCGCATCGCGACGCGCACGGGCGACGCGCGCTGGATAAGCGGCCCCGAGTCGCGCGAGCGAGCGCACGCGATGCGCCACGAGGTGGACGCGATACTAGTCGGCGCGGGCACGGCCACCGTGGACGACCCGCAGCTTACGGACAGGAGCGGGCTGCCGCGACGGCGCGCGCTCCTGCGCGTCGTGCTCGACGAGCGCCTGCAACTCGGCGCGCACTCGCGGCTCGCGCGCACGGCACACGACGCGCCCACGCTCGTCTTCACCTCCGGCGACGCGGACGCGTCGAGGGCCGCGGCGCTCGAAGCCTGCGGCGTCGAAGTCTTCAAAGTCTCGGGCGGCGGGCGCGACCTCGCGCACGTGCTCGACGAATTGCACAGGCGCGAAGTGCAGGGACTCCTCATCGAAGGCGGCTCGAACGTCGCGGGCGCGTTCCTCCGCGCGGGCCTCGTGGACAAGGCGAGCTTCCTCATCGCCCCGCTCATACTCGGCGGCGACGCGCTCGGCGCCGTCGGCGGCGCGGGCGTGCCCACGGTCGCCGAAGCCACGCGCCTCCGCGACATAGAGACCCGCCGCCACGGCGACGACGTGGAGGTCACAGGTTACCTGGATTAGTGATGAGTGATGAGTGACTGGATTAGTGATGAGTGATGAGTGATGAGTGATAAGAAAGAACGGCGCTTGTCGTCCTTCTCTTATCACTCATCACTCATCACTCATCACTTCTTTCTTATGTCCTTTCCGCGAGCGAAAAAGAGGCTGGGGCAGAATTTTCTGGTTGACGAGGGCTACGCGCGCCGCGTCGTCGGGGCGCTCGCGCCGCGCGCGGGCGAGACTGTGGTGGAGATAGGGCCGGGGCGGGGGGCTTTGACGGCGTTACTGTTAGAGAGCGGGGCGCGGGTCGTGGCCGTGGAGTTCGACCGCGAGCTTGTGGGGCTTCTGCGCGGGCGCTTCGGGGGGAGGGAGGAGTTCAAGCTCGTCGAGGCCGACGCTCTCGAAGTCGATTTCTGCCCGGAGGTCTTGCCGGCGTCGAGCGCGCGCGTCGTCGCGAATCTGCCATACAACATCTCGACGGCGATTCTGCAAAGGCTCTTAGAGCAGCGCCGCTGCCTGACGGAGTTCGTGCTGATGTTGCAGCGCGAGGTCGTCGAGCGCATCACGGCGCGGCCCGGCTCGTCGGAGCGCGGATACCTGACAGTGCTCGTCGAAGCCTTCTGCGAATCCGAGGCGCTCTTCGACGTGCCGCCCGGCGCGTTCCGGCCCGTGCCGAAGGTTTGGAGCACGGTCGCGCGGCTGCGCGTTCGCGAAACCCTCCCGGCGGGCACGGACGAAAAGTTGTTCACGCGGCTCGTCGGCGCGTGCTTCGCGCAGAAGCGCAAGACCATCTTCAACAACCTGCGCAACGCGCCCGAAGACCTTCGCGCGCGCGCCGAGTCGGCGGGCGGCGTGGTCACCCTACTCGAAGCCGCGAACGTAGACCCGCAGCGCCGCGCCGAATCGCTCACGCTCGAAGAGTGGGCCGCGCTCATCGCCAAACTATAGCGGCGTGCAGATGGATGCGACTCTAAAGCCGGGAGCGCGGGCATCCCTGCCCGCATTGAGCGCGACAGCGCGAATAAGAAGAACCGCCTTCATTCAATCTCGAATGAAGGCGGTTCTTCATCAAGCGTGCTGGCGCACGCTTAGGCGGGCAGGGATGCCCGCGCTCCCAGGGAGGAGTCGCGCCCGAGTGGACGCCGCCGTAGAAGCGCGCGGCCCGAGTTGAACGCAGGTCGGTACCGACCTGTCTTACTTCGACGAGTACGTGTCCATGTACTGGATGAGTTTGCGGCGGTAGGCTTCGGCCTCTTCCTCGCGGCCGTGCGTGCGCAGGTAGCCGTAGAGCACCTGGCACGCGACGGGGACGTATTCGTGGTCGGCCGCCATGGCCCTCTGCATGTGCTCTATGCCGGACTCGTCCTCCTTCGCGAGTAGTATCTGCCCGAGCAGGGAGTGCGCGGGCGCGGCCACCATCTTATTATTACGCCCGGTCAGCTCTCGCAGGAGCGGGACGGCCTCCTCCGTACCTCTGAACTCCGCCGTCAGCTCCGCGAGCGCCCAAGCCTCCTTGTCGTTCAACTCCTGCGCACGCGCTTTCTCTTCAAGCTCCGCGAGCCGACGCCGCGACTTCGTCGCTCGCTCGTGCCGCTCGCGCCACGCGGGCGCGGTCTTCGCCACCCACTCCTCGTCCAGACGGCGCGAGAGCTCGCCGCGCAGCTCGCCGAGGTAATGCTCGGCGGCCGTCTCGACGCCTTCGCCCGCGGCCGCCACCTCTTCGGCCAGCGACTCCGCCTCCTCCGGCCCGAGCCCGAGCGCGCCGAGGCGCTGCGCGAGCGCCGGGTGCGTGTCCTCGTAGCCGGTCTCCTCCAGAAGCGAGCGGCTTAGGAACTGCCGCGCGTCGCCCGCGGCGGGCCCGGAGCGCAGCACGGGCCACATCCCCGCGAACGCGCCGGACGTGGGCTCCCTCTGCTCGTCCGCGCGGCCGAATATCTCGGGCCAGTACTTCTCCGAGAGGTACGCGCCCTTGACCGCCACGGCGGCCAGCGCGCGTGCCGCCTCGCGCGCGCCCGCGATTTGCGCGGCGGCCTTGTCGGCCTCATACTCGTGCCTGCGCGCGAGCACGAACGAGTAGGCGTTGAAGTAGGGCGCGAACCAGTTGACGAACTTCGTGAAGACGAACGCGCCCCAGCGCTCCTCGCGTTCGAGCCGCACGAGCAGTTGCACCCACGTCTGCCTGACTCTGTAGACCCACGAGCCGAAGCGGCCGTGGTTGCCGGAGAGGTGTCCCAACTCGTGCGCGAGCACGGCGCGGAACTGCCCGGGCGTGAGCGCCTGCATCAGCGGCAGGCCGAGCGTGAGGTAGTTGCGATGCCAGCCGAAGGGGCCGAGGCGCGGGACTTGCGCGAGCGAAGCGTTGTACTCGCCGTCTACCTGTAGGACGTGTACGCGCGGCGCTTCGAGCGACGCCGCGAGCCCGTCGGCCAGTTCGAACAGCCGCGGCGACTGCCCGCGCGTGAGCCGGATTCCCTCGGGCGCGGGCATCTTCACCCAGAGCGCGCGCAGGACGACCCACACGAGCATCGCCAGCACCCACCCGAACTTGACCACGACGAAGTTAATGCGGCCGCCTTCGGAGGTCAGCCAGAACAACAGGTAGATGAGCGCCACGACGGCCGCGAGCACGCCGAGCACGTACGCGTAGCCGAGCGCCGCCAGAGCCCCCACGCGCAGCGCGTACTTCTTCGGCTCGCGGCCCGCGTACTCTTCGAGCCGCCTGACCGTCTCCGAGTATTCTTCGTGCGTCATCGCCATGCGGGCCGCATATTAAAGAGGGCGGCCCGGCCGGGTCAACCCCGCGCGCGCCCTGCGCGGGCGCGCGCGGCCGTGTGCTATACTCAGACCCTTCGCCCCCAATGTTATTTGTTCAGAGGCGGGCCGTGTGAGACGCCTTACGGAGAGATTTGTAACGAAGTGAGTAACGCAATAGAGATCATCCCCCTCGGCGGGGTCGGCGAGTTCGGCAGTAACTGCATGGCCGTTCGCTACGGCGACGACATGATACTCGTCGATACCGGCATGGGCTTCCCGCAGGAGAGCGCCTACGGCGTGGACGTTGAAGTCCCCGACTTCGACTTCCTCGAAGAGTACCGCGACAACATCATCGCCGTCGTCATCACGCACGGCCACGAAGACCACATCGGCGCCGTGCCCTACGTGCTGAAGAGGTTCAACGTCCCCCTCTACGCCTCGCACTTCACGATGGGGCTCATCGAGTACAAGCTCGAAGAGCACCACCTCCTGAACGACGTGCTGCTGCACCGCGTCGAGCCGCGCGACAAGGTCGAGATAGGCGAGTTCGAGGTCGAGTTCATACGCGTCTCGCACTCGCTCATAGACTGCTTCGCGCTCGCCATCAACACGCCGCTCGGCACCATCATCCACACCGGCGACTACAAGGTTGACGAGACGCCCGTCATAGGCGAGCCGATTGACCTGCGCACGCTGCGGCGCTACGGGCAGGAGGGCGTGCTCGCCCTGACCTCGGACTCGACGAACGCGACCGTTCCGGGCCGCACGCCTTCGGAGCGCGCGGTCATCCCCGACTTCGAGGAGATTTTCTCCCAGGCCGAGGGGCGCATCTTCGTCGCGGCCTTCGCGTCTTCGATTCACCGCCTGCAAATCGTGATAGACGTGGCGCAGCAGTTCGACCGCAAGGTCTGCGTGCTGGGCCGCTCGATGGTCAAGAACGTCGAGATCGCGGAGCGGCTCGGCTACCTCGACCTCCACGAGGGGATGCTCGTCTCGCTACAGCAGGCGAAGAAACTCCACGACGACGAGATCGTCTACCTCATCACGGGCTCGCAGGGCGAGCCGCGCGCGGCGCTCTCGCAGTTGTCCTCGCAGTCTTACAAGGGGCTGACGATTTCCGAAGGCGACACGGTCGTGCTCTCCGCGCGAATCATCCCCGGCAACGAGCGCGCCATCTCGCGCCTCATCGGGATGATCTACAAGCGCGGCGCCGCCATCATCGACGAGAAGCGGCGGCTCATACACGTCTCCGGCCACGCCTCGCAGGAAGACATAAGGATCATGACCGAGGCCGTCAGGCCGAAGTTCGTCATCCCCGTACACGGCGAGTACAGGATGCTCTACCGCCACAAAGAGTTCCTGAAGAACCACTGCGACTTCCCCGAAGACAACATCATCCTCATCGAGAACGGCGACGTGTTGGAGATAGACGGCGAGCGCGCGGTCGTCGTGGAGAAGCGCGAGGTCGGGCGCACGTTCATCTCCGAGTCGGGCTTCGAGGAGATTGACGGCGAGGTGATAAAAGAGCGGCGGCAGCTCGCCTTCGACGGCGTCATCACGCCCGTCGTCACCATCAACGCGCAGTCGGGCGAGGTCGAAGTCCCGCCCGAAGTCGTCGCGCGCGGCGTGCTCGGCATGGACGGCGACGGCGGTGCGGACGGGCTCCTGCGGGACATGCAGAGCGTCGTCGCGAAGACCGTCGAGGCCGCCACGCGCGACGAGCGCCGCGACGCCTCGCTCCTCAAGGAGCGCGTGCGGCTCGACCTGAAGCGCTTCATACAGAAGCAGACCGGCTCGCGCCCGGTCATCGTCCCCGTCGTCGTACAGGTCTGACTCGGCGCTTAACGAATGCACAACGGCGGAGCCTCCGCGATGTTGATTCGGTCGGACAGGGTCCGGGAGTGGTGGATGCGCGGCGCGGGGTGGCTCTGGCTCGCGCGCGCGCTGAACGCCGCCGGGGCCGTCAGCTTCATCTTCTTCGTCCGGACGTTCCTCTCTCCTTCCCTCTACTGGCTCTTCTACTTCTTCATGTCTCTGACGGCCTTCTTCGTCGCCGCGAAGGTGAAGAGGAGGAGCGTCGGGCCGCCGGCCGCGGCATGGCTTTCCGGGCGCGGGACGAACGCCCTCGGCGAGGCGGGCGAGCACTTGACGGCGCTCCCGCCCCGGCCGATGTTCGACCGCGAAGGCCGCACGCCGCTCGAAAGGGTCTTCACGCAGGACGAAGAGGCGGGAGATGACGCGGGCGGGAGGCGCCGGGTCGGCAAATGACGAGCGCCGGGCCTGAAGAACTGCTGCGCCGCGCGCGGGTCGAGGTCGCGCCCGCGACGTTCGCGCTCGTCGGGATGCGTCTCGAAGACTGGCAAAGGCTGTTGGAGAACCCGGAGCTTAGCCCGCGCGCCGAATCGAGCTTCATGCTGTTGCGCGACCCGTTCGAGGTGACGCTCCTGTTGGAAGAGGACGACTGGCGCGCGATGCGACACGCGGCGCGCGACGCGCGCGTCGAGGCGGGCTTCCGACTCGTCACGCTCGACATAGAACTCGGCTGGAACGTCGTCGGCTTCCTCGCGCACGTCACCGCAATTCTGGCGGCCGCCGGGATAGCGGTCGGCGCGCTCTCCGCCTTCTCGCGCGACCACCTGCTCGTAAAGCAGGACGACTTGGGGAGAGCCCTGCGCGCGCTCGGCCCACACGTCGCAGAGCTTTGTTAAAAAAGCTAAAAGCTAAGAGCTAACAGCCAACGGCTTCCCAATGAAATACGACTGGACTCAGAAAGTAGTCCTCATAACGGGCGCGTCGTCCGGCATCGGGCGCGCTCTGGCGTTGGAGTTGGGGAAGCGCGGCGCGCGCCTGGGGCTGACGGCGCGGCGCGCGGAGGAGTTGTCGAGGGTCGCGGAAGAAGTGTCGCGCGCGGGCGGTCAGGCGCTCGCGCTCCCGGCGGACGTGCGCCGCGCGGGGGA
>Ga0126311_10001327_pt1 | contig 11944 bp, 9 predicted proteins | sample Plot61_FD_92539 | JGI IMG/M metagenome (GOLD analysis project Ga0126311, IMG submission 92539) | Serpentine soil microbial communities from UC McLaughlin Reserve, CA, USA - Plot61 | ecosystem: Environmental > Terrestrial > Soil > Grasslands | place: USA: UC McLaughlin Reserve, Lake County...
CGCATGGCCCGCGAGTACACGCGGGGCTTTTACATGGACCGCGTCCGAAGGATTCGCGAGCTGCTGCCGGACGCGACCATCTCGACCGACCTCATCGTCGGCTTTCCGGGCGAGACGGAAGCGGACTTCGAGGAGACTCTCTCGCTCTATCGGGAAGTAAGCTACGACCTCGCGTACATGTTCATCTACTCGGAGCGCGAGGGGACTCCCGCCGCGATGCACTTCGAGGACGTGCCGCGCGAGGTCAAGATCGAGCGCCTCTCGCGCCTGATAGGGCTATCCAAAGAGGTCTCCCTTGAGCGCAACCGGGCCTGGGTCGGGCGCGAGGTCGAAGTGCTGGTCAAAGGGCCGTCGGATGAAGAGGGATTCGCGCAGGGGCACACGCGCGGCAACCACGTCTCGGTCATGAAGGGCGACCTCGCGCCCGGCATCCATAAGGTCAGAGTCATCCACGCCACGCCGAATCGGTTGTACTGCGAATCGGAGTCCGCAAGGCGCGCTCCCGAGCAGGCGAGGGCCTCCTTTGCGGAGGGCCCGCGCCGGCTGAAGGTCTTGACGACCGGCGACATTTGATTGAGCGGCGCTCATTTATGATCGTTCGGCCGCCGCCGAACCGGCCTTCGACCTCCATGCCCTGTCTTGAATGAGGCCAAATCAAAATGTTATATTCACTTGTCTCGATCTTGTGGTGAAACCGAAACCGTACCTGACGGACAAAATTAACCAGGAGGCCCAAGATGGCGCAAAACGAAGATTCATCGGCATCGGAAAAACTGACGTACTTACTGATCGGCGCGGGGCTGGGAGCCACGGTCGCGCTCCTTTTCGCGCCGAAGCCCGGGCGCGAGCTGCGGACCGATATCGCCGATTACACCAAGCGGGGAGTCGACGTGGCGGGCGAGAGCGCTCGCGCCCTGACGGACCGCGCAAACGAGCTCTACGAAACGGGCCGCGGCAAGGTGGGCGAGTATTACGAGACCGGCCGCGAAAAAGTGAACGATGTTTACGGCACCGCTCGCGAGAGGGTCTCGCAGAGCGCGGGCGCGGTCTCTGACGTCGCCGGGCGACAGAAGGAACAGATCGCCGCGGCGATCGAAGCGGGTAAGCAGGCTTACCGGGAAGAGAAGCGAAAGGCCGGGGAGCCCGGCGGCGCCACCGTCGAAGGCGAAGAAGCCTGATCGCCGGGCCTGTCAAACGGCCGCCCACGGCTATACCGCGGAGTGCGGGAGCGATTACCGCCTCGTCCGGCGAGCGAGCGAGCATGCGGGCCGGAGCGACTCTTCAGGTGAGGGCTTCAGATAATGAAACGTCGCCCCCCTCGCGCCGGGCCGTTCTCACGAGGCCGCCCGTGGAACCGGCGTGCGGCCTGCGCCACTCATCCTTCAACGCACCGGCACGGGAGCTTGTGAGCAAGTCCCTTGTGTTTTACAAGGAGAACTCGTGAATCATCAGACCTTCGAAACAATAATTGCGGTAGCCGCCGTGGTTATTTTCGTTATTCAGGCTGTTGTTTTCCTTATGATCTACGTCGCCATAAAGAAGCTGACGGGGATCGCCAGCTCTTTGCAAGCCAGGGTCGAGCCCATCATAGCGAAGGCCGAGCCGATAATTGAGAAGGTCGGACCGGTGGTGGACCAGGTTCAAGGCACCATCGCGAACGTGAAGGAGACGGTCGATACGGTGAGCCTGCAGGCCAGGGAGGCCCTCGAAAAGGTGACGGTAGAAACCCGCGCGATCGCCGCGGCCATCTCCACCTCTTCCCTTGAGATTACGGGCCTCGTGCGCCGGCAGGCCGAGCAAATATCCGAGACTCTGGACCTGGCGAACTCGATGCTTCAGCGGCAGATCTCGGAGCTGGACAACCTGCTCTCCCGCACTCAGAACCGCATCGAGTATACGACGGTGGAGGTGCAGACGACCGTCCTGCAGCCCATACGCGAGGTGTCGGCGCTGCTCGTCGGGATACGCCGCGCGCTCGATACTCTCTTCAACCGGGACCGCAAGCAGATCGACAAGGCTTACCAGGACGAAGAGATGTTCATTTGACGCAGTTTCGGGCCCCGTGGCCCCGTAACCGGCCGCCCGAGCCGGTTTGAAGCAGCCTGGAGTTGACTGTCTCATTCTCCACGGCACCTTGCTCCCCGAGGGAGCCGGGTGCCTTTTGCAATTTTGGATTTTGTCGAAGCGTCTGAAAATGCGGGCCGGGGCCGCCGTATAGATTTGTTCGGACACTCTAAAGGGAAGGTGCGTGACAGAGCGATGACAGCAGAGACGCCTCTGGATTTGAAGGCAACCGTCAATCTGCCCAGGACAGGCTTCGCGCAGAAGGCCAACCTGGCTCAGAGGGAGCCCGAGCGGCTCGCCCGGTGGCGCGACATGGACCTCTATCATGAAATACGCCGCGCGCGGGCCGGGCGGCAGCGGTTCGTCCTGCACGACGGCCCGCCCTACGCCAACTCCGATATTCACATCGGCACGGCGATGAACAAGATCCTGAAAGACTTCGTGGTGAAATCGCGTTCGATGATGGGCTACGACACGCCCTACGTCCCGGGCTACGACTGCCACGGGCTGCCGATAGAGCTCTACGTCGACAAGAAGCTCGGCGGGAAGAAGGCGCGTATGAGCCCCGTCTCGATCCGCCGCGCGTGCCGAGAGCACGCGGCCGAAGCGCTCAAGCGCCAGACGCGCGACTTCGAGAGGCTCGGAGTGCTGGGCGAGTGGGAAGACCCTTACCTCACGATGTCGAACGCCTACGAGGCCGAAACGGCCCGCCTGTTCGGCGTCTTCGTCGAGCGCGGCTACGTCTACAAAGGCGACCGCCCCGTCTACTGGTGCATACACGACCAGACGGCCCTCGCCGAAGCCGAGGTCGAGTACAAAGAGCACACGAGCCCGTCGATCTACGTCAAGTTCCCGCTTCCGCCGGACCAGGTGCGCGAGCTGGGGCGGAGGGCCGGAGACTCTTCGGTGAGCTCTCTCGGGAAGCCCGCCTTCGTGCTCATCTGGACGACCACGCCGTGGACGCTGCCGGCAAACCTCGGAATATCGGTCAACCCGAACTTCGATTACGCCGCCGTCGACGTCGGAAGCGAAATCTATATAGTCGCGAAAGACCTCGTCGCCTCGGTCGCGGAGAAGTGCGGGCTCGGCGAGGCGGGCGCGGTCGCGAGCTTTTCGGGCCGCCTGCTCGAAGGGCTTTACGCGCGCCACCCCTGGATCGACAGGCCGTCGCTTTTGATGCTGGGCGAGCACGTCACGCTCGGCGGCGAGGCCGACGCGGAGACCGAGCTCGACGTGGCGGACCAGAAGAAGAAAGGCACGGGCCGCGCAGGCACCGGCTGCGTGCACACCGCGCCCGGCCACGGCCACGACGATTTCGTCATCGGCCAGCAATACCGCGACCAGCTCGGGCCGATCTACGAACTGCTCAGGGCCGCGGGCGCTCTGTCGGGAGAAAGGTCCGGGGTCGTCGTCTACTGCCCCGTGGATAACGCGGGCCGGTTCGGCGCGGATGTCGAGCGCTTCGCGGGCATGAGCGTCTTCGAGGCGAACAGGCCCATAGTCGAATTCCTGAGCGAGACCGGCGCGCTCGTATTCACCGAACAGTACGCGCACCGGTATCCGCATTGCTGGCGCTGTCACAATCCGGTGATCTTCCGCGCGACGCCGCAGTGGTTCATCTCGATGGACCGGGCCGCCGGGGGGGGCGACCCGCTCAGGCTCGCCGCGCTCCGCGAAGTAGACAACGTCGAATGGATACCCGCCTGGGGGCGCGAGAGGATGCGCAATATGCTCACGGGACGGCCCGACTGGTGCGTGTCGCGCCAGAGGGTCTGGGGCGTCCCGATCCCGGTCTTTTACTGCTCGGGCTGTAACGAGGCGGTGGTCGATAACAAGGTGATCGATCACGTGGCCTCTCTCTTCGAGAAAGAGACCTCTGACGCGTGGTACTCGCGCGAGGCGGGCGAGCTGCTGCCGGAAGGCTTCGCCTGCTCGGATTGCGGCGGTTCGAGCTTCACGAAAGAGAAGGACATCCTCGACGTGTGGTTCGATTCGGGCTCGTCGTCGCTCGCGGTCCTCGAGCGCGAGCGGGGCCTGCCCTGGCCCGCAGACGTATACCTCGAAGGGCCGGATCAGTACCGGGGCTGGTTCAATTCGTCTCTCATGGTCGGGCTCGCCGCGCACGATCGGGCGCCTTACAGGACGGTCATCACGCACGGCTGGACGGTGGACGGCGAGGGCCGCGCGATGCATAAGTCGACGGGCAACGCCATCTCGCCCAACGAGATCATCAAGGCTTCGGGCGCGGAGATCCTCAGGCTCTGGGTCGCCTCTTCGAATTACCAGGAAGACGTGCGGCTCTCAGAAGAGATATTGAAACGCCTGATCGACGCCTACAGGAAGGTTCGTAACACGGCCCGCTTCGCCCTCGGCAACATCTCGGACTTCGATCCCGAGGCGGACGCCGTGAGCGAAAGCGAGATGTGGGAGGTCGACCGCTGGGCGGTAGCCGCGACCAACAAGATGGCGCGCGAGGTGATCGAAGGGTACAGGAGGTTCGAGTACCACTCGGTCTACCACCTGCTGTACAACTACGTGACGGTGACGCTTTCGGCCACGTACTTCGACATATTGAAGGACAGGCTCTACACCTTCGCGCCGAAATCCGCGGCGCGGCGCAGCGCGCAGACGGCTATCTTCGACATCGTCGGCAAGCTCGCGCGGCTGGTAGCCCCGATCCTCGCATTCACGGCCGACGAGATATGGGAGAACATTCCCGGGAAGCGCGAGCCCTCCGTCCACATGGCCGAGTTCCCGGGCGAAGAGGCTCTAGGAGTCGACGCGGAGCTGTTGGATCGATGGAATTGGCTTCTGTTCGTGGTGCGTTCGCAGGTACAACGAAATCTCGAAGATTATCGTAACAGGAAAGAGATAGGGCCATCGCTCGAAGCAAGAGTACGGCTAACGGCAGGTGGAGAAGATTACAGAGTTCTGGCGCAGTATAGGGACCAGCTTCCTGCGATATTGATCGTCTCTCAGGTCGAATTACAGGAAGGGGCGCCGGGCGGTATGGGCATTGTGGTCGAGCACGCTTCGGGGGCCAAGTGCGAGCGGTGCTGGAACTGGTCGGAGACGGTCGGTAAAGACGACAGGTACCCGACGCTCGACGAGCGGTGCGTCCGCCAGATCGAGGAAGGCTGGGGAGGGCAAAAGAGCTGATGAGCACAACGGCAGGCGGCGATAATTCGCGATCGGGCAGGCTCAAGTACCTCGGTATCACGGCGCTTGTTCTCGCGTGCGATCAGCTCTCCAAGCTGTGGGCGGCGAGAGTCCTCAATGACCGCGACATCGAGGTGATTCCCGGCTTCTTCAGCCTCAGCTACACTGAGAATCGCGGCATCGCATTCGGCATGCTGGGAGACGGCGACGTGAGATGGCTGCTCGTCGCCGTCTCCACCGCCGCCACGGCGATAGTAATTTATTACATGGTGAAGACGCCGGCGGGCAACAGGATGCTGCTGTGGTCGCTCGCGTTGCTTGCGGCGGGGATATGCGGGAACCTCGTGGACCGGGTCAGGATGGGGAGCGTCATAGACTTCATACTCTTCTATTACCGGACCTACCACTGGCCCGTATTCAACATCGCGGACACCTCGATCACCATAGGCGCGGTGTTGATGGCCCTCGACCTTTTCCTGTCGCCGCAGCCCGAAAAAGCGGCCGCCCTGGAACGGAATGAGCGCCCGATAGAGGACGAATTATGAGAAGGCCGCCCGGAATAGTTCCGGCGGCCGATATCTCAAGGCTCGTGATCTGGAGCTGATCGATGTTTCCCGAACTTTTCAGAATACCCGGCCTCGGCATTATGCTCTCAACCTACGGGCTGCTCCTGGCCGTGGCCTTCATAGTGGCGCTCTGGTGGACGGCGAGGCTCGCGGCGTCGGACGGGCTTCCGAAGGAGCGCATCTACGACCTCGGGCTCTACATTCTCGCGGCCGCGCTCGTGGGCTCGAAGCTCCTGATGATAGCGACGGAGTGGGATTCGTACGGAGGCGATTGGCGGCGCATCTTCTCGCTCGACCTGCTGCGGTCGGGGGGCGTATATTTCGGAGGCTTTCTCGCCGCTCTGGCCGCGAGCGTGGCCCTGATGCGCAAATGGCGGCTGCCGTGGCGCAGGACCGCCGACGCGTTCGCTCCCGGCGTGGCGATAGGCCACGCGATCGGCCGCCTCGGGTGCTTTTCGGCCGGCTGTTGCTGGGGCAAGCCTACGGCGTCGTGGATCGGCGTGCGATTCACGGAAAAGGCCAATGAGCTGACCGGCGTGCCGATAGACGCGAACCTCATACCCACGCAGTTGATCGAAGCCGCCGCCAATACGGCACTCGCCGGGATTCTCTACCTGATCTACAGGCGGCGCAGATTCGACGGGCAGGTAATCTTCTCTTATATGATCCTCTACTCGATCATCCGCTTCACGATCGAGTTCTGGCGCGACGACCCGCGCGGCCAGGTGCTCGGGCTCTCTACCTCGCAGTTCATCTCCGTCGTGATGTTCATCGCGGGGACGGCGCTTATGATCTATCACTGGCGGCGGACCCCGGCGCGGGGGGCGCGGCGCCGGACGGGTGCGGCCCCGATGCCTTCATGACTTTGAAAGGGCGGCGGGCGCCGGAGCCATGTCGCGCGGGCTCCGGCGTGCGCCCGATATATTTTGAGCGTAGATATTCAGTCGATCTCAGTCGAGCCGGAGGCGGTAGGAACCCGCCTCGATTCCTTCCTCGCGTCCAGGATCGCCGAACTCAGCCGCACGAGAGTTCAGAAGGCCATCGAAGACGGCGACGTGCTCGTGAACGAGCGCGCGTCCAAGCCCGGCTATCGCCTCCGCGCGGGCGACCGGATAGAGGTCGACCTGCCGGAGCCGCCGCCCGTCGAGATCGCGCCCGAGCCCATAGAGTTGAAGGTCGTCTTCGAAGACGAGGACCTCATCGTGGTCGATAAGGCGGCGGGGATGGTGGTCCACCCCGGAGCGGGCGTGGAGTCGGGAACGCTCGCGAACGCGCTCGTCCATCACTTCAACCAGTTATCGAGTTCCGCCGGCAGCATACGCCCGGGCATCGTCCACCGGATAGATAGAGAGACTTCCGGCCTGCTCGTGGTGGCGAAAAACGACGTGGCGCACGAACGCCTGTCGGACCAGTTCCGCGACCGCCTCGTCTTCAAGATGTACACGGCGCTCGTCTACGGGCGATTCCTGGAGGACCGGGGAGAGATCGAATCGCGCATAGGTCGCAGCCATCAGAACCGCACTCGCATGTCGGTGCTCGCAGGGGACGCGGGGAGGTCGGCGCATACCCTGTTTGAAGTCGAGCGCCGTTACACCGAGTTCACCCTTTTGAACGTGCAGATCAAGACCGGGCGCACGCACCAGATACGCGTGCACATGTCTCACCTGAATCACCCGGTGGTCGGAGACAGGACTTATGGCCATGGCCGCGAGAACACCGTGAGCCGCATCCTGATAAGGCAGCGCATCAACGCCCTCGGCCGGCACTTCCTCCATTCCTCGCGCCTGGCCATCAATCAACCGCGCACGGGCGAGCGGCTGGAGTTCGTCTCGCCGCTCCCTCCCGAGCTGGAAAACTTCCTCCGCGGCCTGGATTGATGCGGGATGATGAAACCGACTATATCGCGTTAGTTTGACACGGTTTCAAACGGGCCTCTATAATTTTTTCCGGCCGAGCATCATGAACCAATACCCGTGCATCAGACCGAAGTGGTCGGAGGATCCCCGAACAATATGAGACGCATACCAGGACTTGTATCCTTAGTCGTCGCGGCCGTCGTGTTGGCCGGCTCGGCGGGGCTCGCGCAGAAGCCCGGCACGCCGGGCGGCCAGAAACAGGACAAGCAGCGCGACGATCAGATTGAGATCGGAACGCTTGAAGTTCGCCTCCCCATCACTGTCAAAGACAAAGACAAGAACAAATTCATCCCCGACCTGGCCGAATCCAATTTCGAGGTATACGAAGACGGCAAGAGGCAGAAGATTCAGCGGTTCGTCGCTCCGAGCAAGCTCCCGCTCAACATCGCCGTGCTGATGGACACCAGCAACAGCGTGAAGCTCAAGCTGCCTTTCGAAAAAGACGCGGCGGAAGACTTCATCGCGACCGTGACCACGTACCGCCGCAAGGATCAGGTGCTCTTCGCTACCTTCGATTCCAATGTGGAGCTGCACCAGGACTTCACCGACGCGCAGGAGCCTCTCATCCGCGCGATCAGAAAAGTGAAGTCCGGCGGCTATACCAGGATGTATGACGGCGTCTACCGGATCATAGAAGAGAAGATGTCGTCGCTCCGGGGCTCTGACGCCCGCCGCGTCATCGTCGTGCTCTCAGACGGGGAGGACACGGCGAGCGACCGCTCTCTGAAAGAAGCCATCGCGATAGCGCAGAGGTACGACGTGACTGTCTTCGGCATCAGCACCAAGAACTTCAAAGGCATCGCGTCCGGCATGGTGGAGAACGCGGACGACAAGGACCTGCGCCTGCTGTGCGAGCAGACCGGGGGGCAGGTCTTCCTGCCCTCGCAAAAGATCGAGCTATTCAGAGCCTTCAGCGAGGTCGCGCAGGACTTGCGGCAGGAGTACGTCATCTATTACACCCCCGACAATCAGGAGAAGACGGGCAAGCACCGGGAGATCAAGGTGAAGCTGGTGAGCCTGAAGGGGCATCTCTTCCACAAGGTAGGCTACGATTACTAACCCTCGGAACCCTGTCGGGGACCACGATAGCGAGCGATTTAATATGCAAGAAAAGAGAGTTGTATCAATCGCAACGGCGTTCCTGCTACTCCTGGCGGCCGGCGCCGGGCCGCTCGCGGCGCAGCAGAAGTCGAGGCCGGGACAGAAGCCTCCTTCGTCTTCCCAGCAGAGGCCCCTGCCTCCGAAGCAGCCCGCCAGGGATGACGACATCTCGTCGAACGAAGACCCGCTCAAGCTCGGCACGGAGCTGGTCAACGTGCTCTTCAGCGCGGTTGACCGGAGCAATCGAATCGTAGGCGACATTCGCCAGGAGGAGATATCCGTGTTCGAGGACGGGCGGCCGCAGGAGGTCTTCACTTTCAAGCGGGAGGCCAGCCTGCCGATAAACATCGCTATTTTGATGGACCTCTCGGGCAGCCAGGAGTACACATTCCCACAGGAGAAGAGGGCCGCGGGCGAGTTCCTTCGCTCCATCATACGCCCGGGCAAGGACGCGGCGTCGATCCTCACCTTTCAGGACGATGTCGAGCTGATCCAGGGGCTCACCTCGCGGACCGACACGCTCAACCGGGCCTTCGACAGCATTCAATATTCGCGCCGCTTCGGTTCTTCGACCGTCCGCAGGCAGGCCACCGCGCTCTATGACGCCATCTACATCACCGCCGACGAGGTACTGGCCCGGGAGGACCAGAGGAGCACCGCCGACGACACGGTCACGCGCCGGGCGATCATACTGCTCACCGACGGGGTCGATAACGCGAGCAATCGAAAGCTCGACGAGGCGATAGATCGCGCCTGGCGCACGGGCGTCGTCGTCTACGCCATCGGGATCGGCGACCGGTTCCGCTTCGAAGGCGTGCGCGAGGACGTGCTGCGGCGCGTGTCCGAAGAGACGGGCGGGCGCGCCTATTTCCCTCAGGGGCCTGACGATCTGCTCGACGATTTCAGGCAGATCGAGAGCGAGATGCGCAGCCAGTACCTGCTGGCCTATTCGCCGTCTAACATCGCGCGCGACGGAACGTTCCGCAGAATAGAGGTGCGCGTGGCGGGACGCGACCAGGTGCGCTTGATCCATCGTCGCGGGTATTACGCGCACACGGAAGAAGTAAAAAAATGAAGTCCAAGACTATTTTTATAATCGCAGCAATCATGGTATTTACCTCGGCGCTCTCTTCCACGGGCCTTGTGGGCGCGAGCGTTCAACAGCCGAATAAGCCCGAGCCGGCTGCCCCTGGCAAGCAGCAGAGAGAGAAGAAGCCTGCCGAAGACGTGCCGGGCGACGACCAGACCATCAAGCTGGGCACGCAGCTCGTCACCGTGCCCTTCAACGTGACCGACAAGAAGAACCGCTACATAAACGAGCTGACCAGGGACGACCTCGAAGTGCTCGAAGACAACAAGCCGCAACAGATCTTCTCTTTCACGCGCCAGACCGACCTCCCGATCACGATTGCCATGCTCATAGACATATCGGGCAGCCAGGAATACACGCTGTCGGAAGAGAAAGACGCGGGCCTGCGGTTCCTGCAGAAAGTCCTGCGCCCGAAGAAGGACCTGGGCGCCATCGTCACCTTCGAGCACGAATCGGTGCTCGTGCAGGACCTGACGGACAATATTCAAAAGCTCGAACGCGCGATCCAGGACGTGCGGATCAGCGTCGTGCCCGGCAGGACGGGGCCGGGCTTTCCTCCCACGGGAACGCCTCCCATAAACCCTTCCGGCTCGGGCTCGACCGCGATTTACGATTCGATCTACTCGGTGTCGAGCGAACTGCTCAGGCGCGAGGCCGGTCGCCGCGTCATCATCCTGTTGACGGACGGAGCCGATACGTCGAGCAGCGTGAAGATGCGCGACGCGATAGAGCGGACGTGGCGCAGCGAGATCATAGTCTATGCCATAGGGATCGGCGACCCGCGCTTCGGCGTCGATAAAGGGACCCTGAAGAAGATCGCGTCAGAGACCGGCGGCCGCGCGTTCTTCCCCGATAATAACGGGGACCTCGACCGCGCATTCACGCAGATAGACGAAGACCTGCGCTCGCAGTACATCGTCACCTACGAGCCGAGCAACGAGGCGAAAGACGGCTCTTTCAGGACCATCCAGCTCCGCGTCAAGAACCAGAAGGACCTGACGGTTCGCAACCGCCGCGGCTACTTCGCGCCGAAAGAGTAGGGCTCGAACCGCTCCGGGGGCCGCCGTCGGCACGATCTCCGTCTACAGGGTATCTCTGACGGAGGCTCGCGCCCTCACGCCTTGCCGATGACCGAAAGCGACCGGCCGGCGACCGAGGGGCGGCTTCTGCCTTCGCGCCGGTAAGAGAAGAAGAGCTCGTTCTGGTGCATCGTGCAGTAAGGCGCTATGTGAATCTGATCTTCGGAGAAGCCGCAGAAGGCGAGCTGCTGAGCGTTCGCGGCCTGAATGTCGAGGTGCGCTTTGCCGCCCTCCTTGAAATTCACGAGCAGGTTGCGCCAGTACCCGAATTCCTTCCTGTAGCGCTCGATGACGTCCTCGCCCACCTCGTAGCAATCCGAGCAAGCGGCCGGGCCGAGCGCGGCGACGGCCGTGCGGCTATTCATTCCGTGATTCGTCATCAGGTCCGCGATGGCGCGCTCCGTTATACGCCCGGCGGTCCCGCGCCACCCCGCGTGCACGGCCGCCATCGCCCCGCTCGACGGGTCGCCGATCAGGACCGGGAGGCAGTCGGCGGTTTGGATTCCGATCAGCACGCCGGATGCCCGGGTTAGCAGGGCGTCGCATTCAAATCGGGCCTCGCGCGCCTGCTCGGCCGACTCTACCACGCCGCGGTCCGCGGAATGAGTCTGCCTCGCGGTTATTATCTCGTAGCTTTCGGCGCCGATGGCCTCAAGGAACCGGCGGCGGTTCTCGGAGACGTTCTCCCTTTCGTCCCCTTTGAAATGTGCCAGGTTCAGGGCCTCCGACGGGAGGGGGCTCACGCCTCCCAGGCGCGTGCTGAAGGCATTGATGAAGCCGGCCTGTTCCAGGGGCTCGCAGACCAGGAAAGGCAGGCGAACGGGCCCCGAGGGCGTCTCGATCTCGCGCTCGCGCATGACGAACGCGTCGTCGATAAAATCGTCTTCTATTATCTCTTCCATGATCACCTGGAATGCTAGCGATAACGGGCCGGCCCACGCAACTTCAGTTGAGCACTTTACATTGACA
>Ga0126311_10001328_pt1 | contig 11938 bp, 8 predicted proteins | sample Plot61_FD_92539 | JGI IMG/M metagenome (GOLD analysis project Ga0126311, IMG submission 92539) | Serpentine soil microbial communities from UC McLaughlin Reserve, CA, USA - Plot61 | ecosystem: Environmental > Terrestrial > Soil > Grasslands | place: USA: UC McLaughlin Reserve, Lake County...
CACATCCTGAACAAACCTGGACCACTGACACCGGCCGAATTTGAAAAGATGAAGATCCACACGGTTGTTGGCGCGCAGATTCTCGGCCGTGTGGATTTTCCTTACCCGGTCATTCCCATCATCAGGCACCATCACGAACAATGGGACGGTCGCGGTTATCCGGACCGTTTGCGCGGCGAACAGATTCCCATCACTGCGCGCATCATTTCAGTTGTCGATTGTTTCGACTCCATCCGTGAGGATCGACCATTCCGTCGTGGCATGACGATGGACGAAGCAACTGCGTTGCTGCTTCGCGGCTCCGGGATTCACTTCGATCCCGTAGTGGTCGAGCAGTTTCTCAAGCACTTGCCGCATTTTGACGAACAAATCGCGGAGCTTGGACTCCAGCATCAACCAGTGAGCTACTCGACCGAGCCACCGATTCAACTGAGCACAGTTGACATCGCCCAAACACGCGAGCGCGGTTCCATCATCGCTTACGATCAGATCAAGAAAGCGCACCGTGAAGTTTATGCGCTCTACGAAATCGCACGCACGTTCGGAACTTCACTGAACGTCGCACACACACTCGAGATCCTCGTCGATAAGGTGGGCCACGTGGTCCCATTCGACACTTGTTGTGTTTACATCTACGACGACAGCAAAGGTTATGCGACCGCGCGTCACGTAGTCGGTAAAAACGCGCAGAAGCTGACCGCACGATGCATCGCGTTGGGCGAGGGCGTCACGGGCTTTGCACTCGCAAATCGCAGCGCGGTCAATCAACTTCATCCGAGTCTCGATTTCACCGACCTCAATCCTGACGCGGGAATCAAATATCGCTCGATGGCTGCGTTGCCGTTGTTCAAGGACGACGTGCTGCTCGGTGCGTTGTCGGTCTACTCGAGCGAACTCGAACAATATACCGACGATCACATGCGTTTGCTGGAGACGGTGACGCGGCTCGCCTCCGACGCGCTTGGCAATGCGATGCAGCATGCGGAAGCGGAGTCGAATGCGTTGACTGATCCACTGACGGGATTGCCAAACGCGCGTTATCTCGCCTTGCGTTTTGAAGAAGAGGCCGCGCGTGCTCGCCGCACTGACCGGACTTTCCAGGTCGTCATGCTCGATCTCGACGAGTTCAAGAAGGTAAACGACACTTACGGTCACAAGACGGGCGATAAGATGCTGCGCGAAGTGGCCCACCTGATCGAGGGACAGTTACGTGAGTATGATTTTCTGGCGCGTTACGGCGGCGACGAGTTTGTCGCGCTGGTCCAGGAAGTTGTGGGCGCCCAGGTCGAAGAGCTGTGCGGGCGCATCGAGAGTGCAGTGTCCAAGTTCTCGCTGGCAATCGGCAGGAATCGCTTCGCGAGCGTCGGCATCAGCGTGGGCACCGCGACTTTCGGCATCGACGGCAACACTCTGGACCAACTGGTAATCGCCGCCGATAACGAGATGTATCGCGTGAAGTCGAGCCATAAATCCTCCCGAATCGCCACAGATCAGCCAGTTATCAACGTCGATCCGCCAAATTCGGCAGGTTTTTAACTCAAATTCTTGACATCTTCCGTGCTCATCGCTTTCAATCGACGTAGAGCCCGCAGCGAACCTCCAGGGCTCAGTCGATTGATAGCATGGTTGCTCCCGCCGAAAATCACAACGCAACACTACTAATAGTTGACGACGACGCCGCGGCCCGCGACAGGCTTCGCGACATCTTCGAGACTGCACAGTATCGTGTTGTAACCGCCACCGAAGCTGGCTCCGCACTGCGCGTGCTGAAGGGCGTGCGCTGCGATCTGGTTGCACTCGACCTCGAGATGCCGGGCGTCGATGGCCTCGCTCTCTGCAAACTTCTGCGCGCGCAACCGACTACGAGCAAGTTGCCAATCATCGCGCTTTCGGAAAGTGACGACGAGGCGCGCAAGGTTCAGGCGTTCACGGCGGGCGCCGACGATTACATCACCAAGCCTTCAACTCCCGGCGAGCTGTTGTCGCGCGTGAGTCTGCACGTGCGCACTTCGCAACGCGAGTGGGCACTGATTGGCAGCAATCGTGAGCTTCGGTTTCTGTCAGACATTGGTCGCGGACTGCTGCGCGCGCTCGAACCGGAACAACTGGTCCGGCGTGTTGCCGGCGCAACGTACGAAGCGATCGAGGCTTCGCTCTGCGCAGCTTACGTCACGACGGGTCGCGATACCGACGCGTTGTGCGTCTTCGATCGAGAAGGCGCTGCGGACGATGCCTCGTTATTAGATAACACTCGATTACAGCAATGGTTGCGCTCGAGCGATTCGGCCAATTCGTTACTCCTCACCGAGAAAGAATCCTTTCTGCTGCGCGACACGATTCACACGGCGGAATATGTGTCGCCGGTTCGCTTTGCCGGGCGCTCGAAAGGCGCGCTGATCGTCGCGTTCGATCGTCGTGAAGACTGCGGTGAAACGGAAAGACGTTTGATCGAGGCAGCAGCGCAACAGACGTCGCTCGCTGCGCACATCTGTTCGTTGTATCAGGCCGCGCGTGACCAGTCAGTCAGTCTCGCGCGAGAAGTCGAAAAGCAAACTGCGGAAGCGGAATCGCAACGTAGATTTATCGAAGCGATTGTTGACAGTTTGCCGTTGTCGCTTTACGCAATCGATCGTGATCATCGTGTGGTGGCGTGGAACCGCAACCGCGAACTTGGCGAGCTCGGTATCCCACGTGGTTCAGTGCTCGGCAAGAATGTGTTTCAGGTACTAACGCGGCAGCCGCGCGACGTGCTGCAGGAAGAGTTTGCGCGTGTATTTGAAAGTGGTGAGATTGAACGCATCGAGCAGGAAACACCGTCGCCGAAAGGTGATATCCGCCACTGGATGATCAGCAAGATTCCGATGTGGGCCGATAACAGTGGCGAGGTAACGCACGTTATCACAGTTGGCGAAGAAATCACCGATCGTGTGGAAGCAAATCGCGCGATCGCACGTGCTGAAAAACTCGCGGCCGTGGGACGACTCGCCGCGGGCGTGGTCCATGAGATCAACAATCCGCTCGCAACTATCTCGGCGTGTGCTGAGTCCCTCGAGGCTCGTTTGAATGACGGTGAGTTTGATGGTGCACCGGGGCTCGAGGATCTGCGCGAGTACCTGGGGTTGATTCGTAGCGAAGCGTTTCGTTGTAAGAGCATCACGATGGGCTTGCTCGACTTCAGTCGCACGCGAACTTCAGCTCACGTAACGATCAATCTCGCCGATGTGATTCGTTCGGCTGTGCGTCTGCTTTCACACCAGAAACGCAGTTCCGACGTGGATTTCAACGTTGAAATCGCCCACGATTTACTACCGGTTTCCGGCGATCCGGGTCAGTTGCAGCAAGCCGTCATTGCGCTTGCGACCAACGCGCTGGATGCGATGGGCGACCGCGGTGTGCTCACGATCGTCGGTCGCAATGACGGCGAGAAAGTTATGGTGGAAGTGAACGACACGGGCGTCGGCATTCCGCCGGACAACCTCGCCAAGATCTTCGAACCATTCTTTACGACGAAAGAAATCGGACGCGGAACAGGGCTTGGACTCGCCGTATGTTATGGTATCTTAACGGAGCATGGCGGCACTCTTGACGTGACGTCGACCGTGGGTGTTGGCACCACTTTCACGATTACTCTTTCCGCAGTCAAGGTATACGAGGAACAGACGGTTTGAGCGAACAACTGGCACGCATTCTGATCGCAGAAGACGAGGCGAACCTGCGCCTGGTTCTGCAAAAGGAATTGGAACGGCTGGGCTATCGCGTGCAGGCGGCGCCCGATGGTGAAGCTGCGCTTCGCAAACTTGAAGAGAGCAACGTCGACGTGCTGCTGTGTGACATAAACATGCCGCGCATGGACGGCATGGAACTATTGCGTCGCGTGCATCAACGGCCCAATCCGCCTGAAGTGATCATGTTGACGGGCCAGGCGACTGTAGAAACGGCGGTCGAGGCGATGAAGCTGGGCGCTTACGATTACCTCACCAAGCCATACACGTTGACTGAGCTCGACATACGCGTGAGGCAGGCTGCCGATAAGCGTCGCTTGCGTGTTGACAACCTGCGTTTGCGCGAACAACTCGCCCGACAGTCGGCGCTGCCGGAAATTATTTCCGTTTCGGAACTGATGAAGGAAGCGATCCGTTTGATCGAGCGCGTGGCGCCTTCGGAAGCGTCTGTTTTGATCACCGGAGAATCGGGGACCGGTAAAGAACTCGTGGCCCACGCGATTCACCGGCTGTCGAATCGCGCGGAAGCGTCGTTTGTTGATCTGAACTGTGCTGCATTTCAGGAGTCGTTGCTCGAGTCGGAGTTGTTTGGTTATGAAGCAGGCGCGTTCTCGGGCGCGAAGGGCAGGAAGCTTGGGCTGATTGAGCTTGCCGATGGTGGAACGCTTTTCCTCGATGAAGTAACTGAGTTACCGGCGCAGTTGCAGGCGAAGCTGTTACGGGCGATTGAGACGCGCACGTTTTTCAGAGTCGGCGGCGTGAGGAAAGTGGAAGTTAATGTGCGCATTGTCGCGGCGACGAATCGAAATCTCGATACTGTCGTTAACGACGGCGTGTTTCGATCGGATCTGCTTTATCGAATCAACGGATTTCAGATCAGTTTGCCGCCGCTACGAGAGCGGCCTGAAGATATCGAACCGCTGGCGCGTCACCTGCTCAAACAGGTGGCGGGCACGACGCCGCCCGAGTTGACGGAGGAAGCTTTTACTGCGCTGCGTTTGTATACTTCGCCCGGCAATGTGAGGCAGTTGAAGAATTGTCTTGAGCGAGCGGTGATTCTTTCGAACAATGGACGGATCACGCTGTCGGAGTTGCCGCCGGAAGTTACGCGTCCGGCAGTAGCTGCGCCGGTGATGGCGAGTGTTCCTTCGAATTCAAGTGGTGAGTTACCGGTTCTTCCCCTTGCCCCTGCTGCGACCGCACCCGGATCGCTCCGCGAAGTTGAGCGCCAACAAATTCTCGCAGCGCTCGAGCAGACCGGCTGGCATCGCGGCAAGACCGCCGAAATCCTCGGCATCTCTCCTTCAACACTCTATCGCCGCTTGCGAGACTACGATCTCGAACGCAGACGTTAGGCTTTTAATTTCTTACGGTCGATTTTGCCGCGGTCGTTTTTCGGAAGGGAATCGACGAACTCGATCCAGCGTGGGTATTTGTAGACGGCGATGTTGGTCTTCACGAACTGTTTGATATCTTCTGCAAGTACATCGCCACTAGCAAAACCTTCACGCAGCACGATGAACGCTTTCGGCTTAACCAAACCATCCACATCATGGCCCACGACGGCGCACTCGAGCACCGCCTCATGCTGTAGCAAGCAATTCTCGATCTCCGCCGGTGAGACGTACACACCTGAAACCTTCAACATGTCGTCAGTGCGACCGTGATACCAGTAATAACCATCTTCATCGACGTGAAACTGGTCGCCGCTCGTGCACCAATCGCCCGCGAAAGTCTCTTTCGACTTCTCGTGCGCATTCCAGTAACAAAGCGCCGCTGAGTCGCCTTTAATCCTCAACGTCCCCATCTCACCGGTCGGAACTTCCTTGCCTTCAGCCTCGACAATCTTCGCTTCGTAACCTTCAACTATGCGTCCGAGACTGCCCGGTTTGATATCGCCCGGACGATTCGTGATGTAGATATGGAACATCTCAGCCGAACCGATGCCGTCGCAGATGTCGACTCCGAATGCATTCATCCAACGTTCGTAAAGTTCTTTCGGCAAAGCCTCGCCGGCTGAGTAACAGAACCGCAGACTCGCAAGATCCTCTCGCGAAGCGCCTGGCACGTTGAGCATCGAGTTGATCATCGTGGGAACAGTCGTGAGGATCGTCGGCTTATAACGTTTGATGACTTCGAACATCTTCTCCGCCGTCGATCGTTCCGCGAAGAGTGCGGTGGCGCCACCGACTGCAAACGGGAAGAGTAGATTAGTTCCCGTGGCATACCCGAAGAAAAGTTTGGGCACTGACACAGTGAGATCATCCGCACAGACGCCCATCGTCCGTTTAGCGAAGACTTCGGTATTGAACGGCAGATCGTGTTGGAGATGGACCGCGCCTTTCGGATGGCCTGTCGAACCCGAAGTGAACAACCAGATCGCTATGTCATCACGTCGCGTGTCGGCTGGTGAACATTCTTCCGAAGCAGCGTTCACGACTTCGCTGAATCGCACCCCGCCGTTTCCGGGCAGCTCGCCGTTGTCACCGACAACCATCACAGCGCTTAAGTACCGCGCACTCTTGACCGCTTCGGCAAACGTCTTCAGCAGCGATTCATGAACGACTGCAACCTTCGCGCGCGTGTAGTCGAGATAGTACTCATAATCCGCGACCGGCAGCAGCGGATTGACCATCGTGATCACTGAGCCAACGCGCGCGGCCCCAAACCATGTCCAAACAAACTCCGGGCAATCAGGCAGGACCATCAGCACACGGTCTTCGATGTTCGCTCCCAGCTCCCGCAACGCGTTGCCTGTTCGATTCGACAGTCGCGCTACATCGCCGTACGTCCACGTTCGATCTTCAAAGTACAGGCAGACGTTGTTCTCCCGGCCTTCCTCCAGGTTGTGATAGAGGAAGTAGTCGGCCATGTTGAACCGCTCTGGAAACGAGATCATTCTTTCTTCGTCGCCTGCGACTGAAACACACCTTCGAGAAACTTCGCTAACGTCGCTTCATCTTCCGGACTGCTCGAATTGAACTTCAACGCGAAACCGATTTCCGGAGCTTCGTTGACGACTTCGGCCCAGAAGTTAATCGCCTGAGTGTCGCTGAGCTGAATCTCGAGCCAGACGAGTTCCTTCACTTCAGCCTTGCCGCCCGTGAGCACGAAGCAACCGGTGCGACTCAGATCGGTAACGGTGCCGTTATCGCGCGACATCGCACCCTCCCAACGAGCCGCGAGCTTCACTCTCGCGCGGGGCGCTTTTCTTCTCTCTATCTCCATTGACGGTCCTTCGCTTCAGTGTGCAAACGGACAACCGCTTTCGCCGTGCTTCACGTCGAGGTAGGTGCGTGCTTCCCAGAGTTCAGGAAAGAATTTCTTGTCGAGCGTGGTTTTTAGATAACCGATTCCTTCGGAGCCGCCAGTGCCGCGCTTGGCGCCGACCATGCGCTCGACCATCTTGATGTGGTGCGAGCGCCAGAGCGCGAAGTATTCATCGTGCTCCAGTAACGCTTCGGAAAGTTGAAACTCTTCGTAGCGCTGCTCGAAATGAGTGAGAACCTCGAGCACTGCTTTGGTCCGTGCTTCGTAAGCCTTCTTTTGCTCTGCCGAATCGGCATCCGTGGAAGTGATCGGCGCTGTTAGACCACGACGTTGCAGCACGCGATAGAAACAGTCTGCGAGAGTTGGACCACTCATGCGCGCTTGGATACGTGCATGCGCAAACTCGTCACTCGCGAATTCTCGAACGATAGTCTTGTCTTTCAAGCCCGACGAGAACTCAATCTCGCGAAACTGCATCGACTGAAAACCACTCGCCGGATTCAACTCGTCGCGAAACGCGAGGAAACTGATGGGCGTCATGGTTTCGAGAATGTGAATCTGGTTTACGAGCAACTTTTCGATCGCCACGATGCGATTCACAGCGCGTGTCGCAGCGGGCACCCGATCCTCTTCCAACAACTGAATCGCTGCGTCTAGTTCGTGCAGGATCTGTTTGAACCAGAGCTCGTAAGCCTGGTGGACCGTTATGAACAGGAGTTCATCGTGATGAGTGGGACTGGAAAGACAATCCTGAAGATTAATCAGGTCCTGAACACGAAGATACTTGTTGTAGGAAAGCGGGGGATTGTTGCCGTAGTCGTTAGCCATAAGGTCTTTGGTCTTTGAACTTAGGTCTTTGGCTTTGGTTCAAAGGCCAAAGACCCAAATCCTAAGACCTGAATTTTAGAATGCAGCTCCCGCCGTCTCATGTGCTCGAAGAGTTTCAGAGTCGCTGATCTTTTTCATTTCCTGAATCACGAGTTCCAGTTCGTTGTCGGTGGTGTAGAAGTGCGGTGAGATGCGAATGCCGGCGCCGGGCCGGTAGTCTATGATGAACTCGCGACGGATGAGTTCCTTCGCCATCGCTGCCGCGTGTTCGTGCGCGACTGTGATCGTGCCGCCGCGTTGGGCCGCATCTTTTGGACTGGTAACTCTGAAGCCCGCTTCTTCCGCGAGATTGATTAGATAATCTGTTTGTCGCACGTTCTTCGCGCGGATCTGCTCGACACCGATCTCGTTGATGATTTGATAACCGGAAATCGCCGCATAAAGAGCCGGAATGGCTGGAGAGCCGTGCAGAAATCGCGCGATGTTTGGCGCGTATTTTAGCGACGTGTCGAAGGCGAACGGTGCTTCGTGGGCCATCCAACCGGTCGTTTTTGGCTCGAGTGTGTTTTGCAAGTCGGGCCTGACGTAGAGATAACCTGCGCCTGGTCCACCGCAGAGCCATTTCACCGAACCGCCCGTGGCGAAGTCGGCATTGAGTTCCTTGACACTGAAAGGCACAGTGCCCGCCGACTGGTAAGTGTCGAGCACGACCATCGCGCCGACTTCATGAGCGCGATCGATGATCGCCTTCGCATCCTGGAGGAATGCACTCTTGAAGAGTACGTGCGAGAAGGGAACGAGCAGCGTCGTCTCGTCTATTGCCGCGAGCATGCGATCGAGTGGCACAGTGATGCCGTCGTCTGACTTTACGATTTCGATCTGTAAGTTTCCGTCACGAGCGTGAGCTTCGTAAACGTACATCACGGAAGGAAAGTTGAGTTCCGAATAGACGATCTTGTTGCGTTGTGGCGTTGGTTTGACACATGACAGGACGAGCGACTGGCAGACGGAGACATTCTGATGCATGACGACCGTCCCCGGATCGGCGCCGATGATGCGCGCGATCTCGTTGCCGACCGTAACCGGCATGTCCCACCAGCCTTCGGCCCATGCGCGCACGCCGCGCGTCGCCCAGATGTCTGCGTATTCGTGCAGCCGGTCGTAAGTGGCCCGGGGCATCGCGCCAAGACTGTGCGAAATCAGGTAGACAGTCTTTTCGAGAATGGGAAATTCAGTGCGCCACTTAAGTAAGTCGTCAGACAAGCAATCGTCCTCCTGCCCGGTTAATTTAACAGATTACGCATATCTGGCGTAATCCGGTAATCTGTGGAACGAGAACATGTGGAAATTTGCGAAGCCAATCCGGCACCAGATATCGGAGACGCGTTGGCCCACGGCAGAAGAGGCGGCTCGCTCGCGGCTATTTAGCCCGATTGCTATAGGGAAGCTCGAAGCACGGAGCCGTACGTGGGTGCCGGCAATGGTGCCCTGGCGCGCGACTGAAGATGGCTTTGTAACGCAACAGAATCTCGATTGGTATAGACGTTTTGCTGAAGGGCGTCCGGGTGTGCTGGTAATTGAAGCGACTGGCGTACGCGACATTCCGAGTGGTCCATTGCTTCGTATCGGTGACGATCGATTTATTCCCGGATTGCGCAAACTTGTTGAGGCTGTGCGTGAAGCGAGTGAAGGACAGACGTTGTTGTTTATTCAGATCATCGACTTTCTTTCGGTGAAGCGACGTCCTGAACGTGCGAAGTATTTTCAGCGATTTTTTCAGGTGGATGATCGACATCGTCGGGCTTTAGGGCCGGAATGGCGCGCGGCTTCGGATGGTGAAGTGCGCGAGTTTCTTCAGAACGCTGATGATGAAGTTATCGCTGGTGTGCTGAGTGCGCGTGAGTTGGAGGCGTTGCAGTTTGGTTATCGTGAGCGTGTGACGGACATGCACCTGGAACACATTCGCGAACTGCCGCACGAACTGCCTGCGATCTTCGCGACTGCTGCGGAACGCGCTCGCGAGGCAGGCTTTGATGGAGTTGAGCTTCACTATGCGCACGCTTACACGATGGCGGGGTTTTTGAGTTCTCAGAATGATCGTACGGATGGTTATGGCGGTTCGCGAGAGAATCGCGTGCGCTTGCCGCTGGAGGTTTATCGTGAGGTGCGCAGCACGGTTGGTGATGATTATGTTGTTGGAGTACGGTTTCTCGCGGATGAAGTGATCGCAGGTGGCAGTCGTGTTGAAGATGCGATCTACTATGCTCAGCAGTTTGCTGCTGCAGGGTTCGATTTCTTGTCGCTTTCGAAGGGTGGTAAGTTTGAAGACGCGCAACAACCGAAGGTGGGCCAGGCGGTTTATCCTTACACGGGACAGAGCGGCTATGAGTGCATGCCTACGGTTTTATCTGACGCGGTTGGTCCATTTGGACGAAGCGTGCCGCTCGTTGCGGCAATCAAGAGTGCTGTTAACAGCACGCCGGTAGTTGCGACTGGCGGCATCTCAACCTTCGAACAAGCTGAGGAGATCCTGCGCAACGGCCAGGCGGATATTGTTGGCATGGCGCGCCAGGCGCTCGCTGATCCTGATTGGTTCGAAAAAGTTCGGATTGGCCGCGGTGATGAAGTGCGCCGTTGCACGTACACGAATTACTGTGAAGCGTTGGACCAGGCGCACCGGCCGGTGACGTGCAAGTTGTGGGATCGCGTCGATCTAGATGAGCCGGGAATTGCGACTGTCGATGAGGGTCGCCGGCGTTTGGAGCCACCAGCCTGGTGATTTATCCGCGTTGATTCGCGTAATCCGCGGCAAACTTCGGATCGCGACGCTTTAAATCTTCATAAGAAACTCGCCCGCTTCGCGTCATCAAGGTGTACGCGAGTTCCATCGGAGTCAGATGCATATGCTCGCGCGCGTTCTCAAACCACACCATGCTCTCGAACGCCGCCGCCTGGTAATCCTGAATCACCGGCCGTCGTGTTGTCTCAAAATTCGTGAGCGCCTCGGAAACGCTCGCGCTTTGTTGAAACGACTCGGCCAGCGCGATCGCATCTTCCATCGCGAGCTTCGTGCCTGAACCGATAGAAAAGTGAGCTGTGTGTAACGCGTCGCCAAGCAGCATGACGTTATCAAAGTGCCAGTTTCTATTTTTGACGAGTAGAAAATTGATCCACTTCGAGTTGTTTGAGAGGAGCTTGTGTCCCTGGAGATCGTTGGCGAAAACGTGACCGAGGTATTCGCGGGTTTCTTCATCACTCATGCGTTCAAATCCAGCCTTGGCCCACGTCTGCGGATCGCATTCAACAATGAACGTGCTGGTAGTTGGATTGAACTTGTATGAGTGAGCCGCAAACACACCGGCGTCGTTCTCACGAAACGTCAGCGTGAGTCCGTGGAAAAGTTGGTTTGTGCCGTACCAGATATAGCGATTAGCACGAAGATCAAGCTCAGGCTGGAACTGTTCCGCATAGCGAATTCTGACGGTACTGTTGACACCGTCCGCGGCTAACAGCAGATCGCAATCATTTCTCAACGCCTCGACAGCGTTAATCTCTGTTCTAAACTCAACGTCGACTCCCAACTGCTCAGCGCGTCTCTGCAGAATCTTGAGTAATTGCAGCCGCGCAATTCCGGAAAAACTATTACCATGAATCGAGACTTTCGTATCTCGATGCACGACATCAACATTGTCCCACGCCGCGAACTGTTTAGTTATCTCAGCATGCGATTCTTCATCTGCAGCACGCAAATTCGCGAGCGTCTTTCCTGAGAACACAACACCCCAACCAAAAGTATCATCCGGCCCATTGCGCTCGTAGATTTTGATCTGATGCGGCGCCCGAGCCTTCTTCATCAGGATCGCAAAATACAACCCCGCCGGCCCCCCGCCAATAACGTTTATTTTCATCCGTTCGAGTGGTCCTTCAAAAGCTGACCGGCGATCACGAGCTTCTGGATTTCGGATGTGCCTTCGTAGATGCGCAGCGCGCGGACGTCGCGATAGAGACGCTCGACGACGGTGCCGCTCACGAGACCCGTGCCGCCATGAATTTGAACGGCGTTGTCGATGATCCTGAATGCGGCTTCGGTGGCGAACAACTTTGCCTCGCTCGCCTCG
>Ga0126311_10001329_pt1 | contig 11935 bp, 6 predicted proteins | sample Plot61_FD_92539 | JGI IMG/M metagenome (GOLD analysis project Ga0126311, IMG submission 92539) | Serpentine soil microbial communities from UC McLaughlin Reserve, CA, USA - Plot61 | ecosystem: Environmental > Terrestrial > Soil > Grasslands | place: USA: UC McLaughlin Reserve, Lake County...
AGAAAGTCTTGCGGGCTGGCAGAAGAGGATTGTGGATGCTTATCTGACATATCAAGGCTCCTTAAGTGAACTGATTATTGACAGGAGCTTTATTATGCGTGAGTCTCACTTTTAATTACACCCTCTTCCGCTTGGCATCTCGACCGATTCTTCGGTTTCTCTTAAGAGCGGAATATAATTGAAGCACGAACAGTTTCAACAGCACGCCCGATAGACTCGTAAGGCGTACTACTGTAATCTCCTGCCAAACTATTGTCAACATCCTTGAATCCAAAGTTTCACCATCCTACGCTACCGATATATCTTTACTCACATAGCCCCATGAGCGGTCAGGCCGCAGGGGGGCAACTAAATATAGTAATGAGATGCATATGAGAACGCAAACGGAGGGTAGCTCGCGGGTTCGAGTGTTGTGTGAGCTTCGCCGCACCGATAATAGCACTACAGATTACTAAAATCTACCACAAATTGTATTCATTTAATGGATGAGTACAATATGGAGTGCTTATGTCCTAGATAGGTAAGTACAGGATGTTTTCTCCTACGTAGAAAATCTAATGCTCCGCGAGAAACTGTGCTTACGCTTATAGACCGACCGTCAAGACTGCGCCAAGTCTGTCAGGTATCAACACAAGAATAGAAAACCACCCGATTTTTGAGCCGCCCGACTTTAAGTTCAGAAATCGCGTTTGAACCTAAAGTCGGGCGGGTTAGGGACATTAAGTTCAAAGCCATCGATTGTCGGAGAAATGCTGCACCCGCCGCGGCTTGCTCATTAAACCCTCCCGGTTTTACAATGCTTACAGCGTTTTCTCAGACGGCACTCAACTTGCACTGATACTCAACTCATGGCGAATCGACGGGCAGCTATCATCTATAACCCCATGTCGGGACGGCCCGGCAGGCGGGCCGAGAGTGCCCTCGACATGGTTCGTCTGCTCGAAGGGCAAGGCATCGAAGCCGAGGCGACCGCTACGTCGGGGCCATCTGATGCCACTCGTCTGGCGCGCGAAGCCGTGGCGCGCGGCGCGGACACGATCATCAGCTACGGCGGCGACGGGACGTTGAACGAGGTGATTCAGGGGATGATAGGAAGCCAGGCCTCGCTCGCCGTATGGGCGGGCGGCACGGCCAACGTGGTTGCCCGCGACCTCGGGCTCCCCTTCAACAAGGAAGAGCTCGCGAAGATAATAGCCTCGGGAAAGAGTCGGAGGATAACGCTCGGCCTTGCGTCGAGCCCCGGCCTGCCGGAGAACGGGTCGAGCGAGCCGAGAGAGCAGGCAACCCCTTCGGGCATGCAGGCGGCTGCCTCTTCGGCCGGCGCGCTTCAAAGGTACTTCTTCATGTTCTCCGGCATCGGGCTCGACGCCTCCATCGCGCGGCGCGTGAATTTGAAGCTGAAGCGAAGGACGGGCCAGTTCGCCTACTGGGTCACGGGGCTAAAGCATATGCTCTCGTGGCGCGCGGAGCCGTTCGATGTCGAGGTGGACGGCAAGACCTACGAGAGCATCTTCACCCTCGTAGGCAATGGCAAGGGCTACGGGGGAGGGCTATGCATGACCCCCCGGGCCAAGCTCGAAGAGCCGTGGTTCGAGGTCTTCATCATGCCGCGCCGGTCGAACAATATAGTTTACCTGAGCGACCTTGCGGCCTGCCTGAGCGGCAACGCGGAGCGAGCGAAAGCGACCCTCGTTCGAGGGCGGCGCGTGAAGGCCGTGTCGCCCCACGAGCTGTGGGTTCAGGCCGATGGCGAAATAATAGGCGCGCTGCCGATGACCTTCGACGCCGTGCCCGGTGCCTTGTCGATCATAATCCCGTAAGAGGTTTCAATATGCGATCAGTATTCATACGACTATTGATGCTCGCGGTCGTTACTTCGAGCGCGATAAGCCCCGCTATGTCGCAGCCCGAGCGCAGGGCAGGAGGCGATGCGCGGCAACAGGCCAGCCTCGCGTCCGAGAAGGCTGAGGAATCCACGGCCGCGGCTGCCTTCGACCGGATGAGGGTCGAAGGTAACACAGCCGTATATAACCTTGACTATAAGGGCGCGCGCGCGATATTCCAGGAGATGACGAAGGTGTCGCCCGATCACCCCGCCGGCTACGTCTACCTCGCGAACAACCTGTGGCTCGAGACGTTGAACTCGAACCGGAGGCTCTCTTCATCGCTCTATTCCGGCGGTTCGTTCTATGTTCAGGACGCGGTGCAGGACGAAGCCGACCTGAAGCGCGACCGCGAATTCAACGAGCTTATCAAGAAGGCGGTCGCGTTGAGCAAGGCCCGGCTTCAGACGAACCCGCGGGATGTCGAGGCGCTCTATTACCAGGCCTCCGCGCTGGGGCTGCGCGCGGGCTACAGCCTCAGCGTGAATCGCAGCTTCAGGCGCTCGATAGGCGACGCCAACGAATCGGTGAGCCTCCAGAAGAAGGTCATAAAGCTCGACCCCGCATACACGGATGCCTACCTGAGCATCGGCCTCTACGAATACGTGGTCGATAGCTTGCCCTGGATCTGGCGTACGCTTGCGCGACTCGCGGGCATAAAGGGCTCGAAGCAGAAAGGCGTCGAGCATCTCCTGCTGGTCACGGAAAGAGGCAAGTACACGGCCGACGACGCGCGCGTGCTGCTCATCGGCCTGTACAGCCGCGAGAACCAGCCCGAGCGCGCCTTCGAGATGATCAACCTCCTGGCCGACAAGTACCCGCGCAATTACCTCCTCGGAGTCGAGCGCGCGGCGATGCTTTATCGAATGGGCAAGGCGCGCGAAGGCGATCAGGCCTTCGTCGCTCTTCTGGGCAGCGAGCACGTGACGAAAGCGGCCGTCGATCTGGTGAACTACCAGTGGGGCGAAGCGATGACGGCCCGCGGAGATGACGCCTCGGCCCTCGAAAAATACAGAGAGGTGATCCGCTGGACCAGGTCCGACAAGGGGCTTGTGACGCTCGCGCACCTGCGCGCGGGCCAGGCTCTCGACGTTCTGGGAAAGCGCCCCGAAGCGGCCGCCGAATATAAGGCGGTGATGAAGCGCGACAACGTGTTCGATTCGAGAAAGCAGGCGGCGGAATACCTGAAGAAGCCCTACTCGAAGACTCCGGGCGGCAATACGTAGCTCTTGCTTAAACCCGGTCGATCCGATAGAGCCTCCGCCCTCCGGCATGAGAGAAAGGCCCCGAAGTGATCGGGGCCTTTCTCTCATGCGCGGGCGCGCGCGGGCGGGTATGAACCCGCTGGTGGTTCAGGAGCCGCACAGGTCCCGAGCCATGAATTCATTTATGCGCTCGAACGTCAGCCTGGCTTTGCCTTCATTCGACGGGTCGTGGCCCACCTGCACGACATTATCTCTGCCCGTTTTATTGAAAGCCTCTATGCATTTCAGGTCGACGCCCGCTCGGAGCAGAGAGAAGGCGATCAGCTTGACCTCATCAGTCGTGAGGCTGCTCCCGAACCAGAGGGTATTGGTCGGCATCGGGTTTATTTTTTTACCCTCCTCGTAGTGGAATCCCAGGTCGGTCAGAGAAGATTTTACTGCCTCCTCGTCGCTGTCTTTCGCGAAATACACTATGGTGATCAATCGTCTATGGTCGGCATCAGTGGCTTCCAAGAGCTTCTGGCGCTCATTGGTCGCATCCACGAGCAGGTTGAGGGTCTTGCTATCGTTATTCTTGACTACCCGCTTCGCAAAGTTCGATTGTATGTCATTCGACGTCAATATGGATTGCTTTATCTGCGCGAGCTCTATCTGTTTGAGGGCCTTAATGGTCTCTTCTTGTGAAGCCTTCGCCTCTTCGGCGGCGGCGTTGGCCTTTTCCTTCTCTGCCTTCGCGATTCGCGCCTGGGTTATCGCGTAGATGCCGAACCACACGGCCCCGCCCAGAGATAATAGAAGGAGTACAACGGCGGCCTTGAGCCCCCTCGAATAATTCACCTGTCGAGAGACCGATTGGGTGATGAACTCGCCGACCAGCTCGTTGAGGGAGTCCTTGTTCTGTTCGAAGGTTTTTTGCGCCCTGGCCAGGCGGCTGCCCCTGTAGAGGAAGCTCGGGTCCCGGCCGTTTTCCTCCCAGATTCTCGCGGCCGCTTCAAGCGGCGTCTCTCGCTCGGAGAACCACCTCTTATTGGCGTCGAGTATGGGCGGGATCAGGCGGTCGTGCGCGAGCTCCAGCCACCTGCCTCCCCTGGCCTGTTCGGCCCTGATGAGGTTCTGCTTGAGGAGCATATTGACGACGGCTTCGGGAACCCCTTCCGACTCGATCTCTCCCCTGTTCACCTGCGCCCGTACGCGCGTCGGGGTAATGAGCACGTCGCTGAACCAGCGCCTGACCTCCGTTTCGGCGTCCCTGTCTCCCCACTGTTTGATTTCGGCCTTCCCGCACTCCTCGACCACGCGGGCCACGCCGTCTTCATAAAACCGGGTCAGCGCGCGCGTGACATCTCCGCATTGGAGCAGGTCGTTGCTCGTTATTTCTCTGGGCTGTTTCAACTGGAGCCCGTTCCACAACTGATAGCAGACGATCTGCAAATAGACGGGCTCGACGTATTCCCCGAGCACCTCATTCATCGTGTTGATCTTCGACACCTCCTGCATGAGCCTGCCGGACGCGGCTTCTTTAACGCCCAGCTTCGGAAGCTCGGCCTCCAGCTTCTGTTTAACGCTCTCCCTGGAATCAGCCTGTCTAAGGTCTGCCGCGAGTTGTTGAATGGAGGCCTCTTTTACGCCGTGTTCGCGCAGGTCCGCGACGACCGTTTCGATCACGCCTTTTCTGAGCTTGCGCAGGTCGTCCACGAGCTTCTCGGCGACAGAGGGCTGGAACGCGCACCCCCGCGATTCGGCGGGGCCTTTGATCGCTTGAAGCGCGAAGGTGTACTTGAGGCGCTCCATGCGAAATCGCACGCGCATATTTTCCGGCAGCAGGTGAGTGTAGTTGCTCAGTTCCGCGATATAGTCTTCGCGCAGCACGAAGATCAGGTTGAGCTTGGGGTCCGCCTCCATCGCCATGCGCAATTGTTTGAAAAAGTCCTCCCGCTTCTCCCAGTGCTCGATATGGTTGGTGAACAACTCCTCGAATTGATCCAGGATGAGGTAGGACCCCCGGCCCCCTTCTTCCGGCTTGAGGCGCTCGCTTTTGAGAACGTCGCTGAGGTCTTCGCTCGGTAAGGAGCCGAGATTTTTCGCCGAGACCAGGGATATCAGCGCGTTGAAGACGAAAATATTCTTCACGCGGCTCGCGGGCACGTCGGGCGGCAGGTCGCCTCCGACTCGCACCGAGGGCAGGACCGTGTACTTCTTCTCGTTGAGCCTGGGAATAAGGCGGGCGTTCAAGAGCGAGCTTTTGCCCGCGCCCGACGGCGCATAAAAAACGACTATCCTTTCCGAGATCACAAGCGAGAGCAGCATCTCCGATTCTTCGTCCCGGCCGAAAAACAGGTCTTTATCTTTCGACTCGAAGGGCACGGGGCCGACATAAGGATTACGCAGGCCATCCCTCTGTTCACTCATAAGCTCGCCCCCCTTTAAACGGAATTGCTAATTGGCGTTCTTCTTATTACGGAGCTCTATCAGAAAATCTCGCACCGTGCCCCAGTACGGCTCGATCCTCAGGTTGCTACAGTCCTTCGCCATGAAGGCCTGTAATTCGTCGACCCTCTCGGCCTGCTGCCTGTACCCTTCGTCGGGGTCGATTTGCAGCACCGCTATGCGGCCGAGCGTATCGTCCTTGAGCTGGTCGATGAGCCCTTTGAAGAGGACGCGGAAGTTGAGGTCGCGGATGTTGAAGCCGAGAAATATCAGCATCGCCTCCGTTATGGTAGACCTCAGAAGCTGCGGTATGCGCCACGAGTCCTTCGACACGAGCCTGAGGAATTCCAGGTAGTCGTCTTCGGTGAGGACCAGCGACCTCGGCTTCTCGTCCAGCCCGTACAGGTGGAAGATCAGAGGCGCGTCTTCGGTGCCTCTCAAGGTCTGGTAGGGCGAGTCCAGCCTGGAATACTCTTCGTCGCCGCTTACCTTCCTCCAGAGGCAGTATTCGCGCTTAGGCTTCCTGTTCGGCTTGAGGTGCCTGATGGCCTGAGTCGTGAAGCTGTCATAGTTGGTCGTGATATAGGTCGAGATGGGCAATTCCGCGAGTATGCAATGCGGGTCATCGGGCTTGAGGCTGAACAGGCCTTGAGCCATCCTCTCGATCACGCCCGACATCGACAGATTGCTCCACTCCGCCCTGAGCTGCTCCTTCTGTCGTTCGAGGAGGTCGGTCTTCAGTACCTCGATCAGCATCTCATGAGGATAGTTGATCGCCACCTTCGTCTCCACGAATTTCGCGACGCGGGGCAGGTCATTGGAATCGTCCCCGGGGTAATTGAACTCCCTGGCCCACCGCTCGCTTATCTCCTCGTCCGAAAGCACCAGCCCGCGATTGATTTCAGGCCCGAGTATCGGAACGATATTGCGCTTATTCAGACGGAAGAGAATCATTCGCCAGTCGGGCTGAGACTTGGCGACCTGCACGCCGCGGGCAACGTCCACGGGATCCCAGAGCCTGCCATCCTTCAATCGCATGAAGATGGTCGGGCGTCCCCAGTCGCGCCCCGGAGGGTCGGTCAGGTACATCTGTTTTCGGGCCTCGTTGACGGCCGCGTCGACGACCCCGCTCCTGACCAGGTTGGAGTATAAGTGCTTGCAAAAACGCTCCGCCGCCTCGAAAGAGATCGTGTTTCGCATCGCGATAATGGCGGGGAGGCCCTGGCGGGCGAGCATCGGGCCGAGCCCGCCGTAGGGGTTGTCCTGAGTCGTCGTGCCGCTGTAACAGGTCACGAGGGTGAGAAGGCTGAGGTTCGGAACCCCTTCGAAAATCTCCCAGAACGAATCGGGGTCCATGAAGTCGGCGGTCCCGTCTTCATTCTCCAGCAGTATGCTCGGGCGGGTCTGTTTTGCCGCCATCTTCCCATGAGCCTGGATGTGCAGAAGGTGAAATTTGCCTTCCACGAGCCTCTCTCTGATTCGGCCGGAGGTCGCGCGGCCCTCAAGATACTCGACTTCGAGCGAGGCCCTTAACGGTTCGAGCGCCGCTTTGAGCGATTGAGCGTTCACGTCCGCGAGCCCCTGTTCGGCCAGATCGACGGGGCTCGAAGCGACTACAAGGAGCCGGGGCTTCCCCTCTATGCGGTCGAGGGGCCGCCCCTGGGCATTCGTGTACCTTGAAAAAGCCGTGCCGCTCGAACGGCTGAACGCCATCTTCTTTTGCTGATCGTAGAGCAACTCCCAGTTGAGCTCGTGTAGTTTTACGGGCGCGTTGGCGTCTATGCAGAGTCGAAAGCGGAGGCGCTTGTTTTCGCGCATCGCCTCTGCCTGCGCTATTCTGTAGCCCGTAATAAGGTCACTCTGAGGAGGGAAGGCCGCCCCGAACAGGAGCGCTCCGTACTGCGCCGTATCGAGAGAAGCCTCCAGGAGCCTCTGCTGAAATGTTTCGTCGAGGGTGGGCTTGCCGTCGTACTCGTCGCCGCGAAATCTAAGCACGGCCTTATCGTAGTCCCAAAGGGTGAGCTCGCAATCGATATATTCGGCCATACTACGGCTCCTGAAGCGCAAAGCGGCGCGACGGGTATCGCGTCACGGCTGCGCTCTGAGATCTTTCACGCGCAGGCGAACGGCGGGATCGCCGAGCACCACGTAGTTGCGCGCGTCATTTCGTTCTATCCAGAGCCCGAGCAGCTCCCTGTCGGAGACCACCGCGTTATTTGCGATCTTGCGCAACAATTCGCTCAGCCGGTCGGAGACGGCTACGCGACGAATGTCGAACTGGTCGGTCGCGTAGCCGACCCGGTCTCCCCTCATTATCCTGGTCATAACGTCGCGGAACCCTTGAATCTGCCCGCCTATCCTTGCGGAATGAAACGAGTATGTCCAGGCCCTGTCTACATGCCCAAGCGTCGCCAGCGCGCCGCCGCCCGGGTGGGCCAGCAGTTTCTGCGGGAGGCGCGACATCGACGGCCCGGGCGATATCTGTTTGGGCTCTCCGCCCACCGGCGTCTGAAAATCGTCGAACATCGGCCACCCGGCACTGTAGCACGCGAAGGAGAAGTGAATCAGGCCGTGTACCTTTGCGTCCGCCGGCACGTCGCTCGCCCCATAGTACTCGCTGTCGCTTATATCCTCGTACCCGGACCAGTCCTGGCACACCAGAGCCCCCTGCGCGCCAGCAAGGCGCTCGTCATCTATTGAGAAGACCATGCCGTGAGTGCCTGTCAGCAGCAGCGCCGGAGGGCCCCCGCCGGAATTCCCGGAGAGTATGCGGTTCAGGTTCTCTTTCGTCGCATTCTGGCCGATGAAAGATTCGAGGTCGTAATTGAGCCTCTTGCCGAGCGGCTCTTTCACCTTGTCTCCGTTCGCGAAGGGCAGGGCGACGAAATTCGAGAACATCTGAGTCGCCGAATCGAAATCGTGAGATGTTGAAAAGATGCTGATCTTCTTCGCGCTCGCCACGGTCGCGGCAGTTTCATACTCGACCACGCTCTTCGCGTACCGCTCATAGTCTTCGACCTTGTCGAAATAGAGCCGCCCGACCGCCCAGTAAACATCCAGGGCGTACTGGAACTCGAAAGGAATCTCTTCCGGCGAGCCGACTATCAACAGGTAAAAGGGGACTCCAAGCTCGGGGTCGACGATGTCGGGGCGGACCCCGTGGCGGGCGAGCCAGCGGACGGCGCTTTCTCCGGGCTCGTACCCGTCGCTGTTTTCGAAGACCTTGAACAGCCCGCCGGCCTCCTTGCTCCTGTGTTCGAGCAGGGGCTTCAGCGCGTCCTTCACCGCCTGCGACGCCCTGAAGTGAAAGATCACGCCCCAGCCCGCCTCCGTCAGATCATTAGGCTCGATCTCTGCCGTGACGGCAAAGCTCGGCCCGGCATCCTGAGCCCTGGCGTTTGCAAGGTCCGACTCTTCGCTCCGGGCGGGCGCCCTCCTGACGGCGGAGAGGGCGGCGTCGGGGTCAAACGGCAGCGGCAGCCCCGTATCCGCGAATATGCCGTTCGGGTAGAACTCCTGCTCGGAGCCGGTCGCGGGCGGAAGGGAATCGTCGTTAATCGGAGTCATGCTCGACATCCTCCTTTCGAATTGGGAATGGCGTCTGGTCGGCTGCCCGCGCCGCCTCCCATACTGCGTGCGCTACTTCGGGCCTGGCTATGTCGCTGTGCGCGCCGGACGCGCCTCCGCCCTGGCTGATGTACTCGCTGCTTTCGAGGTTGTAGATCTTGCCCGGCTCGAATCGGTACTCGCCCTGGGAATCGAGCATCTTCATGTCTTTGGCCTCGGATTCGAGTCCGCGCGCGCCGAAGGTTCCCACCCCTCCGAATTTCGGGTAGCCCAATCCGAAGTCGATGTCGCCGCGAGCGCCAGCCCCGAGCGGGTAAAAGCGCCCGACGGCCGTATCCAATTTCGATTGAGTCGTTATGATCGGCCCCCGCACTTTCCGCTCCGATATGATGGAGTTGAAGTAGCCGGGCCTGCCCTGCTCGTCGAACGGTATGCTCGGGCAGTAAGACCACATAGACAACGCGCCCTGCACGAGCGCGACCGAATCGATCTGCCGGGGAAGATGCCCCCTCCCTTCGGGGCCGGCTATCATCGAAGATACAACGATGCAGCCGAAGCTGTGCCCCATCAGGTGTATTCTCACGCGGCGCGGCGGGGAGGTCCTCTCCTGCAATTGCCTGAGGAACTCGTGCCCGCCGGTTTCGCCGAACGCGCGCGCGCGGTCTTTCATCTTCCAGAAGGACATTTGCCGCAAGGGGGATAAAATCCCTCCCAGACCGCTCCGCCCGAAGCTGATCTCTTCTTCGAGCATCGCGGCCTCGTAGGCTTCTTCGGGGTCGAACGCCATGCGGTCGCTGCCGGGAGCGCCCCCGACGCCTTCGGCCCCGAGCCCGGCCTCGCGGTTGAGAATCTCGTACGCGCGTTTGACCTCTTGGGGCAGCTCGAAGGGGCTCATGTTAATCCGGGCGGATTCGAATATCGTCCTCATAGCAGCGCGGGCCTCGCCCGTATCGGCGAGCCGTGCGGCGTAATCCTCCACCAGGGCCTCGACCGGCTTTGCGGCTTCGGGGGCGAACGACCCCCCGCCCGAGCTCAGCTTCTCATCCCCCCAGGGGAGGCTGGGCCAGTGCAAGCCGATAAGCAAAGGATGAAAATCGGGGCGAGATTCACGCAGTCGCCTTATGTCTTCCTCGCATCGGGCCATCGCTCCGATCCAGTCGCCATACTGCGCCCTGGCGGCGGGAACATCTCCCTTCCACCCGTGAGCCAGTAAAAAAATATCGGTGAAAGGCTCTCTGTCGAGCGCGTCAAAGACCAGCCCGCTCATCAACCCATCCTCATCGTCCCGGCGCTCTCTTCCATCAGAGTCGAAAGCGATCAGGTAATATTTGAGGTCCGTACCGGGAACTGTCTCTATGGTCATGATGCCTCCTTTCGCATATTCGGCGAACGGTTGCCCGAGGCTCTGCGAAGATTAAAAGTTCAACTGCGGCGCGCGGCCAGAGCTTATGTGCCTGCCGGCGAAAGTAAGAAATCGCCTGATGCGGACTCAGGCCCGTCCCGGAAGACCGAACCGCTTACTCTGTCAACTATCAAAGCGGTTGACGCGCGCCCGAGCCTGCTCCGGCGAAATTTGCAGGGAAAACTGGCCTCCATCACGTATCCGCATATACCACCCGGCGGCGCGATATATATCATTTTATCAAGCCGGACTCAAGGCAGTCAGCCTGAGCCGGAGAATGAAACCGCGCGGCGAAAGGCCCGGCCGGCGTGGCCGGGCCAATGAATTGTTAGATCGCTCTCGGGCTCGCTCTATAACCGTCGAAGAGGGAGCGCCGGTCGAACCGCCTCAGTAAGATATGCCGATAGGGGCCGAAATATTTCTCCCGGGCAAAGAATGGACCTTATGGTCATCTTCTCGCGGCCCTCTTTTCGCCCTTCGCATCCGCGCCCGCTCTGCGCGCGGATTGCCTGTTTAGAAATTGGCCGCCGGTTATGCTATGATTTTCATCGGACAGCGACGTGAAAGCTGATCTTTGCCGGACGATTTTGACAGAGGGGAGCGCGCATGGGTGAGACGAGACATCCCGGAGAAGAGATCCCCCGGAAACCGGCGCGCCGAATGCAGATTCCCACCGTCTCTCTTCATTCACTGGCAGCTTCCGAAAATAAATACATTCAAACGAGGATCAACCATGGCACGCGGCAGAAAGTTCAGGTCAGCGCGGCGAAACCCCGAAAGCGAGCGCTCTTACTTCGAGCAGAAGATGACCGGGGGCTACTCGCGGATGCTCGACCGAAATGATTTGCTTGCGCTCGTACGCGGCGGGGAGGATACCTACCTCGAATTCAAGATCCGCCTGGTCAACACGGAGAAGATCACTGCCGAGATAGTCGCCCTGGCCAACACCGGGGGCGGCACCATGATCTTCGGCGTGAACGACCAGCGCAGGCTCGAAGGGCTCGACGACCCCGAGCAGGTCGAAGAACAGCTCATCGATATATGCCGGAACCAGATAAAGCCCCCTCTGCTTCCGAAGATAGACAAGGTCTCGTTCGATAACGGCATTCGCGTAGTCGTGCTTGAGGTGGACGACCGCCGCGCCCCGCACTCGACTCCCGATCATCGCTACTTCATTCGCATCGGGTCCACGAAGCGCGAGGCCGACGGCATAGAGATCGCCGCCCTCTTCTCGCGCTCGCGCATGACTTCCTTCGAGGATATGCCCCTGGTGAAAGTCGACATCATGGATGTCGACGAAGCGCTGGTCTGGAGCTACATTCGCGACCTCGAAGGCGAGACCTTTCGCCAGCCCGAAGGGTTCCCGACCCCCGCCGCGATGCGCGACCTGAGACTGGCCACCGATTACGGCGCGACCGTCACGCCGACGCTCGCCGGCTTCCTGCTCTTCG
>Ga0126311_10001330_pt1 | contig 11931 bp, 13 predicted proteins | sample Plot61_FD_92539 | JGI IMG/M metagenome (GOLD analysis project Ga0126311, IMG submission 92539) | Serpentine soil microbial communities from UC McLaughlin Reserve, CA, USA - Plot61 | ecosystem: Environmental > Terrestrial > Soil > Grasslands | place: USA: UC McLaughlin Reserve, Lake County...
AGTGCAGGCGGCAGTGGTGGAGGCCAGGAGGCGGGTGCGGCTCAACGAGGAACCAGGTCAGTGAGTGAGAATGTCCTTCAGTGCCGCGATGACGACGCTGATCCCAGCGAGCGCGAATCCGGACCAGCGCCCCGCCCGGGGTGAGGAGTAGCCCGAGATGCGCCGCACGATGATTCCCATCCCAGCGAGGCGCAACACGACAACAGCCTCAGCGAGCAGTTGTGCCAACTCCGGTGGAAGCCAACCTACGGAGGCGAGGGCGAGGAGCACGGCGGGGGCGGTGCCGGAGGTCATGATCGGCACGGCGTCCCGCACCTCTTGCGCGAGGTGCAGACGCAGGGCCTCGTCGTCGGTGCGGCCGATGGCCTGGCCGATTCTGTGGGCAACGACATGGGCGACAAACGTCGTGGCCGTGGTCGCGATAACGAAAATGACGGCGGTCCAGTGGGCGATGCTCTCAGGGGAGGTCGCGAGGATTGCGGCGAGCACAAGGATATTGCCGTAGATGTAGGCACCCACGCGACTGCGCACGCGCTCTACGGGTAGGTTGAGCAGGCGTCGGGCCGGAAACACCGCTGGATCATAAGCCAAAGCGGCGGCAGGAGTCCACCACGCTCCGGCCCTACTCCTTATCCTATTCACCCCTATTCACCCAAGTGCGTGGAATAGAAATTCTCGGAAGTTCGTGGTTTGGACCAGAGTTGTTAAAACCTCGTTAAGAGGACTTTAAAGGCTGTGACGTGTGCTCCAAAATTCATCGCCGGTTCATCGCTGCTTGTTAGATTAGGCGTCGTAGCAACTACAAAAAGCGAATACTTGCCGCAGTGAGTATTCATTGTTATGTGCTTCATTCAGATGTGGTAGAGCAGAAGTGACATGTGTGCTCGCGATCGGAGAGGAGGCTCGAGAAGGCAAAGCAAGCGGGACCATGACAGTATCCAGGTAGATTGCCTCCCTAACATGTAACCGAAACAGGAAGTAGTGAAGCTATGCCAGCAGGGGAACAGCCGCAGTGGCCTTCGGTCCAAGCGCAAATTCGCGAGACGAACGTCGTCCGCGGCAGCGCTCTCGAAAAGCTCATCAACGAGAATCAAGACTTCCAGCTCCTCCAACCGGAGGAAGCGGACGATGACGCCGGACTACCACCCTGGTTGAGGGTGTGGTGGCGCAAGAACCATCCCGAGTTAGAACACCCCACGGTCAACCCGGGCGCCGGCTATCCCGACGTCTTGTACACCATCTACACGAGGATGCTGTCTCAGCCTGACTTGCCGTGGGACTCGCCCACCGATACCGCGGAGACGGAGGGAGATACGCCATGAGCGATCTTCGCATCTCGGGCGCGTCTACCTCGCCGCGGAGTGAGTCAGATATCCGCCTCAACTACGGCGACCCGAGCAAGATCATCGCGGCGTCGAACGACATTGGCAACCCCACCCAGGCGCAGTTCTATTCGACCGACGGCGGCGCCACCTGGAACCAGGCGAGCTTGCCGGCCGTTTCCGGCGACCTGTTTCAAGCTGATCCCGCTGTGGACTGGACATCCGACGGCACGGCATGGGCACTTACCCTCGGCGTCAGGGGTGGCGGCGTAAACCGGCTGCGCTCCTACACGTCGACCGACAACGGCGCAACCTGGACCTCCGAAGCGACGCCTTCGGGTACTCAGACTGCCCCAGATCGCGAGATTGTTTGGGTGGATCACAGCCCAACGTCGCCGTTCAAAGATCAGATCTATGCGACGTGGCACAATGGCACTCCCGTCTTTTTCGCCCGGCGTACGGCCGGGTCCGGCGGCACGTGGCAGGCACCGATCCAATTGAGCGGCGCCGAGACGACGGTGGTGGGGATCGGGGGTGACATCAAGACGAACAGCTTCGGCGACGTCTTCGTCTTCTGGCCCGACGCGGACGGCAGCCAGAGAATTCTTGTCGCCAAATCCACAAATGGCGGCGCCAACTTTGGAGCGCCGGTCACCATAGCTACTACCTTCGCAACGACCAGGAGGCTCTCCATCCCGGCCGACTCCAACCGGAGGGCCCGGGTCTATGTCTCCGCGGGGGCCTACCGCACGGCGACGAAAGACCTTGTCTATGCGGTCTGGTCAGATTTGACCGGCGCAGCTGGGTGCAACACGGGTGCAGGGCCGGGCACGAGCGTGACTTCCACGTGCAAGACCCGGGTCTGGTTCTCCCGCTCGACCAATGGCGGCGCCACCTGGTCGGCTCCCGTGATGCTCAACAACCAGGCATCGCTGAACGACCAGTTCCATTCGAAGCTCCACGTGGACGAGCGCAACGGGAACCTGATGGTCGTCTACCGCGATACGGTCAACGACTCCAATCGGCTCCAGACGGACGTTTGGAGGCAGATCTCCACTGATGACGGCGTCACCTGGAGCACCGCCGTGCAGGTGAACTCAGCCCCGAGTGATGAGACCACCGCCGGCGCCGACGCGAATCAATACGGAGACTACGACGGACTCTCCGGGTTTTACGGAACATTCTTTCCTTCGTGGACCGACCGTCGCAGCGGCGGCGCGGAGGAGATCTGGACCTCACGAGTCTCGCTCGTCCAGAAGCAGTGCTTCTTCATAGTCGACAAGAGCACCTTCGGCCAGGACGAAGTTCAGGCGATGCTGCTCCAAGGCAACGCGACGGTGGACGCAGCCTTTTACGTGGTGGTCGAGGGCTTCACCGCGAGCGAGCTCGGCATCACCGCGGCCGACCTCACTGGAGCACCGAGCACCAAGCCGACACTCAACGCCTCGCCGACGGTCACGGGGATGACGGTGGGGCAGCCTACCGCGCTTCTTGCGGAAGATCCGTCGCTGCCGGCGACGCCCCAGCGTTTCACCTGGGTGTGTCCCGTCTCCTTCACCAACGCGAACGGCTTCACGCAGCAGGTCCTCAACGTGACGCTGAATGCGACGATGTCCACGGTTGCAGGCAGCGGCATCATCCAGTTGCTCCAGCAACCGGATCCGTATGAGATAGATGGCCAGACCGCTTGGCTGAGCACCGATCTGCGTGTGTTCCAGATCAAAGCGGGGCAGGCGAAGTTCGGCGCGACGGTGAACGGCAACACGCCTGGGGACGCCATCAGCTTCATCCAGCAGGTCATCAACAACCTGAACTCGGGCAGCAGCGGCGGGCAGACCTTCGAAAACGATCTCGACCCGAACGCCACGAACGTCGCGCTCTTCCAGACCGATACCTCTGGAACTGCGGTCTTCAACTTCGCCATTGCTAAGGTACGCTACCAGGCGATCGCTCAAGACGCTCAGGCGGTGCGCGTCTTCTTCCGACTTTTCCCAGCGATGACGGTGTCGCTCGCGTACGACCCGGCGACTACCTACCGGACCTTCTCGGACGGTGTCCAATTCGGGCAGAAGATCGCACGCTTGGGCACGCAGAACAACAACATCCTCACGATCCCGTGTTTCGCCACACCGCGTGTCACGCCGGGCGCGAGCATGAACAGTCAGACAGACGCTCCTAACGTGCAGACGATTGTGCACAACACAACCGGGGCCGAGATCGACCGATATTTCGGCTGCTGGCTCGACATCAATCAACCCGGACAAAAAAACTTCCCGCTAAATCCAACTAACGATGGCCCGTACGGCGGCAGCCTCAAGTCGATTCTCGAGCTCGTTCGCAACCAGCATCAGTGCCTCGTGTCCGAGATTGCCTTCGATCCCGATCCAATTTCGGCCGGCGCGAGTCCGGGCACTTCCGACAAGCTGGCGCAGCGCAACCTCTCGCTCGTAGCCTCCGCCAATCCGGGCGATGTCACCTCGCGCCGCATCTCGAACACCTTCGAGCTCAAGCCGACTCAAACTAAGCAACAGGTTCTAGGACCCGACGAACTGATGATCGATTGGGGGAACACGCCCGCCGGTAGCATGGCCCGGATCTACCTTCCCACGGTGAGCGCGGACGAGATCTTGGAGCTTGCCGCGAAGCGATACAGCGCGGCAAAGCTGACTCGCGTCGACGATCATACTGTCGAGTGCGAGGTCCATAGAGTCACATATATTCCGATCCCCTTGGGTCCCAGATTGAACCACACCGGCCTCCTCACAGTGGATTTGCCACAAGGAGTGGAAAGGGGGCAGTTGTTCAACATCGTCGTTCGCCAGATAGGGGATGTGAGCAGAAGAACGACGCGAATCCCCCGTTCGAAGCGGGTGATTGGCACGTTCCAAACTTCGATCCCCGTACAATCCAAAGAAGAAATGCTCGAGCCGGAACGGCGCTTGCTGTCCGTGCTCCGCTGGATCCAAGAGTCCATCCCATCGCAAGATCGGTGGTCTGCTGTGTTCGGCCGATACGTCAACGAGATTGCGCAGCGCGTGCGCGGGCTGGGGGACTTCGACGCTCAAATCACTCCGTCACCAACAGGTCATTGGCAACGTCCCCAGCCGTACCCTAGCGGGCATATGCCTGAGGAGCGGGTCGCGTTCTCGGGGAAGGTGTCCGGACTCGTCTACGATCGCTTCGGCGACTTCGAGGGGTTCCTCCTCGACACCGAAGAGGGTGTCCGTAGCTTCCGCTGCAGCGAGCATGAGGTCGAGGAGTTAGTGCACCGCGCCTGGACTGAGCGCATCGCGGTCACAGTGCTCGCGGGCCCCCACGACCTGGACCGCCCCATGTCGATCATCCTGCGCTAGGCTCCGAAGCCGTTAACCATCGGCTAGCGAGATACCTTCGACTAACGAGAGGAGGGTGAGGGGCACAAGGAGGCACCACAATGGCTCCATCACATTGGCCACGATGATGAAGGAGGCGCCCGATCGGACAAGGTCTGAAGAGGACATAGCCGCTCCCTTTTTCGCCTTCCTCTACAAGGGCATGATGCCACCTGGAGAAGATCAGCACATGCCGACCGAGGAAGGCTTATTCACGAACGTCGTGGAATAGGTATTCTCGGAAGTTCAGATGCACGATCGTGCATATATCTCTCTGAGAGCCGCGAGGATGGTCTATAAGGCCCTTTACGTTGCGCGAGTAAGGTCTACATGTTGTGGTGCTGGATAGATATGCAGCAGGGTGGATAGGAGAGAGCTTTCATCGGGCATTCATCGCCAGGTATCATGCTGCTCGGTATGGAGCTATTCGGCATCCCTATAGGGACGGTTCTCGCTCTCCTTATATTAGTGGTTGTTTTGATGGTCGGTTACACTGTGGGTTCGCACCTTACGGGTTTCGGAGTGACGCCCGTTGAGTGGGAGGAGAACAACGGTGTCAAGTACCGGCCAGCCAAGACCGTTTGGGACTGGATGGAACTCCTTGGCCCATGGAGCGTAACTGCGCTGTTGGCACTGTTTGGAACCCAGTACAGCGCGGCACTTCAGAACGAAGCATAGCAAGCAGAAGAGAAGCGCGCCGAAGCCACAGAGGTGCAAACGTACATCGATCAGATGACTCAGCACCTTATCGAGAACAATCTGCGCCAGTCCAAAGAGGGCAGTGAGCCGCGGATCGCAGCGCGAGCGCAGACGTTGGCGGTGCTAGAGGAGCTGGAACCGAACCGTAAGACACAAGTTCTGCGCTTCTTGATAGCAGCCGAGCTGGTACAACGCATAGACCACAAAGAGCCCGTCGTCAGCCTCAGCCAAGCCAACCTACAGGGGGTAGAGCTCCACGCTGCCAACCTGCAAGGGGCCGACCTAGCAAGCGCTGACCTGAGGGAGGCTGTTCTGATCGATGCTGATCTTCGCAGTGCTGTGCTATCTGCGGCTACTCTGCGCAACGCTAACTTAAGTACGGGCAACGACGATACTACTGACACAAACCTGACCAACGCAAACTTAAAGTTGGCCAACCTCAGCGGCACCAACCTAAGAGGTGCTGAAGGAGTCACCAAAGAGCAGCTAGAGGATCAGGCCGAGACGCTGCGAGGCACCACCATGCCCAACGGGCGGAAGTACGAGGAGTGACTCAAGGACGGAGGCCCGCGAGGAGGATTAATAGAACGAATAAGCCCCTCCTACCATGTCTTACGTAAGCAAGATTTCCTTACGCTTCCAATGTGTACGTAAGACAGACATCAGAGTGCACTCGCTCTAGCCCGTGCGATGCTCCATACTTCTCCTCGTAGGGAGGAGCGACAGGTGGACCAGGACCAAAGCCCGGCGAACGTTCGATTATGAGAGAGTTAGTGCCCGACTGGCGACCGGCCAGGAGGCAAGTGCTGTGGACGATCAGGATCGTGCTCGTGCTTGTCGCCGTACTAAGTATCCTCACCCTCGTCGGCTGGCCCTTCGATGTCACTCTCTGGGACTGGCTGGACCTCTTGATCATCCCCGTTGTTCTAGCGATAGGAGGGTTCCTGTTCACCCGCTCAGAGAACCGAGCTACGCGAGCGGCTGCGGAGCGCCGTGCGCTGGACGACACACTTCAAGCATACTTGGATGGGATGTCGCAACTGTTGACGGATAAAGACCAGCCATTGCATAGCGCGCAGCCAGGGGACAGCCTGAGCACATTAGCGCGGGCTAGAACGCTAACGGTACTAGGGAGGCTGGATAGCGTCCGGAAGTGGAGCGTTCTGCAGTTCTTGCATGAGTCGGGGCTGATCCACAGAGAACAAAGCCTCCTTGATGAAGGCGGGCTGATCGAGAGGCGACACAACATTGTTAGTCTCAAACAAGCTGACCTGAGCGAGGCGGATCTGAACGCTGCAGACCTGAGCGGGGCCGACTTGGACGAGGCCTTCCTGTACAAAGCCTGGCTAGACGAGACCAACCTGAAAGAAGCCGACCTGAGCGAGGCCAACCTGATCGAGGCCTGGCTGAGCAAGGCCGACCTGAGCGAGGCCCTCCTAAGAGGGGCCGTCCTGAGCAAGGCCAACCTGGCCGGGGCCGACCTGAGCGGGGCCAAGGGATGGACTGAGGAACAGTTGAGTGAAGCTGGGTCCCTTGAAGGAGCCACTATGCCCAACGGCCAGAAGTACGAGTACTGGCTCAAAGGCAAAGAGAGTCGCGGGGAGGATGGCAAGAACAGCGGTCCTTAGCAATGCTCCTCAGTGCGAACTTCCGAGAAAGCCGCAGCCTATTGAAAACCCCCTCTACGCCCCTTCCCAGTATCCTTCAAGGGCTCAAAAACCCCGGCATTGCAGTGTTTTGGCGTTGATGTCTAAGTGTTTGGATGCGGTTTTGGACTACCGGCTGGTCCTATAACGACTTTTTCAACAGGCTGGCCGATTAGCGGAAATTCAGTAGATGAGCCGTTTGCCCTGAGCCGATCCTATCTACGCTCTAGGCGGTCGGTATTATCGAGGGTTGGATGCCTAGGCAGGTTTCTGCATTATCATCGTCGCCAATGTGGTGCTACAACGAACGGTGCCACATGGTGTGAAAGCAACTCACAGTTTCTGGCAACCACAGTAATGATACCGACAAACAGAGTGGCGATCACTGCAGCAATGCTGGCCAGGATCTTAAGAAGTTCTGCGCGATCCTCTCCGCTACGGAGCAGTATGACTTTGCCTATGTACGCACCAGACGTAAACATCGCCCACGTAGACATCAAAACGAGACCCATAGCGAAAAAGCTTCTGCCCCAATCTGCTGGGCCCTCCCCCTTGACCATAACACTCGCAAAATGCGCAACAGCCATCGCCACTAGCCCCATTATTCCCCCGCCCACTAAGAACCGACTGAAGTCTGTCCCTCTGCCAGCCACGTAGCCAACAATACCGCCGAATGCCCCTGCAACGAGTGAAGTTATCGGAAGCACTCTCACAAAGGGGCCAAAAACAGGGTCTTCGTACATGTACGCGGCGAACGCCGCAGCGCCGCTTACGAGCAGCAATCCCACCACGAACAGCGTCAGTATCGCTGCATTCCCCAGCACCCCTGAGGCAGGCTGTGGCCTCCGGGTACCCTCCTGAGCACCTGGGGCCCCGGACCGGGGCTGATGACGACCCCTCTTCGCCTCTTGCTCGACCGACTCGGGTGATTCTCGCTCGTCTCGTGGGGCCTCAAGCTGCGGCATCCTCTCCACTAGCCCGGCAATGATGCACCTAGCTTCGGCATGGGCCTGGCGTTCGGCCTCTAGCTGCTCGCGCAGTATGGCTATTAGCTCTGCAGTGCGATCCTCAGTCCTGATGCTCTCCAAACCTTTCGCCGCTCGTTCTACGAATGCCTCCATCGCAGGGGAGACATCTCCAACATGGAGGAGATGCTTCCGGTGGAAGGTCTCGACCAACTTTCCGATAGCGGGTCAAGTGAACCACTGATCGATCCAATCTTTGCAGCGGTTCCACGATGACTTGTGCCTATAAGCTGGCGCCTTGGGTACGAACCGACGAAAGAATTCTTCGTCGCTCATGCGTCTACGTGATTGGACTTTCTCGCGGAACGTAGAAAAGTCGGTTTGGTCGAGCCACTGTTCGACAACCTCTGGGAGGGGCGTGAAGCATTGCTCTAGAATGCTAACCGTCGGTTCCTCGAAAATGGTCCGCACCATTGCAAGCTGGTTGAATTCCAGGTGCTCGAAATTCACCGGGTACGGAAAGGCCGATCGCGATAGGTGCCCAACCTTGGCGCCGGTGACACATTTCACCCCGAGTCCCGTGATCCAGGCACGCGCAGATAGGTCCTGCTCATCGACCCCGTAAACGCGGAATAATGGCGAACAACCTCCGAACTCTTCGTAGCTTGATCGAAGTGTCATATAGCAGGCACCAACAATCATCGGAACCTTTACAGCACCCGTACCTGGGAATTTTGTCCGATGCCGCAATTCGAATCCAGGGTAGCGTCCCTTCCAGTAATCCCGTTCGCCACACCAAAGGAAATCGGCGCCCCAGCAATGACAAGTGGATAGCTCGTAATCCCAAAAGGCGGAACAGAGCAGCGCACCTGAGTCGACATGGGTCAGCATGTGGTCGAACCAATCAGGGGCAAAAGTCAAGTGCGCATCGAGCCACACGAGGACATCTCCACTTGCTAGCGAGGCAGCATGCCTTCGGGATCGGGACACGCCGATCGGTACTTCGTTCCGGATTACGCGCATCTCGGGGTGCATAAAGGCAATGGGAACATCGCTGCCGTCGTCGATTACGATTATCTCTCTGGGATGTCGTGCTGTGGTCTCAAGCAACCCGTCGATAGTTGCCTCAAGCACCGGCTGAGACTCGTTTCGCGCGGTTATAAGGAATGAGATTTTGTAGTTCATATCGTCCTTAAGCCTCTTAATGATGGATAGAGCAGCATGAGCAGCCCGTGCTTAGCCAGCGAAAGCATAATCGGTTTGACTCGTATTCGAGCGGGCAGAGGAGTAGGTACGAGATGCATACACACCGAGGTCTGAGGTGGCAAGGGAAAATCGCTTCCCAATATGCAACGGCACGGGGCAGGGTCCACTGGAGCCGACGTAGACGCATGCTGTAACCGGCATTCTTCCCATTTCCGTACGATCGGTATCGACGCGGATTCTCGAGCAGTGGATCGGCCTTCATCACGCACTCCAAGTCATCCTGGTCGTGGTCACTTCTCATCGACTCGTCGAAACCGGATCTTGCGTTTCTTAACGTGGCAATAAGCAACATAATTCACCCCGCTGGAATATGCTGTAGCACACGGAGATCTTAACCTCATTCAAAGATTGCATGTGAACTAAGCAAGGCTAGGCGATCACCCAGTGTCCGAATGAGCTTTTGATCGTGGCCTTTCGATTCACCTCCTGCCTATCCGAACTAGATACAGTTCGCATTTAACAGAACCTCGATGAATTTATGATGAATAGACCACAAATACGCGCCAATGAGCTAAGCATAGAGAGCCAATCTCGCAAGTGCGTCGTAAGGCGATAGTAAACCGGTAGCCTCCGTGGACTCAAGTCGTTGCCCTCGTATGATCACATCGGTGGATGCGCCTGGCCTGCACGACTCGCCGAGATGGCGCATGGCTCTTTACACGTGCATAGTCCCATTTGGAAGGCTTCTGCAGAACAGAACTCCGAAAATTCATTCGAAATTCATCGGCGCCTGCTATAGACCAATCGTGAATCGAACAAAAAGGGGACGGCATAAAGATCCAGTCATGACGTTCTAGGAGAGGTATGGAGGCACTATTCCATATCGACGTCGAAGCAGATTAGGTGCCAAAGCAGGAAGGAGACATGATGGCCGAGAGCAATGGGGGGAGTCAACCGAACCCATTAGACGAAACGCCTACCCCTACCCCGACTCCAACGCCTACCCCTACCCCGACTCCAACGCCTACCCCGACTCCAACGCCTACCCCCGAGCCCACAGGTCCAGCGTTAAATTTTCGCTTCGCCGTTATCTGTGTTCTAGTAGCTTCAGCCGCCTATCTCTTGACTATGTTGCTCTTCCAAGGTCTCATCAAAGAGCCCGCACACGTCGCGATAGTGTCGTCGGCGTTGGGTGTTCTGTTCACCTTCATAGGCACCTTGGCCGGCTCCTATTTCGGCATTAAGAGTACCCAAGACACGACCGACAAAGCCGATAGAAGGAGTAGGGAGGACGCCGAGAGAACGGAAAGGGCATACCGAAATCCTCCTCGCACTTAGGAAGAAGAAGCTCGACGATGAACTACTGTCCTCTCCTCCGCCGCCTGGGGGTGGCGGTGCGGAATGGGCTCGCTGCGCTAACAAGCCCGGGGTACGGATAAGAACGCGAAGCCCTCAACGGCAGCGCAGCGGAGAAGCGATAAGCGATATGTGCCTCAGTCAGGGGACTTGGGCCTCATGATCACGATCCTAGGAAGGAGCATCACCTGAATCAGCAACAGCAACCCCGCTGGAGGCGTACCGCGTCTGGATCCTCCCGGAAGCCGACAGGACACGACCTGCCTCAGACCAGGACACGACGGGATATCAGCAGGACAGTGAGTCTGGTGCACTCATGTCTGAGATGCGCGGCCGTATCGAGGACCTCCGCGAGCAGCTTGAAGCCGAGCGCCAGGCCCACGCCGAAGCCCGTAGGCTTCTGGCCGCCGCGCTAGAGAGGATCCCGCCACAGATAGAAGCCTCACAGGAGGAACGAGAATCTACGAAGACGGCCTCCGTTGCCGGCACTAACACCCAGGCACCCCCGGAACCGGAAACGCCCGCAGAACGGCGCCCGTGGTGGCGGCGGATGTGGAGATAGCCCCGGCCCTAATGCTTCAGGTAGCGGGGCGGGGCGTAGAGCGTTATCTACGGAGTGCAAACATTAGTTTGTATTAGGAGGGCATCTAGGATTGCGCATATCTATCCATCGGTGTTACAAGCTCTAGCGGTACGGGGCTATGCGGGGTGTCTGGAGTGGGTGATTTCGGGGGTATCGGGGTGTGGGTATGCAGGATCTTGGATATGAACTTCCGAGAATACCTATTCCACGCACTTGGGTGAATAAGGCTCGCGGCCACCCCGATCGGCCAGGACCGCCGGCGAGGGGATACGTATATCGTCGGGTATTATGTTTCTTATGTACAGGCTCGGCAGGGTCGGGTCCTAGTGTACATAAGATAACCCTTGCAGCATCGGGGCGGGGCAAAGCGAAGAGTCGGAGTCCAATAGAGGGGACCTGTGGAAGCTCCAACCCCATGATAGAAGCCGGTGCGGCGAGCACGTAGTGAGTTTCAGGATTGTACAGAGGTACAGAGCATGCCCGCCCCACCGGGGGTAGTCATGCTCGCACCACTGACGCTCCTGCGCAAGGCAGAGGGGACGCAAAGCAAAGGCCGCGTTGTGTTACCGGGACGGGTTGAACAACGCGGCCAACAACACACGCATTATAAGGGCCGGGACACCCCGAAGGATACCCCGGCCCGGGGACGGTGCGCCGCCCCGCTTGATAAATCGACGCCCGACCCGTAGCTTTAAGCGCGTCAGCCAACCTACGAAGGAGAACGGGATATGAAGTTCAAGCCATTGGGCGAGCGCGCTCTGGTCAAGATGGTCGAGCGCGAAG
>Ga0126311_10001331_pt1 | contig 11929 bp, 8 predicted proteins | sample Plot61_FD_92539 | JGI IMG/M metagenome (GOLD analysis project Ga0126311, IMG submission 92539) | Serpentine soil microbial communities from UC McLaughlin Reserve, CA, USA - Plot61 | ecosystem: Environmental > Terrestrial > Soil > Grasslands | place: USA: UC McLaughlin Reserve, Lake County...
ATCCAGACTGCCGGGATCAAGCGCCAGTTGTTATTGAACTGATTGACAGACACGATGACCTTCGACCACCTGTGGAACTTATCGCGGTCCCGAGACGGGACGCCCAGTATCTCCGTGATGATAGTCATCGGCAGCGGCAGCGCGTAATCCCGGATTAAGTCCATTTCACCTCTATTCAAGGCCGCATCAAGCAGTTCGTCCGCGAGGCGTTGTACTCGCGTTTGCATCTGCTCGATCAGGCGCGGCGTGAACGCCTTATGCACAAGCTGGCGCAGCCGCGTATGGTCGGGCGGGTCGAGGTCGAGCATGTTACGCTCCAGGGGGCGGAACATCGGCGGCACCCAGGGCTGCTTGCGAACCTGCTCCGCCGTCATCGCGTTGTAGCGGTTCTTAGCAAACCGCTCATCCTTCAGCAGCAGGTTTACATCATCGTAGCGCGTGACCAGCCAAACGGAAGTCTTGTCCGGCAAAGTGGTGCTATAGACGGGCTGCTCGGCGCGAAGGCGCGTGAAGAATGGGAACGGGTTCGCTTTAAACTGAGGGCTGAGGATGTCCACCTGTTGTTGCGTGCTCAATTTCGTCTCCTCCAGGGTCGGCCGGGGTAAACAGTCCGACGCTTTATGATGATATACATCAGGAAGACCCAAAGTAACAGCGAGGCTATGCGGCAGAATCACAAAAGACAGGCGCGGTATGTGACGCAGAGCACCGCGACTGGTGATGCCTGCCACGTTTTTTCGATTGGCAAGCTCTTATAATCCACCCCGGGTAAAAGGTAGGGATCAGCCACGATCGTTTGCAGTCGCGCAAATGCGGACTTGTTTTCATATGACGAGTCTATCATCAGGATTAATGCGATGCGGCGGCGGCAACCCGGTCACGTGGCGGCCTCGCCGGAATCAGGACACCTGCTCCGCGCCTGATTCCGGCGATTTTTTCATGGCGGAATCTACGCGAAGGGCTCGCCGCGTATGCGGCGAGCCTCGGCTCCGGGCAAATCCCCCACCGATTGCGGAAAATCTCGCAGCCCTGTTTCCCTTCATCGGACGATCCCGAGCTTTAAAGATAATCGGTACTTGTAAGCCTCTTATTATCAACGCCGATTTGTTCATCGCTGCCGCGTGAGCCCGGTGCGTCCGGTTGTGAACGCCGATTGCCTTGGTTAAATGCGAGTGAATAAGTTGAGGTCAATTTATGGCAATGACGAAAGCGGATCTTGCAGTCAGGGCGGAGTCTCCGGCGGATGCGAATCATTCGGCACGAGCCTCCGAACCGGGTGAATCGATAATTGACAAGGTGCTGCGCCTGCTCAGCTCCGTGCGCTTCGGCATACTCATGCTGATGCTCCTGCTTGCCTGCTGCATGGCAGGCATGGTCATCATGCAGCAGAGCGTTGACGGCTTCGACCTGTACTACGAGCGTATGGCGCCCGCGCAGAGGGTGCTTTATGGCATGTTCGGCCTTTTTGATATTTACCATTCGTGGTACTTCACCGCCCTGCTGGCCATCACCGGATTGAACATCGTCCTCTCTTCAATCGATCGGTTCCCAACGGCCTGGCAATACATACGAAAGCCGAAGACCTCGGCTTCGCCGAATTTCATACGCGCTCAGATGTTCAACGCGACGGATCAGGCGCGCGAGTCGCCGGAGAGCTTTGCCGAGCGGGTGGCCACGGCGTGGAGCAAACATGGTCTGCGCTCGCGCCTGAGCCGGCAGGACGGCCGCATTACCGTCTTCGCCCAGCGCAACACGTGGAATCGCATGGGAGCCTATGTGGTACACGTGGCACTGCTGATGATCCTTGTCGGAGGGTTCTTGACGAGCCGCTACGGGGTCGGCGGAGTGATGGAGATAGTTCCCGGAACTTCCTCGAACACTTTTGCGACTTTTGAGAATGACCTGAAGGGCGGGCGGAGCGGCAAAGCGCAACTGCCATTCGCGGTCGAATGTACCGATCTTCGGCAGGAGCTGATACGACCCGAAGGCGGCCTCGATGTGATGAACACGATCGACTGGCTGAGCTTCATTCGCATCAAAGAGGGCGACCGGGATCTTCCCGCCCTCGTGCACCTCAACGCGCCGTTTGATTATAGAGGCTACCGCTTCTTTCAATCGAGCTTTCAACCCGAAGGGCACGCCCGCCGGATCTCTGTCGTATTAAATCCGCCCGGCGGCGAGCCGCGTGAAGTAACCATCGATCGCGGCGGCTCGGTCGAGGTCGATGGTATGGGTCAGGTTTCATATGCGAACTTTTATCCGGACTTCGTGCTCCAGCGCGGAATGCCGGAGACGGCATCGGGCGATTATAACAACCCCGTGGCCGAGCTTCGGATAACCGCTCCCGATGGCAAGACTCGCCGCGAGTACGCTTTCAACTCGGAGATGCTCGGCCAGTCGCCTCACGCGACCGGCCCGGGGAAAAATGAGGATCAAGAGATCGGGCCGCCCCCGGCCGCCGGCCGGGTATTGCTGAAGAGTTTCGAGAAAGTGGCGCTCTCGCACACCCTGACGGTCCAATACGACCCCGGCCGAGCGCCCGTTTATGCCGGGTTTCTGCTTTTGACATTGTCACTGTGCGCTGTCTTTTTCTTCGCCCACCAGAGAGTGTGGGCAGTAATCGAGCCGTGCGGCAACGGGTCAAGGGCCCATTTCGGCGGCAACACAAATCGCAATCGACCGGCTTTCGAAGGCAGGTTCAATTCGCTCGTTCAATCGGTAAGCGGAGGGAGAACAGACAATGAGTAGAGCAATAAAACAAGCCAACCTGCTCTCACCGGGGCTTGAGCTGAGCCTGCTCGGCAAGGTGGTGGGGCTCTGGCAGGTCATAGCTACTATGCTCGGGGCCGGGGCCTTGATCGCGGCCCGGTTCTATTTAGGGCCGCGCGGCTTCCTCTACGAAGGCGCGTTGACCATGCTCGCTCTGATCGGCTACCTCAGCGCGGCCGTCTTACTTGTCACCAACCTGTTTGTGAAAGAGCGGGCCCTGAACAGGCTCGGGACCTTAACAGTCGCGATGGGAGCCTGCTTCAATTTCTCAGGCTGGATGATCCGCTGGATTGAAGCGGGAGAAGCGGAGGGCTGGAAGAGAGGGATCAACGGCGTATGGCGATACTTCCCGCTCGACAACCTTTACCCTCTGACGCTCGGTTTCTGTTTCGGCGCTGCGATCACGACGCTGGCCATCATTCGAAAGCCCAGGTATCAATTCCTCGGCGCGCTCTCGATGCCGATAGTCGTCGTGATACTGACGCTTGGAATGCTGCTCGGCAATGACATCTCGACGCTCCCGCCGATACTCGATAGCTACTGGAGGCCGATCCACGTCTCGATAGCGACTATCGGGTACGGCGTCTGCCTCGTGAGCTTCGGGCTGGCCTTCGCTTACCTGCTCAAGGACGGCGTTCGCTCGGAGGCGATAGCCATCGCAGTGGGGCTATTTGCAATGCTCGTTTACCTGACCGTGGGGCGCTTCGGAATATTGCCGCATATGGAATATGGGGCGTCTCTGATGATAGGAAAGTCGCCGCTCCCTGTCCGCGCGGTGCTGCCCGGCGTAGGGCCGTTGATGGCGATCACGACGCTTGCGATCTTCGGCTCGCTCGGTTTGTTCACCGTAGATTGGCTGAGGAGCGACCCCAAGGCGAAGAAGCTCGCGTGGAGACTCTTTCGGGGCGCCGTCATTTTGCAGGCCGTGGTTCTGTCGGTCCTGTTCTACCAGATCAGAAACGTCGACAGCTTTGCTTCGCGAATCCCACAGCGGGAACACGCGGCGTTCGGTCAGTGGCTGGCCGAGCAGAATAAAATGACGGTGCCGCCGGAACACCGGATCGAGTTCGCCCGGGATTGGATCGCGCAGGCTGCGGGCGAGTTGCGAATCGGAATGAAATCGAATCCCGTCGAGGTCGGCGGACTGATCGGGCTGTTCGTCGCGCTCTTGCTCGTCTCGCTCTTCGCCTGGAAGCGCGATGAAGTGGATAACGCTTTGCCGCCGCTTCCGATGATCGACGCCCTTCTTTATAGAACCGTCGGGGTGGCCTTCCCGCTCCTGTCGCTGCTCTTGATCACGGGAGCGGTCTGGGCCAATGAGTCGTGGGGCCGCTACTGGGGATGGGACTCGAAAGAGGTCGGGGCGCTCGTAGCGTGGATGGCTTATGCGGGGTTTCTCCACACGCGGGTGGCTCACGCGTGGCGCGGGCGGCGGAGCGCCTACTTCGCCCTGCTCGGATTCGCCCTCGTGATATTCACGTGGCTCGGGGTCAGCTACCTGCTGCCGGGGCTTCACTCCTACGCATAGCAGGTCATCCGCGCCGCCGTAATCATATAGGCTCCTTTCGCGCGCAAAGAGCGAGGGGAGCTTTTTCTTTTATTCCCCTGCACCTTCTATTGTGTAATTCCTCGCAGTGCTCTGCGGAAAACCACGCAAGCCCGAGCTTCACCGGTTGCCGCGGCCGCCTTACGACTGAGCAGACGGATATGGGCAATCGAGAGTAAGTTCTTTAATTTCAATCGTGATTGGCACGCTCGCGGTCGCTGCGCGCCTGACCGGCTTCGAGATTTCTGCTTGTGAACGCTAATTGCCTTAGCGCCTGTGAGAACGTGCTGTAAGGCTGCGACGGCTCGGCGAAGAGAAGTGATGGCGCGCACAGCTTCCTTGCAGTCGGAAGACTTAAATTGGCAAGCACGAGGAGGGGGAAGACAATGAATCCCTTAAAACGGATCAAGATGGCGCTGCTCGGCGGCTTTTTCATAGTCGCGCTATTGCTGACGGTTTCGAGCGTATTTCCTGAAGCGACTGAAGCCGACGACCAGAAGGCTCCTTCCGCAACGTCTGCGAAGGGCGCGCCTGAAGATTATGTAGGGAGCGAGACCTGCCAGGCTTGTCACGAGGATCAATTCAATAGCTTTTCGAAGACCGCGCACGCGGGGCTCAAGCACGCGGGGTGGAAGGCCGAAAAGCAAGGCTGCGAGTCGTGTCACGGGCCGGGCAAGGCTCACGTGGAGGCGGGCGGCGACAAGCTGAAGATCCGCACGTTTGAAGGCGAATCACCCAAGCAGAAGTCAGAAGCCTGCCTCGAATGTCACGCCGGGAGAGAGGAGCATAACAACTTCCGCAGGGGCGAGCACTGGCGCAACGACGTGGGCTGCACGGATTGCCATTCGCCGCACTTCTCCGCGCGTACTGCCGAGAAGGCCGCCGCGCCGTCTCAGGAATCGAAGAATGTGCCGTCATCGCTCCAGCCGGTCGGCCCCTTTTCGGCTAACTCGAACGACGTGGCGCCGCCCAGGATGCTTCTGAAGAATGAGCCGCAGTTGTGCATGTCTTGCCACAACGAGACGAAGGCCCAATTCACCCGCCCGTTCCACCATAAGGTCCTTGAGGGCGCGATGAAGTGCTCGGATTGCCATAATCCGCACGGCGGCTTCGAGCAGAAGCAGGCCCGCCTGGCCACGGGCTCGGACGCGGCGTGCGTGAAGTGTCACTCTGATAAGCAGGGGCCGTTCGTATTCGAGCACGCGCCTCTGAAGACGGAAGGCTGCGCGAGCTGCCACGACGCCCACGGGTCGAGCAATCCCCGGTTGCTCAAGCGCAACGAGGTGCGCCAGCTTTGCCTGGAATGCCACACGAACGCGCACGAGATTGGAATACCCGGCACGCCCAGCTTCCATAATCAGGCCACCACCCGGTTCCAGAATTGCACCACGTGCCATGCGAAGATCCACGGCTCGAACACTCATCCTTTCTTCTTCCGGTAAGGGTGTGGTAAGCGAAGAGACGAACGTCGAGAGAGAGACATCATGAAAGACAAAATCACATTCGGGCTTCTGTTCTTAGTCGGATTCCTGCTCGGCCTCCTGTTGATGGCAAACGACGCGCGCGCGCAACAACCCGGGCCCGGCACGGAAAAGTCGCAGCCGGGCGCGACCGGCGAAGCCAGAGCGCAGCAGCCCGCGCACGACGCGGACAAGGGGGCGGGCCCTTACACCGTGACTTCGAGCATCGAGTTCGGCGTGCGCGGCATAGTGATAGACGGCAACGCCAACAAGTACCGGAGCGACCTGAATTATACTCCGGGGTTCAGGGTCTTCGATTCGAGCATGCTTGTCGAAGCAAAGGATGGGAGCGGCCTGCTCTTCGACAAGTTACTGCTCAACTCGTTCGGCTGGGGCAATGACCCGAACCGGAGCCTGCGCGTCAACGCGGAGAAGATCAAGGCGTACCGCTTCGACGCGAACTACCGCCGGTTCAATTACTTCAATAACCTCTCTAACATTGCTCTGAACCAGCACACCTCTAACACCGAGTACCGCCAGGGAGATTTCGACCTCCAGATACTCCCGGCGAACGAGAGGATCAGGTTCAACCTGGGCTACTCACTCGACCGCAACTCCGGCCCCTCGGTCACGACCTATGATTACCAGCGCGACGAGTTCCCGATCCTTGCGCCTGCCCGAGTAGCGTCCGACGAGTATCGCTTCGGAGCCGACGGCCGGGTGTGGATATTCGACCTCTCATTCATGCAGGGGTTCCGGTCTTTCAAAGAGGACACGTCCTACCTGATCAACGCGCCCCAGGTAGGAAATAACCCGCTAAACACGAGCGCGATAGACACGTTCCGGCGCGACCTGCCTACTCGCGGTCGCCTTCCGTTCACCCGCTTCAGCCTGCACACCCTGATCGGTAAAAGGCTGGACTTCACCGGCCGCTACATCTACACGAGCGCGACGACGGACTACTCGATGGTCGAAGCGATAACGGGCAAGGATGCTTCGGGCAACAACATCACGCTCGATAGATTCAACATCGCCGGCACCGTGAAGCGGCCAAACGGGATGGGCGACATCGGCGTCACGTTATTCGTGACCGACAGGTTCAGGATCTCCAACACGTTCGGCGTTAATAATTTTCGGATAAACGGCGGCCAGGAGCTGACCGAGGCTCTGCTGCGAACCCGGACCACGCCGTTCGGAACAACCACGCTGCCGCCGCTGCTGGTCGATACCTTCTCGTTCCGCACGACCAAGTACCGTCGCGCCGTGAACACCTTTGAAGTCGACTATGACTTTAGCAACAGGCTGTCGGCGCACGCGGGCCATCGCTACACGGACCGGCGCATAGAGCTGAACGGGCTGGATTTCGCCAGGAATCAGATAGTGCCCGAGGAGGAGCCGGAAACCTTCGACAACCGGACCAACACCTACATATTCGGGTTCAAGGCGCGGCCCGTCAAAGTATGGTCCGTATATTTCGACCTGGAGCGCGGCTCTGCCGACAACGTGTTCACGCGCGTGGCCAACTACGATTTCACGAACTTCCGCGTGCGCAGCATTCTTCGCCCCGGCAAGACTTTCACCCTCAACGCGTCGGTAGTGACGAAGGACAACACCAACCCTTCCCCTCTCAACGAGCTTTCGACCCGCAACTTCGGAGTCGATGTCAACAGCCGCGTTTACTCGGCGTCGGTCGACTGGGCGCCTGACCCGAGATTCTCGATCAACTCCGGCTATACGCACGCGCATCTGACGAGCGAAGCCGAAATCATCTTCTTCTCTAATGGTATCAGGACCAACGGGCTCAGCCGTTATTTCATGAAGGACAACTTCGCCTTCTTCACGGCATTCATGGAATTCAACCCCCGGGTAAAGCTTTATGCGGGCTACCGTATCCATGTAGACAGGGGCCAGGGCGACAGGCTGTCCACGCTTTCCACGCCCGATTTGCTCATAGGGTCGTTCCCTTACCAGTCGCAATCGCCCGAAGCGCGGTTGTCGGTGAGATTGCACGACCGTGTGGATTGGATCGCGGGCTACCAATATTTCGACTATAAGGAGAGGTTCGTAAACAGTCAGTTCTATCAGGCGCACTTGCCCTACACGTCTCTGAAGATCTACTTCGGCCGGCGCGAGCAGTAAGAGCGCATCTCTATTCGATGAGTTGTTAGTGTGAAGCCAGAGGCTATCGAGATGGTAACGAGAGCGGAAAAGCTGGCAAGTAGCAAGCGGCCGAGAGCGGCGAGTGAAGGGGCGATGCGAGCCCGGTTCAACAGCCGCAGCAGCTCGGCCGCTTTCGGGAGTAACAAATCAGGAGCCGGATCATTGATAAACGAAGCCGATGATAATCCCCTGTGGGGATTTGAGGTCTGACCAGTAAGGAATAAAGCCGCTGGCCACATCCTGCGGGGGTTTAATACCGATCATAAGGAGGTGGCAATCATGTCAAGAAAATCCACGCAATTGTTCTTTCTGGCTCTCTCTTTCCTGGCCTTCGCGGCTCTCACACAAACAACCCGGGCCCAGTCGGGCAACCCGACGCCGGGGCCTCTGAACAGGCCCGATTACAACTACTCGGAGTCGAACGGCTGCACCCGCTGTCACTTTATTATGGGAGCCCTGGGCGACCATAACCTTGAGGCTGTGGGGGTCAAGTTCAACGACGAGAAGAGGGCCTTCGAGCTCACCGGAAACGGTTGGAGGGCCTCGGCCCACTCGCAATCGAACTACGGCTCGACGCAGAACACCTACTGTTCCAAGTGTCACTCGCCTCTTCAGGCCGACCCGAAGGCCGAGTTCAAGCCCGGTAAGTCCGAGCCCCTCCCCGCCGGGAAAGTCGAAGGGGTTACGTGCGCCTCATGCCACCCCTCGCACGATAGCGCCGTGGTGCTCGGCCGAAGGCTCGGCATCTACAAGCTGGGGGAAGATAAGAACAAGCCGGAGGCCTATGAGGTCATCCATGAGGGGGAAGAGGACAGGGTATGCTTCACCTGCCACAGCACGAGGCACAATGAAGGCAATCCGGCCTTCGACCTGATGTACGTCGCGGGGGTCCGCTGCATAGATTGCCACATGGCGCCTTACGGCCAGATCCTCGGCACGGATAAAGAAAAGCGGTTTCATGACTTCAAGGTCGCGAAGAACCTTCCATATTCCTGCGGCGTGGAGGGCTCTCTCACTCACTGCCATCCGGAGTTCAGCGCCGAAGCGACTGCTGCCTTCATCCCTTATATGAAGGACCAGCACCGCGAGATGTGGGCGAGGGATAAGACTACGAAGAAGCTGCGCACGGCGGCGGATTACCTGCGGCTCTGGAAAGACCTTGAGGCTCAAAAGGATCAAGGGAGCAAGTAGGCGGCAACGACGGCCGAGTGAGACGGGCGCCGAACTCCAGGGGGAAGGAGGTGATCACGGTACAGGCTGATAGGAGGGGTGGGGCGTTGCTCTAAGGTGTCTTACAACGCGACGCGTTAGTGAAGGCGCTACAAATAGAGGCTCACCCCTTCATTCATCGGGGGAATCAGTGCCACAGGCTCCTTCCGCGCGACTCGAAGCGGGAGGGGCCGATTCTTTTTGGAATACAAAGGATCTGGTAAGGCGATTCGCCCGAGGGGAGCTCACGGGATTGTCCGCGGTTTCAGAATCGGAATGTCGGGCCTTGATGGCACCTCTTGCAATCCGAAAAATCATCGCCCCCGAAGGCCCTTTTGTTGTCGTGACAGGTCGCGCAGCTCTTTCCGCGAGCAGGCAGGAAATGCTGGGTTGCGGCGGGCGAAATGACCTGCCTTTGCTGGGCGGCCCCGGCTCTTATGCTGTGACAATCGGCGCAGCCGAGTCCCTCCAGCTTATGCCGGGCGTGGCTGAAATTGAGTTTGAAAGCCTTCGCCCACTCCGGAGTCCGGTTATAACTGCCGGACTTGTGGCAGGTGCCGCACGAAGAGATGTCGCGGCCGCGCGCCTGGGCGCGCGGGGCATGGCACTTGTAGCAGGTCTCGTGGGCCTGCAGTCCCGCAGGGATAGAGAACGTCACGCCGCGCCTTTCAGACCTGTGACAGGTATTGCATTCCGCGCTCCTGTGGCGCGCGTGATCGAACTTCATGTTAAATGACTTCAGAGGCGGAAAAGGCTTTACCGGCTGATTGCCCGACCCCGCGCTCGCATGACAGATCGTGCAGATCGGGCCGCCTGAATCGGCGAACTGTTGGGTGTGGCAGCCCGCGCACGGCGTGTGCCCATTGGAACGAACGGGTCGCGGCGAGTTGTTTTCGCGGCGATGGCACAACAGGCAAGGGAGCCGAGAGTGCGCCCCATCGGTATGGGGGAAGCTTGAATAATCCCCGCTCGTGTTCGCCCCGGCCAGAAGGAATTCCCCTCGCGGCTCTGCCGGTAAATCTGAGACGCGAGGGCCCGACAGGTTGGCGAGAAGGAGGAAAAAAGACCCAGCCGCCAGCGCGGAAAGCGAGAGCCAGGGCCTGCCGCCACTGGCGCGTTTGGAGCTTGCCGATAAAGAGCGGTGCCCCTCTATCTCCGGAACCTCAGACATAGCCCTTCACTTTGATTTAGCCGCAGTGACAGCGTTGATATGAGTTATGGGAGCTTGCTTCTTGCCGTTGTTGATGTGGCACTTCGTGCACTCGAAACTCGGGTCCGCCTTTTTCTTCTCGACTTCTAAGTTCAAGACCCCTTCGGTCGTGGCCTCAATGTGACAGCCTGTTCCTTCGCCTCCGCATGATTTAACCTGAACCCTAGTTTTGCGATCCATCGTGTTAAGCGCCGCGACCGCGTGGCAGGCGGTGCAACTCAGCCCCGCGTGAGGCGGCCATTCGTGCCGGAACTTTGCGGCGTTCCGCACGCTCCATTTCTCTAACGTAGTCTTATCCTTTATCCCCATCATGGCCGCGAGGGCCGGGTCGTAATCTCCCCGGGCCCGGGTCAGCTCTATCTGACCCGCAGGCGGCAAGAGCTTATGACAGACGTTACAATCGGCAGGGGCGGGTGTAAGGCCGCTGTCCTGTGAGTGGCAGGTAAAACAGATCGCGTGCCCGGCGGGTGAAGTCTTGAAGGCGCCTCTCTTCAACCAGAAGGCGTTCTCGGCCAAACCGGCCGGAGGCTTTGTGACGAACTCTTCGTCAGACTCGCCCTGCGCCTGGTAGGTGCTATGGCAGACGGCGCAGCTCTTGGGGTCGCTCTCTGGCTCGCCCTTCTGTTGAAATGAGACCGTTACCAGACCGCCGGCCCGGTCGCTCCCGGAGTCCGGCTCATACCGCCCGACTATGTCGACGTGCTTTTCGTGCGGGAAATTGATGCCGAACGCGGTCACGGCCGTTTGCCCTTTCTTCGAGGCGTCAAATATATCTTTGGGGTTCGGGAAAGGGTGCCGGGAGCCGTCGCGCGGCGAAGGGTTGGTATGACAGTTCGAGCAGATAACAGGCCGGGCCCCCTTGAAAAACTGTCGGCGATGACAGTTGAGACAAGATGAGTGCTCGGGATAATCCGTGACATCGGGGAATGACTCATCTTTGCCGCGCACCTTATTCCAGTTGGCCGTGGGGAATTTGTGGCACGAGCCGCATGCCTGTTGCTGGTGCTCGGGGACGCGATGTGAAAACTGTGAGTAGGCAGCTCGCGGCGGTTGTTTGACGGCGGCCGTTACGCGGGGCTCCGTTTGAGAGGAGCGTTGCGGCTCAGGTCCGGCGCTTGAACTCAGGCGCGGGCACACGCAGCCGAGCGAAGTAACTACAACGACCGCCGCCAATTTAATGGACCGATTTCTCATTCACTTTCAATTGATCCGGATATTACCCAAAGCCTCACTTAATCAATTCATATGCCAGTTAATACCCGGCTTTAAGCGGGCGCGATAAGCTTGGCCTGCGGAATCTTACCCATCCTCTAGCGCAAAAGCCCGCACGGTTGGCGCGTCGGCCTCATTTTTCCCGGCCTAACCCTTCAAAAAGTACCTTTTTCTCACCGTCGATCAAAGGAACAATGGTTGCACTTCATAGGGCGTGTGGCAGGACAATCTACCCGAGAAGCTCCTGTTGCGCCAAGTTCCAGGCGAGGTGAGTAAAGACATGAAGAAAATCAAGCTTATGGTTGTTATGATAGCCCTGCCCCTGCTGGCCGTTACGCTCCTGAGCACGGCAGCCGTAAACAC
>Ga0126311_10001334_pt1 | contig 11926 bp, 9 predicted proteins | sample Plot61_FD_92539 | JGI IMG/M metagenome (GOLD analysis project Ga0126311, IMG submission 92539) | Serpentine soil microbial communities from UC McLaughlin Reserve, CA, USA - Plot61 | ecosystem: Environmental > Terrestrial > Soil > Grasslands | place: USA: UC McLaughlin Reserve, Lake County...
GCGGCGCCTGAGCACCGCCTGAGCTGTTCGTCACGGCTCTGGAGAGAAGGCATGGCCGAGCTGCGGCGGCGCACAGAAGGCCGCCACGAGAGTGGCGCGTTCTTGCTCGGAAAGTGTGAAGGCAGGCGAAGGATTATTACACGCTTCGCCTACTACGATGACCTAGACCCGCATTCTCTTAAGTCAGGGATCGTCATCTTTGATGGGGCAGGTTACGGCCCGCTTTGGCAACTCTGCCGCGACACGGGATTAACGGTTGTAGCTGACATGCATACTCACCCCGGGTACGAGACGCAAAGCTCCTCCGACCGTGATAACCCAATGATCGCCAAGCCGGGACACATTGCCCTCATCGTGCCGCGCTACGCCGAGCGCGATTTTATGCCCGCCGAACTCGGCATTTATGAGTACCGGGGCGAACACCGCTGGCATGACCGCACCGGTCCACGGGCGGGCAAGTTCTTTTATGTCGGATACTGGGGGTAAATAATGGACGCAAATGTAATCGGAGACACACTGAACCGCTCAGTGAAATTGGCTATCGACAGTGGCGAGGCGGCATCGCTCGACGAAGCCAGGAGAATATTCGAGGGCTACCGTCTTCGAATCAACGTCGGCCCGGATGTCGCCTTCTCGCCGACTCTGCAGGCGGCGCTGCTGACGGCAGTCAACGTCGGCCGTCGCTGCTTTCTCGGCGGGGTCGAAGTGTCCGGTTGCCCTGACTCAGAACTGCACCTCCCCTGGCGGCATTGCCGCACGATTCCTGAGGCTGTGGACGATCTTCAGGGACGGTTAACGCAGGCGGGCGCGGCCAACGCTCCGCTGATTGTCATCGGCGACGCTAATGCCAACAGCAGTGAGTTCGCCGTGCGCGCGACGTTTGAGGGTTGGCGGGGCGGCGTCGTGCCACTCGACGACGGGCGGCGACTCTCGGAGCGGCAAGAATTCACGCCCGCCGGGGTCCTCTCGGGCGCGCTCGCCGTCTCTGAAGCGTTTCAGTTCGTGCGCGGGCGTAATGCTCGGGCAGGCCGAAGAGACGTCGGGCTATCGCTCTGGCGTGTTGAGCCAGAGCGCCACTGGCTCGAAGATCGAGACTCAGGGCCGGAATTGGAATTCTTGCCTAAAGCGTTGTGGTTGATCGGCCTCGGACATCTCGGTCAGGCATTCTTGTGGACCCTCGGGTTCTTACCCTACGCCGATCCGAGCGAGGTGCTACTCGTTTTGCAGGATTACGATTCGCTCGTCCCGGCAAACGACAGCACCTCGCCCTTAACCGATGGGAAGTTGCTTGGGCGCAAGAAGACTCGCGCGATGGCCGATTGGTGTGAAGAGCGCGGCTTTCGAACTCGAATTCAGGAGCGGCGATTCGCGGCGAATCTTCTGATCGATGATGAAGAGCCGCGCGTTGCGCTTTGCGGTGTGGATAACGAGGCGGCGCGCGCCGCCCTAGAAGAGGTCGGGTTCGCCCAGGTGATCGAGGCAGGTCTAGGTCTCGGCACGGAAGAGTACCTCGCGTTTCAGATGCACTGTTTTCCGTCGAGCCGTCCGGCCCGGCAGAGGTGGAGTATCTCATCTGGCGGGCGAGTGCTCAGTTCCGTTATCGAGCAACCGGCTTACAAGACGCTGGCAGCGGAAGGGGTGGATCAATGCGGGCTAACCACTCTGGCGGGCCGGTCCGTCGGCGCCGCGTTCGTCGGTGCCGCGGCATCCTCGCTCGTCGTCGCTGAACTCCTCAGGATGTGTCTCGGGGAACGACGTTATGAGGTCATTGATGCCAGCCTGCGTTCGCCCGAACACCGCGTCGCCTTCGTGAGTGAAATCCTGGCGGAGCCCTTCAACCCAGGTCTGACAGAGGCTGAAGCTACCCCTGAAGCTTTAGCCCTCAAGTGACAAGCGAAAAGGAGAGCAACATGAAAAGAATTACCGTCGTCTCCTCAAACATCTCTTCGGTCGGATACGACCTTCAGGGGAGGATACTTGAGATTGAGTTTTTGAACGGATCGATTTACCGATACTTTCACGTCTCCGAAGGCGTATACCGTGGACTTATGAGCGCGCCTTCGCACGGCCAGTACTTCGATACGTACATAAAGAATGGAGGCTACAGCTATACGAGGGTTCTTTGATGGATGGCACCCGGCGACTTGCCACATAGGTATTTCTCTTTGGAGAATCACCCCGAATCATTGGAGCGCTCACCGCATCGGCCAATCGGCAAGAGTTGCGGCGAGCACTGCCTTCCCGGGCCGCGTACTCAACGCTGCACGACAACCAGATGCTCGCGGTGATGTCGGCAGGCCCGGTCAAAACCCCGATGCTGACTTTGCCAGTAGTAAAAGCATGGGAGAGTCAAAAATTACTTGATACCCTATTTTGTATAAGTATTTACGGGAGGTACATGATATAGTTGTATTCTTATCATTGGAGTTATCTGGGTCTTTCTCAGACTCGACTCGGAACGACAAACTGGGATCGAAGTAAAACCATGACGTCGGTCGTGTTTTTTCGCGGATTAACTATGCCAAATTATAGATTTTCAGGCCATGAAACCTTCCCTTGCCGTTACGCTTGGTTGCCGAAAGCGTTTATTGCTATAGAGAAAAATTCACGGGTCTTCGCTGATGAAGATCAGGCAATGGTTGCTCTAGGAGTAGGCAAGAACATGATGCGTGCGATTCGGTTTTGGGTTCAAGCAACCGGAATTGCTGAGATTGCCAGAAATAGCGAACTTGCTCTTACCGAATTCGGCAAACGATTGCTTGCGAAAGATGGGCTAGACCCGTTCTTAGAAGATAGGCGAACGCTGTGGTTGATACACTGGAAGTTGTCTTCTCACGTCGAGGAATCGCTATTTGCTTGGGATTACTTACTAAATCGTTGGTCGAATCCGGAGATCAGCCGCACGGAAGTACTTCGCGTTTTTGAACAAGAAGCAAGGCGCTTGAATCGAAAATTGTCGACCGTAACTCTGGCTCAGCATTTCGATACTTTTCTACATACCTACGTTCCCACTCGAAGTCGCAAAGGTGATGTTCAAGAAGACAACCTCGATTCGCCTTTGGTCGAGTTGGAGTTAATTCAGAGAATTGGCGAGCGCGACCCTGGAGAAACGGGCAGACGTGAGCCACTTTACGCTTTCCGTCGCGAAGCAAAGCCTGATATTACTAATGAACTTTTCATCTACTGCTTACAAGAATTCTGGAACAAACGTCTTCCAAATGAGAAAACCCTGACCTTCCGAGATGTCGCTATCGCACATGGCAGTCCAGGTCAAATTTTCAAGTTACCTGAGTGGGAGATACGAGACCGTCTTGAATCCATCGAAGCCGATTCAAATGGACACTTCCATTACAAAGAGTCCGCGTCATTACAACAGATAACATGCACAACGTCCCCAACGCTTTTTGATAATGATTTGCTAGCTCCCATTTACCAACTTGAGGTAGCCCATGCCTGAGATAATTTCAGATTTATTTCAGATCCAAAATCGCTTCCTGCGTTCGGCACACCTTGAGCGTGATTTTGCCGATCCTAAAGCACTCAAAGGCTATGTGTTGACTCCGCAAACACAAATTTACCTTGAGCGTTTGGCGGCAGGACTCGATCCTAATTCCGGGCAACGCGCGTGGCGCATAACTGGAGACTTCGGCACCGGGAAGTCATCGTTCGCCCTCGTAACAGCACATCTTTTCGGCGGTAAGAGTAACGACCTTCCTGCGCGTCTGCGCCAAGCCATTAATTTCAAAAAGCTTGAAGTCCCTCAGCCACGCCTGTTGCCGGTGTTGGTTACAGGCTCTCGCGAGCCTTTGGCTGTTGCTCTACTCCGCTCACTTCATCGCAGCTTGGTCAATACCTGCCCGCGAGGTCGGCTGCCGCTTGTAATTGACAAGCTCGCGGTTGAACTAAGATCATCGAAGAAAAACATTCCCGAAGAAACAGTCGTTAGGCTTCTCACCGAAGCTAATGCGCATGTTACTTCGACGGGCAAAGGCACAGGCGTATTGGTAATACTCGATGAGTTGGGTAAGTTCCTAGAGTTCGCCGCGCTTAACCCTGATCGGCAAGACGTTTTTCTTTTCCAGAGATTAGCGGAGGCAGCCTCGCGCAGTGGCAAAAACCCTCTCTTCATTTTGGGATTACTGCATCAAGGCTTCAACGCTTATGCTGATCAGCTTAGTCAATCCGCCCAGAAGGAGTGGGAGAAAGTAGCGGGTCGCTTTGAAGAAATAATATTCAATCAACCGCTCGAACAAACATCTACGCTTGTGGCCGACGCGCTCAACCTTCGCGCCGATTCGCTTTCGAGAAAGCAAGTCGGTCAGGCACGGCGGGACATGACTGCGTCACTCGACATGGGTTGGTACGGGGCGGCATACACTAAGAACTTGTTGCTCGAAACGGCAAGCCGACTTTATCCATTGCATCCATCCGTTCTTCCGGTTTTAGTAAAGCTGTTCAGCAGGTTCGGACAGAATGAACGATCCCTGTTCAGCTTTCTTCTTTCTAATGAACCGTTCGGCTTACAAGAGTTTGCTCGCCGGGCTGTTGGTAACAATGAATTCTACCGGATTCATCACTTGTATGATTACGCGCGCGCCGCCTTTGGACATCGTTTAAGCCTTCAGAGCTATAGGAGTCATTGGAATCAGATTGACTCATTGATCGAAAGCTTTCCAACCGATGATGTGCTGGGACTTCAGATATTGAAAACGGTGGGACTGCTCAATATGCTCGACGCCAATAACCTGCTGGCGTCTGAGGATGCGATCAAGTTGGCGACGCTCGGACATAGTGACGCCGAAGACACTCGATTCAAAAACACCCTCCGTAAGCTTCAAAAGAGTAAACGTGTTCTTTACTATCGCGGAGTCGCCGGAGGGTATTGCCTGTGGCCCCACACGAGTGTCAACTTAGAAAAGGCTTATGAGGATGCGTCGCGCGCGCTCGGACAAAACACGCAACGCATAGCTTCGCAACTCCATAAGTACCTAGAAACGCGCCCGCTCGTTGCCCGTCGCCATTACATTGAAACGGGCAACCTACGGCATTTTGAAGTTCAATTCGCACCAGTAAATCAACTTTCGGAATGCTCGAAGTTTGATTTTGAAGCGACGGACGGACGTATCGTCGTCGCTTTATGCGAAACGGAAGAAGAACGTCAAGAGGCGCTTAAGTTTGCTGACCATGAGTCGCTAACAAACGAGCCGGCCATTTTGTTCGCAGTGCCTAAGCCTCTGGGCATCTTAGCCAAGTTAGTCCAAGAGCTTCAACGATGGGAGTGGATCGATGCGAACGTACCCGAACTCAATAGCGATAAATTCGCGGCTGAAGAAGTATCGCGTCAGGTTACGGCCTCAAGGCAGCTATTAGAGCAGAGAGTCCACGCCTTTATCGGTCTTCAGCAGTTTACCGGCAAGACCGAGTTGCAATGGTTTCGCAAGAACAGCCCCGTTGAGATTGGCAGTGGACGCGAGTTATTGTCGTACCTGTCGGACGTGTGTGATGAGGTTTATCCGCTGGCTCCGAAGGTGTCCAACGAGTTAATTAACCGTCGTATTATCAGTTCGGCAGCGGCGGCAGCGCGTATGCGCCTGATGGAAGCTGTTTTCAGTTCTCCGTCCAAACCTTTCCTGGGAATTGACTCGACTAAGAAACCACCTGAGATGTCGATTTACTTGTCGCTTCTTAAGGAAGGTGGCCTGCATAGAGAGTCGGAAGATGGCTTCGCTTTGATCGAGCCGCTGGCTAAAAAGGACATATGCAGGCTTCTACCTGCCCTTCAACGCATCCGGCAGCTTCTGGAAGCGCAAACCGATAGCCGCGTTAAAATCTCTACGATATTTTCAGAAATGCGCCGCCCGCCCTATGGCGTCCGTGACGGTCTTAGTCCTTTGCTCTTGGCTATCTTTGCTGTCATACATGAGCAGAACGTTGCCTTCTATGACAACGGGGCATTCATGCGCCAAATGAACAGTCTAGACCTGATGCGGCTGACCAAGATACCGGAGGAGTTCGAGATTCAGTACTGCAAAGTCACTGGAGTGCGATCGGAGTTATTCGACAAACTTGTTCACGTCTTAGGGATAAAATCGTCCACGAAAAGCAGGGTGGATTTGCTCGACGTGGTGCGCCCCCTCTGTGTTTTTGCAGCCCACCTTCCCGCCTACACACATAAAACCAAGAACCTATCGGAGCAAGCCCTTGCAGTGCGTAAGTCATTGCTTAAAGCGAGCGAACCATCGACATTGTTGTTTCGTGAATTGCCAGAAGCGTGCGGGTTCGCACCGTTCTCTGCAGACGAAAGCGATAATAATCATCGTGTGCAAGATTTTGTGGAGACACTTAAGAGCGCGCTTTCCGAACTCAGAAGGGCGTACCCGGAACTACAGGAACGTATGAAGTCGGCGCTCGTTGAATCATTCGATTTGGGCGACGCGTATAAATCTTTTCAAGATGTCAGAAATGCTCTATCACTTCGAGCAGAAAGTATATTAATCACCGTCAGCGAGCCGCGCCTCAAGGCGTTTTGTATGCGCTTGCTCGACTGTAATCTGCCTGAAGCAGCATGGCTGGAGTCACTCGGAAGTTTTGTCAGTTCGATGCCGCCGTCAAAGTGGACTGACGCCGAAGCGGACAAGTTCCGTCATGAACTGAGCCTTCTAGCCGCGATATTTCAGAGAGTTGAAAGCATCAACTTCAGCGCTGGCAAGAAAGCTCAAGGTCAATCTGCCGTTCGAGTTGCTATTACACGGATAGACGGCTCGGAGGTGGACGACGTCATCTACGTGTCCCCAGATGATGAGGAACAAATTGCCGAAGTAGAGGCACAGGTCACTGCTCTACTCGCCCGAACCCGGCGTGTTGGTCTGGCGGGTACGGCGCGCGCCTTCTGGAAGGCACTGTCTCAAAACTTAGGAGATCAACTTTGACTAAACCGGTACGACACATTCTTAGCTTGTCAGGGGGCAAGGACAGCGCGGCATTAGCTGTTTACATGCGCGACCGAGTTCCTGAAATGGAGTACATCTTTCACGACACGGACAAGGAGCTGCCTGAGACTTATGAGTATTTGGGTCGCCTTGAAGCCATACTCGGTAAGCAAATCCACAAGACGGCTCCTGACCACAGCTTCGACAAATGGCTTGACGTTTACGGCGGGATGATTCCGTCAAACCATAGGCGGTGGTGCACTCGCATGTTAAAGCTCAAGCCGTTTGAGGACTACATCGGCGACGAGCCTGTTATCAACTATGTAGGTCTCCGAGCCGATGAAGAACGCGAAGGTTACATCAGTCACAAATCAAACATCACGACAGTTTACCCTTTTCGTGAAGACGGATTAGTAAAGGCTGACATTATCCGGATCCTCGAAGAATCGGGACTTGGGATGCCCACCTACACCAAGTGGGGACGAACACGCTCGGGCTGCTACTTTTGCTTCTATCAACAAAAAATAGAATGGGTCAGACTTAAGGAAACTCACCCTGACCTCTTCGAGAAAGCCAAAGCATATGAGTACGCTAATAAGAAAAACGGCAATGCTTTTTACTGGAGCGGCGACGAGTCTTTGGAAGAACTGGAAAAGCCAGAGCGCATGGCTCAGATCATAGAGAACTGGGAAAAGCAGAGAGAGCGTTCACGAAAAGCTTCGGTAAGTTTAGTTCATATCCTCGGCGGTCTTGACGAAGAAGAGGAAGAGCCTGAAGGCTGCTTGATTTGTCAGTTATAATCATTTTCCAACAATCGAGGTCTCGACTATTTTACTTTAAGCTTCATATTTATCTAGCAGATAGCAAGCTCATCTGCACAAGACAAATTTGATTCGCTTTAGGTGTAATTCTGATGCAACAAAAAGCTGAGAATTGGCTCAAATTCCTGCGTCAATATGGACCCATTCCGAAGAATGACAACATGTATGACGAGAAGATTCAGAAGTCCGCCGCGCGAGCCAAACTTCAACCTATCATCTTTGAGCACCCACGGCAGTCCGATATTCTCGCGATCTTCCGTGACAAGGCCGCGCCCACCTCGGTAATCCTTACCGGAACCGCCGGAGACGGCAAGACCCACCTTACACGTCAAATTTGGAATGCTGTTAGAAAAAATGAAGACGAAGGCGGCTTGGACAATCCCTATCAAAAAACCACTTTAGACCAGGCAGATGGAAGAAATTTAACGCTGCACGTTATAAAAGATTTGAGTGAAATCGCACCGCAAACCGGCACGGAATGGGAACCAGAGCGTGAAGAGTTACTGCAACTATTCTGTCGCTCTCTGTTTGAACCGAATGTCAACGATTTGTTTCTCATCGCTGCGAATGACGGTCAACTGATCGAGACGTGGCGCAAGCTTCAGCCGAATGAGCACGTTCTAAAAGCGCGTCAGATGTTGGAGACGCTTCTCGTCGAAGACCGCCAAGAGATGCCGGACGTGAGGCTAAAGTTCTTTAATCTCAGTCGCGGCAGTTCAGCCGAGATGTTCGATAAAGCAATCCAAGCATTCTTATCGCACGAAGGCTGGAAAGCCTGCCTTGAGTCAGATTCCGGCGAGTACGAGACATTTGGCCCCAACTGCCCGATTCGTCACAACTACGAGCTGCTACAAAGTCCGCTATTACAAAAACGTCTTCGCAGTTTGTTTGAGTTATGCGATTACAACGATTTGCATATCGCGCTGAGAGACATCCTGTTGCTGTTGTCAAACGCCGTGTTGGGGCATCCGAAGGTGAAAGATAGGTTAATGACGCCGAAAGACGTACCTGCGATTATCCGGGACAAAAGCACCGCCCGAGCCAGTATCTACAACAACATCTTCGGCGGCAATTTGCCTGAGTCCCGGCAGGAATCGCTCGATTTATTCGAGTACCTGAACCGCTTTCGGATCGGACACGAAACGACCAACAAGATTGACGATATTCTTATCTTTGGCGGGGCAGATGATCGCTTGCGCCCGTACTTCGACGATCTGTTAAGAGCAGACAGGTTCTACGGTGCGGATGATAGCTACTATGCGGCACAACGAGAGTACATAGAAGGGGCGGATGAAGACGAGTCGAGAAACAAAACATTCCTCGAAATGCTAGTCAGTCAGCGTCGAGGACTTTTCTTCAAGATCCCCGATGCCCAGATCAAAGAGTTGGAATTGTGGGAATTGACCGTATTCAAGTACGCCGGCGAGTACCTCGACCGTGTAGTAGCCGTTCTCGAAAAAGGCGCGAAGGTTGAACGACCAATTCTTTTTAGAATCGTCAAGGGTCTAAATAGAGTTTTCGTCGGAATGTTGGTCAATAGCGAGAGGGAATTATACTTGGCGACGAGCCTCTCATACTCGAATGCTAGAGTCAGCCGCATGTTGGAAGAGTACGTCAACGTTGCCCCCCGCTTAGGCGAGCGCATCGAGATCGTAACCGGAGACAACGGAATACCGACGCTCAACGTAGAGCTATCGCAAAGTATCCACTGCCCGTTACAACTAAATCTTACGAGATACGAATTCTTAAGCCGTGTGTCGGAAGGCGCGCTTCCTTCTAGTTTTTCCAAGGAATGCTATGAAGACATGCTGGCGTTCAAGACTTTAATACTAGCCAAACTAGCCGAACGTCGTCATCAGCAAGGCAGCGATGAACTGACATCGCTGAACTTCAAGTTGCTTGAGCTTGACGATTATGGCAACCCGTCTGTCAAAGCGGTGGAGGTAGCCGATGCCTGATCTTTCGCAAATCATGCCTCCCCAACACGCTAATGACCACAATACTGCGATGTGGATCGACGAACAGATTTGGGGCATCGTCTATGGGATGGTCAAAGCCCCTGGTTGATTTTCTTGGAGTTCCTCAACGTAGCCGAAGCGCGCCAACGCAAAGGAACGATGCTTGATGAGGGCGAAGATTTTGCTTCGCTGATCTACAGACCATACAAGAGAATGGCACTTCGTAATCTCCTGTTCAATAATGAAGCACTCACGCGCATCGCGGCAAAACACGCAGACAGCAATTCGGCGTGGGCGGAGTGGCTTTCGTGGATGAGCAATAATGCCAAAGGCGTTACCGAAATTGAGAAGAATTACTCCTACCTGAAGTCTCGCTTCAGTTCGTTTCACGACTTCGCGATGCTCATCGGGATGCTGCGAGGCTCATCAGTGGAAAGCTCCAGCAATAAACGCTGGACGTCGAAGTTCGTCTTCCCGTTCGGCCCTTCGGCTTTGTACATAGACCTAAATTTGAGCGGTGCAACCGGCAAAGCAGTCCGCGAATACATCAACTTTGGTCGAACGGGTGAGCTTCTCTACATGATGCTTTGTCGTTCTTCACGAAGGGCAGAGTTAAAACCCTATATCGAGGAGCTCATCAGTGGCGACAATCAATGGAATAAGCTGACGAGCCTTCTTCAACCGGGAACCGACGACGATGATTTGGATACGCCAGGTAAGAGCTGCTATCTGCCATACCGCTCGCACGCATCATTTGATGAGTTGGGTAAAGATTGGCTCAGTGTGTTCAAGCTCGGGTTGCCTGGCTTCGACGCTCTGCCGTCGTTAGTCACTCTCAGTGCTCTGCACGTTATGCTGTACCAGTTGACGGTTGCGGCGGATTGGTGCGGGCTGCGCCGCAAGCCGTACATGATTTGCGAGGTCGTCGCCCCTAAGAAAACCATCGTGCGTGAGTTGTCGTTTAGTAATCACGTCGAGAACGACATCTTATCATCACGCGCGGTTGGGGCTTACATAGATGTCATCGAACAGTCTGAGGAGTGGCAACGCGCATCGCAAGAGCACGGCGCCTTTCTCAAGTGCAGCCGGATACTCGAAGAAAGAGTTCTGTGGGGCGAAGATCGGAAAGACTATAACGGTCCGAATGATCCGCAAGCGTTAATCAATTTCCTGCGGGCTGCTGCGTTGAAACGTCACCAGCAACACGTCGCGAACATCCACCGCATCTACGGTAAAGGAGCAGGCCTCGTCTCGAAGCGCGGCACTAACAAACTCCGCTACGCGCCAACCGACGGCCTTCTCAAAACTCTATTGTTCGCTAACGTAGATAAGCGCATGGAGTTGGGCGAGTATCTCGCGGTTCTATACAATCGTTATGGATTAGTATTTGGCGATAATGAAGTCGAGAAAGTGCTCGACAAAGCTGAGTTCGACAAAAAAGCCTTCCAAGCCAACGCGCGACGCTTGGAGCAGCGGCTCGGAAGTCTCGGTATGTTGCGCCGTCTCTCGGATGGGTGCGCCTACGTTGAAAACCCGTATGGGCGGAGGACCGCATGAACAGCGCAGAGTTAATCGGCCAGGTCGCGGCTTTGTATTTACGCGACAAACTCGCGGGCGAAACTGGAAGCAGCGACGAACTAGGCGGTACATCACGCTTCATCCTTGATTGCCTCACTCCTGAGCAAATCGCGGCGGTCACTCGCGCCGTTCTAAGCGACCCGGAACTTTCCAGTCAGGTTGAGATAAAGCTGCCCGCGCACTACATGGAAGGACAATTGCTTCCAGCCGAGGTGCTGACCACAGAACGCGCTACCTTCTACCGCAACGCGGACTCCGAGAAACCGGCCCTCTTGGTCGCCAACACGGGCGACGACGAGCAACAATCGCTCAAGCATTTCGATCCCATCGGGACAACTCAGTTACAGGAAAAGCCCGAACTCTGGACTAGCGTTGTAAGTTGTGGCGCGCAGATTCCTGAAAATCAACTCAACTGGTGGAACAAGGCGCTGAGCGGGCTGCGCGACTTGCGGGTTCATTCACTCGACCACTTCGCAGAGTACGTTCTATCGACTCGTCAAATCATCGCCGAAGAAGGCGAAAGCGTGATCGTCGCTCTGGGCGCGGCCCTTCCCGCGTTACGAGTCTCAAAGGATTCCACTTACTTCAAAATTCTTAATGAGAAAACGAGCGGACACGCCTCTCGATACAAGAAGCTTTA
>Ga0126311_10001335_pt1 | contig 11922 bp, 12 predicted proteins | sample Plot61_FD_92539 | JGI IMG/M metagenome (GOLD analysis project Ga0126311, IMG submission 92539) | Serpentine soil microbial communities from UC McLaughlin Reserve, CA, USA - Plot61 | ecosystem: Environmental > Terrestrial > Soil > Grasslands | place: USA: UC McLaughlin Reserve, Lake County...
GTGAATCTCGTCTATGAAGACCACGGTGCGGCGGCCCGTCTGGAGGCGGTAGGCCTCGGCTTCGGACATCACTTCGCGGACTTCGCGTATACCTGAGACGACGGCGCTGAACTGAACGAACCGCGCCGCGGTAGTATCGGCGATTATGCGCGCGAGCGTAGTCTTCCCCGTGCCGGGCGGCCCCCACAGGATGATCGAATGGAGCCTGTCTTCTTCGATCATCCTTCTGAGGGCGCGACCCTTGCCGACGAGCTTCTCCTGCCCCATGAACTCGTCAAGAGAATGAGGGCGCATGCGCTCGGCAAGAGGCCGCACGGAGGAGCCCTCCTCGCCCGTAGCAACCATTTCCGCCTCCGGCTCTTCAAACAGACTGGTCGCGTAATCGCGCCTGGCTTTTGCGGTGGCCTTCTTGAGTTTAGGCATAATTCCGGTCCCGGCCTAAATAGTAAAGCCTCACACGAAGAGCATGCAATGAGGCTGATGGCGGCAAGCCATCCGGCGGGCGCAGGATTACGTATGAACAGGTATTCGGTTTGAACCCGATCTGTGCGCGCTTCGTAATGATGGGTTGTATTTGAGTCATTCGCACTTCTGCTTTATTCAGAGGAGCTTACGGGCGCGCTCGGAATGACTGATTCGTTGACAATATTGAAGCCCGTTTGTTACCCTTTTTCTTTGCTTTTAGACCGCTCGCGACCTCTGTGTGCAAGAAGGATTTTTGGAGCGAATTTATCGTGAGAAAGTATGGAATCCTCGCCTCTCTATTACTGATCGTGAGCTTGCTCGGCTCAGCCTGTGTCAAGAAGGTCACTATCCCGGAAGCCCTCCCGGTCTTTCCCGCACTCTCGACTGATGATCTGGTCAAGCGCGTCAACTCCATGGTCGATATCGAGACCTTTTCAGGCCAGACGGTCTTTCATGTTCGCAATTATTTCACCGGGTCGGCCCGCAAAGCGGCCGAGTACCCGGAAGCGGACGGCCTGATCCGCCTTAAGCGCCCCAGCAGTATCAGAATGCAGATCAAGCTGCCGGTGGTCGGGTCGAAGGTGGCGGATATGGTAAGCGACGGCGAGCAGTTTCGCATCGCGATTTACCTGCCGAGCGATAAGAGGCGCTTTATCAAAGGCAGCAACCTCCAGTCCCTCGAACAGATGGACGCGGCCGATCTTCAGGAGACCAAAGATCCTCGCCTGAAAGAGGCTGGAGGGCTGGTCAACATCAGGCCCCAACATTTTATCGACGCGTTCTTCGTCAAGCCGTTGAATATCGCGGACGGCGTCAACATCTTCCGCGAGGAGTCCAGGCAGACCGAGCCGGACACGCGGGTCGGCAAGAGTGGCCGTAAAGTCGAGAAAATTTATTACATTCTTTACGTCGTCGAACGCAACGGTAACGGCTACGGGGTGTTGCGCCGAAAATTCTGGTTCGACCGCACCCAGCTGGGCACGCCCCTGGTCAGGCAGCAGACATTCGAGAGCAGCAACGGAAAGATTGCGAGCGATATAGTCTATTCCGACTGGTTCACTATCCCGGAGGCGAATCGCTCGTGGCCGAGGCGGACGGAAATAGATAGGCGCGCCGACGGCTATAAATTCTCTCTCAGTCTCGAGAAAGACTCGGTCGAGTTCAACAGCGAGCTTTCCGTGTCTACCTACGTCCCCGAAAACACCGAGAACCTGGAGGAGATAAACCTGGACGCTCAGCGGAAGGCCACGTCCGCGCAGGACAACGCGCCCAAGAAGAGGTAGCGCCCCCCGTAAGACAGAAGATGGATAATCTCATAGCGGCAAATGTAAAACAGCGCCCGCTTCGCACAGCAATCAGCGTAACAGGTGTATCGCTCGGAGTGATACTGGTCGTCCTCACCGTCGGACTCGCGCGCGGCATGCAGCGCGACTCCCTGGAGCGGCAGACCAACGTGGATGCCGAGCTCAGGATGGCCCCTCCCGGCACCCAGCCGCTGGCCTCCAACCCTTTGATGTTTCGGGCCGGCTACGCGAGGGCTATCATGGAAGGCGTTCAGCCCACGGACGAAGACCCCGCCCTGGAACCGAAGCCGCCCATCCCGGGTGCGGCAGCCGCGTCGCCCGTCGGCGAAATGATCCAGTCGAGCGCCGGCGGAATAGGCTTCGAGGTTGTTGACGGAATCGATTTCGACACCTTCGTGAAGACCACGCAGCTTCGCATCGTCGAAGGCCGCGCCCTCGGGGACGGGCGGGCCCCGGGCTCCGAGTACGAAGCGATAATCGACAGGTTTTACGCGGAAAACAATAAGAGCACAGACGGCCAGCCGGTCAAGGCTGGGAGCAGGATAACCGTCCTCGGCAACGAGTTCACGGTCGTCGGGATTTACGAGCCTCCCATCCTCGGCCGCGTAAAGATACCCCTCCACACGATGCAGCAGCTATTCGGGGGCGCGGACAATTGCACGTTCGTGATGGTAAAGACCGAGCGCCCGGAGCTGGCGGATGAAGTAAAAGAGACGATCGAGCGGTATTATCCCGGCAACCGCTTGATCTTCACGCGAGACCTGCCCGCGCTCTACTCGCAGGGCATCAACGCGGTAGAGATATTCCTGAACGTCGTCATCGGCCTGGCCACGGTCATCAGCACGCTGGTGATATTGCTGGCCATGTATACTACAATCATCGAGCGCACGCGGGAGATCGGGATTCTCAAGAGCCTTGGCGCGTCGAAACGATTCATCGTCGTCTCCATCGAGAAAGAAGCCGCCTTGATCAGCCTTATGGGCGTCCTGTTCGGGTTCCTGGTGTCGGTGATCGGAAAGTACGCGATCGAGGCGTCGACGAGACTGAAGATCGATCTGGACCTGCGATGGCTGCTGCTCGCTACGAGCATCGCCCTGGCAGGGGGGCTGATCGGCGCTCTGTATCCCGCCCTCAGAGCGGCCAACCTGGACCCGGTGGAAGCGATCAGTTATGAGTGAGAAATCGGCGAGCTCTATTGTGAAACCAATCCTTGAAATAAGAGATTTGAAGATGATCTATCACGTCGGCAAGGTCGACGTGCCCGCGCTTCGAGGCGTCAATATAACCGTGAACGAAGGCGAATACGTGGCGATCATGGGACCTTCCGGGTGCGGGAAATCGACGTTCCTGCATATAGTCGGAGGCATGTTGCAACCTACGTCCGGCAGGGTGATAATCGATGGCGAAGACCTCACACGTATGAGCGACGGCGAGCGGACCGACCTCAGAAGGCGCAAGATCGGCTTCGTCTTTCAGAGGTTCAATCTCTTTCCCACACTCACCGCCGAGGGCAACTTGAAGCTTGCGGAACGAATCTACTCCAATGGCGCGAACGGAGGGAACGCGGACAGGCGGCGGGAAGTGCTCGGGCTGCTGCAGCTCGAAAGCAAGATGGGGCACAAGCCTCTCGAGCTGTCCGGAGGTGAGCAGCAGAGGGTTGCGATAGCCCGGGCCATAGTAAATCGTCCCGCTATCCTGCTGGCCGACGAGCCGACCGGGAACCTCGACAGCGAGAACTCACAGATCGTCCTTGATATGCTGCGAAACCTGAATAACGAATTTCGGCAGACTATCATAATGATCACCCATAATCCGGAAGCCGCGAAACTGGCCGACCGAATAATCGAGATGCGAGACGGCCACGTGGTCAGTTCAGCCGCTTCCCTTTAGGAGACCGAAACGTGGGCGTTCTGTTATCGACTCTCAAGAAAATCCTCTTCTGGTCGTACGAAAGAGGGAGCTGGCAATACGACATCATGTGCGTCTTGATCCTGGCTTTCATATTCTTCGGCCCGAATAGCATCTTTCACAATCACCGGTCCATCATGGCCGATGCGTCTAGAGTCGATGCCATCTTCATCTCTCGCGAAGAGGTCGGGCAGATCGACCAGGCCAGGCTCGAAGAGGAGATGACCCGTCACCTTTCGAGGAAGTTCGGGCACGGGGTCAAAGTAGCCCGCGTCAAACCCGTGTGGGACGCTTCCGGGAACCTCGAAGGGTACGTCGCCTGGGAAGAGTAAGGCAATTCAAGCGGCCGGGCCCGGAGACAGCGTGTTAGATCTACGGGTTAGGATTGCCGGCCGCCGAAACATAACGAATATGGAGTTGAAGGATGAAGCGTTTTAGTCTTTTCTTTTTAGCAGCAGCAATATCGATCTCGCAGGTCTCCACCACCAGGGCAAACGGGGAGCTCGACCAGATTCTCGCCAATATGCAAAAGAGCGCGCAGGGCATCAGGACCCTATACGCGGAGATGACGCAGGAGAAGCGCAGCAAGGCGCTCGGCGGCAAAGAGATTTATAAGGGCGAGATTTTCTTGAAGCATTCCGGGCCGGGCAACGATAAAGTGCGGATCAATTATTCCAGCCCGAGCAACCAGTCCGTGAGCGTTGTCGGCGACGAGATCATTCTTTACCAGCCCAGGATCAAGCAGGCCATCATCACATCTCGCAAGACGCAGGCCGCGAAGAACCAGGAATTCAGCTTCGTGGCCACGCCTTACAACTCGGTCCCGCAATTGAAGAGCCGCTATACGATCGTATACAAAGGGCAGGAACAGGTCGGAGACGCCTCCGCCGCCGTGCTCGAGCTCACGCCGAAGACGGCGTCGGCAGCGCAGAAGCTGACGATGTGGGTCGATCAATCAAGCTGGTTTCCCATCAAGTATCAGGTCATAGATAAGTCGGGTGACATCTCGACGTTCACCCTCAGGGGCCTGGTAAAAAATTCCGCCGTCGGTGACAGCCTGTTTAAAATTAAATGGCCGGGCGACACGAAAGTTATCAGGCAGTAGCCCGCCAGGATCTATCGAGACTCACCGCCGCGAAGGGCGCCAGGAATTCCTGGCGCCCTTCGCGGCTTCTCAGCTCGAATAAAGGAGCAGGTAGAGCAGGAAAGCCAGAAAGCCGGTCGCCATCCAGAAGGCGGCTTCATAGATCACGAAGCGGCCATGCGGGTAATCGGGCCTCTTCTTCCTCGTTCGCCTGTTCCTCAAGCTGAGCGCCGAGTGCGCCAGCACCACGCCGAGCCCGAGCGCCCCGATCGAGAGCACCCGAAGCGGCCACAGGAAGAAGACCCATTGCATCTCGATCAGGCCCAGGAGTGGGAGCGCGATGCCGAAACAGGTCGCGGCCCCCATGATAAGTCCCGCGTAGTCTTCATCCGCTACCGGTATATTCAGAGTCCCTGCCCTGGACGCGGCCTCAGGGTCGAACGCCATCGACGAACCGTAGGAGGCGCGAGGCGGAGGCTCCCTTTCGGAGTCGTAGGCCTCCCGGGTCGCCGTGTCGCTTAAGACATCGTGCGCCTCGTTGAGCGACTTCATCTCTTCTTCGCTCCCGCCTCCATCCGGGTGCTTTTTCCGCGCCTCGTTGCGAAAGGCTTTATCGATCTCCTCTTTCGTCGCGCCCGAGTCGATGCCGAGCATTTCATAATAGTCTTTGTTCGAGTCGTATTTGTTCATACCCAGGTTCGGCGATCATAATCCCCTTCCGGGGGCCGTGTCCAATAGCCGGAGGCGGAATCCGGCGGGCGCGTAATGGCGCAACCGCCCGCGCTGCCGAGGCCCGACAAATCATGCTATATTTTGCACTATGTCAGCGATACCGAAAGACGCGGCGGCAATTATCCTTCTTAGAGATCCTTCCGACCCCAGGGTCTTCTGGGTCAAGCGGAATCCGAAATTGATGTTCATGGGCGGCTTTCACGCCTTTCCCGGCGGGCAGCTCGATAAAGACGACCTCGCGATCAAAGTTAAGAATTGCGACGCCGATGCCGAAGCCGCAATGCGCGCGTGCGCCGTTCGCGAGCTCTTCGAGGAGACAGGAGTCCTTCTGGCGGGCGGCCCGAATCCGCCCGCGCAAGAAGCGCTTGCCGGGATGAGGCGGGCGCTTTCAGAAAAGAAAGATAGCCTCAGGCAGATACTTGAAGAGAACGGCCTTGAAATCGACCGGTCCGCTCTGCCGGGCGCGGGCCGCTGGGTGACGCCCCCGTTTGCGCCCAGGCGGTTCGACACGTGGTTTTTCATAGGCTGGCTCCCGGAAGGACAGGAAGCCACGGTCGAGCCTGGTGAGCTGGAGTCGGGCGAGTGGATTCGACCTTCCGACGCCCTCGCGCGCTGGCAGAGGGGTGAGATCATCATGGCTCCTCCCACCCTCTTCATCATTATGACTCTCGCCGAAAATGCGGGGCGGCTCGATTCGCTCCCCTCGGCGCTCACCTCGATTCCGGAGGCCAGCCGGGGCATGGTCAGACGTATAGAATTCCGTCCCGGCATATTCCTCTTCCCTGTAAGGACGCCGACGCTGCCCCCCGCCACGCACACGAACTGCTACATAATCGGGGGCGAAGAGCTCGTCATCATCGACCCCGCCTCCCCCTACGACGAAGAGCGAAAGGAGCTCGACAACTTCATCGACTCGCTCCTGGCCGAAGGGCGGAGAGTCCGCGAGATACTGCTCACGCATCATCACCCCGACCACGTCGGCGGAGTCGAGCACCTCCGCACTCGGCTCCGGGTCCCGGTCGCGGCCCACAGGCTCACCGCCGACCGCCTGTCGAATTCGATCAAGGTGGACAGGCTCGTCGAGGACAACGAACTGATCGAGCTCGAAGGCGATCCCGGCTGGAGGCTTCGCGCGCTCCACACTCCGGGGCACACGCGCGGCCACCTCTGCTTTTATGAAGAGATCACGGGCGCGGTGATAACAGGCGACCTGGTGGTCGGCATAGGCACCGTGGTCATCGACCCGCCCGAAGGCAATATGAAGCAGTATTTCGATTCTCTCCACCGGCTCCTCGAACTGCCGAAGCTCTCCTCGCTATTCGGCGCGCACGGCCCGGCCATCGGCTCCGCTCGAAACAAGCTGGAAGAGTACATCGAACACCGGACCCTGCGCGAGAACAAGATTCTCGATGCGATCAAGGCCGGCGCAGGAACTCCCATGGAGATCGTCGAAGCCGCGTACACGGACGTATCTCCCACACTCTACGGACTGGCCGAGCGGTCCACCCTCGCCCATCTGGAGAAGCTCGAAGAAGAGGCGCGGGTGAGCAATTCCAGGGGCCGATTCGCCCCGGTCTGATTCGATGGCGAGTCGGCCCTGAACTTTCAACAAACGGGCGACCGCGCTTCGCAGAGCGGTCGCTCTTGCCTGGATGATTGGACGGCCTTGGACCGAATCGTGATACCGGAGAATACGCTCGTCGTCTTGTGCGGCCCCGCCGGGTGCGGCAAATCATCATTCGCAACGACGTTTTTCATGCCGACTCAGATCGTCTCGTCTGATGATTGCCGGGCCCGCGTATCGGACGACCCGAAAAATCAGGCCGTGTCGCATCACGCCTTCGACCTTATGTATTTCATCATCAGAAAACGTTTGCTGTTGAAGAGATTGACCGTCGCGGACGCGACTAACCTTGAAAGCGCCGACCGCAGAGAGATGATAAAGACCGCGCGCTGGTTCGGATTCAAAGCGGCCGCCTTTGTCTTCGATCTGCCTCTTGAAACCTGCCTCGAGCGTAACGCCGGGAGGGAGAGGGTCGTCCCCGAGGACGCGATCAGGCTGCAATTCGAGAAGCTTGGGTCGACGCGCAAATCGATCAGGCAGGAAGGCTTCAATTACATCTTCGTACTGGACCGGGAATCGCAAGACGAAGCGACCGTGGAGATCGGGCCTCCCAGGTACTAGCGCGCTCCGGTGAAGGCCCGAGTAATACCGGCGGCCCCTCGCTCGATTGCCGCCGCTCGTGCGATCAGGAGACGATCTTCAATCGCTTGAGGAATCTCAAATCGTCCGAGGTAAACTTCTCCTCGTCATCATCGGCTTGAGCTTCACTCTTTCGCAGCATGTTTTCAATCGCGATGTTAGCCTGGAGTAGCAGGTAGACTTCGTAACCCGACTCGCGAATCGATTGCATGATGCCTTCAATGCGTTGAGAGCCGGTCACGGTTTCGTCGATCGCTTCGCCAAGCTCCTGTAGCAAGCCCTTCACTTTTTCATTCACCTGCGCATCCTCTACTCGCTGATTTATTCGCCCCAATGATGCTATGTGATCGGGCCTCGCGATGTCAATCAAAGCCCCCGCGCGACGGCGAGGACAAGCCGGGCACCGATAAAGTCCACGCTCTTTTCCGGTGTGCGATCGGTCCTTCTAAAATGGTGTGAGCTGAAAGGCTTGAGGACGTACTCAGGAGGAGAAGCGGCCGCCGCGCCTGTTCTTGAGGATCTCGCGGTAATCGTCGCCTTCGATGGGAATGAGCCTGCACATCTCGTGTAGCCTCGAGCGGAGGCGGACGCCGACTCTGTCGGTCAGCGTCTCGTTATACGCGGAGCCAATCGGGATGTCCTGATAATTCGATGTGAAGATGGTCACCTTTCTCTCGTTATATCGCTTGTTGATTATGTGGGTCATCGTCTCCTGGACCCACTCGGTAGGCTTGCTCGCGCCAAGCTCGTCGAGGGCCAGCACTTCGGCTTCGAAGATAGGGGTGAGGATCTTCAGCTCGGATGTGTGAGTGTTCGGGTTGTAGCTGTCCTGAATCTCCTTGAGCAGGTCCCTGAAGTCGTAGAACATGCCGGGAATGCCCTTCTTGATCAACTCTTTCAGGGCGGAGACCGCGAGGTGAGTCTTCCCCACTCCGCAGGTGCCGAGGTAGAGCAGGCCCACATCGACCACCGGGTATTCCTCGACAAACTTCTTCGTATTCATCAGCGCGCGGTGGAGCGATGGACAGAGGCTTTCGAAATTATCGAAGCTGCAATGCATGAAGCGATGGGGAATCCTGGAGTGCGAAAGCAACAGGTCCGTGCGGACAGCCTTCTTACACTGGCAAGGCCGCACGCCCTTGCTCTCAACAAACTCCCACCCTGTGCCTCCGCAATACTGGCAAGGCGCAAGGTTGATATTTGCTGGTTCTGCTAGCATGTAGTGATTCCCTGAACCGGGCTGTTTCCTGCTGAGAGTTGACCTCGTGTTGCCAATCGCCGCCGATTATAAGAAAGCTCTATCGAAATTGCAATCATAAAGCGCATGCCGGTTAACCAATATTCCTAATTCACAACTAATTGTTCTTCGATCTTCCGATAAAACTCTTAGTCGTCTCTGAATCACCGGGAAAGTCGCTTGAGAGACCTCTTGAGCACCGCTTCTATATTGGCGTCGCCGTCTTCTTTCACGGCGGCGGCGACGGCACGCTCGGCAACCGCCTTCGGGTATCCGAGCTGCATCAAAGCCGCGATCGTGTCGTCTCGAATATCTTCGGCTGCGGTCCCTGCCGCGACCGCAAACGGCGCCTCGTCGTCTTCGGCGGAGAGGGCGGCGATCTTGTCGCGAAGCTCGACGACTACGCGCTCGGCCGTCTTCTTTCCGACCCCCGGGATGGCCGTCAACCGTACCAGATCGTTACTCCTGATCGCGCGCGCGAGTTCTGACGCCGCCATCCCTGATAGCATCGTTATGGCCAGCTTCGGCCCTATGCCGCTCACGCTAGTGAGGCGCAGGAAAAGCTCCTTCTCCCGCCCCGTCGAAAAGCCGAAGAGCTGAAGGGCATCCTCGCGCACGTGCGTGTGTATCCTCAAAGCCACCGCGTCTCCGACTTCTCCCATCTCGTAGAACGTCGAAAGAGGGATCGTGACTTCGTAGCCCACTCCGCCCACGTCCACCACTATATTATTCGGCTGTTTCTGGATTAATTTGCCCGATAATTGCGCTATCAACTTGCGGCCCCCTGCTCTCTAAAGAGTTATGAGTTTACGAGAGCGATCGCGGGGCTGTCAACGAAGGCGCGGGCCGACGCGAAGGGACAGGAAGATCGGCCCTTCCGACTCGCAGGCCACAGTCAAGAACTCTTGCATTATGCCGATCATGTTATATACTCAGCGGTGTCCTGGCCGCCTTCGTCGGCCCAGGTTTTAAGAAAAGCCCCTCCCCTCTAACCCGCCCCTCGTGGTCTAAAATTATGATTATTTCAAAGAAGCGACGTGTCACGTTCAAGCGCGTGCTGTGGGTCTTTTTTCCTGCGGTTCTCGTGCTGGGGGTCGGCGTGCTGGGATTGAACTTTTACCTGATCCATCGCATGGCGCATCCGCCGCGCAATCCTCTGTACGGGTCGCCCCGCGATTTCCAGGTGATAATGCAGAAGCCCATGTGGTCGGACGAGAAGTGGAACAACTCTGACGCGACGCAATCGGTCGGCTGGTTTCTTAAACAGGGCCGCCCCGCCCCGGCGATCATCCTGAGCCACGCGTATGGGTCGAACCGCTCGGACTTCCTCACGCTCAGCTTCGAGCTGTGGAAGGCAGGATATAACGTGCTCGTCTACGACCTGCGGGGCCACGGCGAAAGCCCGGTCAACTGGTCGGGGCTCGGGACCTACGAGAAGGACGATCTGCTCTCGGCGATAAAGTTCTTGAAGGGCCAGAAGACCGAATCCGGGCAGGACATCGTCGACGGGAGAGTCGGCCTCTATGGAGTCGATATGGGCGGGTACATTTCTCTAGTCGCCTCCTCGCAGGACCCGATGGTCAAAGCGGTCGCCGTAGATTCGGTCTACCCCGACGTGACGCATTTCATCAATCATCGCATAAGAAATTTCATGGGGTCGAACCAGCTCGCCGACACGCTCGTGAACCTTCCATACAGGAGCGACCTGACAGAGCTGACCATGCAGCTATACCTTCTTCGCAGGGATGATTTCGCCCCGGCGGTCGAAGCCGTCACCGCGGGCTCAAGCCGTCGCTTCCTGTTCATCACAGGCAAGAACACCGGGCTTTACGAAGAGATGACCAGAGATCTTTACAACCAGGCGAAAGACCAGAAGGCGCTGGTCCAGGTCGAACAGTCTCGCCTCGACAGGCTCTACACTAGGGCTTCGGCGGATTATGACGCGCAGGTCGTCTCTTTCTTCCGGGAAGCGATTCCGGCCGTCCCGGTCAAGAACGTCTCGATGTCTCGTTGACCGGTCCTTACGGCAAGGGCGAGACCTCACCTCGCTTCAGCCGCAGCCTTATCGCGAGAACATCTCTCTGAAACCCGATCGGCTCGAGCTCGAATCGCCCGTCACTTTCCAGCTGGTGCAGCCAGTTCAAAGTCGTGAAGACGACCATACTTGAATCAACTTCGAGCACCGGAAGCAGCTTCCGCGTGTCCAGAGCATTCAGAGTCGAGCGATTCCCCATCTCGCAGACCACCCGGCCTTCGGTATAAAAGACCGGGCCGTATTCCTTCATCACGTAGAACGCCACGCGCTCGCCCGGCCTCATCGCCCTGGACGTGTAAACCGAGAGCGCCTTCGTCGTATAACGCTCGCTCAGCGTCGGAAAGTAGAGTACCGCGGCCCCGACTACCATCAACCCGACCACGCCCGGCGCGCCCGCGATCAACGCATGGCGCTTACCGCTCGCAGAGGCCGCGAGGGCCAGAATCGCGCAGAGGAGTGGAGCGCCGATAAGGATCACCCTCAAGGCTCCGGCCGGTGCCGTCTCCCGGCCCAGGTAGATTACGAACCCGATTCCGAGAACTACCAGTAGCCCCGCAGTCATCCACCGGGCAGCCCCGAGCAACCGCGTCCTTTCGCCCGCCCACTCGCGGTAAACCTCGGCCCCTACAATGATCGCGAGCGCGGGAAAGACCGGCAAAATGTAGCCCGGCAGCTTCGACTGCGAAAACGAGAAGAAGATCAGGGGGATCGTCAGCCAGAGCCAGGCGAGCGTTAGGAGTGAATCGAACCGGTCGCTTCGGGGCTTGAGCCTTCGCAGGCGTTCGAGCGCGGGAATGATAAAGAATGTCCAGGGCAGTATCCCGGCGAGCGAAATAAAAATGTAGAAGTAAAACGGTTGAGGGTGCCCGAACTTGTCTTCCGTGTAGCGCTTGAAATGGTGGTCGATGAAGAAGTCATCTATAAAATGCCATCCATGCCTTAGCGTCACCGGCA
>Ga0126311_10001336_pt1 | contig 11919 bp, 12 predicted proteins | sample Plot61_FD_92539 | JGI IMG/M metagenome (GOLD analysis project Ga0126311, IMG submission 92539) | Serpentine soil microbial communities from UC McLaughlin Reserve, CA, USA - Plot61 | ecosystem: Environmental > Terrestrial > Soil > Grasslands | place: USA: UC McLaughlin Reserve, Lake County...
ACGAGCCGCTCGCGGCGCTCGCCCAGCTCGGCTTCCGAGAACGGTGCGGCGAGCAACCGCACGCCGCAGTTGATGTCGTAGCCGACGCCGCCGGGCGAAACGACGCCGTCCGGCAGCTCCGTCGCCGCTACGCCGCCGACCGGAAAGCCATAGCCCTGATGGATGTCGGGCATCGCCAGCGCGGCGTCCACGATGCCCGGAAGGGTGGCGACGTTCTGAAGCTGCTCGAGCGAGTTGTCAGTGCTGATCGCGTCCAGCAGCTCCTGGTCCGCAAACACGCGGGCAGGTACGCGCATGTCCGCGCGCGCCTGCTTCGGAATCTCCCACAGCGTCTCGTCGATCCGGCGAAGCTCAGACATCGAGGACGACGCGCGCGCGCCACCTCCCGTGTTCTTGACGGAATTCGAGGCCATGGTAGGTGACGGCTTTGACGAGCGGCGAAGGCTGCCCGCGTCTGCCGGCGACCACGGCTGTCGCGCGATCATGGCGAAGGTCGATCTCGTCGAGGCGCTCGGGCGTGAAGCCCTCCGTCTCCGCGAGGAAGATCAGCTCCTCGAGCCAGTCCGCCAATAGCGCCGGACGGTCGTGGCCGGTCGCTTCCACGTCCCTTGTTTCGACGTCACCGCCTGCGTTGTCGGCAAGCAGCTCGGCGAAGGCCGCAAGAGCGTCCGCAAAGACGCCTGGTTCGGTGTCTGCGTCAACCTCGAGCTCGAGCTCCGCGGTGTGCTCGACCCAGCGATACGTCAACGCACCACCTCGGCGCTGCAGCTCATCACGAGTGCGCCTTGGAGGCCGCCGGCGGCCACGTCCGAGAGCGTCGGGTGCGCGAGATCGATCGTGATCGGATCCCATTCGTCCAGGCCGAGAGAAGCGGCGCCCTCACCTGAGCCGATGGAGAGAAGTGTTGACGGCTCGATCACGTTGCGGCGACCGCTCTCCCGCCGAGCGATTCCCTCCAGCTCGCGAAGCTCCTCCAGCGGGTCGATCCTGGCGTTGCAATCGGATCCGATGCACAGTGGAATGCCGCGCTCACGAATCCGCGCAACGGGCACGTACCCGTCGCCGAGGTTTGCCTCCGTTGTGGGACAGACGCAGATGCGCGATCCCGCTTGAGCAAGGAGGTCGAGCTCGGGATCGTTCGCGTGCGTTGCGTGGACGATCGTCGTGCCGGGACCGAGGCAGCCGGTGTCGGCCAGGAGCTCGATCGGACGCAGGCCGTGCTCTGCGAGACATTCGTCGATCTCGTGCGGCTGCTCGTCGGCGTGCACGTGGAGAACGAGGTCGTTCTCCCGCCCGTACTGGCTGATCTCTTCGAGCCATGGGCGCGGGCAGGCGCGGACGGAGTGGGGGGCAAGCCCAGTCGCGATTCCGTCGGCGCGAAGCTCCTCGACCTGCCTCAGGTAGTCGGCGACCGATTCCTGGCGGAATCGCGGCAACCCGCCTCGCCCGTACGCCGACAACAACACGACGAGCTTCATTCCGACCTCTGCGGCGGCAGCGGCAGCGGCGCGCGCCTCTTCCAAGCCGAGATAGTGGAACTCGCCGACGGCCGTGTAACCGGCGGAGCGCATCTCGCGATAGGTGCGCGCGTAGGTATCGCGAACATTCGCCGGTGTCTGCGTCTCGGCGAAGGCGAGCATTGCGTCGCGCCAGCCCCAGAAGTCGTGCCCTTCCTGCGAGCCGCGCAGACCGCGCTGGAACGTGTGGCTGTGCGCGTTGACGAAGCCGGGCAGAGTCAGCGTCTCGGCCACGGCCGCATCGTCACAGTTTTGGCTCGATCGCGTCTCCCACCCGTGCGGATTCGCCGGATATGCTCGCAGTGGGGTGGAGGATGGTGGCCCCGCCCCCGGGTCGAAGCAGCCGGGGTCGAACTATCCTTCTCCGCAATGGCCGTGCGTCCAGTCTCGCCTCCGCTGACGCAGATCCCGAACGCGCTCACGCTCGTACGGCTCGGGCTGATCCCGATCTTCGTCGTGCTCGTCCTCAGCTCCGACGGGGGCCACAGCTGGGCGGCCGCCATCGTCTTCGGGGCCGCTGCCATCACCGACCAGATCGACGGCTGGCTGGCGCGGCGGTGGCACGTCGAGTCGGAGTTTGGCAAGGTTGCCGACCCGCTGGCAGACCGGCTGATGATCGATGCCGCGGTCGTGCTGCTCGTCGTCGCCGACCGGCTTCCCTGGGCCGCGCTCCTGATCCTGGCGCGTGACCTGGCGCTGCTCGGCGGGTACAAGCTCGTCGTGCCGCGCGGCTACGACTTCTCCGTCAGCTTCCTCGGCAAGCTCGCGACGTGGATCCTGTATGCCGCCCTCGGATTCGTGCTCGCGACGAACAAGGGCACGGACTGGCCACTGTGGGTCTTCTGGATCGGCCTCGGCCTTGCGGTCGCCGCGGGCGCGATCTACATCGTTTCCGCCTTCAGGCAGGTGCAGCAGGCGTGAAGGCGATCGTGATGGCGGGTGGAGAGGGGACGCGTCTCCGGCCGTTGACGTCGAACCAGCCGAAGCCGATGGTGCCGATCGTCGGGAAGCCCTGCATCGAGCACATCCTGGAGCTGTTGCTGAAGCACGGGCTCGACGACGTCGTGATCACGCTCGCGTTCCTGCCGCAGGCGATCCGAAGCTACTTCGGCGACGGGGAAACCCTCGGGATCGGGATCGACTACTCCGTCGAGGACTCGCCGCTCGGGACGGCCGGCTCGGTCAAGCTGGCGGCGGCCGACTTCGACGAGACGTTCCTGGTCATCTCCGGGGACGCGCTCTGCGACCTCGACCTCACCGCCCTGATCGATTTCCACCGCGAGCGCGGCGCTGCGGCCACGATCGCGCTCAAGTCGGTCGAGAACCCGCTCGAATTCGGCATCGTCGTCGCCGACGAGGAGGGACGGATCGAGCGCTTCCTCGAGAAGCCGTCGTGGGGACAGGTCTTCTCCGACACGATCAACACCGGCATCTACGTGCTCGAGCCCGAAGTCCTGCGCCATATCCCGGCGAACGAGCCGTACGACTTCTCCAAGCAGCTCTTCCCGCTCCTGCTCGAGATGGGACGTCCGATGTACGGCTACGTCGCCGAGGGCTACTGGCAAGACATCGGCGACCTCGGCCAGTACGCGCAAGCGAACTTCGACGCGCTCGACGGCCTCGTCCAGCTGAACATCCCGGGCCTTCAGCTGCGTGGCAACGTCTGGCTGAGCGAGAGCGCGGGGGTCGACGATCTCGATGCGATCGAAGGACCCGCGTTCGTCGGGAACTACTGTCGCATCGGTCCGGACGCGACCGTCGGGCCGTACTCCGTGCTGGCGGCGAACGTCACGCTGCGCGAGCGCGCTCGGACGACGCGGTCGATCCTCGACGCGTCGACCCACGTCGGGCGCAGCAGCCTGATCGAGGGCGCGATCGTCGGCCGCTCTTGCGACATCCGGACGCACGTCCGCATCCACGAGGGAGTCGCCATCGGCGACGAGGTCACGATCGGGGACGAGAGCGTCGTCATGCCGAACGTCCGCATCTACCCCAACAAGGAGGTCGAGTCAGGCGCGCAGATCCACGAGAGCCTGATCTGGGAGTCACGCGCCTCTGCGAGGCTGTTCGAGCGGGACCTGGTCTCCGGCCTCGTCGAGGTCGACCTCACGCCCGAGATCGCGCTCCAGCTCGCCGCGGGTCTCGGAACGATTCTGGAACGAGGCGCGCATGTCGTCTCGAGCCGCGAGACCTCGCCGGCTTCGCGAATGATCCAGCGCGCGATGATCACGGGCTTGAACGCGACGGGGGTGAACGTCGCGGACCTGCGCGTGCTGCCGGCGGCCGTTGGCAGACACCTCCTGAAAGAGCACGGGTATGCCGCGGGCTTCCACGTCGGAATCAGCACCGTCGATCCGGAGCTGATCCAGATCAGGCTGTTCGAGCAGCCGGGGATCGAGTTGACGCCCGCTCTCCAGAAGGAGATCGAGAAGCGCTTCTTCCGGCGCGACTTTCGCCGCGCGCCACAGAACGAGGTTGGCGACCTGGACTACCCGGCGAGGGTTCGGGAGGCGTATGCCGAGGACCTCGTCGCGGGGCTCGACGTCGACAGCATTCGTCAGCGGCGGTTCCGGATCGTCGTCGACTACGGCTACTCCGCCTCCTCGTTCGTCCTGCCGCTACTGCTCGGCCCGCTGCAGGTCGAGGCCGTCTCGGCCCACGGCGTGCCGACCGCGGGCACGTCCGGTGCGGCCGCCGAGCTTCGGCAAACGGTGGGACAGGCAAAGCGCCTCGTTCGCGCCGTCGGCGCAGACCTCGGCGTCGTCTTCGACCGGGCGGCAGAGCGCATGTACCTGATCGACGAGCAGGGGCGTGAGATCGCGGTCGAGCAAACGCTCCTGCTGTTCCTGCGCCTGATCAGCAGCAACGGCCGGCGCGGGAAGCTCGCGTTCCCGATCACCGTCACGAGCCAGGTGGATGCGCTCGTCGCGGGGACGGAGCTGGAGGTGATCCGCACACCTGCTTCGCTCGCGGAGCTGACGAGGGCGGCCGCCGAGGACGGCGTCATCTTCGCGGGAGCCCTCGGCGGGGGCTACGTCTTCCCCGAGTTCATTCCGGCTTACGACGCCATGGCGAGTCTCTGCAAGCTTCTCGAGCTGCTGGCGCCAAAGCGCGAGCCGCTCTCCGAGCTCGTCGCGGGCCTGCCCGCGTCGACGCTCGTCCACCGGCGGATCTCGTGCGCGTGGGCGCTGAAGGGACTCGTCATGCGCGTCCTGACCGAGCGGCTCAAGGGCCGCGAGCTCGACCTGGTGGACGGGATCAAGCTGTTCGACGAGCGCGGCTGGGCGCAGGTGCTACCCGATCCGGACGAGCCTCTCCTGCACATCTACGCCGAAGGCGCCACCGAGGAGGCATCGAACGAGCTCGAGCAGGAGCTGCACGCGCTGGTGGAGGACGTTCTGATGCAGGGACAGGAGGTCGAAGCGCGAAGGTAGAATCTCAACTTCAGGTTGAACCCTGGAGGGAGTTGCTGCTTGAGCCACGTCTATTGCCCCGAGTGCGGATTCCAGAACCCGGAAACCGCCAATTACTGCTCCAAGTGCGGCGCGCTGCTCGTCAAGGACGAGCCGAGCGACGAAACGACGCAGTCGTTCACGCCTGAGGACGAAGACGAGGCCGCCGCAACGCTCGAGGACGTCGGCATCAAGGGGCCGGCGCTGGTCGTGCGCTCAGGTGGAGGTAGGGCGGGGGAGACGTTTCACCCCTCCGGCGAGCGGACGCTGATCGGCCGCTCGCCCGACTGCGAGATCTTCCTCGACGACGTCACGGTCTCGCGCAAGCACGCAGTTCTGCTCGACCGGGAGGGGACGTTCGTGATCCAGGACGAGGGCAGCCTGAACGGAACGTTCCTCAACCGCCGCCGGATCGAGTCTGCCGAGATCGAGGACGGGGACGAGCTTCAGATCGGGAAGTACCGGCTGAGCTTCTTGAATCGATGAATCCGACCGCGGAAGCCAGGCGAGCCGACGGCACGCTGACGATCGGAACGCTCTGCCGCCGGCTGCAGGGCGAGTTTCCGGACATCTCGATCTCGAAGATCCGCTACCTCGAAGACCAGGGGCTGCTGAAGCCACGACGCACCCGCGGCGGCTACCGGCTCTTCGACGAAGAGGACGTTGAGCGCCTGCGGACGATCTTGCGGCTCCAGCGGGACGAATTCCTGCCGCTGCGCGTGATCCAGCAGGAGCTGGCGTCGCCCGGGAAGGTGCGACGGCGGCGCCGTCCCGTCGGCTTGAACGAGGAGGACGAGCTATCGCTGTCAGAGCTGTGCGAACGCTCCGGCATCACCGAGGATCTCGCGCGTGAGCTCGAGGAGTTCGGCCTGCTCGAGTCGCGCGGGAGCGGGAAGGAGAAACGCTACGGCGAGAGCGACGTCGAGATTGCGTCCGCGTGCTCGAAGCTGTCGCGCTTCGGAATCGCCCCACGGAACCTGCGGCGTTTCCGTACCTCTGCCGGACAGGAAGCAAGCGTGGTGGAGCAGCTCGTTGGGCCCGCGCTGCGGTCACGGAACCCTGAACGGCGGAAGGCCGGGATGCAGGACCTGCAGTCGCTCGCCAGCCTGGCTCAGGAGCTGTCACAGCTCCTGTTCTGGCGCGACCTGCGCCGCGTCGCCCGCAGATAGCGTGCCCGTCGACCTGAAGGAAAAAGTCCGAGATGTCGAGGACTTCCCGACACCCGGCATCGGCTTCAAGGACATCATGCCGCTGCTCGCCGACGCGGAGGCCCTGCGCGAGGTCATCGACCGCATGGCGGAGTGGGGGGCACCGCGGGAGCCCGATGTGGTCGTCGGCGGCGAGGCGCGCGGCTTCTTCGCCGGTGCGGCACTGGCGTACAAGCTCGGGTGCGGGTTCGTTCCGGCGCGCCGTCCCGGCAAGCTCCCGCTCGAGACGATCCGCATGGAATACGCGCTCGAGTACGGGTCGAACGTCCTGGAGCTCCAGGCAGATGCCATTCGAGGGGGAGCTCGAGTGGTCATCCACGACGACGTCCTCGCAACCGGAGGGACGGCAAAGGCGATGGCGGAGCTCGTCGAGCAACTCGGGGGCACCGTGGTCGGATTTGCGTTTCTGATCGAGCTGACGTTCCTGAACGGCCGCGAACGGCTACCGGGATACGACGTCCTGTCGCTGATTCAGTACTGAGTTCCTGCAGTTCGGACGTTTCACGTCCGCCGCGGCGCGCAGAATGTCTGGACATGTACGACCCACTGCGGACGCGTTACGTGCTGTCGTGTCCCACCTACGGCGAGACGGCCGTGACGCTGTCCGAGTTTCGCTGGCTCGAGCGCCTGCCGGGCGCCGCCCATCCCGCCGTGTACCGGATCGCCTTCGCCTGCCGCTGCGGCGACGAGCATCCAGGGCTCGTCTCGCACGACGAGCTCGACTGGGCGCCGCTCGGGCTCGAAGTGGGGAGCTTCGTCGATCTGATGACGGACCGTGCCTCAGATGCCGGGACGGAGCTCGCTGAGCTCTCGGCAGGAAGGATCCGCAGCGGCGAATGGCCGTGGACGTTCTTCTGCTACCTCGAGGGCCTCTCGCGGCCGGTGTTTCCCTCGTCGTTCTCGTTGCTCGCGCCTGGAGCGGACGCCGAGCTCGTCGGAGTGGCCGTGCGCTGCCCTGACTGCTCGAGCCAGTCGATCAATCTCGTCTCGCGAGCACACGTCGACCTGCCGTTTCACAACGACGCGACCGTCGGCGTGGTCGAGCATGTCTTCGAGGCCGACGCAGATCGAGCGATCGACGAGTTCCGGGCGGAGCTCTACTCGGGCCACTTCGACACGCGCCGCCTCGGGCTCTAGGCCGCGCGAGCTAGCGCCTCAGTTCTTCCTCGCCGAAGATTCGTACGTAGAGGAAGATCGCGGCGCCGGCAAGCGCGGCGAAGATGAACGACGTCGCCTGCGAGATGCCGACGGCGAGCAGCCCGAGCCAGATCAGGACGCCGAGGCCGAGTCCCCAGAGGAACGAAACGAACCCGTGATCGAAGCTCGGTGGTCGCGGGAGATGCTGCATCGACGCCGGATCCTATCGCCCGCGGCGCGCGCGGAAAAACTGTTCGCAAAGAGCGGTCTTTGCGTTTTCGCGGGTCTTGAATCTTTGGCGCGAGCGTTCTATCTTCGTCATGCGCCGAGCACCGATCGCAAGTAGGTCGAAGCTCAACGCGAGGGCCGTACGCGGAAGCGGAAAGCTAGCGCGAGGAGTGGACGAAAGCGACACGGGCTCGGCGAACTTATTCCCGGAAAGTCAGCCCGCGCTTCGCGCGGGCGTGCGACTTCGGCGACGAAAGGCTTCAGCTCCTGCTCCACGGCCTTCTGAGCGGAGTCGGCAACGCCGCCTCCGCGGCCAGCGCGCGGCAAAACTTGAACGCACGGTAATCGACGTTATGTCAAGTTGACGCACGAGCATCCCTGGGGCTATGCCGCCCCGGGCTGTGCCTCCCCGCCCGCGCTTCGCCCGCTCGCGTCTCACGATCGGGTTCTGGTTTCCACAGCTGGGAACGTGAGAGGTGGTTGTGGGCGGAGCCGAGCTTTGCTCGAGCGCAGCCCAAGCAGATGCCGGACCGAGCGCTTAAGAACGGAGCTCGTGGGGGAAACCTGGTTTCCCCCACGCTGACACGAGGTGCCGGAACCAGCTATGTTTGTGCCCGCGGATGGGACTCGGGGGAACCAAAGCGACCGTATGACCGTCCTCGGCGACGAACTTCTCCATTACGAAGATCTGAAGCCGTTCATCGAGGAGGCGGAGCAAGCCGGGTCGATTGCGCTTGCGGACGTCTCGGACGTGATCGAGGTACATGGGCTCGACCCGCTCGAGGTCGACGCGCTCTATCGCGAGCTGGAACAGCGTGGGATCGAGGTCGTCGACCGAGCTCCTGAGCCGCCTCCCCCCCAACCTGCGGCGCTCTCGTACGAGACGACGACCGACGCGCTGCAGCTCTTCCTGCGCGAGGCCGGGCGCCACCCGCTGCTGACCGCGGCGCAGGAGGTCGAGCTTGCGAAGAAGGTCGAGCGGGGCGACATGCAGGCGAAGCAGCGGATGATCCAGTCGAACCTGCGCCTGGTCGTCTCGATCGCCAAGAACTACCGAAACCAGGGCCTCCCGTTCCTCGACCTCATCCAGGAGGGGACGCTCGGCCTGATTCGAGCGGTCGAGAAGTTCGACTGGCGGCGCGGGTACAAGTTCTCGACCTACGCGACGTGGTGGATCCGCCAGGCAGTCGCGCGGGCTCTCGCTGACAAGGCCCGCACGATCCGGATGCCGGTTCACATCGTCGAGCGCAAGCAGAAGATGAACCGCGCCGAGCGCATGCTGTGGACGCAGCTCGGGCGCGAGCCGACGCTTGCCGAAATCGCCGAAGAGGCGGGGCTCCCTCTCCACCAGGCGTACGAGGTGCGCGCCGCCGCCCGAGCGTCGCTCAGCCTCGACCAGCCCGTGGGAGAGCAGGAGGACGCCGTCTTCGGAGACTTCGTCGCAGGGGATGAGCCCCTTCCCGAGGAGGAGGTCGAGGTCTCGCTCCGCAGCCAGGCGCTGGCGGAGGCTCTCGGAACCCTCTCCGATCGGGAGCGCCAGGTCCTCGCCCTTCGTTACGGCCTAGACGGTTCCGATCCGAAGACGCTCGAGGAGATCGGCCGTCGCCTGGGCCTGACGCGCGAGCGGGTGCGCCAGATCGAGCTCGAGACGCTCAGGCGCCTCGCGACGCTGCGCGAGATGATTCCGGTCTCGAGCTAGGCTCGAGTCCTAGCGCCGTTCCGTCGAACAGCGCGTCCCCCCGGCCCCCCACGCGCTCCCGCACGGCAGCGTAGGCGGCGTTGAGGTGCGGCGGCCGGGTCGTACGATGCCCGTCGGACGCCACGATCGCCGCGTGGCCGCTCTCGACCATCGACCACGCAAGCGCCTGCACGTGAGGGCCGTCTCCGCCCAGCAGGCTCGTTCCGTTGATCTGCAACCGCCAGCCGCGCTCGGCCAGCGCCGGCGCGAGCGTGGGTTCTCGAAGAAACGATTCCGTTCGTTCTGGATGGGCAACGACCGGAACGAGGCCGAAACTCTCGACGTGCTCGGCCAGTGCGACGAGGGGTGCGACCGGGCCGAGAAAGGGAACCTCCGTGAGGACATGCCTCGTGCCCGGCAGGACATACCGACGCGGATCTTCTCCCAGCAGGACATCGGTCGGCGTCAGTTCGTATCCGAGCCGCAGATCGAGGCCGGCACGCTGCCGGACCTCCTCGAACGCCGCGCGAACTTCCTGCTCGCGCTCCCCTGTCAGCGTCAGATGCGGCCAAACGTGCGGCGTCGCGAACAGGATCGCGGTCCCGTGGCGTGCCGCGCCGCGACACAACGCAACGCCGTCGTCCACCGACTGCGCCCCGTCGTCGCCCGAGGGAACGACGTGACTGTGACAATCGACGAACGAAAGTCTCTTCATTTGCTCAGCCTAACCTCTCGATCCGCTAACAAAGAAGTTACAAAGTCCCCCGTTTGAGCGGGCTAACTTCAAGGAAAGCGAAGCGTCAGAACGAATAACGCCGTGTGAGTGTTTGCACAAGCTCACCGGGGGTTAGCCATCCGAAGAGGAGTCTAGGCTCGAGACATGTGCGGAATCGCGGGATATAGCCTGAGTGCAGACTGCGAGGTCGACCGGACTCTCGCTGCCCAGGCTCTTCTCGCAGGGATCGCCGAGCGCGGTGCGGACGCAGTCGGCTACGCCTACAGGCACGACGGGCCGGTCACGGTTCACAAGCAGCGTTCGGGGGCGAGCGCCCTTCTCGACCGCATCGAGGTTCCGCAACGTGCGACGCAGGTGCTCGTCCACGTCCGTGACTACACGAAGGGCCACCCCACCATCGCCGCCAACAATCACCCCGTCCGGCACGGGTCCGTCGTCGGGATCCACAACGGGATCATCCTGAACGACGAAGAGATCTTCGCTGAGTACGGATTCGAGCGCGCGGAGGCCGCGATGACCGTGGATTCCGAGGCGATCTTCGCCCTCGCGGAAGTGACGAACAGCCGGCCCAAGGCGCTCGAGCAGCTTCGGGGCTCGATGGCGACGGCGTGGCTCGACGAGCGACGCCCTGCCGCCCTCTTCTGCGCGCGCGGCGTGGCACGGCCACTTTGGCTCGGCGAGAGCAAGAATGCGACGTTCTTCGCGTCGACCTCACTCGCCCTCGAGGTCGTCGAGCATTACCTCGGGATCGCGTTGCGGATGCGGGCGATCGATGAAGGTACGCAGCTCGTGCTCGAGAACGGCCGGGTAGCGCAGCGAAAGCGCTTCAAGCCGACGACGGATTTCGAGGAGCGTTCGTTGCCGGCGGTGCGCGCTCCGTCCGAAGGCGTCGTTTGCCTCGAGCGGCTGGCCACGCTCGCAGCCGCCGCCTAACCGGCTACGCTCGCCTCGTGCGCCCTCGAATCCCGCTTTCGGCGGAGATTTTGGCTGCCCGCGCCGCCGGTGGTCTCTCGCGTCTCGTTCGGACCGGGGGCGGCACGACGATCCCAGGGAAGCTGCTCTGGAAGCTCGATCCCGGCGCGATCGACCGGCTCGCGGCTCGGCTTCCGCTCGGCTCCCTGCTCGTCTCGTCGACGAACGGCAAGACCACGACGGCCGCGATGGTGGCGGAGATCCTCCGTCCGAGGACGCGCCTCGCCCACAACCGTGCAGGGGCCAACCTCGTCTCCGGCGTTGCCTCCGCGCTGCTCGCGGCGCGCGACGCGGAGCTCGGGCTGTTCGAGGTCGACGAAGCCGCGCTCCCCGAGCTCGCGCGCCGGCTTCGGCCGCGGGCGATCTGCCTGGGGAACCTCTTCCGCGATCAGCTCGACCGCTACGGCGAGCTCGAGCTCGTCGCCGAGCGCTGGCGCCGTGCGGTCGGCGAGCTCGATCCACACGCATCGGTCGTCGTCAACGGCGACGATCCACAGGTCGGTGACCTCGGCCGCGACCGCGAGGGCACGATCAGGTTCGGGCTCGACGACCCGCGCTGCGGGCGGCCGGCGTTGCAGCATGCCGCCGACTCGAAGCATTGCATCCGCTGCGGGGCTCCGTACGAGTTCAGGGTTGCGTACGTGGGGCATCTCGGCGACTACCACTGCCCCAACTGCGGACACGCCCGGCCCCGACTCGACGTGATCGCGCGCGCGATCGAGTTGCGGGGCTTGAACGGCGCCTCGTTCGACCTGCACACGCCGCGCGGGATCTGCCACGTGGACCTGACGCTGCCGGGGCTGTACAACGTCTACAACGCAGTCGCGGCGTCGGCCCTCGCGCAGGTCGTCGGCGCGGAGCTCGACGAGATTCGCGCCGGGCTCATGCGCTTCAGCCCCGCGTTCGGTCGATTTGAACGGATCCCGGTGGGCGACCGCGATGTTCTGATCCTGCTGATCAAGAATCCTGCTGGAGCAAACGAGGTCGTGAG
>Ga0126311_10001337_pt1 | contig 11912 bp, 11 predicted proteins | sample Plot61_FD_92539 | JGI IMG/M metagenome (GOLD analysis project Ga0126311, IMG submission 92539) | Serpentine soil microbial communities from UC McLaughlin Reserve, CA, USA - Plot61 | ecosystem: Environmental > Terrestrial > Soil > Grasslands | place: USA: UC McLaughlin Reserve, Lake County...
CCAGGGATGAGCACCTCCATGAACGGTGCCGACATGATCGCGCTGACCGACCATATTGCCGATGCAATGCGCGCCGGCATCTTGCGGCGGCTCGCGACCGCGACGGAACCCACCGATGCGTTCCTTGAGATTGTCCGCGCCGATGTCGCATACGCAGCAACGCTCGCACGCGAAGGTTGGCACGATCCAGCAGAGACCTTTGACGCGATCCTACAGGAGGTGACCGCATCGCGGCCTGCACTTACTCAAGCGGTACGCGGCATCCTGACCGGCGAATTTGCGGACCTGGGTGCTCCTATCTTGGTCGCGGCTCCGTCCAACGATTTCATGGCGACGGCGCGTCGCAGGATGTCGGTAGCGAGCAATGGCGACCGGCTCGCGGTGTTTCAATCGATCGCGTTGGACTGTGGTGCTCGCGTCGCCAGCCGAGAGATTGAAAACTACGAGGCCGGCGACTTCCTCTACGAACTCGCAGTGGTGTCCGGCGTAGCAGACGAACTGGGGCCGGATGACTTGCAACACGTCATTTCCGACGGCCTCAAAGGTCGGTCGGCGATCCCGCAAAATCTCGATGTCGAGACCGTGAGCGAAACGCCAAGAGGCCCCCGTCCTGAGCGGACCGTTCCGAGTGCACCAAAGGCGGGCGCGGATCACGGTCAAATCCCTCTCGTTGCCGAACTCGCTGCGCCCGAGCCGTACCCCATCCAAGCAATCGGACCGGTGCTGGCGCGCGGCGCCGAGGCGATAGCGCGTAAAATTCAGGCGCCGGTGGAGATGGCGGCGCAATCGGTGCTCGCGGTGGCGGCGCTCGCTGCGCAGGCTCATGCCGATGTGCAGTTGCCATTCGGACAGACCCGGCCTCTGTCTCTAGCGTTGATCACGGTGGCGTCTTCCGGCGACCGCAAGACGAGCACGGATCGTGAGGCTGGATGGCCCCTTCGGACGCATGAGCAAGAGTTAGGTTCAACGTACAGCCATGACCTCGAAAGCTACCGGATCAGGGCGGCGGTGTGGGAGGCCGAGAAAAAGAAAATTGAGGGCGACAAGAAAGCGACCCGCGACGCGCGCAAGATCATGTTGGAGGAGTTAGGCCCGGCTCCGCTCGCGCCGTTATTTCCTTTCCTGACGGCTCCCGAACCAACGATTGAGGGGCTGATTAAGGCGATGCCGCGCGCCCATGCGTCACTTGGATTGTTCAGCGCAGAGGGAGGGCAATTCGTCGGCGGTCACGGCATGTCAACCGACAACCGCCTCAAGACGGCGTCGGCTCTTTCATCGCTTTGGGATGGCGACGCGATCAAACGCATTCGTGCGGGCGACGGTGTGTCAATTCTCAAAGGGCGGCGGCTCTCGCTGCATATGATGATCCAGCCGGATGTGGCGGCGGTGTTCTTGACCGATCCCCTCTTGCGCGATCAAGGCTTACTCTCCCGCATCCTCGTCGCGGCGCCGTGCAGCATGGCGGGGACGCGGGCCTATCAGGAAACAGCGGCGGCGGACGAAGCGACAATTCGGGAATACGGGGGGCACATTCTCAGGCTCTTGAGCAAGCCGTGGCCGCTGCTGGCTGGGACCGACAACGAACTCACCCCGCGCGTGCTCCTGATGTCGGCAGATGCGCAAATGTGCTGGCGTGAATTTCATGATGAAACCGAACGGCAGATCGGCGCCGGCGGCCGGCTTGCCCCGGTGAGAGACTTTGCCGGCAAGGCGGCTGAACACGCGGCCCGCGTCGCCGGCGTGCTGACGATCGTGGCGAACGCCGACGCGGTGGAAATCGCGCAGCACGAAATGGCGGACGCGGTCGAATTGGTCCGGTGGCATCTCGGGGAAGCCTTGCGCCTTTGCGCCGCTTCATTGATTGACCCGGCGACCCGTTTAGCCATCAAGCTGTTCGACTGGTTGCGGGCGACCCATCCGATCGATCCCTTTAGCTTACGAAAGATTGTCCAGTTCGGCCCTACGGAACTGCGCAACAAACTCCCTGCGGAGGCGGCGGTCCGCAAACTGGTGGAGCACGAGTTTGTCCGGGAGCACTCCCCGCGGCCTCTCCGGTGGACTCTACTCCCGGTCGTTGGGGGTGGCGCATGATTGCTCCATACGCGTCCCAAACGCCGACTGCTACACTGCTACAATTGCTACATTCGCTACGCTTTGACGACGGTTGGCACTGGAAGGCTTCTTTTTGTAGCAAGCGTAGCAACGGTAGCAGTGTAGCAGAACCCTTTCCGCAAAATTGCCCGTCGGGTGCCTCATGATCGGCCCCGGCCCCCTCTCGGAGGCAGCAGCGCATTCGCTGGTGGGCGTTCTCTGCGCGATGAACGGCACTCCCTCGTTGAGTGGCAGTGGAGCGCATCGCGCTGGGACAGTCCCATCGGACTCAGCCCCACAGTCCCACGAAATTCCCAAAGTCCCACTGAGTCTCGATTTCAGTCCCAACCAAAGTTCCTCATGCCCCCGCCCCTGAAATAGCGAGGCCTCAGTCATGATGCTCGACGACGAAAACGACGACGACGGCTTGGCGCTTGATGCCTCAGCATGTTGAGCCCACCACGGGTGAGGCCAGTACGTCGCTATGACGAGCACGTGAGGGGGTCCGAGGCGACGTGAGCACCACGCCAATGACCCGAAATAAGGGGAAACGAGCAACTCAGACACGCAGCAGGTTGGCGGTCGCAACAGTCTCACTCAGTCTCATGAGCAATGGATGTTCAAGAAGCGGCAGACCGAAGCACGTGATCGAGGCCAAGCTCTCTGGTTCCTGCTCCCGGAATCGGAGCGTACGGCCAAGCGCGTTCTCCACGAACTAACGCAGGAAGGATTTGAGGTCTCGAAAGCGACGGTGTGCCGATGGGCGCAGCAGTGGAAGCGAGCCCAGATCGAAGCCTTGGAACTGATCCTGGGTCCCAGCAAGAGGATCGATGGCGGCGAGCCGGACGACCCCTCTGACGTCCCCGAATGGATCAGAAAGGCACTGCCCGAACGGCTTTGGGTCGTCGCTCAGGGCAAGGGCCTTGATCGCATCGAACATGCGATCGGCTTGTTGAGCGATGCCATTGGGCGTCGGGCAACCCAGCTTGTCCAGGACGACCGCAGCTTGCTTGTAGTGGCCCAGGCGCTCTCTGCGTTGGCATCGGCGATGCTTCAGATTGTCAACGCGCGCGCCGTCACCGCCATCGCTCATCGTTCGTTTTGCGAAGGGGATTTGGCGGCCGCCAAGAGCAAGAAAGCTGAGGCTAAGGCAGAAGCTCAAGCAGCGGCCCGTGAGGACCACGCGTCATTGAGCGCTGAGGAGGAAGCCTTTGCGGGGCTCCGCAGCACAGTTGCCACTCGCCCGATTTGAGCAAATCGGGAGGGTCGGCCGTGAAGCTCCACGACCACCTAAGCAACAACCGCCGTTCTACGACCAACTGCAAGGCCGCCAATCCACATCGAAATCATTGCGACTACCCGAATCGAGAGGCCCGACGGTCACTACTTTCCAGGATGCCGCCAATGCGGACAGATCGCCCAGAACAGATCTTCGAGCGTTTCGAAGGCCTGTATCGAGGCTACCCCTCCCACAAATCTCTCGGGATCAACATAGTGCCTGAAGGCGTCGACTACCGAAACGGCCCAAGCCTTCGGGCTTCTGTAGTTCGCAGCCACATCAATCCCTTCCTCCAGCGCCTTGCCATCAAGCCATGCCGCGGTCGCATTCCAGCTAGCACCATCTCCCTCAAGAAGTTGCGCGAGCCGGTTTGAGATCGCCTCAAGGAGTTCTGAGGATGCGTGCGCCACCAGATAATCCGAGCTTGGTTGGTCTTACATATTATAGTGGATAAACTTCGACAGGTTAATCCGATGACCTTCGCACATGGACATGCGCAGGCTCGTCGGCGAGAACGTCCGGCGGATTCGGTTGAAGAAAGGCCTAACGCAAGAACAGCTGGCAGACGTATCCGGCTTCGGTCAGCAATACATCAGCGGCCTCGAACAGGGTCGGCGCAACCCGACCGTGGTCACGGTTTATGAACTGGCTACCGCTTTGGGGGTTAGCCATATCGAGCTGATGGCGCCGCCCAGAGCGAGACGTGGGCCGCCGTCACCCTAGTCACCCTCGAAGCCAAAATTTAATATTCTAAGGCTTGCAGCATTGTCGCGTGCGGTCCTCTACATTCTCCCGGCAAGCCGCCCGCCGTTCTACTACCTCTGCGCCAACTCATTTCCGTGAGCGGCATGCGCGACATCGCCAACGAGCTTGCTTGTCGGGTAGAACCCGAGGGCGTGCAGGCGGGACAGCAAAATCTCGAAGTCGCTGTACCGCACCACACCCTCCGGCACCTTCTTCACCAGCGCATCAAGGTCGCCGGCAACCGCGTCGATTAGCCTCTTAGTTTCCTGGCGCTCCTTGTCGGACGCCATCCTGGCGCCGTCGCGAACATGGAGGTGCGAGTTGGTCCGCACGTATTCCGAAACTCTTCTGATGGTGTTCGCGAGCGTCGGCGCGCCCTTGTCGCTTCCGTCCACGACGCGGGTGAGCTCGATCTGATTCCAGAGAGGCGCGCCGGACTTCTCGATGATGAAGGGGCCGTCGAATTCCTCGCGCCCCCAGAGATACTGCACGCGCGCGAGCGCCGCGGCATTTGTAGGATAAGGCTCCTGGTGCAGCATCGCCATCCGACCCCGTGGCCGATACGGATCAATGAACATCGGGCCGTCCGCATAGAACAGCGTCAGCGGCCCGATCTCCGCCATTTCCTTTTTCAGTCTGTCTTCCCACACGGTGCATGCGCCTTCGATCATTGTCGGAAGCGGTGTAGCGCCGGACTCCCAGTTTTGGATTGTGTTGCGGCTCAGATTGAAACGAGCCGCGACTTCACCCTGGCTGAGGCCGAACTTTTCCCGCCACTTCCGTAAATCTTCCTTGGTCATCGCTGTACCTTTTATTTGATGTGTATTGAAAATAATTTATGTGAGCAATAAAAATTTTGGCATAACGATTCCACCCGGCTGGGCTTCGTCGTCGCCGCCACATGCGAAATTACCGAGTCCGAAGAATCTTCTAGACTCTTTTTCTCGTCTAATTTAGACAGAAAATTATCATGTTTTTGTTTGTGCATTTACGGGCAGCACGGAGGCATAAATGCTCGATACGGCAAGCGAAAAGACCGGCTCAGCGAAGGCCGGAAAGCGCGAAAAGTTCGTTGAACTGGCCGAAAACCGGACCCGGAACGCGATCAAAGCGATCCGCGTGATCGGCAAATTGGGCAATCGGTCCGCTTACGACTACTCGGAGGCCGACGTGCGAAAGATCGCATCGGCTCTCACCCGCGAGATCGACGCGCTCAAGGCACGGATGCTGCGGACGGGGTCCAAGGATTCCGTGGATTTCAGCCTGTAGACGCTGCCAACCGAGGAGATGGGAATGCCGATCAATGCCCCGGACCTCCTGCAGCGGCTCATGAACGCGCGCTCGACCGCGCAGACGGAAGCCATCATGGCCGGTCTGCCAATTGTGCCGCCCGAGCAGTATCAGTGGATCTCACCCGACGAGCGCTCCGGTCCGTGGCAGCCCGGCAAACTGCATTGGATGCCGGTCGGAATGGACCGCGGCAACGGCGGCCGCATCAAGCTCGCCGGCGAACCGATGAATCCCCTGGCCGAGCGTCTCGTGAATGGGATGGAGTCGCTCATCGAGCTCGAGCGCATCCGCGAACTGGTGAAGAAGCCAAATGCGCCGGTGCCGCCGAACCCGCGCGAGGCCGTGCTCCGCTATTTCGGCTTTCCGAAGCTCGACAGCATCGAACGTCTTGACGACGAAGAGCGGAAGGAGAAATCCGCGCTTGCGGACAAGGTCCGCAAGAACCTGTCCATCACCCTCGACTTCGAGAAGAAGGTGAAAGAGTTCGCCGTCACGATTCGTGACCACGGTATGGGCCAGACGCCGGACAACGTGCACCGCACGCTTCTCTCGCTCGGCCGCACCGAAAAAGCCGACAAGCCATACCTCATCGGCGTGTTCGGCCAGGGCGGTTCATCCGCGTTCTCTATCGCGAAGTATTCGATCGTCATCACGCGGCGCGCGAACGACATCCGCAAACCAACCGAACACGCCGGCGCTGGGTGGACGATCGTTCGTGAGATGCAGCCGAAGGGCCGGCGCGACCCGTACTACGCCTACCTCGCTGTGACCGAGGAGGGCGCCGTGCCGCGCATCGAGCCGCAGCATGCGGAAAAATTCGGCCAGGGCGCTCACTTCTGCCACATCGCGTACGATTTCGGTGCGTCGGATTCCGCCATCGCGCGGTCGATGTACCAGTCGCTCAATCACGTGCTGTTCAATCCCGTCATGCCGTACGACCTGTACGCGCTCAAGGACACTCCCGATCCGATGAAGGGTAGCGCGCAGCGCCTCGCGCTTCGTGTGCGCCGCTTTGGGCCGGGGGTCGCGCTCGACAAGTCGTTCACATCGTTGCCGGTTCTGTAGGGGGCGGTCATGGCAGAATCAGCAGCTATCGTTCAGCCGGTCGCGTTCGACGATCTGCCGGTCGATGATCTCGGAACGATCTCGATCCGTGTGTTCGTGCTCCCTCCAAAGCCGAAGAAGGGCAAAGAGAAGCAGGCCGCGCTCCCGCTCGATGTCGAAGCGGGGGAGGAGTTCATCCTCGACGAGAAGGGTTCGACCCCGGTCAGCAGCTACCTCGAATCCGGTCGCGGCAAGAAGTGCGTCGTCTTTCTCGTCAACGGGCAGCGCCAGGAGAGCGACGACCCAAGCTTCATCGTGCAGGACCTTGGCTTCCGCTACTTGCGCGCCCGCATGATCATCATGATCGACGTCGACGGCCTGGCGCCCGAGGCAATCGGCAGGCTCATGCAGGGCTCGCGGCAGACGTTCTATCGCGGCTCCGTCCGCGAAGCTGTGACCAAGCGCATCATCGCCACGCTCAAGTCCGACCCGGACCTCCTCCGCCTCGAACTTGAGGCCGAAGAAGCAGTTTCCGAGCTCTCCGCCGGCGACGAGAAGGTCAAGCAGACGCTCGACCAGCTCATCGACTCGCACCACGAAAAGGGACACTCGTTCGTCGAAGGTACCGGCTCCGCCGGTGATACACATGGCGGTGATGAGCTCGGATTCAAAACGATCACGAAAGGCGGTGTGGTCACGCTCCTGCCGCCCGACGTAGGGCAGGCGTCAGACTACCCCGTACTCACCTCGCAGCCCGCGGCATCGATCATCCGCCTGCGGCCGAACACGCCTCGCGAAATCGCGATCAAGTCTATTCCTTCCGGGCATTGGGCCGCGATCTCTCAGTTCGTCGTGAACAGCGACAACAAGGTCCTGGAGCTCAACGTCAAGCACGAGCGGCTGGAGACTGAAGGCAAGCTTACGCTCCTGTTCAACGAGACGGAGGACTTCGACGCTGATCAGTATCCGGTGCGCGCGACGGTGAGGGTCATGGCGCGCTTCAATGGCATCTCCGAGCCTCGTCGGCTCGACCTGAACGTGGTGATCAAGCCCGACACCTACAGGCCGGACCCGAAGCTGCTTGACCAACCGATGAAGCTGAGGGTCTCGTCGCGCCAGCCGGTTCAGTTGCGGCGGGGCGACACGGACACCCATGTCAGGTTTCGCTGGGACGGCAAGGATCGGTTGATCACCGATGACTCTCCGAATTGGACGTTCGCAGCCAAGCTCCTTGACCGTGCCGAACAGCCCGAGATGAATTTTTCCGATCCCATCGCCGGACGGTTCAGCCTTCTCGTTTCCCCGCTTCCGGAGTGGAAGGCGGGCGAGCGCCTCGTGTTCGAAGTCGCCGCAAAAGGACCAAAGAACCAGCAACTCATCGTCCGATTCGACGCCGACGTGATCGAACCGCCCGCTCCGCCTGAGAAGGAGGAGAAGGGGCCGCGACTGGTCGATGACGAGTACAAGACCGGCTCGATGCGCCGTCCGCCGTATGAGCTCAAGACCATTACTCGCGACGAGTACGGACAGCCGTGTTGGAACGCAGACGAGTGGACCGATGAAGATGCCGGCGCGTTCGTGACGCCAACAGAGCGTGCGCCGCTCATCTTGATCATCAATCAGGACATGGGCGCGCTTCGCGACTTCCGCCAGGCGCTGACGAAGCGCAACACCGAGCAGGACGTTCAACGCAAGCTGAACAAGTACACGTCGCACATCGCCTTCCACCTGTATCAGATGTACCAGTCGACGATCGGTAAGAAGGACGAAGACGTTGATGCCGCCGACGCGGCACGGGGTGCCGAAGTCCGCCGCGTTGCGATGACGATGCTCAAGCTGATGGACGTGGCCGAGAAGTGACGACGGGGACGCAGCGCCGCACCGGCGCTTCCTTCAGGACGTGGAACAGCACGACCTCTTTGCTGCCCGGAGTGCTGCCGCGCTGATCGCTGTACCAGCGGCGTCCCGGCACACTCCGCCACAGCCGTCCGTCAGCCTCGCCTTTGAGTTTCGGCAGCGAGACCTCGCGGAGGCCCGCGTCTTCCATTGCTTCGAGGTAGCGCGGCAATTGCCATTCCGCTTCCGAGAATGCGAGCATCTGCATGATGACCGTATCCCGATCCGCGAGCTTCGCGACCGACGACATCGTCGCTTGCACCCCGGCAAAATACGTTTCGAGGCCCGGATATTTCCGGTCGCCCATTGTGTAGAAGCTGCCGCCCGAGCCATCCAAGCGGTTCGCAATCATGAACGGGAGCGGTGTCTCCTTGCGGCCATCGACTTGCCAGCGATGATAGAGCACGTGCACGCCAGGATATGGCGGTGACGTTACGACCAGCCGGGGTGCCTGCATCTCTTGCAGACGAAAGTCGTCTTCGATGCCCGCCGTGCTGCGGTTCAGGATCGTCACCGGATAGCGACCATTTGCTGACACAGCCGCACGAAAATCGCGTGCGCCTTGCACCATTTCGCCCGCGAACTTGCCGAGTGCCGTGCGAAATTCTGCAACGCTTGTGAGCTTGCTTCGCCCGTCGAGCGCCCACTGTGCGGTGCGCAGGACGACGCATCGGCCGAACCGTTCGAGCCGCGGCGCGCCGAGCGAGATCGCCCAACTCAGCCCTTGCTCGATCGCCTTGCGCAGACGCCAGCGGTTCGGATGCGAGAGGTGCTTGTAGTACCCGAGCTGCGCGTACTGCTCAAAGCGAGCCGCAGGCCGATGAATGTCCACGGCATCCGGCAGAACCGTCGCCCATGCTTCGAGTCGGTCGAGTTCTGCCTCAGAGAAGACGGTGCATTTTACGTTCGAAACGAACTCAGCGAGTTCGCTGATGTCTACGCCGAGCGCTTCTCTTCCCATTGCGCGTGCTTCAACGGCGGTCGTGCCTCCGCCGACGTGGGGATCGAAAACGAGATTACCCGGTTCGGTGAACGTTTCGATCGCGGCACGCGCGAACAGAGGCGAGAAGCGTGCTGGATATTTGTAGAACCCGTGCGTGAGCCCGCGCACGGGCGCCTCGTCGCGCGCGGCGGCAATCAGCACCGCCTGGGCGCTGTCGGGTACCCGCAGAAATTTTGCGCGCTCGGATTCAGACATTGGTAACCATAAAGAGCCGATTTGGTTAAGGCGCAGTTGACGCGACCGCGGCGACTTCGACTCGCGCGCCGATTCTAGGCGCTCGGGATTCGGCCTGCTATCGGATTGTCAGCTATTGACGGATGATGTGCTGCCGGACGTCTTCCAGCCGCTTGCCGCGGCACCTGAACCGTCGCCTGACAACGCTCCTTGAAAGAGAGTGATCCCCGGTAGGCTCTCGAATGCGTTCTTTGCTCATGTTCATGCGCGAAGCTCTCTGTGCATAAATCAAGACTTTCGCACAATTTCTTGACGCCCATGGTTTCGTGACTTATTGTGTGCATAATTCTTGTGCGAAATGAGGAGCGAAATGACCCGCTATGGATACGCTCGCGTAAGCACGGATGGCCAGTCTCTGGACGCCCAACTAGAGCAGCTTCGTAAGGCTAAGTGCGGCAAGATATTCAGGGAGAAAATGAGCGGTGCCCGTTCCGACCGTGCGCAGCTCGCGCGACTTCTGAAAGGGCTGCAAGCCGGCGATCTAGTGATTGTCACCCGCCTAGACCGACTAGCTCGCTCGACTCGGGATCTTCTCAACGTGCTCGCGACGATAGCTGAGTCTAAGGCCGGCTTTCGCTCACTCAATGACGCTTGGGCGGACACAACAACGGCACACGGCAGACTGATGTTGACCGTGCTTGGCGGGTTGGCGGAATTTGAGCGTGAGCTTATTCGGCAACGTACCGGAGAAGGTAGGGCGCAGGCCAAAGCGAGAGGGACGCGCTTTGGACGCAAACCAAAGCTAACCGCTCATCAGCGACGGGAGGCGATTGCGCGACGCGCCGCTGGTGAACCGTTGACCGAAATCGGGCGGACCTACAACGTCAGCCACAGCACCATCAGTCGGCTTCATTAGAGAACCGCCGGCGCAAGGTTCGGATCGCGGCTTGGAAAGCTGACGTTCTACCACTGAACTACGCCCGCGTTTCAATGACTTAGGCGAGCTGGAATTTCTCTCAGGCACCGCCCAGGCACCCAACCGCAAATGGATTGCCGACATCAGCTATGTCTGGACGGCCGAGGGCTGGCTCTATGTCGCGGCGGTCATCGATCTGTTCTCCCGACGCGTGGTCGGCTGGTCGATGAGCGCCGGGATGATAGCGCAACTCGTCACCGACGCTCTGGTGATGGCGATCTGGCGGCGAGGCAAGCCCGATGCCCTACTGCATCACTCGGATCCCCTAAGCTGCTTAGCGCGCCACGTGGTCGTGTGCTCTTTGTACAGGTCATGCTCCGCCTCTATCTGACGGATGAGCTTGGCTTCAGCCTCTTGTGCTTGTTTGGTCTCTTCGTCGATGTCAGTCGTTTCCGCTGCGCGCTCTTCAGTGGCGGGTTCCATAACCGGAGTATAGCACCTATAAATTCGCTCAAGCTTCGACGTGTTGAGAACCGCCGTGCCTTATCAAGCCACAGTCTTCAACGTGCTTATTGTTTCGCCCGGCGACGTTGAAGCCGAGCGTAGAGTTGCTCGTGACGTCGTGAATGAATGGAACGCTACACATTCGCGCTCACGCAAGATTGTCCTGCAGCCAGTTGGTTGGGAAACGCACTCGCATCCCGAAATGGGCGACCGGGCACAAGAGGTATTGAATCGCCAGATACTCGATGATGCTGACCTGCTGGTGGGCATCTTCTGGTCGCGCATCGGTACACCCACTGGTGACGCACCAAGCGGTTCTGTTGAGGAGCTGCAACGCCACATGGAGAGTGGAAAACCTACGATGGTCTATTTCTCTGATGCACCTGGTTCACTCGCCATGGGCGCCGATGGCCAATATAAGCGGCTCTTGGTCTGGCGCGAGGGGTGGTGCGCACCCCGCGGCCTAGTCGAGACGTTCCGTTCTGCCGATGAGTTCAAAGATAAATTTCGGCGTCAACTGGCGACGAAGGTCAATGACCATCGCTATTTCGAAAGCGGTACATCAAACGCTGGATATATCATTGATCTTGCCGAACCGGCGCCGCCTAACCTGGGCCCGGAAGCAAAGACCCTCTTACTCGAAGCATTGCAAGATAAGAAGGGAGCTATTCATCTGTTTCGGACTGCCGAGGGCCCGCGCCTGATATGCAACGGTAAGAATCTCATTCAGAAAAGCAGCAGCCCGCGATCCATCGCGCTCTGGGAGGGTGCATTAAAGGAGCTTGAGCAGATGGAGCTAGTTACGAGCGAGGGCGACAGACACAAGAGGTATCGTCTCACGCGGGAAGGTTATGACATGGCCGAGCGTCTCAAGGGTTAGTACACCTCAAAACATTCGACTGCCTTCCTTGGGTCGTGTCGCTGTGGATAGCGCTATTGACAGGCATCGCATGAAACTCGGGTTGGCGCAC
>Ga0126311_10001339_pt1 | contig 11903 bp, 10 predicted proteins | sample Plot61_FD_92539 | JGI IMG/M metagenome (GOLD analysis project Ga0126311, IMG submission 92539) | Serpentine soil microbial communities from UC McLaughlin Reserve, CA, USA - Plot61 | ecosystem: Environmental > Terrestrial > Soil > Grasslands | place: USA: UC McLaughlin Reserve, Lake County...
GATCCCGTTCCGCGACGATCTGTTTCACCAACGGGCGCAGCTGGCTCTCGTAGTTTTCCATCGCGACTTCCGCCGCGATTTGCGAAAACACATTCAGGTTGTACGGCAACACCGCCTTTCCGATCTCGCGCACCACGTCCGGCGCCGCCAACAGGTAACCGACACGCAACGCTGCATAAGCCATCGCTTTCGAGAACGTGCGCAACACGACCAGGTTGTCGTGCTCGTTAAGCAGCGGCACAACTGATCGCCCCGCAAACTCATGATATGCCTCGTCGATCACGACGATGCCATGCGACGCTGTCAACATCGATCGCAGTGCAGTTTGATCGATGACACAGCCGGTCGGATTGTTTGGCGAGCAGATGATCGTTACGTCAGGCTGCCGAGTTTCGATAGTCTTCAGGAGTGCGTCGTTGTCGTATTTCAAATCGGGCGTCAACGAAACAGTGTCGACTTGTCCATCGAGCACAGTAGCAACCTGGCGATACAACATGAACGTAGGTTCGCAGATCAGCACGCGTTTTCCCGCACCCATCGTCACCATGAGCACTGCCTGGATCAGTTCGTTGGAGCCGTTGCCTGCAATGATGCCGTCAGGTTTCCAGCCCGCGAAGCGGGCGAGTTGTTCGTGCAGACCGGCCGGAATGAAATCCGGGTAGCGCGACCAGTTGCGCGCAGCGAAACGGCGCAAAACCTCTTCTTTAATTCGCGCGGGCGCATCCCAGGGGTTCTCATTCTGGTTGAGCTTGATCGATGCGCGATGCGGCGCGAGTGTGTACGCGCGCAACGCTCGCACTGCTGGTTTGATGACGTCTCTCATTTCCGAATCGACGCGGATCTCGCGTGACCTCCGAGCCCTTCGGCCTCAGCCAGCACCGCAACACTCTCCGAAACTTCCTTGAACGCCGCCTCCGAATAACGCAACAAACTCGTGCGCTTCACGAAGTCGTAGACGCCCAACGCCGACGAGAACCGCGCCGTCCTTCCTGTGGGCAGTACGTGATTTGGACCAGCGAGATAGTCGCCGACGGCTTCCGGTGTGTACGCACCAAAGAAGATCGCGCCCGCATGTTTGATCTTCGTCGCTACTGCTTCATCATCACGCGTCACAAGCTGCAAGTGCTCCGGCGCGATCTCATCCGCGATCGCGCAAGCTTCATCCAATGTCTCAACCACGACAACAGCGCCGTACTCCTGCAACGACGCTGTCGCTATCTCACGACGTGGCAAGTTCGCGAGTTGCTTTTCGACTTCCTCCGCAACCGCCGTTGCAAGCGACTCGCTCGTCGTGATCAGGATTGCCGACGCGTCTTCACCGTGTTCCGCCTGGGCCAACAAATCCGCGGCGATAAATTCCGGACGAGCCGTTTCATCCGCAACGATCACAACCTCCGTCGGCCCTGCGATCGAATCGATTCCGACTACTCCGAACACGAGCTTCTTCGCCGCCGCAACATACTTGTTTCCCGGCCCGGTTATTTTATCGACGCGCGGCACTGTCTCAGTTCCAAAGGCCAGGGCCGCTATCGCCTGTGCCCCACCGACCGCATAAACTTCAGTGACATTGAGCTCGAGCAGTGCTGCCGCCACCGCCGGACTCTCCGACAACGTTCGCGGCGGCGTGGTCACAATGATTCGCTCAACACCTGCGACCTGCGCCGGCACAACGTTCATCACCACTGACGACGGATAAGCCGCAGTCCCGCCAGGCACGTACAAACCGACACGCGCGAGCGGCGTGATTCTCTGGCCCAATTCGACTCCTGGCGCTGGATTGATAGTCCATGATTCCTCAAGCTGACGCTCGTGAAAAGCACGCACGTTTCGAATCGCTTCTCTCAGCGCCTGGACCACACGCTCGTCAACACTCGCCGCATAACATCGCAACTGCTCTACACTGATTTGCAGTTCTTCAAGTTCGACCTTGTCGAAACGCGCGGCGTAGTCGATCAACGCCCGATCACCGCGCGCTCGCACGTCGTCAATAATCGACGACACCAGCGTCATCAACTCCGCGTCAAGCGCAACTGAACGTGCTGCCAGGTGGTCCAACAGCCTCTTACACTCGGCTTGATGAATGATCCTCATTACTTTGCCGTCGTTAACGCATCTAGCAACTGCATCACTTCTTTCGTCTTCAACTGGTAACTCGCACGATTGACGACGAGTCGTCCGGTTGATTCCGCAATCTCCTCAACCACTGTCAACCCATTCTCGCGCAACGTCTCCCCAGTCTCGACCAGATCGACGATCACGTCCGCCAGACCAAGCACGGGCGCCAGTTCGACCGAGCCCGAAAGCTGAATAATCTCCACTGGAATGCCACGCGCGCCAAAATGAGCGCTCGCGATCTGCGAATACTTCGTCGCCACGCGAATCATTCCCTGCACCTTCGTCATCGCCTCCGGATCCGCCGCAGCCACGACTATGCGACAACGCGCAATGCCGAGGTCGAGCGGCAACAACAGATCCGCTTCCGACTCCAGCAACACATCGCGCCCAACTACGCCGCAATCAGCAATCCCATGCTCGACGTAAACCGGCACGTCCGCAGGCTTCACAAAGATGAAACGATACTGGCCCGTTTCATCTTTGAGCGCGAGCCGCCGCGAATTGATCGCGTCTTCAGAAAGGCGAATGCCGGCGCGCGCCAACAGCGCCAGCGCGCTGTCCTGCATCCTGCCCTTTGCAATCGCGATCGTAATCATCACTGCGCACCTTCGCGTCCGAGCACTTCCGTGAGTGCATCGAGATTGAGCACGAAACCGACAGCGGGCTCGGCGCGGCCAAAACTGCCGGTTAGACCATCGTAACGACCGCCGCGACCGACGCTCGTCCCTGCGCCGTGCACGAATATTTTCAAACTCAAACCCGTGTAGTAGTCGAGACTCGAAACGTTGCCGAGATCTATCTCGAATGAGTCTTGCAGTTCGAGAGACTCGATCTCGGTCCAGAGTTCGTCGAGTGAATCGAGTGCTGCGATCGATCTCGCGTTTGTGATCACGCGACGTGCAGTTTGAATTACCGTGCGATTGCCGGTGAGTTGCGTTGGTTGTGAAAACGCGTGACCTTCACGACTGTCGTAGTCCTGTAGAAATTGCTGCAACTCAGCCGCTGCGCGTGTGTCGATCAAACGGCGGAACTGCTCGCGCGCCTCCGGCGTCAGGTTCATCTGCACTGCAACGCCGTTAAAGATTTCGACGTTGTTGATGGTGATGCAGTAACGTGATTGCAGATTCAGTCGTGACAGGATCTCTGCGGCCAAACGCAGTATCTCCGAATCCGCCGGCTTGCCGCCGGCGCCGATCAATTCACAACCGAGTTGCGTGTTCTCGCGGCGCCATTCTGCGGCCGACTGCGCTTGCTGACGAAACACCGGCGCGGCATAACAAAAGCGTAGTGGACGTGGTCTTTCGGACAACAACGTCGCCGCCATGCGCGCCACCGAACTGGTTACGTCCGGGCGCAACGCGAGCAGTCGTCCATCATTGTCAGTAAACCGGAAGCCACGTTGCGCTTCCCTTTGTCCCATACCTTGTTCGAAAAGATCGTAGTAGTCGACGGACGGGGTGATGACCTCTTCGTAATTCCAGCCTTCGAAGACGGACATCGCCACATCTTCGACGGTGCGGCGCAGTCGCGCTTCAGCGCCGATGTAATAACGCATGCCTGCTGGAATTCTCGAAGTCATCTGCTTATGCGTCGAAAAGAAAAACCCGCTGCCGGGTTGATGTCGGCAGCGGGTTTTGGAAATCGTCTTTACGCTTGATTACACGATCATCCCGCTACCGGTGTGGTGATGCCAGTATCCGTGATGGCCGCGATGCGTGTTGCGTAACATTGCTCTGGGCTTATACCTGAGTGTGGCAGTAAATGTCAAATTTATCGATACTGCATTGTCAATCTTTCAAGATCGCAATGATGATCATCTCGTAAGGCAAGCTTTCAGAGTACTCCTCGTCGCCCTGAAGCTCACTGGCAATGGCGTAAACCAGGTTCAGATTCACACGCGGGATACCGAGCACGTGAAGTTTGTTGCCCTTTTTTAGATCCTTTACAGCGTCAGCGGGCGCCGAGCCTTTCACAAAAACCATTCGACGACTCTCTTCAACCACGGGATCATCGTTAGCTTTGGCATTCGCGTTATAAACATTCGCGAAAACTATGTAACCGTCGCCGACGTCCTTTGGTTTGCCGGCTAACCTCATTTGAAATTCCACGTAGTTGAAACCAGCCTTGTTGCTGGTGATCATTATGGCGGTCTTCGATTTGGTGATTGTGCCAGGACGTTTCTCATAAGCGGCGAAAGCTTTTTCCGCCGAATAGCCTCTGAACTCAGCCTCTTCATCTTCAATGGGGCCGAATGAGTTGAGGACATCAAAGTCACCGAACTTCACCACCGGATGAAACTCAAAAATGTGATCGGGGTTAGTGTTCTTCGGGACGGAGATTTCCTCACCTTGAATCTGATTCTCACTACCAGGATGCTCAAACCAAAGTCGCCAGACGCCAATCAGCGGAATTTTGTCGCCGGCGGTGCTCTGCAATAGAAAATCAAGCGCGCTTGGTTCCTTTGCGCCGTTAATGATCTCCGCCACCATCGGTAATTTGACAACACTATCGCGACCGGCGATGTGAATGTCGCCATCGTCAGAGCCACTGCCAATCGGATTGGGACTATTGTGGTGCTTGTCGATTTTAAAGGTGGTGGGAATAGTCGCTTTGTCTTTGTACTTGTTCACGAAGCTCTTCGACAAACCAACAGTAATTTCCGCGCGGCATATACTCGATGACGTAAGTAGTGCCGTAATCAGTAAAAGAACCTGTAAACGTTTGATTGAGTTCATCGGTCCCCCTTCCCCTGTTCACTACGCGCGAACGGTCGAGTCACTCTTTTCGGGGACTTTCGCCTTTTCGTCTGGCGATTTGCCCGCGAAGCGGATATTCATGATCTTGTTAAGCATATCGAACCAGAACGGCGCGCCCATGGAGACCGCCAGCACTGTAAGGAGCCATCCCAATGGCGTAAGCCAACTCCAATTGACTCTCCACCCACTGTGCCACCCGATAAGTTGGCCCAGGAGGTCGCGCTCTTTGTCCGATAACTGATTGCCCTCATTGCGAGTAACGGTGGGATTGGTGGGATCATCTTCGTTTTCATACTCAACCGAGACCGTAGGCCGCGGCTTCTGAGCTCTTACTTTTGCTTCTTCAACGACTGCAGAACGCAATATGGGATCGGTCCAGAGCTTACGCGTGATTTGAATGGTGTCCGCGTTTGCCACCAGCGTCAGCGCCGCGGCAATAATAATCGTCCAGACCTGAGTTCTTCGTTTGTACCAGCCACTGATCCGATCCATCGCATCGTTGAACCAGCCCTGAATCGCAAATCGCGCTTTGTCGATATCATCGTCGCAGTGCCGTAGCAGCGCGAGCAAACTTATCTTCACTTTTCCCGGTGGCAACCCATTAACGTCTGCCAATAGGGTCTCAAATTCCAGTCGACCGTCCCGTGCAGACGTGATTATGTCAGTTAGCGTTGTGCTGAAGTTACGCGGTGATAAGTAAGTTGGAGGGTTTTCGCCGTTGAACATGGTCTTGATCAGAGGATGCTCGTAGAACGCATCGATGAGTGCGTTCGGGGCTTCCTGGCCAGCACGTGGCCCCTCAGTCAGCAACTGATTATCCAGCAACTGTTTGATGCCTCTGTTCAGAGTCTTGGCGCGCCTTTTGGTCAATGCTGCTAACCATTCGTTAGCGGCGGTGCACAGTATCGAAAGCAACAGGTAAACGAAGATCAGACCGATGATGACGTCCAAAATAGTGGAATTGAATAGTCCCATAAGCGCTCCTGGGGGAAGTAAGGTGAAAAAGCGAAACGGGATGACTAGTGAGATGGATTAGGCAATGATTCACCGATTCAACCCAGTACGGTAAGACGCGCGCTGTATATTACATTCCGAAACAAAAGACAAGAGAGTGATTGAGAGTTTTGAGTTTTATTCATCGGCTGCTTTCGTGGGACCCAGTTTTCATGGTACGCGCGTGGCATCACCGATGCAGTCTGAGTTTTTGAGAAAACGATCTTCGGCGAGTCACGCACCGGCTAACTCCCCGGAATGAACGGCCGCGATTGCACGATGTAGATCTGGCCTTTCATGTATGCCCATTCAATATCCTGATCGCGACTGCCGAAGACGCGCTTGATCTCGCGGGCGGCGCGCACCAGGCGACGGATCACCTCATCAGTCAGCACCACCCGATTGCCCTCGATCGGCACCTCTTTCACGCCGCCGTTCTCGTCAAACGTCAGCAAGCTGTCCTCCGCCGAACGCGTCAACACCTGGATCGCGTTAGTGCGCGGGCGAAAGATGACCTGCTCCGCGATCCGTTGTCCTTCGACCACCTTGATCCCCAATCCTCTCTTCGCGCTGATGTAGATCGCGCCTTTGTTGTCTGTATCAAACGGATCGGTGCTGATCATCACGCCGGAACTTTCCGAGTTGATTCCTTCCTGCAACAGCACCGCCATGAAGATCTTCGAGTGGTCCACACTCGCACGCTCGCGCGCTTCGTATGCTTCGAAGTTCCACAACGACGCCCAAACCTTCCTGATGGCATCGATCAACTGCTGCTCACCACGCACGTTCGGCACTGTAGTGTAAAGACCGGCGCCGCTGAAGTTCGGCAGGTCTTCTGAATTCGAAGAGCTGCGCACGAACAGTCCCTTGCCCTCATACTCGCTCGCAACCTTTTGCAACACCATACGCTTCAGCTCGGGATCAAATTCAGCCGCTTCGATCTTCTGTCGCAACAAGACGAGCTGCTCGCGACGATAAGCCGGATCGTGTACAAACTTCTGATCGTTCAGCAGTCCAAAGATGACGTCGTCGAGATCGTTTTGCTTGATGAACTCATCGTAGTAGTGAAAAGGAATAGTGAAGCCGTTGGGAACGACGATGCCCGGCAGATGCGCGTTCATCACCTCGCCGAGATTCGCCGACTTGCCGCCGTATGACATAGTCGAATACACGCGTTGTTGGGCCAAGTCGAGCAAACGCGTTTCAGACAAGCTATAAACGGGCTTCACCGCGTCCAAACGTTCTTTCTGGCGACGCTGGTACTCACGCAACTGGTTCATGTCAGCGCGTTTGATGGTGTAGTTTTCACGCCGCGTTTCGAACGACACCCACCAGCCGTCATATTGTTTCAGCAGCTCCTGCGCGTTTTTGATGTAGGCGTTTGGAATGCCCCAACCTTTCGCGAGCAGGTTGATGTGCGAGAGCGGCGTTGAAGGTTGCGAGGTGATGATCCCTGCAACCGGCGGGAGTTGGACCGGCACTTCGTCGAGGACGAGAATCTCGTTGAAACCGATCTCGACGTGATCGTCGAGCTTCGGAATGATGTGAATACGTCCGAGGCCTTTCGCGACGTTCAGCGCCTGGTAAGCCTGCTCCTTTGCGATGTCACTCTGCAAAACGCGCTCGACGCCCGCAAGCGATTTCGAAGCTTCGTCCTGGCGTAGAGAATTCGGCTTGAACGCAACCGGCGCGAAGAACGATTTATTGATCACTTCATACGCGAGCTGGATCTGATCGGCGGGAATCAGGTCGCCTTCCCAGAATTCGAAGGTCCAGCGTTTGATCGGGATTTGATAAGCGAGCGTGCCGAGAATGAAGCGACGATTGGCATTGATGTAGTTGTTTACGAAGAACTCTTTGCCGCGTTCGAGCGAGAGATAAGTGCCGTTGACGAAGTCTTTGTGAAAGCTGTAGCGCTTCTTGTTGACGTAGTAGATCTTGTTGCCGTCTTTGCGATCGATCACGATCATCACGTGCGGTAAGGCGTAGGGCGTGTTGGCGTCGTACGTAACCGAGATCTTGTCGAACTCCGCCTGCGACTTGATTGCGGGGAGGAACTTCGGGCCAGTCTGTGCAAAAGCCGGATAACCAAGAACACAGACTAAGGCCGATAACAAAACCAGATTTTTTCGAGTCATATCGTAGAAGCCGAACGCTCGATTAATTTTACCAGATCGTCGATGTGATGCTGCTCGGTGAGGAAGCTGTTGATGTTCACACGCATCGCGCGATGGCCGTGGATGACAGTGGTCGTCAGCCATGCTTCACCACTGCGTTCGATAATCTGTTGTAACCGCTGTTGTAAACGATCCGACTCGGCGCCGAGCCCCAAATTGTCAGGCAAATAACGAAAACAACAGACCGCTGTCTCAACTTCACCCACGCACTTAAAACCCTTGAGCCCGTCGATCTGTTTCGCGAGATACTTCGTGAGCTCGATGTGACGCTCAACCGTCCTCGCATAACCCTCGCGGCCCATAAACTTGATCGCCATCCAAAGCTTCAACGAGTTGAAACGGCGCGTGCCCATCTGCCCGTAACGAAAGAAATCAAACTCAACATCCGCGCCGCCACGATCCTCGCTCAGATACTCCGGCGTCATATCAAACGCATCCCGCAAAACACGCGCGCCGCCACGCACGAGCGTCGCGGCACACGCAAACGGAACAAACATCCACTTGTGCGGATCGAACGTGATCGAATCGGCCAACTCAATCCCGCGCAGCATATCCTTGTGCCGCGGCGAGAACGCGAGTGGACCACCATAAGCCGCATCGATGTGATACCAGCAATCATTCTCACGCGCGATCCCGGCGAGCAACTCGAGCGGATCGATAACGCCGCTCGACGTCGTTCCAGCCATACCGACAATACAACACGGCAACATTCCCGCCTTACGATCGGCGGCAATCGCTTCCTTCAGCGCATCCGGCCAAATGTGGAATTGCTCGTCAGTCGGGATCTTTCTTAAACCCTCACGACCGAGACCCAGAATGTCTGCACTTTTATCGATCGAATAGTGACACTGCTCTGATGCATAGATCACGAGATCGCCCGACGCCCGCCGTACGCCGCGCTCCTTGATGTCGCGAGCCACACGATCGCGCGCGCACTTCAATGCGATGAGATTCGCCTCTGAACCACCGCTCGCCAATGTCCCAAAACTCTGCGGTCCGTAGTTCAACAAGTCGCAGAGCCAGCGGATCGCACGAGCCTCGAGCATCGCCGAGGTTGGACCATTACGCCACGCGCCCGCATTCTGGTTGAGCATCGAACTCAACGCATCAGCCCAAACACCGACCGGCAACGGCGTCGGATTAAACTGCCCGAAGTATCTCGGGCTCGCCACACCCATCGCGTTCGGCGCAATGTCTTCACGAAAGCGCGTGAGGATCTCTTCGAGCGCGGTTCCCTTCTCGGGCAGCGGCTCGTCGAATACCTTTTCCAACTCAGAAGGCGTGGCGGTTGGGGTTACGCGACGAGCGGGCAGCCCGGCCACGTGTTCGTTGATAATCTGCGCGACTGCATTTCCCAAAAATCGATGCTGCTCAACAAAATCGTCCATCATGATCTATTCTTCAGCGTTACCGGTATGAATGAAGCAGAAAGATTCGAGCAAAGTTTAGGCTCGCGGATGGCGAGTTACGGTCTCGAACTCTCTTCCGAAACCTTATCACAGCTTGTCGACTACTACAGATTACTGACGCGCTGGAACGACCGCCTACATCTTGTGGCTCCGTGCACGCCGGAGGAGTTTGCGACGCGGCACGTGCTCGAGTCGTTACTGTTGCTCAAACACTTGCCTCAACATGCGAAGATCGCGGACGTCGGATCGGGCGGAGGACTGCCGATCATTCCGTGCCTGATTGCACGCGCTGATCTGGAGGCGACGTTGATCGAATCGTCGCAGAAGAAGGCGGTGTTTCTGCGTGAGGCGTTGAATGCGATTTCGCGGAAAGCGACGATTATCGCGCGGCGGTTCGAGGAGATTGAGGCGCCCGACGTAGAGTTCGTCAGTTGCCGCGCGCTGGATCAGTTTATGGAAAAAGTGTCGTCGTTGATCGAGTGGGCGCCGGAAGGATCGACCCTGTTGTTGTTTGGAGGAGAGGGTCTCTTGCCTGACGCGAAACGCAGCTTGATACCCGGATCGGACAGGAGATATTTGTTTGTTGTTAAGCTGGCTCTTCGCGGATGACGTCCTTCGGTTTCTTGTCTTCGCGCAGGCCCTGAAACGACGGGTGACGAATCACACCTTCGTCTGTCCACTCCGTGAACGCCACTTCCCCAACGTATTTCGGTTCGGTCCAGACCGCGCGTCGCAAACCAGGATCTCTCGGAATCTGTTCGAATGGCCGCTTATCTACAACTATCCGGTCCAACATTTTCTTCAAGTCAACCCGCATCTGATTCGTATAGCCTGTGCCCGCACGTCCGGCATAAATCAGTTTGCCCTTCTCATAAAACCCGAGAATCAACGAGCTGAACGGAATACCTTTGTCCGACAACGTATAACCCGCAATCACAAACTCCTGCCGCCTGATGCACTTGATCTTCAACCAGTTCCGGCTGCGCGTCGATTCATACGCTGAATCCGCATGTTTCGAAACGATTCCCTCGAGCCCCAGTTTGCACGCCTCTTTCAAGAACAACGTGCCGTTGCCCTCGATGTGATCGCTGTAACGCAACATTCCGCCATCGCCCAAAGGCTCCAGCAACTCCGCGAGGACGCGCTTTCGCTCTCGCAAAGGGCAGCGCGTGAGATTGAATCCCTCGATGTAAATCAAATCGAAGATATGAAAGATCAGACCCGAACCACCGCCCTTGTTGATCGTTTGTTGCAACAACTGAAAACTCGCGCGCCCCGCACTGTCCAGCGCCACAATCTCGCCATCGAGAATCGCAGTCTTCACCCCCAACGTCTTGACTGCCTTGCCGACACTCGCAAACTTCGCTGTCCAGTCTTTACGGTTCCTCGTCCAGAAACGGACCTGGCGTCCTTCGATATGACAAAGCAAACGGTAACCATCAAATTTTAATTCATGAAACCACTCGTCACCCGGTGGAGGCTTATCTACAAGTGTGGCGAGTTGGGGCGGCACAAACTCGGGCAGTGCAGCTTTGCGCGCACCAGGGAGGGTTTTGATAGTTTTCAAATTCATTAACGTCTCAGTTCTGTAGCGGCATCATGTTTGCGAATGACGAGAGCGGCGACCTTTTGAAGCCCAGCTTTGTACCGAAAGGAGTCAGACAATGTATGCGACACGAATGATTAGCGAAATTTATCATCTGGTCCAACCGAGCGGACAGCATACATTATGTGGATTAAGAATAAGTCGTGTGATGTCCGAACGGAAGACCAGCATGCTACAACTCGTACCGGAGATGCAGTCAGATCTGGCGATCTGCAAGCATTGCCAAAGGATTCGTCAGCAGGATCTGAGAGAGGACTAAAAAAAACATCCACAGATTACGCAGATAAGTCTGTGTAATCTGTGGATGGCTTGGGTAAAAAGTTTAACTACTCTTCACCATCAGGAGGACTGCCGGCGCCATCACCGTCAGCCGGCGCTACTACGGAAGGCACTACAACGGGTTCCCGCGGAGGCATCACGATATCGTGACCTCCAACGATGTCGGGAAACTCATCGAGATCGCGATCCCGTCCCTGATCGATCGATTCATCACGTTCGATATCGACGTTGCGATAGTATTCCATGCCGGTGCCGGCGGGAATCAACCGGCCCATGATCACGTTTTCCTTCAGCCCGCGCAGGTAATCGACGCGCCCGGAGATCGCGGCCTCAGTAAGCACGCGCGTGGTCTCCTGGAACGACGCTGCGGAGATGAACGAGTCGGTCGAGAGCGAAGCCTTTGTGATACCCAGCAAGAGCGGCTCGGCCTGCGCCACTTCGCCGTCTTCCTGACGTATACGCTCGTTCTCGTCCTGGAAGCGGAAACGATCCACCTGCTCTTCGAGCAGAAACTCGGTGTCGCCGACTTCCTTGATCTTCACCCAGCGCAACATCTGGCGAACAATCA
>Ga0126311_10001340_pt1 | contig 11902 bp, 12 predicted proteins | sample Plot61_FD_92539 | JGI IMG/M metagenome (GOLD analysis project Ga0126311, IMG submission 92539) | Serpentine soil microbial communities from UC McLaughlin Reserve, CA, USA - Plot61 | ecosystem: Environmental > Terrestrial > Soil > Grasslands | place: USA: UC McLaughlin Reserve, Lake County...
CCGAAGCGCGTCTGCCAGAGTTGCTGTGCCGTCGAGAGTGGGATGAACGCTTTGGGCGTGGTGCGATACTGGTGCCAGTAGTCTTCATCCGCTTTCCGTACCCGTCCGAGATCGATCGGAAACGGCGGATCCCACGCAGACATGTCTTCCGACTGGGTTATTCCCGGATACTCAGGAACGAGATCCCGATCCGCCGCCAATCCTGAAATCGGCACAATTGCCGCGAGGTGGAAATCAGCCTTCTTGGTTTCGAGCCGTCCGTCTTCGTGCCAGAGATAGTATTCGAGTGAAACAGTGTCGCCGGGTTTCGCATTTAGATCTCGCGCGGTCCAATCGTTAAGAATGATTGGCGGGTGTTGTGAAGGTTGAATCGTTGTCTTCGCAATCTCAGCAAGTGTGTCATCATCGACCGCGGTCACGAGTGAATAGGGCGTTGAGCGCTCACCGGCATTGATGCTGTTGGCAAGATACGAAAGCACCGGCACGGTTCGCAGCCCCATCACTTTCGCGGGTTCAAGAGCCGTTGATGCGACGTGCTCGTTTAGGATCCGGCTATTGCTCTCCAGCGAAAAGCCTCGCTCGTTATCGAGAACTCTCAAGTTCAAGCCTAGATCCTCGAGCGTTGTTTTTTCTTTGAGCACCTCCGTCAGGTTCTTCTTCTGCTCAGCTGCTTGCGTCCGCGAAAACCGCGACACGAGAATCGTGTTAATCCTGCCAATCCCGACATCCTGTTCGAGCTCTCGTTGCAAAAACGCGAGCGACACAAACACAGCACGAACCGCTCCATGCTGCGGCTGTAGTGAAAACTCGCCGATCGAATCACCGCCAAGCACACTACTCACACTTAGCCTGATCGTCTTTCCCGGATCCTCCTTACGTCCGTGCAACGACTCCACCGGAATTTCCGAAGGCTTCTCAATCCTTAACAACAACGACTCACCCGCGCCGCTACCAAGCTCGCTCGCGAGACTATGACTCACGAGCACATTTCGATTCTCGGGCGTCGTAATGCCTGTTACGCCATTGAACCTCCAGAACCGCTCATCAACGCCGTATACCTTCACTCCACCCGCGCGACGCTTACTCGTCTCGTGAACAACAACACCATCGAGCGCGATCAACGGGCACGTCACTCCGATCCCATTTGCGACAAACTGACCGCGTTGTTCCAGCTCGGCGGCGAGTTGTTCGCGGAAGAAGTTTGGCGCGGCAATCAGATCATCAGTCTTACCAAGCCGGCGTGCAGAAAGATCCCGCAGACTGCCGCGCACTGACTCACCGATCAGCAATGCGCCGGCAAGTACAGAGACAGCGATCGCCACACCAAGCACGACCACGAGGTTGGTTTGCCAGTAGTACGCGAGACTGCGTTTTATCAATTGAGTGGTTTGCATTAAAGCGGTTCGAGATGCTGGTTGTTCAGTTCGAAGCGCTGGGGGAAACGAGCAGCGAGTTCTTTACTATGCGTCACGACGATCAGGATCGTCTTCGCGTTCTGATGAGTTTCGAGAAGTAAGTCAGAGACGACTCCGGCGGACTTTTGATCGAGATTTCCGGTCGGCTCGTCACACAACAGCAGTTGCGGCCTCATGATCAGCGCGCGCGCGAGTGCGGCACGTTGTTTCTCGCCGCCTGAGAGCTGCGCGGGGCGATGGTCCAGGCGTTCGGCGAGTCCGACCTGTTTGAGTAGCTCAGTGGCGCGGCGTGTTGGTTCGCCATTCGACGCAGCGGCCACCATCGTCGGCGTCAGCACGTTCTCGATAACTGAACACTGCGGTAACAGGCAATGGTCCTGAAACACAAAACCGATCTGCTGATTGCGGAACGCTGCAAGTTCTCGCGCGCTCAGCAGAAATGGGTTTTGTCCTTTTAAAGTGACGGTGCCGCTCGATGGCGGCTCGAGTGCGCCGATCATGTAAAGCAGCGTGCTCTTGCCGCTGCCTGATGGTCCCATGATCGAAACTGCCGAGCCCGGCGGTAACGTTAGAGACACATCGGAGACGATGCGGAGCGGTCCTGCGGGGGTGAAATACTCCTTCGAAAGGTTCTCAACCTTAAGCAACCAATGCCTCCTCTCAGGTGGTACTGACCCGATGCAACCAGAACTCAAAGTTCGTTCATTGCCAAACAAATACAGCGCCTCTAGAATCAGGCAATTCGCGATGAGCCAGTTCGATTCGAACAAAGACTACTACGGTGTTTTGGGCGTCGACAAGGAGGCCTCTCCGTTTGAGATCGAACGGCAGTACAAACGGGAAGCGTCGAAGCACCATCCGGATCGCGGCGGCAGCGAGGAGCGAATGAAGTCTTTGAACGAGGCGTACGGCGTTCTTAAAGACAAGATGCTGCGCAACTCGTACGATGCGACGCGCCGAAGACCTCCCCGTCCTGAAGGTTTTACTCCGGTCACGATTCCGACTGCCCGTGACGTCGGAGTGATGGGATATTGCCTGAGTGCGGGGCTTTGTTTGATCGCCGGTATCTTCCTGCTGTTGCTGGTGCGTTTCCAGTATATTTTCTTTCTTTGGCCGCTCGGGCTGCTGGCGTTGCTCGTGCTCGGATTCGGCGTGATGCTGGCGCGCAGTGCGATGGTCGCGGTTAACGATTCGCTGCCGGTAACGAACCCTTTGAAGCGCCACACGAAGATCCAGGAGGTCGCTTTTTGGACGGTAATCGTGAGCGGCGGTTACGGACTGTATGTGGTGATGACTTTATGAGGGTGAGATGATCAGCGGTCTGGATCTGCTCTTTCTCGAGGTCAATAGTCTTGAGGAATCGCTGGGGTTTTACGAGGGAGTGCTCGGAATGGAGGTCGAGTCAGTCAACAACGACTCGGATCCACCGATGGCGAAGCTACGTGGCGGCGCGTTGCGAATCACGCTCGCGCAGCATCTCGAAACGATGTTGCGACGCGGGCGTGGAGTCCACTTCTTCGTCGGTGTTGAAAATGTCGATCAGTTTTACGACGATCTGATTGAGCGAGGCGCAGACGTTCTGCCGCCGGTGGATGAAGGTTGGGGCGGTCGCTTTGTGACGCTCGAGGATCCTGACAAGTATCGCTACTTTTTTGTGACGTGGAAGAAGAAAGAAACGGAGTGACGAATGGCTGGACAACACATTGAGAATCTTTTTCGCCGCTTCAAGGGAGAAGTTGTCGACGTTAAGACCGTGTCGGGCGGAATCTATTCCGGCAGGGTGGTAGAGATTACGAACGATTATGTTTGTTTGACTGAAACTTCCGGCGCGCCTGGGCAGCAGGTGTTCGTTGCTTTCAGCGCGATCGAGTCAATGGCAGTTACAGCCGCGGATTGACGCGGCTAAGTTTTTCTTTTTATGCAGTACGTAGAAAATCCGCCAAACCCGTGGCTAACGCATTCAGTCGAATGGATCGGTGAACCACCCGAAGCAAAGCTCGAAGTCTTCGAAGAGACTGCGACGCGCCACATCATCACTCACAACAACAGTCCCGACGTCGGCTTCGATTACACGGTCAACTGCTATCGCGGCTGCATTCACGGCTGCACGTACTGCTTTAGCCGCCCCACACACGAGTACCTTGGCTATGGCGCTGGAACCGATTTCGATCGCAAGATCATCGCAAAGGTGAATGCGCCGGAGCTGCTTCGCAAAGAGTTGATGCAGCCGTCGTGGAAAGGCGCTGAAATCGTTTTCTCATTCACTTCTGATCCGTACATTCCGCTCGAAGCAAACTACAAACTGACGCGCCGTTGCCTGGAAGTGTGTGCTGAGTTTCGTAATCCGGTGGGCGTGATCACCAAGTCGGCGTTGATACGCAGAGACATCGACGTGCTTCAGGATCTTGCGCGTAACGCGAGCCTCGGCGTGTTTTTTACGATTCCATTCACGGACGTTGAAACAGCACGGGCGGTCGAGCCTTACGCACCACTTCCGGAGGCGAGGTTTCACGCGATGGAAGCACTCGCTGTGGCTGGAATCAGAGTCGGCATCGGCATCGCGCCGGTGATTCCCGGTCTTTCGACAGACATTCCGGTGTTGTTGAAGCGCGCGAAGGAAGCGGGCGCGGAGTACGCGTTCATCAACATGCTGCGCCTGCCCGGCAATGTTGCGCCATATTTCGAAGACCGCTTGCGCGAGAAGCTGCCGACCAAAGCCGATCGTGTGTTGAATCGTATTCGCGAAGCGCGCGATGGCAAACTCAATTCGAGTGTCTTCGGCGAACGCATGCGTGGCAAAGGTCAGTACTGGGAAGCGACTGAACGCCTCTTCAAGATCCATTGCCAGCGTCTCGGTTTCAACAAGAAGCGCACACACCAAACTCCCGTTGGCTCGACCTTCCGCCGTCCGACGGCGCAAGCCAGCCTGTTTTAATAGAGACACGCGTCACCGCATTCTCTATAATGCCTGCACCCCACAAGAGAATCAGGAGGCAAAAGCGATGCTTATCCGGGACGTGATCCGGAACCGTGAGCCTTACTCTACCAGGAACACGGCGACCGTGCAGGAAGCAGCGGAGTTCATGGCCGCGCGAAACATTGGCGCGGTCTGCGTAGTCGACGACGGCGGTAAGTTGCTGGGTGTGTTTTCCGAGCGTGACGTGCTGAATCGTGTTGTCGTCGCGAGGCGCGATCCGAACAATGTGAAAGTCGGAGACGTCACGAGCGAGCTGCGCGCTGTGATTCAGTGTGACGAAACACCGCACCAGGCGCTTGAACGCATGGAGCTGATTGGCAGCCGACATTTGCCCGTTCTCGACGGCGAGCGCTGGGTAGGCATGCTGTCGATGCGCGATCTGCTCCGCGTCGAGGTTGGCGAGCAAGGTGACGAGCTCAAATTACTGCACGAGTATATTCAACATTAGTAGGGGTGGCCCTCCGTGGCCACCCCAGTCTGGTAGCCCGAAAAGGGGTGGCCACGGAGGGCCACCCCTACAGTTAAATATGAGAATCTTTAGCGTAGTTGCGCTTCTTATTGCTCTCGGCGTTGCTTGCAGCCAACCTCGTGAAATCGAAACACCCGCACAATCAGGTGTGCGGTTCAAAGTCGAAAAGGTCGCCGGCGGACTAGAGGTGCCGTGGTCCATCGTTTGGGCGCCTGACGGTCGCATGATCTTCACTGAGCGTCCGGGACGCGTGCGCGTATTTGAAAAGGGCACGTTGAATCCGAAGCCGCTATTCGTCGTGCCGGACGTTGAGAAGTCAAGCGAGAGCGGTTTGATGAGCGTCGCACTGCATCCGCAGTTCAGCAGCAATCATTTTCTTTACCTGTCTTACGCGTACTCGAGTGGTGGCGTTCGTGTGCGCGTGGTGCGTTATCGTGAAGGGCCGGAAGGGCTCGCCGATCGCACAGTGATAATTGAGAACCTGCCTGCGGCGCAGTTTCATGCCGGCTGCCGCATTCGTTTTGGTCCTGATGGAAAGCTCTACGTCACGACTGGAGACGCCACGCGTCGTGAGCTCGCGCAGAAGCTCGACTCGCTCGCCGGTAAGACGCTGCGTTTGAACGACGACGGCAGTGTTCCGCAAGACAATCCGTTCCTGGGCCAGCAGGGAGCGAGACCTGAGATCTGGTCCGTCGGGCACCGCAACGCGCAGGGCATGGACTGGCAGCCTGACTCGAACCTCATGTTTCAGACCGAACACGGACCAAGCGGATTCGACGGCCCCGGCGGAGGAGACGAAGTCAACATCGTCGAGAAGGGAAAGAATTACGGTTGGCCGATCATTCATCACACGCAGACGCGGGAAGGGCTGGAGTCGCCGCTGCTGGAGTACACGCCCGCCTGTGCGCCCGCGAGTGGAACGTTCTATCGCGGCTCGGTGTTTCCGAAGTTCAAGGGGAACTTCTTCTTTGGGTGTTTGCGTGGCGAGATGCTGATTCGTGTCGCGCTTGATGGACGAAAGGTTTTGGGGCAGGAAGGTGTGGTGAAGGAATACGGCCGCATTCGCGACGTTGCGGAAGGGCCGGACGGGTATCTTTATTTCTCTACTTCAAACCGCGACGGGCGCGGCAAACCCGCCGAAGACGACGATCGAATAATGCGCCTCGTGCCTCAATAAAGAATTAGCCACAAAGGGACAAAAAGCACAAAGAAGAAAGCTGAACCTTAAAAAGGAGCTGAATTCTTTTGTGTGGTTTTTGTGGCTTTTTGTGGCTAATTAAACCTTCTGCGCGAGGATCGCCGTCTTGCTCCAGCCGATCGCCTCACGACGCCGGAATCGATACTGGTGCACGATCCGGAAGTGGCGCTCCGTCTGATCCTTCACGTTACGCGGCGGATGGCTCTTGAAGCGGAACAGTATCTCGAGAAAAACCCCAATCAAGCTCGGATGAACCGGCAGGTGCAGCAAATGGCCGCCAGGCGCAATCACGCGCGCGAGCTCATTTATTCCCTCCTCGAGCGGCACATACTCCAGCGCCCCCGACGTCACTACCAAATCCAGTGACTCATCCGCAAACGGCAGGCAAAGTAGATTTCCCTGCGTAAACGTCACGTCGCGTTTGCGTCCTGAGCTGTAATAGAGCGACTTGCGCGCTGCCACAACCGAGGTCGACGACAAATCAAGCGCCATAAGTGACACGGGAAAACGTATCGAACGGAGCACGGCATGAGTGAGCAGGCCGGTTCCGCAACCGGCGTCCAGAATCTTTGCCCCGCGCGAAATTGGCAGCGGATGAGTGGCAAAGTATTGATCCAGCGAACGACCGTAACCATTGACCTTGAAGGTCAAATCATAGAGACGCGCAATGCGGTCGTAATAGCCACCGGCCCGCGCCTCGGTTTTGGTTGCAGTTAGGGCATACTCCATCTTATCTCAAGCCTCACTTGATGTTTTTACGACGACAGTTGTCGGTATTTCATCCCCAAGAAATGGTGCGCAATTGTAGCGTTCCCGCCGATTTTACTCAACTAAAAACCCCCCATGCTCGATCTCGGCGATGGCCGCCACCTGTTCCAGCAAAAGGCGCGCCAAGATGCCTGTGCAAGAACCGGCAGCCGGGACGTTCCTGATTCGAGGAGACATGCCATGCATAGAACCAGCTTGCTATTAAGCTTTGCGGTCATCCTGGTGACCACTGTTCTCGGAATCGCGGTGCAGAATACACCCGAACGAACCACCAAAGCCTACCCAAACTTCGATCTCGAAGTGCTCGTTAACGGACGGCCGTTGACCGAATATTATGCGCGCGGCAGGACCTACATAGAAGCGCTTCAGAGCGCTGAGTACGAGCTGCGGGTGCGGAACAACTCAGCGGATCGCATCGCTGTAGCCCTTTCGGTCGATGGGCTCAACACCATCGACGCGCGTCATTCATCCGCATGGAATGCGAGCAAATGGGTGATTGAGCCGTATCAGACGATAACGATCAGCGGCTGGCAAATGAGCTCTGAGCGTGCGCGACGTTTCTACTTCACGAACGAACGGGATTCATACGGCGCAAAGCTCGGGCAGACAGCGAACCTCGGGGTTATCGCCGCGGTGTTCTTCCGTGAACGAAATCGGCCAGTGCCGATCACGCCGCCGTCGATCACACGCGACAAGATGGAATCAGCGCCGTCAGCACGTGGGCAGAGTGTGCAGCGACAAGATGACGATTACGCGGCGACGGGGATCGGGCGAAACGTGCATCACGATGTTCGTTGGGTTGATATGGATCTCGAGTCACGTTCGGTTGGCGATGTGACGATCCGGTACGAGTATTATTCAGCGTTGCTGAAATTGGGAGTTGTTCCGAGGTCGCGTGAGCCGTATCCGTTGCAGCGTCGTGAAGACTCGCGCGGGTTCAGTCCCGAGCCTAAATATTAGCCGCGGATGAACGCCGGTTATCTTCGGATCAGGTCTGCAGTGTAGAGTTTTCGATAGACTCGATAGTTGGACATTACTTTTTGAACGTAGCCCTTTGTCTCCTCGAACCCGACCTCGGCCGTGAACACGCCGGGGTCGGTTCGCTTCGAGCGCTCCAGCCAGCGCGCGACGTTGTCTTCACCGCCGTTGTACGAAGCGGCCACCGGCTCGAGCATCTGCGGGAACATCTTGCTCAAGTGTTCTATATATTCAGCTCCAACCGTGATCGACGTCTCAGGGTGGTAGAGCTGGTTTTCACCCAGCGCATTCAGCCCCGCGCCTGGTCCGTACTTTACTGCTGCATCCATCGTTAACTGCAACAACCCACGCGCGCCGGCAGGTGATTTCGCCAGCGGTTTGAACACGCTCTCCTGGCGAATCAGCGCGAGAATAAAACGCGGATCGAGCTTACGAGCTTTCGCGGCGCTCAGAATCGCTTGTCTATACGGTGCGGGATAAGTATCCGCCACTGAATCAATGGCAGTGTTCACGCGCTCTTCTCGCTTCGCGACAATCTCTGCGCGTGATGGACCAGCCAGCTTTGCTAATCGCTGGCTCGCAAGCGAGCCGTAGTACGACTCAATACTGTCCGGCACCGTCAGGTAAGCCGTGAACGCTTCGTCTTTTCGTCCCGCGTGCTCGAGACTGAACGCTCTGAGATAAGTGACTTCCGAACGCGAAGTCAGCACTGCTTTCGGAAACGATCGCTGCAACAACTGGTCAGCGATGTTCACAGCTTCCGTCCACTGGTCTTCCGCAATGTAAAGACGCAGCGCCGCGAACATCGCGTTCGTCTCGACTGCCGTACCTGCGAACCGCTGCCTCGTCTTCGTCACCCACTGAAGAGCTTCGGCCGGCCTGTTTGCTTCACGAAGAGTGTCGATCATGTTCAGGTGCGCGGTGTCGATTCGCTCGCCATTCGGAAAGCGGTCAACGTATTCAGCGTAGCGGGCGGCTGCCTCGGAAAACTTTCCCATACGCAACAGGGAAGCAGCACTGAAGTTCAAAGCTTCGCGCGCTTCCTTCGTGCCGTTGTACGCCTGGGCCAGTTGATTGAAGACCACATAACCGTCCTCATAGAGCTTGCCGAGAAAATAAGAACGGCCGATGCCCAGCAGCGCTTCGGGCACGCGCGAATCCTGCGGGTAGTTGTCGATTAGTGTTTGCCAGTGAGCACGTGCTTCGGCAAAGGCACGAACGCTCAGGTAAATCGCGGCGCGACGCATGTGCTCGGCGGGCGCGAGCTTCCTGAGGTTTCCCTGCGCGTCGCGGTCCGCGGCATCACTGCGCCGCACCGCTGCCAGACTCGTCTCGCTGGCTGCTTGTTTTGGACTCGGAGAGTTGGTTCGATTTGCTGCGACCGTGGGAATCGCACCCAAAAGAACAAGAAAAAAGGCGACGAAGTTTCTTAACACCCTTAATTACTCCCGGGGTTCATGCGTTGGCTCTTCGATGATTTCGAAGCTGGTTTGGATTTCTACTGTCGGTCGCAGCGTTGCCGCGACACTACAATACTTTGTTTCGGAGAGTTCAATCGCGTGCGCGACGGCTGTCGGGGAGATCGACTTGCCCGTGACGATGTGATGCACATTCATCGCAGTGTAACTGCGTGGATATTCATCGCGACGCGTTCCGGTAACCTCGACGACGTAACTCGTGACGTGCTGTCGTTTCTTAGCGAGGATGCCGGCCACGTCAGTTGCAGTGCATGCGCCCAGTGCAACGAGCAGAAGCTCCACTGGTGAAGGTGCTGACGATCGCTCGCTGTCGGTGTCGAGTGGCAGAGCATGACCTGAGGGAGTGATGCCGAGAAACAAATCATCACTCACGAGCTTCACCGTTGCTTTCACGCCAGGCGCTGTCATCGGGCAAGAGAATAACATACGCCGTTCGACGCGATGACATGTTATGATTCACACGTTTGAGTTGGACCTCACCGATCATAAAAAGTCTTTAATGGTAAGTCTCATATGTCCGCCCAGGAGATGCCTTAGTGAGAGGCGTTGGAGGATTGTTATGGCAGATATCCTGGTCGTCGATGATGACGACGTGATCCGCGATACGCTTTGTGAGCTGCTATCGGCGAACTACTCCTGTCAAACAGCAGATACGGCAGACGAAGCGCTGGCGAAATTGGAAGCGCAGGGTTTTGACGTGGTGCTGACCGATATCTCGATGCCGGGTTTGAATGGCAAGGAGTTGCTGAAGAAGGTGGTGGAGTTGTATCCGGGAACGCCGGTGATAATCATTTCGGGGCACAGCGACGAGGTGCAGGCGCAGAGCCTGATGAGTCATGGTGCGTTTGATTATCTATTGAAGCCTTTCCGGCTGGAGATTGTTGAAGAGAGTGTGAAGCGCGCGATTGAAGTTGGGCGTACCGGGTTTTGATGGGTGTTCGACAGGATTACAGGATTTACAGAATTTACAGGATTAATCCTGTGAATCATGTAAATCCTGTAATCCTGTCGAACTTCGATCAAGCCGCCGCGCTAGCCACAGTCTTTTGGCGCGCTAAATCAATATCACGCACGAGCTCAGCAATCCTATCAGCCGTAAATGGCTTCGCCACCACCCAATTGACACCCGCCGCTTTCTGCTCATGCGATCCGACAGCTTCGCCCCAGCCGGTAATCACCGCGATCGGTATGCTCGCATTGATATGCCTGATCTCCCGCGCGAGCTCCCAGCCGCTCATCCCCGGCATGCCGACGTCAGTGAACACAGCATCAAATTCCTTTTCTCTGAACACTGACAACGCTTCGCTGCCACTCTCCGCGAGGTAAACATCGCAGCCCTCGCCTTCGAGAATCTCACCGAGTAGCTCCCTGACAAAATCTTCATCATCAACCACGAGCATTCTCGTTCGTGGTCGTTCCGACAACTGCACCAGCGGCTCAGCGTGTGTCACAGCGGGCGCAACAGCCCCGACAGTTTCGACCTGTTCCACTTGTTCGACGCACTTCGCTCCCAGCTTCGCGACCGGCAGCGTGATGCGAAACTCAGTCCCTTTCCCATACTGCGAATCGACTTCAATATTTCCGCCGTGCCGCCTGATGATGCCGAAGCTGACTGCCAGCCCAAGCCCGAGACCAGCCTTGCCTTTCGTTGTGAAGAACGGATCGAAGATCTTCGATCGCACTTCGGGATACATGCCGACACCGGTATCGATTACGGTAATGATCACTGAATCGCCGGCAGCGCGCGTCATCAGCGAGAGCGTCCCACCCTCCGGCATCGCATCGATCGCATTGAAGACCATGTTGACAAGCACTTCGCGCAGCTCCGAGTCGTCGCCCATCACCATCGCGTTCGATTCGATTTGCAGATGGACTGTGATGTGAATGTTCGAAGCTTCCGCGCAGTTTTTCCAACGAGGCCGAGTGATCTCGCTCGCGTCCATCAGGATCTGATCGATTGAGACGAGCTCGAAGTTGTGATCGCGACGCTGCCGCGCGAAGTCCTGAATGCGTTTGACTGTCTTCGCGCCATCTTCGGCAGTCTTGATGATGATATCGAGACCGAACCTGATCTTTTCCGGATCGTCGCTGCGTTGCAGCAGTTGCGCTCGTCCAAGAATGCCTGCGAGCGTGTTGTTGAAGTCGTGCGCGACGCCGGAAGCAAGCTCACCGAGCGCGGAGAGTTTTTCCATTTGAGAAAACTGCTCGCGAATAAGTTCCTGCTCCGCGATGTAATGTGACAACTCCTTGACGTGCTTCTCAGCCTGGGCTGCCTGTGCGGCAGATGTTTCGACGTTTTTCAGGTAGGTGCGATAAGTAAGAAAGATGATGGCGATGATCGGAAGCGTGATTACGAATGCATAAACTCCGATGAAGTAAACGAGACCCGCAATGACGCCCGCGGCGCATGCGCCCGCAAAATAAGTTAACGAAGTCCAGAGATAATGTTTTCGCCACGTCTGCCAGATCGGTTGATCTGATTTCAGCGCGCCGCCAATGCCGACGATGCCGGAGTTGACGGCGTAATGTGTCAGCGCCATCGTGCAGATCGCCGCTACGAACGTGACCGTAAGAGGACTGGAGCGCAGGTCAACCACGTTGCCGTAGACCAAACGCATC
>Ga0126311_10001341_pt1 | contig 11898 bp, 9 predicted proteins | sample Plot61_FD_92539 | JGI IMG/M metagenome (GOLD analysis project Ga0126311, IMG submission 92539) | Serpentine soil microbial communities from UC McLaughlin Reserve, CA, USA - Plot61 | ecosystem: Environmental > Terrestrial > Soil > Grasslands | place: USA: UC McLaughlin Reserve, Lake County...
ACCTGGCCGCGCCCCTCCGGCCCGGCCCCTCCAACCACCCCCCCCCCCCCCCCCCCCCCCCCAGACAGACACTCACCTCGCGGTCGACTACGACGAGCGAGATGCACGCCTTCTTCAGAACGCCGCGATCGTGCTGCGGCGACGACCGGGGGCCGACGCCGCTTGGGCAACACGGGCACTCCAGGAGAACCCGGGCGCGTTCCTCTGCGCGACGCTGCGCGCAAGCGGCGCCACCGTCACCCTGCGTGACGGATCGGTGATCAACTGCACTGCCTCGGATGGCGCAGAGCTGCCATTCGACGCCGTCGCGGTCGCCTCGGCGATCTACGAGTGCACCATCCGCCGCCGCTTCGCTGGCGGAGTGCCGAACCACTTGATCGTCGCGACGGGCCGGCTCAAGACACGGATCGAGCTAGATTGCGAGCGAGTCGATCCTTGAGTTCGTGGCTGGAACCCCGGTCCTCGGGTACCCGAGCGCCTCGTAGATCGCAGCCGCGCTCTCCCGCCGCTCAACAGCAGTCGCATGATCGCTGCGGGCGTCAGCCACAGCGGCGAGCTGCTCGAGAGTCTCCGCCTCCTCCACCGGCATGCCGAGCGCTTGCACCACCGACAATCCCTCCTGCAGAGCGTCCTCGGCCGGGGCGACATCACCGTTCCGGAGCATCGCCTGCCCCATGCGCAGCAGGATCCGCCCGACGAAGGTCTGGTCATCGACGCGGCGCATGGTGACCAAAGCCGACCGGAGCGCCGTCAGGGCATCGTCATGGTCACCCCGCCCAATCAGCGCCCAGCCGATGAAGTAGTTCTGGAGTGCGACGGCGCGCTCCTTCCCCAGCCCGGCGAAGATCGTACGAGCCTCCCGGAGCGCCGCGAGGGCGGTGTCGCACTTTCCTTCCTTCAAGTAGCAGGTGCCGGTGAACTCGCGAACCGATCCTCGCAGCTCCAGGTTCTCCGAGGTCTCGACCGACCGGTTGGCTCGGTCGAGCTCCAGATGGGCCTCGCTGTAACGGCCGAGCTCGACGAAGGCCCACGCGAGCTGCGTTCGCATGCGTGTCTCGGCGTCCCAGTGCCCAGCCCTCCTGGCAGCGTCCACCCCCAGGCGTGTGGCGTCGATCCAGTCCGCATAATGTCGGCGGTTGTAATAGAACAGCCAGAGGGACTCCACCATGTGCCATGTGCGGTCGTCCCACCCTCGATCGCTGGCATGCTGAAGCACCGCCAGGACGTTGGATCGTTCCGCTTCGAGCCAGGCGAAGGCCTCCTCACGCCCGACGAACGTCGCCATGTGGACGACCCGGACGGGATCGTCGGGTGCCAGCCGGAGACGCTCGGAGACGATCGCGCGATCCGCCATGCGGAGAGAGGCCCTGTACCAGTCGACGAGCTCGGAGACGAGTGCGTCGCGCTCTGCCTCAGGCTCCTCGCGCATTGCACACTCGCGCGCATGCAGCTTGACGAGATCATGGAACCGATAGCGCCCGTTGGTGAGCTGTCCGATGAGGTGCGTATCCGCGAGGCCGTCAAGCTGCTCTCGCGCGGTCGCCACGGAGAGGCCGGTGAGGACGGCCGCGTGGACCGGCGCGATGTCGAGTCCGGGGTGCAGCGCGATCCGCCGGTAGGCAAGCTGCTCCTCGCGCGCAAGGTCCTTGTAGGCGAAACCGAATACGGCCGCTCCCGCATAGTCCCCCTTGCCGGCAAGGTAGTCGAGGCGAGACTGCTCGTCGGCGACGTCGGCGACGATCGAAGCCACCGTCCGGGTCCCACCGCCGAGCAGCAGCCGCGCCGCACAGACGCACAGCGGGAGGGCGAGGCCGCCGCAGTACCTCGTCAGCTCCAGGGTCTCAGCCGGGTGTTGCTCGAATTCCCGGCCGAGATCGCCCGCCATCTTGACGAGCAGGTCAACTGCTCGCTCCGGCGAGAGCGGATCCACCGGAACGTACTCGGCGCCGTGGTAGTGCAACTCCTCCATCGACCGGTAGCTCGTGGCGATGACGAGGCTGTGCTTGCCTGACGGTCGAAGCTGGATCACCTGCGCCGCCTCCGAGACGTCATCGAGGAGGATCAGCAGCTTGCGATCGAACGTCAACTCCTGGAAGCGCGCGACTCGCTCGGCGTGGTTCGCCGGCACGACGCTCTCCGAAGGGCCGAGCTTGCGGATGAACTCGGCGAGAAAGCCACTCACGTCGACGGCCGTGCCTCGCCTTCGCTCCGAGAAGTCGGCCACCAGATCTCCGTCGGTGAATCGCTCGCGCACGAGGTCGGCCCAGTACCGTCCGACCGCGCTCTTCCCCACGCCCGGGAGTCCCCCCAACACCGCGACGAGCGGCCCCTCACCCAGCTCCGCTCGGTCCAGAAGCCGATTGAGCTGAGCCAGCTCGTTGCTGCGATTCACGAACTTCATCGGTTTGTTCAAGTCCGCCCGCGGCACGGTCCCCGTCGGAACTACTGGCCTGGCATTCCGACGCACCGCCCGTCGCTCCCACAGGTGGAAGCACAGTCCCGCCAGCGCTGCTGCGGCCACAACGCTCAGGAGGACGATCCGAATCACGACCGGAGCCGCAGCAGCCTGCGCGACACCGGCCAAGCCGCCCGCGACCGCGCCGATCGCCCCACAGAGATTCCGGTTCGCCGCCAGCTGCTCTGCTTCCAGCTTCCGGAGCGTCACCTCCGGCAGGCTAACCGGATCCTGAGAGGCTTGCAGCATCCGGGCAGCTTGGTCATCTCCGGGCGGGCAGCTGAGGCTGCCGAGCAGACGAGTCGATCCGCTCCATCCGTCGCGCCTGCCACTTCCGCGACGACGAAGTCGGCTCGATCACGACCAACTCACTTAGTGGCAGCCTGCTTCTTCTGACACTTGTGCTCCGGTCGTGGGCGGCGGACAGCTCCACGAGCGCCGGCTCCAACCTCGCCGGTTGGGCCGATCAGGCGGTTGTCAGCACTTCGTCTTGGGCTGCAGAGGCGGCGGTCGGCCGGCCGGCGCGTTGCCCAGGGACGGCGTCGCTCAGAGGCTGCGGAAGCCCCGGGTGGTCCCAACCTTGGTCCCACTTTGGTCCCATTTTTATCTTCTGGGACCCGTGAACCTGTTCGGGGCTGTTCGGTTACGTGCCCAACGAGACCACAAAAACGCCTGCAAAGCGCGTGTTTGTTCGGTTCCGTTCGAACGCGCCCCAGAGGATGCAAACTGCGACCTCTGAGTCCGTAGACCGACGCTCTATCCAGCTGAGCTACGGGCGCAGTGCGAGCGGGGGATTGTAGCCGCTGCCCGGTGAGGGTGGCCTGGCGGGGCGGGCAGGCGGGGTGCGTAGCGTGTGCCAGCTCCGCTGTCATGCGGCTCGCCGGCACCACTGCGCGCTCGATAATCGGCAGCATGATCGCCTGGGCGTTTCCGGGGCAGGGATCGCAGCGTGCGCGGATGGGGGCCGCGTTGCCGGGCTTCGCGGCGCTCGCCGCGGATGCGAAGCGGACGATCGGGGTCGACCTCGAGCGTCTGTGCGTCGCCGACCCGCAACCGAGCTGGCGCCCCGACGAGCTCCAACAGGCGATCTTCGTGACAACGCGTGCGGCGGCCGTGAACGCGCGCGAGCAAGCGCGGGAGCAACCGCAGCTGTCCCTCCCCGACGCCGTCGTCGGTCACAGCCTCGGCGAATTCGCAGCGCTGGTCGAGGCCGGGGCGCTCGGCTACACAGCCGCTCTCCATCTCGTCGACGTGCGCGGACGCGCGATGGCAGAGGCGGGAGCGGCCCGGCCCGGCGCGATGGTCGCCGTCGTGGGTCTCGCCCACGAGACCGTCGCCGACACCTGCGCGGCGCTCAACGACGTCTGGGTGGCGAACGTCAACAGTCCGACGCAGACCGTGATCTCAGGCGCGGTCGCCGACGTCCAAGCAGCAGCCGACAGCCTCGACGCAGCCGGAGCGCGGATGGTCGTCCGCCTGCCGATCTCGATCGCATGCCACACCCCCCTGATGGCGCCGGCCGCTGAGCGCCTGCGCGCAGCCCTTGACGAGATCGAGCTGCAACAGCCGGCGATCCCCTTCTACTCGGCTGTCGACGCACAGCCCAGGCAGCACGCCGCAGACATCGCCACAGCGCTCGTCGACGGCGTCACGAGACCCGTCCTCTTCTCCGCCACGGTCCGGCGCATGCGCGACGACGGCATCGATGGCTTCGTCGAGGTCGGGCCGGGCCGGGTGCTGCGGGGCCTCGTGCGCGAGAACGCGCCGGAGCTGCCGCGTGCAGCGATCGCCACCTACGACGAACGCTGACACGCTGCGACACGAACAACCGACCCGGAAGTAGTCTTGACGTGTCGGGGGACGATTCGCCAGGGGGACGAATTGAGGAGATTGGAGACGGACGTCGCGATCGTCGGCGGCGGCCTTGCCGGACTGACGACTGCGCGCGAGCTCGAGCGGCTCGGCATCGCGACCGTGGTACTTGAGGCGCGCGACCGCGTCGGCGGCCGCGTGCTCAGCCGGCAGGTCGGCGACGGCGTCGCGATCGATCAGGGCGGCCAATTCGTCGGGCCGCCGCGCGAGGGCCCGTGGCTGATGGAGGAGCTGTGCCACACCCTCGGGATCGAGCGCTTCCGCACGCACGAGGGCGGCGACAAGCTCATGCTGCTCGGCAGCCGGCGCAAGCGCTACCGCGGGCTGGCGCCGAGCTGGCCGCCTCACGCCGCCATCGACCTCGTGCGGGCGAAGGACGCGCTCGAGCGCCTCGCGCGGACCTTCCCGGCTGGCGAGCCGTGGCGCGCGCGCGACGCCGCGGTGCTCGACGGGCAGACGTACGCGAGCTGGATCGATGGCAATGTCCGCACCCGCCAGAGCCGGGCGCTGCTGCGCGTCGCGACGGAGACGCTCTACGCCGCCGAACCGGAGGAGCTGTCACTGCTGCACGCGCTCGCGTACGTGCGCAGCGCCGGCCGCGGGCACCTCACACATCTCGCACGCGTCGGCCGCGGCCACCAGCAGGAACAGCTGCGCGGCGGCGCGCAATCGGTCCCGCTCGCGCTCGCCGCAGCGCTCGGAGAGCGCGTGGTCCTGGAGTCCCCCGTGCGGCAGATCGCCGTCCGCGGCGACAGCGTGACCGTCAGCGGTCCGCAGCTCCGCGTCAGCTGCCGCCGCGTCGTCGTGGCCCTGCCGCCCGCGCTCGCCGGCCGCCTTGACATCGAGCCGCCCCTGCCGGGCTCGCGCGACCGGGCGGCGCTCGCGTTCACCGGCGGATCGGTCATCACCGCGTCGCTCGTCTACGCGGAGCCGTTCTGGCGTGCCCAGGGCCTCAGCGGCTACGCGGCGACCACGCATGGCCCCGTCCGCGGCGTGCTCGATGTCTCCCCTCCGCCGCCCGTGCGCGCGGGCGTCCTGCAGGCGTTCGTCGTCGCCAGCAGTGCACGCGCGCTGGCGCGCGTGTCCGCAGGCGAGCGACGCCGGGCGATCCTCGGCGGCCTGGCGGAGCTGTTCGGCGACGCAGCCCGCACCCCGGAGCAGTACTTCGAGAAGGACTGGACGGCCGACGAGTGGACGCGCGGCTGCTACCACGGCATCGGTGCGCCGCGGGACTGGCTGGCCCACGGGCCGCGGCTGCGCGAGGCGGTCGGTCCGATCCATTGGGCTGGCAGCGAGACCGCCACGTGGGGCCTCGGCACGATGGAAGGAGCGATCGACTCCGGCCGGCGGGCGGCACGAGAGGTCGTGGCGGAGCTCAGGCTCGCGCACGCGCACGCGCGCACCACGGAGGCCGCGTAGCGGACTACCGGCCGCCCGCCAGCAGCTCCTCGGCCGCCCGCCGCCCCGACAGGACCGCCCCGCTCATCGAGGCCATCCCCGTCAGCGCCGTCTCCGTGCCGGCCCAGTGCAGCGGGCCGACCGGCGCGCGGAGGCCGGCGCCGAGCGTGCTCCACGCCCCCGGGGCGCCGTAGCCGCCATGGCCCCCGCGCGTCCACAGGTCGTGGATCCAGTCGTGCTCGACGACCGCCTCGGGGCGCAGAGCAAACGGCCCGAACAGGTCGGCGAGCGTGGCGAGGACCACGCGACGACGCTCCTCCGAGGGCAGGCCCGCAAGCGCCACCGCGGCGCGCCCGACCGCGTACGCCGCAAGCGCACCCGGACGCCCGCCGGGCGGCGACTCGTCGAGCACCACGCGCACCGGCCCGTCCGTCGCCGCCGCGCCGCTCAACCCTTGCGCGCGCCAGAACGGCTCGGCGTACAGCGCGACGAGCTTGAACGCCTGCCCGTGCGGCATCCGCTGCGCGAGCTGGTCGCGCGCGGGCACGAGCGGCTCCCAGCGAATCCGCGCCGCGAGCGCCGGCGTCATCGCGACGATCGCGCCACGGGCGCGCACGCTCAGCGACCGCCCGCGCACCGACACGCCGTCGCGCGACCAGCGGATCGCCCCGACCGGCTCACCGCACAGCACCTCGCCCGCCTGCGCCGCCATCAGCTCGGCGAGCCGCTGCGGCCCGCCCCGCAGCCGGTGGCTCTGCGCACCCCCGCCCGTGCTCGTCATTGCTCTGAAGCTGCCGTTGGCGGCCAGGTAGGCGGCGGCGTGCAGACGGGAGACCTCGCCGACGTCGGCCGCGAACAGCGGCTCGCTCGCAAGCAGCAGCAGCTTGCGCCCGGTGCGGGTGAGGATCGTCCGGCCGGCCCAGGCGCCGAGTGTCTGCGCGTCGATCGGACGCGCGCCCGCAACAGCCCACGGCGCCGCCACGTCGACCCGCCGCGCGAGCCGGTCCAGCCGGCGGCGCGCGAGCGCGAACTCGACCGCGCCCGGCAGCGCGCGGCGCGGCAGCGCATCGCGGTGGCGACCGCCGTAGCGGAGCGTGCGTCCGTCGAGGCGCAGCAGCCGATCGCCGTCCGCGTGCGCGGGGAACGCCTCGACGCCGAGCTCGGTGGCAAGCGACAGGATCGCGTGGTTGGCGACCGTTCCATCCTCCCGCGGCGTGCAGTAGAGACCGCCGAGCTCGATCGCGTCGCCGCCCGGGAGACGGTGATCGAGCACGCGCCCGCCGACGCGCTCGCGCGCCTCCAGCACGAGGACGCGGCGGCCGGCCGCGTGCAGCCGGCGCGCAGCCGACAGGCCGGCGAGCCCGGCGCCGATGACGACGACGTCGGCTTCCAGCCGGTCACGACGCTCCATCGCGCTCAGCCGAGCGTGGCCTGCAGGCGCCGCGGGGCGATCTCGACGATGCGTTCGTACAGCGGCACTTCCGGCGGCGCGGGGCCCGAGACGAACACGAGGGCCCCAAGCGCGCGCCCCATGCGCACGTGCACGGCGTCTATGTAACCGATGACCTTGCCGTAGGAGCTGACGGAGATGGAGATGTAGCGTCTCGTCGTCGAGTTCGGGCCCATGCGCTCCGCCCGCACCAGTCTCGCCGGGCTCGCCGGCCCGCCGGCTTCCTCGCTGACGTGCCGCCGCAGTTCGCGACGCAGGCAGCCCGCCGCTATGCGGGAGTCGAGGCGACGTAGCGCGGCGCGAGCGGCTGCCTCGTCGGGAAAGATGGCGACCCGCTCCTGCACGCCGTAGTGGTCGTACGTCAGGCGCTTGGACCTGACCAGCGCGTCCGCACCGCGGAACGGTTGGAGCGTGCCGCACTGCAGCCTCGTGACCGTGCCGCCGCTCGCGCTCCACCCGTCAGGCAGGTCCGCGAGGCGGACCAGCGAGCGCTTCGCGGTCTCGACGTCGCTCGCAGTCTCACTCGTGTCCGTCGGAGCAGGCTGCGTCCTGGCCGTCGTCGTCGCGACCGTCCGTCCAGCACCGTCGTCCCCTGCACTGCCGCATGCCGCGACTGCCATCGCGACGAGCAGCATGACCAGCACGACCCCGATCGAGCGTGACACGCGAGCGTTCCCCCAGCATCGATCGCGCACGCGACTTAATTAATCACGCACGCGCGCTTCCCCCATAGCGAGAGGCGCATCGTTCATCCGCCCCCTCATGAAACGCTATCAGCTCCCAGTGTGAAATGCTATGATTCAGTCGTCGTCGGGAACCTCGATGCCGTCGCGTGGGGCGCAGGCATCTCCAGGGGGACACACATGAGTGGGGGAGCTGTCAGGAACCTGCGCGCGCTGCTGCAGTGCGCGAGCTGCCGTTTCGGCGCGCTGTACTACGTGCCGTTCTGTGCCGGGATGGCTGCGGCGGGGACGTTGAGCCTCGCCACCGCCCTGCTGGGCGCAGCCTTCTGGCTCACGCTGGGGATGGCGATAGAGGTCACGAACCGCCTTGCGGACCGCGTCGAGGACGCCGTCAACCGCCCTGAGCGGACGGCCCTGTGCGAGACCGTCGGATGGGAGCTGCTCGCCCGCGTGCAGCTGCTCCTGTGGGGTCTGGTCGTCGTCGCCACGGCCGTCTGGGTCGCGCTTGCGCCCAACGCCCTGCTGTTGCTGCTGCTCGTCAGCGGCGCCGGCTTCGGTCTCGCCTACTCGCGCGGCCCGCGGCTCGCCCGTCATCGCGCGCTCGTGTTCGTCGTGCTGAGCGGCACGTTCGTCGGCCCCTTCTGCCTCGGCGTCGCCGCCGGAGATCCGCTCGCCGGCACCGCCAGCACGGCCGGCTTCGCGCAGCTCGGCGAGTTCGTCCCGCTCTTCTGGGTGCTGACGCTGTTCATCAGCTCCCTCGCCGGCATCAAGGACATCACCGACCGCGCCGGCGACGAGGCGATCGGCTACCGCAGCGCCTTCGTCGCATTCGCCGAGCGCCACGGGACGGCGGCGCTCACGGCGCTGGCCGCAGTGCCGTTCGCCGCGCTCGTCGGCTTCGTCGCCGCAGGCCAGCTCCCAGCGCGCGCACTCGCGCTGCTCGTCTTCCTGCCGCTGAGCGCCGGGGTCGCGCTCGCCGTCCGCGGCGCGCACGACCGCCCCGCCGACCAGCTGCTCGTGCGCGAGGCGCTCTACGACCACTGGCTCGCGTTCACGACCGCGACGCTGCTCGTCTGCTTCCCCAGCCTCGGCCTGTTGGCAGCACTGGCCGGAGCGTGGCTCTGGTGGCTCGTCGCATCGCGATGGCTGCACTGGGGCGCGCCGCTGCGGCTCGCCGACCTCCCGCGCGTCGTCGCGCTCGCGACCGCCGGCGGAGCCCGGCAACGGAGCACCGTGCCCGTACCGGCGACCGCGGAGGCGAACGCGTGACCCGCGAGGAGGTCGTCGCCCTCCTGCGCGAGCTGCTCGGGGAGATCCTCGAGCTGGATCCGCAGGAGCTCGATTTCGAGCAGGACCTGATCGACGACCTCGACACCGACTCGCTGCAGCGGCTCGAGCTGATGACCGAGGTCGAGCACCGGCTCGACGTGCGCCTCGACGCGAGAGCGTGGCGCGAGGCGCGCACGCTCACTGAGCTGACGGAGCTGACGCTGCGTGAGCTCGCGGAGTCGCCGTCGCGATGACGGCGACCCCTGCGATCGTCGTCACCGGCATCGGCGTGCGTTCTCCGCTGGGCTCCGACGTGGACGCCTTCTGGCAACGCGCGCTCGACGGCACCGTCGCCACCGGGCCGCTCACGCGCTTCGACACCGCGCGCCTGTCGAGCGACCGCGGCGGTGAGTTCCAGCACGCTCCGCTCGAGCCCCCGCACGGCGGCGCCCCCGTCCCGCTCGCCGTGCGCCTCGCCGACGAGGCTGCCGCGACCGCCGTCCACGACGCCGGGCTCTCGCCGGACTGCGTCGCGCCCGAACGCGTCGGCGTCTGCATCGGCACCGTGATGGCGACGCGCCCGGCCGTCGAGGGCTGGCTGGCGAGCGACCCCGCCGCCCGCGAGGACCCCCGCGACGCCGCCTGGGCGGATCCGTCGCAGCTGAGCCGCGTCCCCGCTCGCCGGCTCGGACTGGGCGGTCCGAACTGCGTCGTCGCCACCGGCTGCGCCGCCGGCAACAGTGCGCTGGCGTGGGGCGCCGACGCGCTGCGCGCCGGCCGGGCAGACGCGATGGTCGTCGGCGGCGCCGACGAGATCTCGCAGGCGATGCTGATGATGTTCGACAGCTTCGGGCTGCTCTCGCCCGACGCCGTGCGCCCGTTCGACCGCGACCGCGTCGGGCTGTTGCTCGGCGAGGGCTCCGCCGCGTTCGTGCTCGAGCGCGAGGCGGACGCGCGCGCACGCGGCGCGCACGTGCACGGGCGGATCCTCGGCTACGCGAACGTCGCGGACGCCTTCCACATCACCTCGCCCCACCCGGAGGCGCGCGGGGCGATCCGCGCGATGCAGCGCGCGCTGGCGGAGGCCGACGTCGAAGCATCCGGCGTCGATCACGTGAGCGCACACGGCACCGGGACGCCGGCGAACGACGAGGTCGAGGCACGCGCGATCCGCGAGGTGCTCGGCAGCGCCGCCGACGACGTGCCGGTGACCGCGCTCAAGTCGCTGGTCGGCCACGCGCAGGGTGCCGCGAGCGCGTTCGAGGCAGCCGCCTGCCTGCTGGCGATCCGCGACGGCCTCGTCCCGCCCGTCGGGAACTACGAGACGCGCGACCCCGAGTGCGACATCGACGTCGTCGCCGGCGAGGCGCGCGCCACACCGGTGTCGGTCGCCATCAGCAACGCGTTCGGCTTCGGCGGGAACATCGAGTGCGTGGTGTTCGGGGCGCCGTGAGCAGGAGCCCTCCCAGCGCGATCGCCGGCTGCGGCGCCGTGACCGCCGCCGAGCTGGAGCACCCGGCGGTGGCCGAGCTGCTGCAGGGCGAGCGGCTGCGGACCGTCAGCCTCGAGTCGCGCCTGCTGCTGGCGGCCGCGCGGCTCGCATTGCGTGACGCGCACAGCCGAACCCACGGTGTCGAGGTCGACGCTGACGAGCTGGGCGTCGTCGTCGCCACGCGCCACGCGGGCCTGCAGGAGTACGTCGATCTGTACCGCTCCGGGACCGAGGGCGAGCGCCCGCGCGTGCGCCCCGGGAAGGGACCGCAGACGGGCCTCACCGCGCCTGCCGCCGAGGTGAGCATCCGCCTGCCCGCCGCGGGCCCGAACGCGACCGTCTGCAACGGCGCCGTCGGCGGCCTCGACGCGCTGCGCTACGCGGCCGACCGGCTGGCGGCCGGCGATGCGAGCGCGATGCTGGTCTGCGAAGTGGACCTCGCGCCGGCGGTCATGCGGCTGTCGGCTGCGACGGATGGCGAGGACGCCCAGGAACAGCGCGCCACCGTCGTGGTGCTCGAGCGCACAGACGCCGCACGCGGCCACGGCGGCACACCGCGCGCGTTGCTGGGCGCGATCGCGACCGCCTTCTCGCCCAGCGGCGACGCAGCCGAGGCGGAGGCCCGCGCGGTCGGGGAGGTCCTCGCCTCCTCCACCGACCTGGACGCCGACGGCGGGAGCACGTGGGACGGCAACGGCGGTGGCGGCACCCTCGCCCAGCTCGCCGACGCCGCCGCGAGCCTCGCGCGCGGCGAGGTGCACGGCCCGCAGCTGCTGCGCGCGCACGACGCCGGCGCGGCCGGCGCGGCCGTCGTCCATCGCGAGCCCGAGGAAGCACGCTGATGCAGCTCGTCTACTCCAACGCGACCGCCTTCTACCTCGAGCGCCATCTCACGGAGGGCCGCGCGCAGCAGCCGGCGCTGCTCGCCGGCGAGCGGACGTGGAGCTACGGCGAGCTGTTCGAGCAGACCCGGCGCGCCGGCGCGATGCTGCGCTCCGCGGGCGCCCGAAAAGGCGAGCGCGTCGTCGTGCTGCTGCCGGACACGCCAGAGGCCGCCGCGATCGTGTTCGGCGCGATGCACGTCGGCGCGATCCCCGCACCGATCCACACGCGCCTGTCCGAGGACGAGCTTGCGTTCGTCTGCGAGGACGCGCAGCCGTGCCTCGCGGTCACGACGACCGACCGCGTGGCGGCGCTGCTCGCGATCCGTGAGCGCACCGGCTGGCCGGAGACGGTCGTCGCGTTCGGCGGCCAGGCGCCCACAGGAGAGCCCGTGCTC
>Ga0126311_10001342_pt1 | contig 11896 bp, 7 predicted proteins | sample Plot61_FD_92539 | JGI IMG/M metagenome (GOLD analysis project Ga0126311, IMG submission 92539) | Serpentine soil microbial communities from UC McLaughlin Reserve, CA, USA - Plot61 | ecosystem: Environmental > Terrestrial > Soil > Grasslands | place: USA: UC McLaughlin Reserve, Lake County...
AAGGAGCGACCAACCACGTGCGCCTTCTTACCGCTCTACTCCTCTTCACGCTGATGTGCGCGAGCCCTCCCAACGCCGAAGCACAGACCGCGCAACCGGCGGCCGCGCCGGGCGTGCCGCGCGAGCTTGCGCGCCACCGCGCCGCGCACTACGGGGACGTTCGCTACTCGCTCGACATCACGCTCGCGCACGGCGCGGAGACTCTGAAGGGGCGCGAGACCATCACGCTCACGCTCGACGAAGCGGCGGGCGACCTCGTGCTCGACTGGCGCGTCATCAAAGGCGACACAGACCCGCGCACGCGCGTCGGCGGAATTAAAGTTAACGGCAAAGCCGTCTCCGACGCGCAGTTCAAGGACGAGCACATCCGTATCCCGCGCGCGCATCTATCGACCGGCTCGAACACAATCGGGCTGGACTTTGAAACTCCCGTCAGCACTTCCGGCAGCGCCGTCACGCGCTACCTCGACCGCGAGGACAAGTCCGAGTACGTCTACACGCTCTTCGTCCCCTCGGACGCGAGCACGGCGTTCCCCTGTTTCGACCAGCCCGACCTCAAGGCGCGCTTCACGCTCAGGGTTACCGCGCCGCAAAGTTGGAAAGTCATCTCGAACACAGAGGGCGCGGCGCTCCCCGAGTTCGACGCGACGAGCGGCGGGCTCCCGCAGTCGCCGCCCGCGGGGATGATGTGGCATCAGTTCGGGGAGACCGAGCCGATAAGCACTTACCAGTTCGCCTTCGCCGCCGGGCCGTTCGAGGTGTTGGAGGTGCAGCGCAAGGTCTTGATGCACAGATACCCGCTCGAACCGAAGACGGGCCGAACGTCTCCCGTGCACGGGCCGGACATTCTCACGCCGGTCAACGACACGCCGCGCACGCGCCTCTACGTGAGAAAGTCGAAGGCCGAGCGCGCTAAGAGTGAACTGGCGGAAGTCCTGCGAATCAACCGCGAGGGCGTGAAGTTCTTCGAGGAGTACTTCGACCACAAGTTTCCGTTCTCGAAGTACGACCTGATTCTCATCCCCGAGTTCGCCTACGGCGGCATGGAGCACGCGGGCGCGACGTTCCTGCGCGAGGAGGGCGTGCTCTTCCCCTCAGACCCGACCGCGGCCGACATCGCCGCGCGCGCCGAGACCGTGCTCCACGAGGCCGCGCACCAGTGGTTCGGCGACCTCGTCACGATGCGCTGGTTCGACGACCTCTGGCTCAAGGAGGGCTTCGCGACCTTCATGGCCTACAAGGCGTTCGAGCGCGTGATGCCGCAGCTCGACGCGTGGAAGGTCTTCCACCTGCGCACGAAGCCGCTCGCATACCTGACGGACGTGACGAAGGGCACGACGCCCATCTGGCAGGAGATAGCGAACCTGTCGGCGGCTAAGTCCGCATACGGAAACATCGTCTACCGCAAAGCGCCCTCGATGCTCCGGCAGGCGGAGTTCTACCTCGGCCCGCGCGAGTTCCAAAGGGCCGTGCGTCTCTTCGTCAAAGAGCACGCGTACGCCAACGCGACGTGGGAGGATTTGGTCGGCGCGTTCGAGAGAACGTCGGGCAGGAAGCTCGACGCGTGGGCCGCGGCGTGGGTCAAGCGTCGCGGCATGCCCGACGTTCGCGTGCGCTGGGGCGCGAACCGTCGCGGCGTCGTCAACAGCTTCGAAGTCGAGGAGCGCGACGCGCTCGGCGAGGGCGGCTCTTGGCCTATGCGCTTGAAGCTCCTGCTCGCGCCCGCCGACTCTAAAGCGCGGCCCGAAGTCCTGACCGTCACGCTCAAAGGCGCTGGCACGACGAGCGTGCGCGAGGCTCTGGGGAAGAGGCGGCCCGCCTTCGTCTTCGCGAACTTCGAGGACTATGGCTACGGGCGCTTTCTCTTGGACGACGAGAGTCGCGCGTACCTCGCGCGCAACCTCGGCGCGGTGAAAGACGACTTCCTACGCGCGCTCCTCTGGGGCTCGCTCTGGGAGTCCGTGCGCGAGGCCGAGATGGATCCCGCCGACTTCGTCGAGCTTGCTGTCAACAACGCGCTTCGCGAGACGGACGAGGTGATGCTCGCCTTCATCCTCTCCCGCGCGCAGACGGCGTTTACGCGCTACCTCTCCGACGCGCAGCGCGCTGAATCCACGTTAGCGCCCCTCGAAGCGATGCTGCGCGAAGGCATGTTCCACGCCGCGACATCGGGCCAACGCATCACGTACTTCCGCACGTACCGCGAAGTGGCGACGACGCGCGAGTCGATCAAAGTCCTCGCGGATATCTTCGAGGGCAAGCGTCAAGTGCCCGGCATGACGCTGCGCTCGCGCGACCGCTTCGACATCGCGCGCGCCGTGTTGGCTCAGTCGCGCGACGGCGACGACGCCCGCGCGGCCGAACGTCTCTTAGAGTCGGCCGTCAAACAGGACGCGAGCGACGACGGCCGGCGCTACGCCTACGCGGCGCGGGCCGCGCGCCCCGACGCGCCGGTCAAGAAGAGTTACTTCGAGCAGTACCTGCGCGACAAGGACGTGGCCGAGAGCTGGATCGAGGCGAGCCTCGGCCCCTTCAACACGCCGCAGCAGTCGGCGCTTACGCTCCCCTACCTCGACGCCGCGCTCGGCGAGCTTCCCAACTTGAAGCGCACGCGCAAAATCTTCTTCGTCAACGGCTGGCTCGCGGCCTTCATCGGCGGCCAGTGCGACGAGCGCGCCGCCGCGGCCGTCCGCGACTTCCTCGCGCGCACGCCCCAACTCGACCGCGACCTCAGGCTCAAAGTCCTGGAGGCCGCCGACGGGCTCGAACGCTGCGTCCGCGTGCGCTCGAAGTTCGCCGCGCAAACGCCCGCCGGCGCGCGGCGCGCGCCGTGATAAAATCCCCGCAGCCAAAACACACACGGGCGGCAGCCGACACTACCGCGAGGAGTAGAGACACCTATGGCAACCGAAGTAATCGAGCAGCCGACCGAAGAACGTCTCACCCGCCAGCGCGCGACCCCGGAAGAGTTCTGGTCGCTCCCCGAGTCCGTTCTTTCCGTCGAGTACATCAACGGAGAGATAATCATGTCACCTTCGCCGACCGTCGCTCATCAGTCCGCGTCGCGAAACATCTTCCGCGCCCTCGATAAATCCCTGTCCGCCGAGGCCGCCGACCGCATCTTCTATGCGCCGCTCGACGTGGTTTTGCCGAGCGGTGATGTCGTCCAGCCGGACATCTTATTCCTGGCCGAAGAGGACGCGAGGCGCGCGACGCGACGCGACCGCGTGCGCTGCGTGCCGCTGTTCGTGGTCGAAATCCTCTCCCCCAGCTCGATAACGCTCGACGCGATTACCAAGCGCGAGTTGTACGAGAAGAACGGCGTGCGCGAGTATTGGATCGTCAACCTTGAGGCGCGAAGCATCGCGCAGTTTGTTCTGAAGAAGAAGCACTACGCGCTGACGGAGCTTGGCGAGTCGGACTTGATAAAGGGCGCGGTGCTGGCGGGGTTCGAGGCGGGCGTGGGCGAGTTGTTGGGAGCGTGAAAGGGGGCGCGCGCGGTGATGAAGGACGGGAGGCTGAGGGTCGCCACGTACAACGTGCACAAGTGCGTCGGGCTCGACCGCAGGGAGAGGCCCGCGCGAATCGCGGCCGTGCTGCGCGAGGTGGACGCGGACGTGGTGGCTTTGCAGGAGGTCGTGAGCCACGACTCGAACGCTTCGCGCGAGGCGCACCAGGCGCGCTTCATCGCCGAAGAGCTGGGCTGTCAGTTCCACCTCGGCGAGAACCGCAAGCACAGGGGCGCCGCTTACGGGAACGTAGTGCTCTCGCGGCTGCCCGTCACTCACTGCCACAACCACGACATCACGTGGCGCTGGCAGGAGCCGCGCGGCGCGCTGCGCGTGGACGTGTCGGTGGACGAGCCGGGCGCGGGCGTAGTCCACGTCTTCAACGTGCATCTGGGGACGGCCTTCGTCGAGCGGCGGCATCAGGGGCGCAAGCTCGTGGGCGACTCGGTGCTGCGCGCGGGCGACTTGAAGGGGCCGCGCGTCGTGCTCGGAGACTTCAACGAGTGGACGCACGGGCTCGCTTCGCGGCTGCTCTCGCAGGAGCTTCGCAGCGCAGACCTTCGCCAGCACCTGCGCTCGCGCCGCACGTACCCCGGCCCGCTCCCCTTCATGCACCTCGACCACGTCTACTACGACCCGGCGCTCGTGCTCGAACGCCTGACGCTGCACCGCAGCCGACTCTCGCTCGTCGCCTCAGACCACCTGCCGCTCGTCGCGGACTTTAAACTCGCCGCGCCCTGAGTCAGAACGCAACCCGAGCCCGGACAGAGTTCGAGGCGGCCGCCCCCTCGGAAGGGACTGCCGCCTCGAAGCGTTTGATAAAGTTTCCGACTTACTTCCGGGCGAGTACGACGGGCGAGTCCTCGCTCGCGCGCACCTGTCCGAAGAAGTTGCGAACGTCCTTGTACTTCTCGACGGGGATGACGGAGGCGCGCTGGACGAGCGAGCGCGTGTAGACGAGCTGGCCGTCCTTGACCTCGTAGCTCGCCGTGTAGTCGCCGAACTCGGAGCTTATCTTGACGGCGTCGGGCATCTCGTCAACGTCGAAGCCCGCGGGCAGCTTGAAGCGGACGGTCTCGATGAGCGCCTTCGACTTGAGCACGACGGGCTGTTTGCGGTTGGGCTCGGCGAGCCAGCCCGTGTTGCTGTGGCCCACGACCGACGGCTTGAAGACGAGCAGCCTGTCCTGCATCGACTGCGCGTAGGCGGGCGCGGTGAAATCAACGTCGAGCGAGAAGCGCCCTTCGGCGTGCTCGTCCGCGGGCTCGATGCGCGTGAACTTCGCGCCCGTCGCCTCGCTCCCGGCCCAGAGCTGTATGACGCCCTCGTAGTCGTTGCGCGAGAGGCCCTTGAACACGCCGCGCGCGCGCGCGGCCGACTGCCCGAACGTGCGCTCGCGCATCGTGGCGGCTATCGAGCCGTCGCGCTGCAACGTCACCTCGGTCGTGCGCTCCAGGCGGTTCGCGTCGGGCGGCGTGACGGGCATGCGCGTCAGCTCCGTGGACTCCTTCGCGTCGATGAGGGCGAGGCTGTTCTGCTCGCTCTCGGGCAGGTCGCCGACGGGCGTGTTCGGGCTGGTCGCGTCGAAGATGAGCAGGCGGCCGAGCTGCGGGTGCTTGACGACGGTGGCGGCCTGCGTCTCGTCGGAGACCTTGATGGCGATGATGCAGTGGTCGAACTGCACGGGCGAGGGCCACTCGGCGCGCACGTAGACGGGGTCGCGCGCGAAGATGCTGACGAGGTAGGAGTCTATCTTGACCGCCCTGAGCATCGAGCGCATGAGGTTCGCCTTGTCCTTGCAGTCGCCGTAGGACTTGGCGAAGACTTCCGTCGCGAGGTGCGGGCGGTAGCCGCCGCCCTTCGCGAGGTTGGTCTGGATGGAGATGTAGCGCACGTTCTGGACGTAGCGGCCGATGGCCTGAATCTTCTCAAGCTCGGTCTTCGCGCCCGCGGTCAGCTCGCGCGCCTTGGCGGCGACGGCGTCGTTTATGTCGGCCTGCGGGTCTTCGAGCTCGTGCATGAAGCGCGCCACGTCCGACCAGGTCTCGAACGCGCGGAAGGGCGAGCCCGCGGGCGGGAAGAAGCTGACGGCGAGGCGAGGCACGAGCGCGTACATGCCGGGGCTGTTGGGCTCGTCCACGACCGGCGCGAGGTCTCGAAGCTCCCAGGTGTAGGTCGAGCCCGCGGTCGTCGGCTCCATCTTCGCGTGGTTGAAGGTGACGCCGCCCGCGCGCCAGCCCGCGGGCACGGTGACCGAGTAGCGCGCGACGAGCGCGGGCAGGTCGTCCTGGAAGTAGAAGGAGTCCTGCGGGATCACCGTGCGCTCCTCCACGACGGCCTGGTAGCCGAAGACGGTGCCGGGGTCGTACACGTCGTCGCCCGCCGAGATGACGCGCACGCGGTACTCGTCGTACACGTCGTCGGGGTTGAGCGCCGCGTCGAGCGTCTGATCCTTGCCGTAGGACTTCACGTCGCCGTTCGGGCGTATGAGCCACGCGCGAAGCTCACGAACCTTGCCGGACTCGGTCAGGTAGACTTCGGCGGCGCGCGCCTTGCTGCGCCCCTCGCGCGTGAGTATGCGCACGACGTAGTTCGTCGTGGTGACGACGCGGCCGTCCGGTGAGACTACGGCGTTCACGTCTTTTAAGAGCACGACGGCCTTGACCTTCTTGTCGTAGGTAGGGGCGGACGCGCCCGCGGCCTGACGCAGCCACGCGGGCGCGTCGTCGCCGCCGGCGGCGCGCGCGTGCGTGGCGGGCGCGAGCAACGCGGCCGCGAGCAGGAGCGTGAAGAGGGACAGACGGTAAAGCATATTCGATTTCCTTTAGTTGGGGCGATGAGTGCGGGGGGAGCGGGGTTTTAGGTTCCGGGTTTTAGGTTTTGGTTTGAAACCAGAACCCGGAACCTAAAACCCATAACCCACGACCTTCCGCCTTAATTCTTATTAGTGGCCGCCGCGCCCTGCCTGAGCGCGAAGGTCACGGCGTCCCGCTTGGCTAATTCGTCGAAGTAACCCTTGAGCGCGGGGTAGGCTTCCACGGGAAAGAGGAGCGTGGTCGTCCCCGCCTTCGTCTTCCCGCCGAAGAAGAACTTGCGCGACCAGATGAGCGTGCGCCCGTCCTTCGTTATCTGCGCGCGCGGCGTGTACCGGCTCAGGTCGTCCGCGCTGAGGGGCGCGGGGGCCTCGGGGCTGTCGGGCGCGTAGCCCTCGGGGAGCGTCACCTCGACCCTGTCCTCCTCAGACCAGGGGTACTGGAAGTATACGCTGTTACGGCGCGTCGCGGTGGGAAACATCGCGGCGAGCCCGCGCTGGAAGAAGGCCGGTTGCAGGAAGAGGCGCTTGCCCGTGCGCTGCGCGTAAGAGGGCACGCGGACGTGGAACGCGTAGACGAAAGGTTTCTCGGGGTCTGTGACGTTCTCGACCTTTACGTCCGAGAGTTCGGCCGAGGGGATGCGGCGCTTCCAGATGTCCTGCAAGGTCTTCTCGCGCTCGGCGGGCGTGTCGTCGTCGTTCAGCTCCTTGCGGTCGTAGGCGAGGTGGCCCGTGTACTCTATCTTCACGTCGCCTTCGAGCGTGCCGTCCTCCGACAACTTGAACTTAGCCGTGCGCCGCTCTGTTGACTCCTCCGGCCCCGCCGTCGGCGTCCTCACCCACACGGGCTCCTTCGGGTCTGTGACCAGCGCCTCGGTGCCCTCCTCGTGCCAGCCGAGCATCCCGAAGGGCGCGTAGGTCTCTGCGGGGCTGTAGAAACGCCAAGCGTCGCCGACGCGCACCGCGATGAAGGACGTGCCGAGGAACGCGCGGTTCGACATCTCTTTGTCGAAGAAGATGTCCGCGCTGTTGCCCGCGAGCGCGAGTCGCGCGTCGAAGCCGGCGGCGCGCGCGAGCGCCGCGAAGAGGTAGTTAACGTCGGCGCCCGTGCCCGCGGCGCGCTTGAGGGTGTCGGCGGGCGTCTTGTTCTCCTTGAGCTTCTGCCTCTCGTCGGGCGTCAGGCCCGAGGCGTCGTCGCTCGTGTTCTTAATCTTCGTGCGGCAGAAGTCGTATATGCGCCGGAGCTTTTCGTCAGCGGTCTGCGCGTCGCCGGTCGCGGAGGCGGCGGCCGCCTTCACCTCGTCGTTGACCTTAAGCTCGTCCTTCAGGACTTCGTAGAGGCCGCGCCCCAACCGGCCCCAGTACTTGTCGGGGTCTACCTTGTCTTCCTCCGAGTAGAAGAGGAAGACCCAGGAGCGCACGGAGTTCTCGGGCGGCATCCGCGGCTCCTCGCGGAAGGCGGGCACGTTCGTCAGAGTCATCTTCGAGTAGCCGTCCTTGTCCTTGACGAAGAGCACGTCGCCGACGTTGAAGCGGCGGTAGTGGACGGCCCACGAAGACCTGAGGTAGTAGCTGACGGTCTGGACGGGGATGTCGCGCTGGAACTGTAGGCGCAGCCCCGCGGCGGTGGAGCCGGGGTAGGTCACGCGCCAGCGGTACTCGATTATCGAGCCCGGCTCGACGCCGGGGAGCGAGAACGTCTTGGCCTTGAACTTCAGCCCGCTCGCCTTGACGACCGTGCGCTCGAAGATGTCTTCCTTCTTAAGCTCCGCGACGGAGCCGTCGGGCTTGACGACGCGCGCGGCGATGTCCGAGACCTGGTGGCCGCCGAAGTACGGGATTTCTATCTTGCTCTGCGAGTCGCGCCCGCGCTCGTTGAAGACCTTGATGCGTACGTAGTGGTCGAGAGAGAGCACGTAGGGGCGGCTGTCGTCCACGTAGACTTCCCAGAAGATGGCCTCGGCGTCCGCGTCCTTCTCGACGACCGGGGCCGACAGCGAGAGCTGCGAAGGCTCGACCGTCCTCCACTCCTTCTCCCCCCGTACGGCCGCGCGCGCCGACGCCGGCGGCGCGAGCAGCGCGGCCGCGAGCACGAACGTCAAGGTTGTCAGGCGGTAAAGCATGGGCGTTTGTCTGAGGGGTGAGGGCGGAGGGATGGGGGATGAATAAGAGCCTTCCCTTCATCCCCCATCCCCCCGCCCGCATCCCTAGTTCTTCGCGGCCGCCGCGCCCTGCTTGAGCGCGATGGTTGTGGCGTCCTGGGTGTTGACGGTGTCGAAGTACGCCTTGAGCGCAGAGTAGCTGGCCGTCGGGAAGAGGAGGGTGGAGCCGCCCGTCTTGCGGTTCGCGCCGAAGTAGAACTTGCGCCCCCAGATGAGCTTGCGGCCGTCCTTCGTCACCTGCGCGACGGGCTCGTAGCGGCTGAGGTCGCCCGCGCCCACGGGGGCCGGGGCCTGCGGGTTGTCGAGCGCGAAGCCCTCGGGCAGCTCCATCTCGACCTTGTCCTCCTCCGTCCAGGGGTAGTGGAAGTACACGTCGTTGGCGCGGCCCGCGGTCGGGAACATCGCGCCCGTCCCGTGCTGGAAGAAGCCGGGGTGTACGAAGAGGCGCTTGCCCGTCCGCTGCGCGTAAGCCGGAATCTTCACGTGGAACATGTACGTGAAGGGCTTGGTCGGGTCGGTCACGTTCTCGATCTTTATGTCGGAGAGCTCGGCCGAGGGGACGCGCGCCTTGTACTGATTCCTCAGCGTCTCCTCGCGCTCCTCGGGCGTGTCGTCGTCGTTGTACTCCTTAACGTCCGCCGCGAGGTGGCCCGTGTACTCTATCTTCACGTCGCCTTCGAGCGTGCCGTCCTCGGCGAGCTTGAACTTGCCCGTTCGGCTCTCCACAGACTTCTCGGGCCCGGACAAGGGGCTCGATATCCAGACGGGCTCCTTCTCGTCGGCGATGAGCGTCTGCTGCCCCTCCTCCTGCCAGCGGAGCATACCGAAGTTGATGTAGTCCATGCCGGGGTCGAAGAGCCGCCACTCGTCGCCGACCTTGACGGCGACGCTCGTCGGGTTGACGAAGTAGTCGTCGGTGAAGCCCCTGTTGAAGAAGATGTCCTCGCGGTCGGAGGTGAGCGCGACCCGGACTTCGAAGCCGAGGGCCGAGGCCATCGCGCCGAAGAGCATGTCTATGTCCCAGCCCGTGCCGACGCCGCGCTTGAGCGTGTCGCCGGGCGACTTGTTCTCCTTGATCTTCTTTATCTGCTCGGCCGTCAGGCCCGAGGCGTCGTCCGTGTAATGCTTGACGTGCGAGCGCGCGTAGGCGAAGACGCGCTCAAGCTTCTGCTCGGGCGTCTGCGCGTCGCCCGCGGCCTCGGCCGCGGCCCTCTTCACGTCGTCGTTCGCCTTGAGCTGCGGCTTCGTCTTCGCGGCGAGGCGCTTGCCGTAGTCGCGCCAGTACTGATCCGGGCCCGTCTTGGTGTCGGCCGAGTAGTAGACGAGCATCCAGGGGCGCACGGAGTACTCGGGCGGCATGCGCGGCTCCTCCCGGAAGGCCGGGACGTTCGTCAGCGTCATGCTGTAGGAGCCGTCCTTCTCCTTGACGAAGGGCGAGTCGGTCGTGGTCTGGAAGGTCTGCGCGCGGAGGCCGACGAGTTCGCCCGCGTTGTTGACGAGCCCGTGCGCGTAGGGCTTGACCCAGTACTTGACGAACTGCACGGGGATGTCGCGCGAGAACTGGAAGCGCTCGTAGCCGACGATGCTTTCGCGAATCTCGCGCCAGCGGTACTCGATTATCGAGCCGACCTCGACGCTCGGCATCGAGAAGGTCATCGCCTTGACCTTGATGCCGTTGGTCTTCACCACGTCGCGCTCGAACACGTCGTCCTTCTTTAGCTCGACGACGGAGCCGTCGGGCTTGATGGTGCGCGCGGCGATGTCTTTGATCTTGACGTTGCGGCCGCGGAACTTGATGGCGGGGATTTCTATCTTGCTCTGCGACTCGCGCCCGCGCTCGTTAAAGACCTTGATGCGCACGTAGTGGTTGAGCACGGTGCCGGGGTCGCCGCCGCTGTCCTCGTAGGAGACGCGGACTTCCCAGAACAGCGCCTCCGCGTCGGCCTCCTTCTCGACCGAGGGGGCCTTCATGGAGAGGTACGCGGGGTCGATGGGCTTCCAGTCCTTCTCGCCGCCCGCGGCGCGCGAGGGCGCGGGCGCGAGGGCGAAGGCCGAGACGAGTGCGAGCAGCAGGGAGAGCGCCGCCCAGAACGCGCGTGGGCGTGCGTGAGTACGTAGGGGCTTCATATTCTAAGAACCTTTCGAGGGAGTTAACGGGCCGAAACTAAAAGGTCGGGTTAAAAGTTAACGGACGAACGGCCTACGCGGTCGGGCGCCTCTTTCCTGGGTGAGATTGCGCGCGCGACGCGTACCGGACGTTGGATTTTACGACGATACGGCGAACCGCGCAAGCCGCAAATGTCGCCGCATTTAGTAGTTCGGACGCCCCGGCCGGTTGCCTTCCGTCCCGCGCCGCTGTTAAGTTTTCCGCGCGGGAGAAAGGTTCCGAAGCATGGGATTCAAGACAATCACTCCGTCGCAGCTCTCCGGGATGATGAGGGGCGAAGAGCCGCCGCTCGTCGTGGACGTGCGCGAGCCGGAGGAGTACGAGCTGGCGCGCATAGAGGGCGCGCGCCTGCTGCCCCTGAGCCTCTTCAACGAGTGGGCCACGGCGCTCGACCCCGAAAGGGAGACCGTCTTCATGTGCCACCACGGGGTGCGCAGCGCACAGGTCTGCGCGTGGCTCTCGCGGCAGGGCTTCGGGAAGATTCACAACCTCGCGGGCGGCATCGACCGCTGGTCTACTGACGTTGACCCGGCCGTCCCGCGCTACTGAAGGCCGACCGAGATGCAGAGACGCGACGCGATAATCGGCGCGCTTGAGAACGCGCCCTCGCTCATCGTCCCGCTCGTGCGCGAGGTGCCCGCGCCGGTTCTGAAGCGCAGGCCCGCGCCCGGCCGCTGGTCTGCGCACGAGCACGCCTGCCACCTCGCGGACGTTCACGCGCTCTTCTTCTCGCGCCTCGAACAGTTCGAGCGCGAGGAGCGCCCGCGCATCGTGCCCTTCGACCCCGCCACGGCGCGGCCCGACGGCGAACTGCTCGCGGTAGACTTGGACGACGCGCTCTCGCGCTTCGCGGAAGACCGCCGCCGACTCGTCGCGCGCATGCGCGGGCTGCCGCCGGAGGTCTGGCTCCGCACGGCCGAGCACGCCGAATACTCCCACTATTCCGCCCTCATAATGTTCCGCCACCTCGCGCTCCACGACTCGTTACACGCCTACCGGATAGAGGAGTTGCTTTTAAAGAAGGATTGGGAGGAAGAATAAGTGATGAGTACTGAGTACTGAGTACTGAGTGAATGACAAGGCGCTTCCTCTTCACTCAGTACTCAGTACTCAGTACTCAGTACTTTCTTATGGACTCTTATAACGAGGAGCACGCCGCGGCGTACCCGGCCGAGTACCTCGCGGGCATAGACCTCTACAACGCGGGCGAGTTCCACGCGGCGCACGACGCATGGGAGGAGCGCTG
>Ga0126311_10001343_pt1 | contig 11896 bp, 11 predicted proteins | sample Plot61_FD_92539 | JGI IMG/M metagenome (GOLD analysis project Ga0126311, IMG submission 92539) | Serpentine soil microbial communities from UC McLaughlin Reserve, CA, USA - Plot61 | ecosystem: Environmental > Terrestrial > Soil > Grasslands | place: USA: UC McLaughlin Reserve, Lake County...
CCAGCCCCTGGCCGACGCCGATGCAGATGGAGGCGACGCCGTAGCCGCCGCCGCGACGGCGCAAGCGCGGTGCTCCTGGGCTCGGTGCGAGCGGCGACTGCCCTCGGTCGGGACCCCGTGGCCCGCATCGCCGGCCGCGCGGCCTCGGCGCTCGAACCGCACCGGTTCGGCTACGCCCCCGTCGGGGCCGCCAACCGGGCGCTGGCCCGGGCCGGCATCGGCTGGGACGACGTCGGCGCCGTCGAGCTCAACGAGGCCTTCGCCGTCCAGTCGCTGGTCTGCCTGGACGCCTGGAAGGTCGACCCCGCTATCGTCAACATCGCCGGCGGCGCCATCGCCATCGGCCACCCGCTGGGCGCCTCGGGCGGGCGGATCCTCGGGACCCTCGCCAATGCCTTGCGCACCGGCGCCCACAGGTGGGGCGTGGCCGCCATCTGCATCGGCGTCGGCCAGGGGCTGGCCGTGGTGCTGGAGAACCTGGTGCCCAACCCGATTCGCTGAAACCCCGGAGACGACGTGGTCTCCTAGATCATCGCCGTACACCGAGCCCGGGGGGACGTCCATGCTGCGGAGCAGGGTTCGCTCTGCATCTCGACTGAGTCAGGCCACGTCGGTGGCAGCCGTCACGCTGGCCTGGCTCGCTGTGGCCGCGACCGCGTTCGCCGGTCTCGAGCACGCGGGCGCACCGTCCCGGCAGACCGTCGCCTACCTGGGCGCCTGGGTTCTCGGGTGCACCGTGCCTGGCGTCCTGGTGTGGCGGGCGCTGGCCGGCCACAGCACCTTCGCCCGTGAGCTCGGCTTCGGGTCGGTGCTGGGCATCGTCCTGCAGCTGCTGACGTGGGCGGTTGCCACGAGCGTCCACCGCCCTGCCCTGCTGGCAGCACTCCCGGTCGGCGTGGGGCTGCTGTTCGCGCTGGTGCCACAGCTGCGGCGGCACTGGTGGCCGCGCCGAACGCCCAGCACCACGACGCCGGCGCGCTGGCACGTCGCGATGGCCGTCGTGGTCGCGCTGGCGGTGTACCGCTTCGAGAAGATCACCGGGGACGGCCGGGCGATACCTCCCCGGCCGAGCGTCGTCTTCCGGGACACCTTCTACAACAGCGCCCTGTCCTACGAGCTCAGCCGCACCGTCCGACCGCAGGACCCCTTCGTCGTCGGAGAGCCGCTGCGCTACCACTGGTTCGCCGACGCGCACGTCACCGCCACCGCGCAGCTGAGCGGGACGCCCATCTCCACCGCGATGATCACGCTGTGGCTCGTCCCGATCCTCATCGTCCTGCTCCTGGTCGTCGCCGCTACCGCCCAGCACTTCCTGGACGGGCCCAGGCTGACCGGTGCCGACGGGACGGTGCTGAGCGACGTGAGGCGCTGGTGGGTCGGACCGGCGGCCGCCTTCTTCTGGTACGCCGCACCTGCGCTCTGGCGGCTAGGAAAGCCGGTCTCGGCCAAGGTGGGCGAGGGCTTCGTCGCGAGCAGCCCCTCCGGGATCCTGTCGCTGGCGCTGGTCTGCTGCCTGGCCGGGCCGGTGCTCGACCTTCTGCGTGGTCGTTCGCAACGGGGCACCTGGCTGGTGCTGACCCTCCTGCTGATCACCTGCGTCGGCACCAAGCCCAGCCTGCTGCCGGTCGTCGCCTTCGGCGCGGCCGTGGTGCTGGTCCTGGACCTGCTCCGTAGCAGGAGGGTGAACTGGCCGATGGCGTACGTCGTCGGCGCGTCGGGGGTGATCGCCGCCGTCGCCGCGCCGTTCCTCACCGGTAGCACCGGAGGTAGCCACCTGCAGCTGCTGGCCCTGGTGACGTCCGACCCCTCTTACGCCCGGCTGATCGGCGGAGAGCCGGTGGCCGCCGCCGGTGGCTGGCTGGTCCCTGCGCTCGCGGAGCGACTTCCCCACGCCGTGGCGGTCGTCGGGATGCTGCTCGCGGTCTGGCTGCTCACCGAGGTCCCCCGGCTGCTGTCCTTCGCCGGCCTGGCCGCCCGACCGCTGCGTACGGACCCCGGCCTCTGGTGGGCCTGTGGTGTCCTTGCGAGCGGCTACGGCGGCATGTGGGTGCTGGCACACCCCGGCTACAGCCAGCACTACTTCTGGAGCGTCACGCTGGCGCTCGGCACCGTCGTGGCCCTGACCAACGCGGTCCGGCTGGTGCCGGCGCGGCCGGCCCGGTCGCCGCTGGCTCCCCTCCTGGTCGTCGCCGTGCCGGGACTGATCGCCGGCTACCTCGCAAGCGCCGGACCCGCCGTCGACCTCGATGGCCCGATGTGGGCCGTGATCGGGGGCCGACTGCGGCCGTACGCGCTGGTACTGGCTGGCCTGGCCGTCGCGATCCTGGCAGCGCGGCTCCTCCGCCCGGTCGTCCGGTGGTCGGCGCTGCCGATGCTGACCGCTGTCACCGCGTTCGCGCTGGCCGCCTGCATCCCGGCCGCAGCCCTGGAGGTACGTGCCGCGCGGCCACCGGACATGCAGCCGCGGCCGAAGGTGGGCGTCATGTACCGGTACGTCTCCCCGGAGCAGCAGCGGGCGGCGTTGTGGCTCAACCGACACTCGGCGTCGACCTCGGTCGTCGCCACGAACATCTTCTGCTGGCCGATGGGTCAGGACTCCGACGACTGCAGAATCAACTCGATGTGGTTGTCCGGCCTGAGCGGCCGCCGGATGGTCCTCAGCGACTGGAGCTTCTCCTCCGAGACCTCAGCCGCCTACGACGGGACGCTGCCGCCCAACCAGATGCCGACGCCCTGGCCGGAGCGTCGCCGGCTCAGCCTGGACGCCGTGGAGAACCCGACGCCACAGGTGCTGCAGCGGCTCCGCCGCGACTACGGGGCGCGGTGGATCTTCGCCGACCGCAGGGCGTCGAAAATCTCGCCCCGGCTGAAGGACCTGGCCACGCTTCGGTACCAGAGCAGGAACATCAGCATCTACCGACTGGCCGACAGCTACGAGTGACAACGGCCTTCCCGGGAGCGTGGAACGGCTGCCGCCACTACACAGGTGCGGGCCCGATATCGCCGTTCGCTCGAGGAGCTGCTCATGTCGCACACGCCGATCAGCGAGCACGCCATGCTGTCCGACCGCCACTCCAGCGCGTTGGTGGACTCGGCCGGCTCGGTGGAGTGGCTCTCCTTCCCCCGCTTCGACAGCCCGGCGGTGTTCGGGCGGCTGCTTGGCGAGGACGCCGGGCACTGGCAGATCCGTCCCGTCGGCGAGGCATCCGTCACCCGGAGGTACGTAGGCACCAGCCTGGTCCTGGAGACCACCTTCAGCACCGGCACCGGAACGCTCGTGCTCACCGACCTGCTCGCGCTGGGCCCGGACAACGGGGGCCACCGGCTCGGCCGGGACGTCCCGCACCTGCTGGTACGGCGGCTGGCCTGCACCGACGGAACGGTCGAGGTCGAGATCGACTACCGGCCGCGGCCGGAGTACGGGCTGATCGTCCCGTTGCTGTCGGCCGTGGACGGCGGGGTGACCGCGCGCGGGGGCGCCGAGTGGCTGGTGCTCACCACGCCGGTCCCGCTGCACCTCGGCGAGGAGCGTGGAACCGCCCGGCTGAGCATGAGCGCCGGCCAGACTCACCACCTGGCACTGCACCGTTCCACGCTGGAAGAGCCGCCGGCGCACATCTGGTCGGACGACGAGCTGGCCGAGGTCGTGCAGCGCACGGTCGAGGCGTGGACGTCGTGGTCCGAGCTGCACCAGTCCTACGACGGGCCATGGGCCGACCTGGTGCACCACAGCGGGCGGGTGTTGGAGGGCCTGTCGTTCCAGCCGAGCGGCGCCATCGTTGCCGCCCCGACGACGTCGCTGGCCGAGGGGATCGGCGGCGAGCGCAACTGGGACTACCGGTACGCCTGGGTCCGCGACGCCAGCCTCACTCTGGAGGCGCTCTGGGTCGCGGCCTGCCCGGACGAGGCCGGGGACTACTTCGAGTTCATGACGACGGCAGCGGCGTCGGGCGTCGGTCCGGGCCGGTCCCTGCAGATCATGTTCGGCATCGGCGGCGAGCATGACCTGACCGAGCGCGAGCTGCCGCACCTTCAGGGATGGCGGGACAGCCGACCGGTGCGGGTCGGCAACGGCGCCTGGCGCCAGGCGCAGATCGACGTCTACGGCGAGCTCCTCGGCGCCGCAGAGCGGTTGGCCGACCAGCTGACCTCGCTGGACGACCAGACCAAGGCCTTCCTGGTCGCCTGTGCGGACACCGCGGCCGAGCAGTGGGTCCACCCCGACCAGGGCATCTGGGAGGTCCGCGGCGAGCCACGGCACTTCATCTACTCCAAGGTGATGTGCTGGGTCGCGCTCGACCGCGCGATCGCGCTGGCCGACCTGCTCGGGGCCGGTGATCGGGTGGCCGACTGGACGGCGACCCGCGACGAGATCTTCGCGACCGTGGTCCGCGACGGGTGGAGTGATGCGGCGGGCTCCTTCACGCAGTACTTCGGCTCCGACGAGCTGGACGCGTCGGCCCTGATGCTGGCCGTCGTCGGGTTCCTGCCGGCGGACGACCCGCGGATGCTGGCGACCATCGACGCCGTCGCGGAGCGGCTCACCGACGAACGCGGCCTGGTGTACCGCTACCGGACCGAGGGCGGTGTCGACGGGCTCGCCGGTGAGGAGGGAACCTTCCTGGTGTGTACGTTCTGGCTGGCCCAGGCACTGGCGATGTCGGGGCAGGTCGACCGGGCGCGTGCCGTGTTCGAGCGGGCGGCCTCGTCGGTGAACGACGTCGGCCTGCTCGCCGAGGAGGTCGACTCATCCACCGGCGAGCTGCTCGGCAACTTCCCGCAGGCCTTCAGCCACATCGGACTCGTCAATGCCGCCTGGGCGATCCACCAAGCGACAAGCAAGGCATCCCAACGACAGGAGACCTGACGTCCAGGTCACCGCGCCGGTGGTCAGGGCTCCCGGCCTGCGGTGCCGGTCCACAGCGCGACGCTGCAGCTGGGGGCACCGCCCGCGGTGTTGAACGTCCCTCCGACCCGCAGCCCTATGCCGGGATCCTGCGCGAGAGCCTCCCCGTGCAACACGCCGCGCAGCCCCTCTCCGAGCCCACTGCCGAACGTTCCCCAGGCGCCGGTTTCCGGGTCATACGTCGCGAAACCCTTCGCCCGCGTGGTCCCGGCCACGGAGAACCACCCGGCGAGGAGCAGCTGCGTACCCTGCAGCGTCGTGAAGGCCTGCACGGGATGGTCCGCGCCGCCTCGTGTCGACCACGTCCCGTCGCCGCCGAAGTGCCACACGGCAAGGTTCTGCGCCGCGAACCCGGACTCCTGCGGGCGCGACGTCGAGAGCCTTGACACTTGCTGTGGAGGCGTTGCCGTAGAAGGTGAACTCGCCGAGCGAGCTGAAGCCCGTGCCGTCAAGGCGAACCACCGACCCGGTGTCGACCGACGCCAGCGAGCCCGTGGGGACGTCACCCGCCACGTCGAAGCGCCCTCCCACGTACAGCGTGCCGCCGTCGAGCAACAGCGCGCGACCCTGACCCGGCGACCCGAGATCCGTCAGACCGGTGCCGAAGCCCGACCACGTCCCCGAGCGCAGGTCGAAGGCGGGAGCCCGCTGGCGACGACCGACGCATCTCCCCGACGGACCCGGTCGAACGTCCCTGCGACGTAGAGGCGGTCCCCGTCGGAGGCGAGCGCACGCACCACGGCCATTGACGGCACGTCGGCGTACGACACTCCGCCGCCAACGTCGGACCAGCCCTCGCCGTCCCACCGCGCCAGCCGGGCCGCCGCCGTTGACCCGCCCGCGACCAAGAACTCACCGCCGACGAAGACGGCGTCCCCCACGACGCAGATGGCGTGCACCGTGCCGTCCAGCCCCTCACCCAACCGCGACCAGGACCGACCGTCCCACCGGGCGATCCGCAGGTAGGTGTCCTGGGGCATGCCCGCCATCACCCCGGTGAAGTCGCCGCCGAGGTAGACGACGTCCCCGTCGACCGCCACCGAGTACGGCGTGCTGCCGACCTCCGTGGCGCCGAACAGGGTCGACCACGCCGCGTCGTCGGCAGTGGACACGGCTTCCGCGAGGGACGGCCCGGCACGCGCGGCAGCCTGCCCGGCTTCGGCGGCGGGTTGCCCTCGACCGGGATCCGCGGCCGGCGCAGACAGCGGCCGTGCGCCGGAGATCCGGGCAGGCCGGCTGCGGAGGGGACGGCGGGTACGTCGCTGCTCTCGGACACCGAGGCCTCCTGGTGCGGCCAGCGCGGCGTGGCTGGGACGCGCGGCTCAGTGAACCGCATCCGGGGGCGGGGGGTGCGTCGTTCGCGGCAGCTGCGCCGCTCCAGGTCCGTCGTCGCTTGCCCGCCACGTCGGCCCCGGTCGGCGATTGACCCGCTAGGTCCAGGGTGCGAGGCTCGGAGGAAAGGCCGCGGGGGAGGTGGACCGGAATGACGCCATCGGTACCGCTGTTCCCACCGATCCCGCTGGCGGAGTGGGCGGACACCAAGGACACGCTGCACCGCTACGCGCAGATCGTCGGGAAGATCCGGCTCGACCAGAGCCCCGGGCGCAACCACTGGTGGAACGTGCCCTTCCACCTCACCGGCCGTGGCATCACGACCCGCCCGATGGGAGTCGAACGGATCTTCGCGATCGACTTCGACCTCGTCGACCATCGGCTCGAGGTCTGCACGATCAGTGGTGACCGGGTGTCGTTCGCACTGCCCGGCCTGTCCGTGGCGACCTTCTACGACCGGTTGCTCGCCGCGTTGGCGTCCCTCGGCATCGACGTGTCGATCCGGCCAGTGCCCTTCGACCTGGCGGACACGACGCCGTTCGCCGAGGACACCGCGCACGCGTCCTACGACCCGTTCTGGGTGACCCGGTACTGGCAGGTGCTGAGCCAGGTGGCAATGGTGCTGGAGCAGTTCGCCGGCCGCACCTGCGCCAAGACAAGCCCGGTGCACCACTTCTGGCACACGTTCGACCTTGCCGTCACCCGCTTCTCCGACCGGCGGGTGACCCATCCGCCCGACGTCGACCCGGTGACCCGAGAAGCGTACTCGCACGAGGTGATCAGCGCGGGATTCTGGTTTGGTGACAACAATGTACCCGAGCCCGCTTTCTACGCGTACGCCGCACCGGAGCCCGTCGGGTTGACCGAGGAGCCGCTGCGTCCGAAGGAGGCGAGCTGGGTCGAGAGCCGCGGAGCCCACCTCGCGCTGCTGCGCTACGAGGACGCGCGCACCACCGAGGACGCGCGTGCGACCGTCCTGGACTTCTACGAGAGCGTCTACCAGGCCGCGGCCACCCGGGCCGGCTGGGATCTCGACCGCCTGCGGTGGCCGCAGGACGCGACGACCGCTGCGCAGGAAGGCGCCCCTCGAGAAGGGGTTCCGCCAGAAGCCAGGGAGGAGTGACCGGCATGAAGGTCACCGTCACGAACGCCCCGGACCACAAGCGCTACGAGGCCCGGGCGGACGGCGAGCTCGCCGGGCTGGCCGAGTACCTGGTCACAGACGACGTCGTCACCTTCACCCACACCGAGGTGCTGGACGGGTTCGAGGGCAAGGGCGTGGCCAGCACACTGGTCCGGCATGCACTGGATGACGTGCGCCGCCAGGGGCGTGCGGTCGTGGCCGTGTGCCCCTTCGTAAGCGACTACATCCACCGGCACCCCGAGTACGCCGACCTCCTGTACCGGTCGAGGACCGGCACGATCCACGACTGAGCTGCGGCAGCCTCTACAACGCGGCAGAGCCGCAGCAGTGCCGCTAGCCCGGCGGTGGGACGGACCGCAGGGCGTCCCACTCGTCCCGCAACATCGCGAAGATGAGCGTGTCGCCCCACGCCCCCTTGAACAGCTCCATGTGCCGCAGGTGTGCCTCCTGCCGCATGCCGAGCCGTCGCAGCAGGCTGGCGGAGGCGTCGTTGCGAGCGTCGGTGACGGCGAACACCCGGTGCAGGTCCAGCCGGCTGAAGACCAGGTCGATCAGCGCCGACGTCGCCTCGGTCGCATAGCCCTGGCCCTGCGCGGTGCGGTCGAAGACGAAGCCGACCTCGCCCTGGCAGTGCTCCACGCTGCGCCACCAGGCATTGACCGACCCAATGACCCGCTGGTCGTCGCGGCGCTCCACGGCGAGCGCCACGGCGTCGCCCTCCTGCAGCAGCCGGTCGGCTGCCATCCGCTCCGCCAGCCAGGCACGCGACAGCTCGCGACTGCGCACCTCCCAGAACGGGTAACGCACGACCTCGGGGTCGGACTGGAACCCGTGCACGTCGTCGAGATCGCTCTCCTGGAACAGACGCAGCACCAGGCGCTCGGTGTCCACAGCCGCATCGAAGACGTGCCCCGGCACGTCGTCAGCCAACAGCACCGCCTCCGACACGCGCAAGCGGCGGGCGCGGATGCTGGATCACCTCCACGTCGTCGGGCACGCCCTGCAGCACGGCCGCGCCCGTCCCGTCGATGGTCAGCGTCAGGCGTCCGGAGCCCAGAACCAGGTTGCGGATGACCAGCTTCCCGTAGCGCGGCGGCCACGCGGGGGCGATCCAGAGCCGATGGTCGGACATGCACGGGTCAACCCGCAGCAGCGCCCGCACCAGCTGGATCGGCGCCGCCGAGGCCCACGCCTGCGGCGAGCAGGACGTGGGGTACGGAAGCGGGGAGGGGTAGTCGGCGCGGTCGAAGCCGCAGAACAGCTCCGGCAGGCGGCCGTCGAAGGCGGCTGCGGCGTCCAGGATGCCCTCCGCGACCCGCTGGGCGTGCTCGACCATGCCGTAGCGCATCAGACCGGTGACGATGAGCGCGTTCTCGTGCGGCCAGACCGACCCGTTGTGATAGCTCATCGGGTTGTAGGCGCCCATCGAGGTCGCGAGGGTCCGCACCCCCCAGCCGCTGAACATCTCCGGGGACAACAGCTGCTCGCCCACGCGCGCGGCCTTGTCCTCGTCAAGGATGCCGGTCCACAAGCAGTGCCCCATGTTGGAGGCGAGGGCGTCGATCGGACGCTTGTCACGGTCCAGGCCGACGGCGACCCGGCCACGGTCCTGCAGCCAGAACCGCTCATTGAACGCGTCCTTGAGGTCGCTGGCGCGGCGTGCCCAGTACTGCACCTTCGCGTCGTCGCCGGCCTCGGAGGCCAGGTATGCCCGGGCGAGGTAGGCGGAGTAGACATAGGCCTGCACCTCTGCCAGGGCGATCGGGCTCTCGGCCAGGGTCCCGTCGGCGAAGTTCACCCCGTCGAAGGAGTCCTTCCAGCCCTGGTTGACCAGGCCTTGCGGGATTTTCCGGTGGTACTCCACGAAGCCGTCCCCGTCGCGGTCGCCGTACCGGCCGATCCAGTCCAGGGCGCGCTCTGCGTGCGGAAGGAGGTCCGCGACGTCACTAGCGGCGATACCCCACCGGGACAGCTCACCGAGCAGGGCCACGAACAGAGGCGTCGCGTCGGCGGTCCCGTAGTAGGCGCTGTGCCCGCCCCGCACGAGCGGGAAGTCCATGCCGAGGCGGGTCTCGTGCAGGATGCGGCCGGGCTCCTCCTCGGTGTCGGGGTCGACCCGGCTGCCCTGCAACCGGGCCAGCGCCTTCAGCGTCCCGAGCGCCAACGACGCGTCCAGGGGCAGTGCCATGTAGGAGGACAGCAACGAGTCCCGGCCGAACAGGGCCATGAACCAGGGGGCACCCGCGGCCACCGCGGTCGCTTCGGGATGGGCGGGGTCGCTGATCCGCAGTGCCCCTAGGTCCTCCACGCTGCGGCGCAAGGTCTTCTCCAGTACCGGGTCGGCCGTCTCCACCCGCGGACGGCCCGCTCGCCAGGCGCGCATCCGCTGCGCGGGACGGGACTCCTGCACCGGCCGGCCGACGGGAAACGGAGCATCGACCTGCTCGCCGTCCACGCTTACGCCGACCAGCACGCTCGTCTCCCACTGGCCACGGGCGGGCAGCGACAGCTCGAGCTGCAGCCCCTCCCGTGAGGCGATGGCGCCCGCGGCGACGACCCGCACGCCGCGTTGGACGCCGTTCCGGCGGTAGCTGATCGTCAGTGCGTCGCCGTCGGGATGGATGGAGAGCTCGCCACGCGGCTTGACCCGGCGCTCCTTCACCTCGAACAGGTCGGCGAAGTCGGCGGCCACCCGCAGCTGCAACGTCGTCTGCACTGGGTGGGCGGCGAGGTTGCGCACGCGCAGGTCCTCCCGCATACCATCGCCGATGAACCGGCTGCGCTCGACCAAGAGCTCTGTCTGGAACCCCTGCGGGACGACCCGGGAGACGAACACCGCGTGGAACGGGTCTTTGACCAGCACCGCGAGCACCTGCAGGGCGCCCTCGGTGGTGCTCAGCCGCCAGGCCGACAGCACCCGGGTGTCCCGGTAGAACAGTCCCTGTGGCGCGGCGGGGTCCATGTCGCCCGAGCGTCCGCTGACGCAGAAGGCCGACCCCTCCACCAGGGTGACCGGTGCCCCTGACAGGACGGCCGGCTCGTCGCTGCTCACGGACTCCAGGGCCACGGGTTCCCTCCTGACGGCGTACACCGGGACCGTCCGACGCCGCTGGGCGTCGTGACGCCTCCGTGCCGAGTTCAAGCCTCCGTGCCCATTCAAGAGGGGTGGAGACCCGCGAGTCCATGGGCAGGAGACCCACACCGCCTCGGGCCCCACCGATGTCCGGCAGAACCGTGCCCGCTGGTACATCGGTATCTCGACTGATGCTGGAGGGGACCGGCCTGATCGGCGAGGCGCCGGGACGCGGAGGAGCGATCATGGCGACGACCGAGAATCGAATGGCCAGGGCGTTCGGCCTGCGGGGTGATGCCTGGCTGCGGCATGCCAACCCCTGGAGCGCCTACACACGCATACCGATCCCGGCGGCGCTGACCGCGGCCGTATGGAGCCGGACGTGGATCGGCTGGTGGTCACTCGTCCCCATCGTGCTCGTCTGCCTGTGGACTGCGGTGAACCCCAGGGCCTTCCCACCGCCGCGGTCGCTGGACCACTGGGCGTCCAAGGCGGTGTTGGGCGAGACGTTGTGGAGCGCGCGCAAGACCGTCCCCGTGCCCCGAGCGCACCGGAGGGCCCCGCTGCTGCTGCTGGCCCTCAACTCCCTGGGGCTGCCCATCGTCGTGTGGGGCCTGGTCGTCCTGGACTTCTGGATGGTCGCGACCGGGCTCGCCATCCACATGGCGGGCAAGAACTGGTTCCTGGACCGGATGGTGTGGCTCTACGACGACGTCGCCCAGAACGACGTCTCCGAGAACACGGCGCTACCCGAGGGCACGCCATAACGCTCCGTGCGGCGGAGAGCGACCGGTCGAGCGCGCAGGGCGCGGCCGTCGGCTCCCCGAGGTCGTGGGGGCGGTTCCTGGCCGGGTTCGTCGTGCTGTGGGGCCTGCTGGCCGGAACGAGCCAGGCCGACGCCACCGGCCGCTGGGGGCTCGCGATCCTGGCCGCGCTCGTCCTCGGGGCGGTGGTCGTGGAGAGGGTGCTCTACCGGACGTCCCCACGCGCCGCCCTGCGCCTGCTCGGACTCGGCCGCTCCGGCGGCCGAGCTCTCGCCCTGGCCGGCGCCGTCTCGGTGATCGTCCTCGGGTTCCTGATACCCGCATCCGCGGTGACGACCTTCTCGTTGCTGCTGATCGCGGTGAGCCTGCTCGTCCCGTTGCTGTGCCTCGCGGTCCCGAGACGGTTCCTCGTTCCCGCCGTGGTTCGCACGGCGTGACAAGGGACCAGCCCGAGACTCACCAGCCCTGTAAACCGTTGCTCGAGAGCCATGTCACACGGGACCGGTGGATCCTCGGACGACCAGCTCGGTCGCCAGCTCGACGTGGTGTGAGTCGACCCGCTCACCGTCGGCGAGCTGCAGGGCGGTCCGCAGCGCCACCCGGCCCATCTGCCGCAGCGGCTGCCGCACGGTGGTCAGCGGAGGCGAGGCCATCCGCGCCACCTGCGTGTCGTCGAA
>Ga0126311_10001344_pt1 | contig 11893 bp, 9 predicted proteins | sample Plot61_FD_92539 | JGI IMG/M metagenome (GOLD analysis project Ga0126311, IMG submission 92539) | Serpentine soil microbial communities from UC McLaughlin Reserve, CA, USA - Plot61 | ecosystem: Environmental > Terrestrial > Soil > Grasslands | place: USA: UC McLaughlin Reserve, Lake County...
GCCGTCTTTCTGCTCACCGCCGCCGCCCTGGGCGACCGCTTCGGCCGGCGGCTCGTGTTCGCGGTCGGCATCGGCGTCTTCACCCTCTCCTCGGCCGCCGCCGCACTCGCCCCCAGCACCGAGGCCCTGATCGCCGCCCGCGCGTTCCAGGGCCTGGGCGGCGCGGTCATCACTCCGCTGTCCCTGACGCTGCTGAGCGAGGCGTTCGCGGCCGAGAAGCGCGGGCTCGCACTCGGCATCTGGTCCGGTGTCTCCGGCCTAGGCGTGGCGCTCGGCCCGGTCGTGGGCGGCGCGGTGGTCGCCGGCTTCTCCTGGCACTGGATCTTCTGGCTGAACGTGCCGATCGGCCTGGCACTCGTCCCTGCGGCGCTGAGGGTCCTGCGCGAGAGCCGAGGCGCGAACGCGAGCCTCGATCTGCCCGGCGTCGGCCTCGCGAGCGCAGGTCTGCTCGGCCTGGTCTTCGGGATCGTGCGGGCTCAGGCGCTCGGCTGGACGAGCACGACGGTAATCGCGTCGATCGCGATCGGCGGGGCGCTGCTGGCGGGCTTCGCGGCGTGGGAGACCCACACACGCACCCCCATGCTGCCAATGGAGTTCTTCCGCGACCGCGGGTTCGCGGCCACGAACGGCGTGTCGCTGGCGATGTTCTTCGGCGCCTTCGGCTCGATCTTCCTGCTGGCGCAGTTCTTCCAGGTCGCGCAGGGCTACTCCCCGCTCGAGGCGGGCCTGCGCACGCTGCCCTGGACGGCGATGCCGATCTTCGTCGCGCCGGTGGCGGGCATCCTGTCCGACCGGATCGGCAGCCGGCCGCTGATGGTGGCGGGACTGGCGTCGCAGGCGGCGGGCCTGGCGTGGCTGGCGATGGTGACCGGGCCGAGCGTGGCCTACGGGTGGCTCGTCCCAGGGTTCGTGATGGCAGGCACCGGCATGGCGCTGGTCTTCGCCCCGGCCGCCAACGCGGTGCTGAGCTCGGTGCGGCCCGACCAGGCCGGCCAGGCATCCGGCGCCACCAACACGGTGCGCGAGATCGGTGGCGTTCTCGGCGTGGCGGTGCTGGCCACGGTGTTCACCGGAGCCGGCGGCTTCGAGTCGCCGCAGGCCTACGTGGACGGGCTGATCCCCGCCGTGTGGGTCGGCGCGGCCGTGCTGGCGGCCGGGGCCCTGGTGGCCCTGCTGGTGCCGGGGAAGAAGCGCGCGGCGGCGCCGGTCACCGCCGCCGTCCCGGCGGGCGCGACGGCCTAGCCGGCCGATCTAGGCGGCGGGTTCCAGGACGATCACCGGAATCCGCCGCCCGTCGGTCCGTCCCTGGTAGGTCGCGTACCCGTCGTAGTAGTCGACGGCCTCCGCCCACAGGCGCGACCGTTCGTCGCCCTCGGCCTCGCGGGCCACGTAGTCGCCCGTGAGCCCGCCGGGGCCGAGGAAGCGCACACGCGAGTCGGCCTTGAGGTTCCAGTACCACGCGGGGTGCTTGGCGTTGCCTCCCTTGGACGCGATCAGGACGACGTGGTTGCCGTCACGCACGTAGAGCAGCGGGATGCGCCTGCGCTCGCCGCTCTTGGCCCCGGTCGTCTCCAGTAGCCCGACCTGCTGGCCCACGGCCACCGACAGGCGGCCGCGCGAGAGCGGCAGCAGCACGCGGTCGATCCGCATCGCGATGTTGATGAACGACCAGGCGCCCACGCGCGAGGACACGAACCGCTCGCCCTGGCGGTGGAGCGCGCTGACTTTGCGGCGGCGGTCCGGCATCCCCGACGGGACGCTACAGCGCCACGCGGGTAACACCGAACCATGCCCGAGAGCCTCACGCGCCAGATCCTGCGGGAGCACCTGGTCGACGGGGAGCTGCGCCCCGGTGCGGCGATCTCGCTGAACGTCGACCAGACGCTGCTCCAGGACGCCACCGGCACGATGGCGCTGATGCAGTTCGAGCAGCTCGAGGTGCCGCGCGTGCAGGTTGAGCGGGCGGTGCAGTACGTGGACCACAACGTGATCCAGCTCGACTTCAAGAACCCCGACGATCACCGCATGCTGCAGGCGCTGTGCCGCCGCTACGGGATTCACTACTCGCGGCCCGGCAACGGCATCTGCCACTACGTCCACATCGAGCGCTTCGCCCGGCCCGGCGGCATCCTGGTAGGCGCCGACTCCCACACCACCACAAGCGGCGCGCTCGGCATGATCGCCATCGGCGCCGGCGGCCTCGACGTGGCCGTGGCGATGGCCGGGCACCCCTACGAGATCGCGTGCCCGGAGGTCGTGGAGGTGCAGCTCGGCGGCACGCTCGCCCGTCCCTGGGTCCAGGCCAAGGACGTGATCCTCGAGCTGCTGCGCCGCCTGACGGTGCGCGGCGGCAAGAACAAGGTGTTCGAGTTCACAGGGCCTGGCACGGCCGACCTGGCCGTGCCCGAGCGCGGGACGATCGCCAACATGATCGCCGAGCTGGGCGCGACGGCGGCCGTCTTCCCGCCCGATGACAACACCCGCGAGTGGCTGCGCCGCCAGCAGCGCGAGGACGACTTCGCCGAGCTCGTCCCGGAGCCCGGCTGCGAGTACGACGACCGCATCGAGATCGAGCTCGACGAGCTGGGGCCGCTGGTAGCGAAGCCGCAGAACCCCGACAACGTCGTGCCGGTCGAGGAGGTGGCGGGCACTCCGATCGAGCAGGTCTGCATCGGGTCGTCGGTCAACTCCGCCTACCTCGACCTGGCACTGCCCGGTGCCGTCCTCGCCGACGGCCACGAGGTGCACGAGCGCGTCACCGCCACGGGCACGCCGGGCTCGCGCCAGATCCTCGTGGCGATCGCCGAGGCCGGCGTCTACCGCCAGCTGGTCGAGGGCGGCGTGCGCATGCTCGAGCCAGTCTGCGGGCCATGCGTCGGCATGGGCCAGGCCCCGCCCTCGGACGCGAACTCGCTGCGGACGTTCAACCGCAACTTCCCCGGCCGCTCGGGCACCCCGGACGATCAGGTCTACCTGTGCTCGCCGGCGGTCGCCGCCGTCTCGATGCTCTACGGCGAGATCCGTGACCCGCGCGAGGAGGGCGAGCCACCCGAGCTGCTGGAGATGCCCGAGCTCAAGCCCTATGTCGACGACCGGCACATCTTCCCGCCCGCTCCCGAGGACGAGGCCGAGGGGATCGAGATACCGCGCGGCCCCAACATCAAGACCCCGCCCGAGCACGAGCCGCTCGAGGAGACGCTCAGCGCCCGGATCGCCACCGTCCAGCCTGACAACATCTCCACCGGCGACCTCGCGCCGGACGGCGTGATCGTCATGTCCTACCGCTCGAACATCCCGGCGATCGCCGAGTTCACGCTGCAGCACCGCGACCCGGAGTTCCGCAAGCGCATGAAGGAGTGGGGGAGCGGGTTCATCGTGGGCGGCCACAACTACGGGCAGGGCTCGTCGCGCGAGCACGCCGCGCTCGCCCCCCTGCAGCTCGGGGTGCGCGCCGTGTTCGCCAAGTCGTTCGCCCGCATCCACCGGCGCAACCTCGTGGCCCAGGGCATCTTGGCGCTCACGTTCGTCGACGAGACCGACTACGACCGCGCCGAGGTGGGCCAGACCTGGACGCTGCCCAACGTCCGCCACGAGCTCGAGGACGGCGCCGAGGAGATCCGCGTGGAGGTCGAAGGGGGCGACGCGTTCTCCGTGACGCACGACTTCGCGGCCAAGGAACGTGAGATCCTGCTGCACGGTGGCCTCCTCCACTACCTCAAGGAGCAGCGCGCAGCCGCTTGACGTGGCCGCGGTGCGGGCGCGCTTCCCGGCGCTCGCCGGCGATGCGGCGTACTTCGACGGGCCGGGTGGCTCGCAGGTGCCGCAGCAGGTGCTCCACGCGATCGACACCTGCCTGCGCATGTCGAACGCGAACCTCGGCGGCGCCTTCGCGACCTCGGCCGCCGCCGACGACGTGATGGAGCGCGGCCGCGCCGCGGCCGCCGACTTCAGCGGCGGCGAGCCCGATGGGATCGCGTTCGGCGCGAACATGACCACGCTCAACTTCCTGCTCGCGCACGCGGTCGCGCGCACGCTCGAGCCAGGCGACGAGATCGTTGTCACCCAGCTCGACCACGACGCCAACGTGTCGCCCTGGCTGCTGGTCGCCGCCGATCACGAGCTGACCGTGCGTCACGCCCCGATCCGGACCGCGGACGCGACCCTCGACCACGACGCGCTCGAGCAGTTGATCGGCCCGCGCACGCGCGTCGTGGCCTTCACCCTGGCGTCCAACGCAGTCGGTTCGATGACCGACCGCGCGCGGATCGTGGCCGCCGCGCACCGCGTGGGCGCGCTTGCCTGGGCCGACGCCGTCCACCTCGCCCCGCACCGCCGCCTGCGCGCGCGTGAATGGGACCTCGACGTCCTGCTCTGCTCGCCCTACAAGTTCTTCGGCCCGCATCTGGGTGTGGCGGCGATCCGGCCGGAGCTGGCGGCGTCGCTGCCGGCCGACCGCGTGCGACCCTCTGCCGAGACGCCGCCCGGGCACCGATTCGAGACCGGCACGCAGTCGCACGAGGCCGTGGCCGGGACGGTCGCCGCCGTCGACTACCTGCGCTCGCTCGGCGACGGGTCGCTGGACGTCGCCTTCGAGCGCATCCAGGCGCACGAGGACGGGCTCACCCGCCGCTTCCTCGACGGGTTGCCGGCAGAGGTCGAGCTCTACGGCGTCCGCGGGGTCGAGGGCCGGACAGCGACGTTCTGCTTCAACCTGCCCGGTCGCTCGCCGCGATCGATCGCGGAGGAGCTCGCCGAGCGCGGCCTGTACGTGTGGGACGGCGACTACTACGCACTGGAGCCGATCAAGGCGCTGGGCCTGTCCGATCGCGGCGGAGCCGTGCGCGCGGGCTTCCTCCACTACACGACGGCCGAGGAGGTCGACCGGCTGCTGGAGGCCCTGGCTAGCCCTTAGGGCAGTGCTTCTGCTTCTTTGCGCCGCGCGGCTTGCAGCCTTCGCGCAGCAGCGTGCGGCGGTTGCCGCCGCGAACGGTGATCGTGTCCCAGCCCGTGATGTAGCCCGGACGGGTGAAGATGATGTTGATCCTGGCGCCCGCATGCAGGCTGCCCTTGACCTTCTTGAAGGTCAGCAGCGCCGGCTTCTTCTTCGAATGCTTGCGGAAAGTGCCGCGCGGGCAGCCCGACCCCTTGCAGGTGACCGACACCGACGTCCTCGACGGAACTTGGACCGTGAGGCTCGTCAAGAGGATGCCCCAGTCCTTGCGGTACCCCGAAACCGTGCTCTGGATATCCGAGGGGTTTCGCAATGGCTTTGGAGCGACCTTGACCGGCACTCCAGCGACGGACGTGGCGCCCTTCGAGTCGGTCACACGCAGCCGTACGGTGCGAGTGCCCTTCTTCAGCTTGCTGGTGGATGCCACTGCGCCGGCTCCGTCATCGAACTGGCCGTCGTTGTCGAGATCCCACTCTTGCTTGGCGAGCGGGCCGTCCGGGTCGCTCGCGGTGGACGCGAACGTCACCTGCCTTCCCTCGACGGGCTTGGAGGGGGCCACGGTGAAGGACGCGTGGGGTGGTGCGTTGACGACGATCGTGGCGGCTGCGACGGCGAAGCCCCCGCCCGTCTCGGTCACCTTCACGGCGACCGTGTGCGAGCCGGCCGTGGCGAACGAGGTCACGATCGATCCGCCCGCCGCGTCGAGCGTGAAGTCTGCGATCGGGTTGTAGTCCAAGTCCCACTGCGTCGCCACGAGCGCCGCGGTGCTGGCGGATGTCGACGGGGTGGAGGTAGACGTCAGCGTCACAGCCTCGCCCGGCAGCGGGTTCTCGGGGCTGAACGTCACCCCGGCGTTCGGCCGAGTCACCTGCACGGTCGCAGTGCGAGGAGCGACCGTGACCCCGCCGTCCTCATCCGTCACACGCAGCGCAACCGGGTGCGCCCCGGCCGTCGCGAAGGCGTGGCTGGTGGCGGCGCCTGTGGCGTCCGCCGTGAACGCCGCGGCCGAGCCGGCATAGTTGAAGTCCCACTCGTACTTCGTGATCGAGTTCTCGAAGTCGAACGACGACGAGGCGTCGAACGTGACGTTCTCACCGATCAACGAGGGCTCGGGGCTGATCGTGAAGGCACCGAACGGGGCCTTGTTGACTATCAGCGGGTGCTCGATGATCACTTGGCCGCCCTGCCCGTCGGTCACGCGAAGCCGCGCCACTACGGTCTTGGCCGTCGCGAATGGCGTGTAGGTCTTGACCACGGGGGACGTGGCCCCATCGGTGAAGTCCGTCGCGGCGTTGCCGTCGAGATCCCACGCGTACGTGACCGTGTCGCCGTTGGGGTCGCTCGCCGTGGCGGTGAAGGTGACCGGAGTTCCGGGGTTGACGAGCGTCACCGGCCCTCCGTTGGCTGTCATCGTGAACGACGCGGTGGGGTTGGCGTTGTCGACCATGACCGAAGCCGTCGCGGTTGCCGACGTGCCGCAGGCCGTGGTGGCGCGGAGGCCGACCGTGTGGGGCCCGGAGGTGGTGAAGGGGTGATTCACGGACTGCCCGGCGGCATCCGCGGTGAAGTTCGTGCCGTCGTAGTCGAAGTCCCAGGCGTAGGTGGCACCCGCGACGGTCGAAGCGCTGAAAGGCACCGCTACGCCCGGCTGAACCGGGCCCACCGGCGCCGTGATCGTAGGAGCGGCCGGCGGGTTGGCGGCGACGGTGAACGTCTGAGGGGCCGACACGATCGCGGGATCCGCGGCGGTCGTCACGCGCTGGGCGACCGTGTGCGATCCCGGCGTGGTGAACACGTGGTCCACTGAGGATCCGGTCGTTGCATCCGCGGTGAACGTGCCCGCGTAGTCGAAGTCCCACTCGACCAGGGTGATCAGGTCGCCATCCGGGTCGCTTGCCGAGGAGGTGAAGGCCGCCGTCTGGCCGCAGACCGGAGGGTCGGGGGCGACGCTGAACCCCGTGTCCGGGGGCGCGGCCAGCACGACCTGGACGGCGACGACGAGCGTCGCCGCGAGCAGCACAGGGATCAGGAAGCGCTTGGCGATACGGGAGGGTTGCATCATGGGTACGACGATGGGCGAGTCCGCCGGAGGGCTGGACTTCGATCCACAGTAGGCGCACTCCCGCCGTTGCGCAAATGAGCCGCCAGCCCTCTGCGCCGGGCGGCGGCGGCATAGGCTGGCGCGCGTGTGGCGGCTGCTAGGCGTCCTGCTGATCGTCCTCGGGCTGACCACCTGCGGGAAGAGCACCGAGGACGAGTACAAGGAGGGGTTCCCCCCGATCGACCGCGGCCTGGTCGCGCTCGGCGACGACGTCGGCGCCGGCCTGCGCCAGGCGGGTGGGTCCGGCGACCGCGCCCTCGCTGCCGAGTTCGGGCGTTACTCGCGCAGGATCGGCGGGCTACGGGAGCGGCTGGAGGCGCTCGAGGCGCCGGGCGGCCTGGCGAAGGACCATGCGGCGCTGGTGGCGGCCACGGGCGCCGTGCGGGCGACGCTGGACGACGTCGCCGGGGCCGCCCGCCGCGGGGACGCTACGGCCGCGCGCGATGCCGCGACGCGGCTGGTGCGCGGTGGGGCGCGCGTCGACGAGATCAGGAGCGAGCTGGCGCGCGAGGTGCGGCGGCTGTGAGGCGAGCGCCGAGCGAAGGTGGTCGGACGGCCGACGCCACGCTCAGGGACTCAGTGCCGCGCGGGCGTCCTGCTCGTCGTAGAACTCCTCGTAACGGAGCACCTTGCCCGCACGGAAGGTGTAGACCATGTAGATGCGGGCGCTCACCTCGGCATCGCTGGCGCCCCCGCGCCCGTGCTCGTGGCCCACGGCCAGAACTCGATCCCCGTGGTCGGTGATGCTCTCGACCTCGAAGCCCCAGTCCAGGAAGTTCTCGAGCCACCGCTCCCAGGACTCGCGGACCCCCGCGTGGCCGCGGTAGACGCGGCCGTCGGCGCGCCTCGGATCCTCGATCCACTCGATCTCCGGATCGCACCCCGCCGCGATCAGTTCTGGGAGAGCGGCAAGCAACGCTTCCTGGTCGAGATCCTGGACCCCGGCGAAGAAGGTCGAGAGGAACTCCACGTTCTCTTTGGACATTGACTACGGAACGTAGCGGCCGAAGAACGCGATCGCCTGCTCCGCGTACTCGGCCGTGAACTGGTGCACCGCCATCAGCAGGCCCGTCTCGTTCGTGATCTCGGCCCGCTGTGCCTGCACCGAAGCGGGCAGAATCGCCGAGGCCGCCTTCGCGGCCGCCTGCTCGATGTCCGGCTCGATCCGCTTGCCCTGGGCGTCCCAGACGCCGGTGGCGACCATCGCGGCGACGATCTGTCTGCCCTCCTCGGGGTCGACTCCGGGGATCCGCTCGTACTGGAGCGGGTCGAGCTTGCGCTCATGCGAGGCGTAGATCTCGCTCGGCGTTCCCCCGTTGTGGGCCACCAGGAAGCTCTGGATCACGCCGCCCGGTGGCACGGTGAAGTCGTTCTCGGAGGTCGAGAACACCGTCGGTACGGTCAGCTGTCCCGGGCCGTCGAACGGCGGTGCGGTGCGGCCGTGGCTGGCCCAGATCGCCTTCACCGGGTAGCCGGCGTTCTTCCAGGCCTGGCCCCAGAGCGTCACCATGCGCGCTCCGTTCGACATCCCGATCCCGACCAGCGGGGTGTTCGCCTCGAGTTCCGTGGTCGCGACGAGGTGCGCCTGCAGCCGGACCAGCCGCGCGAGGTCGGGATTTGCGGTCATGGACGCGGTGGAGACCTCCCAGCGCTGATCGCCGGTCCGCTCGGTCGACGACGTGGAGACGAACCCGTACCCGCGTGCCACCAGCCGGTTGATGACGTCGGTCGTCTCCACCCTCTCGGCGAACCTCGCGCTCCCGTTCGTTCCGTGGAACAGGTAGAGCATCCCCTTCGGGTGCTCCGGCAGGTAGGAGACCACCTCGAACCCTTCGAAGGTGGATCGCTGCCACTGCACCGTTGGCGTGATCGCACAGCCGGTCAGCAGCGCCACGGCGGCCACCGCGACCGCCAGCAGCCGCGCGATCATCGCGCGGCGTTTGCCAGGTCCATCGCGAAGTACAGGAAGTAGTCGGATTGCTCGTTGATGAGCGCGCCGTAGTCGGCCGGCAGTCCGTGGCCGGCTCCCTCGATCGGCTCCAACACCGTGAAGATGCCGAGCCTGTACATCGCAGCCGAGTTCTGAACGGCCCAGTCGTAGGGCACGACGTTGTCCTCTGTGCCGTGGATGAACAGCGTCGGCGAATCGCCCTCGGTGATCAGGTCATTAGTGGGCATGCCGCCCGAGACCGACACCGCTCCGCGGATCGTGGACGGATAGCCGGGGTTGCCGCTGCTCCCGGGGTCCTCCGAGTGGGTCGCCGCCAGCACCGAGGTCACCGCTCCCGCGGACCCGCCGGCCATGGCGATCCGGCTCGTGTCGATTCGGTAGGTCGCGGCGTTGGCGCGCAGCCAGCGAACCGCCGCCTGGGCATCGTGCTGGGCTTCGAGCGCGGCGTTCTCGCAGACCGGCGTCGGGTCCGGGTTGCCGCCGCACCCGTCGGGGGAGAGCAGGCGGTAGTTGATCGACACAGCGACGTAGCCGAGCTTCGCGAAGAACGTCGCCTTGCCCGCGCCGCTGCTCTTGTCGCCCATCGTGAAGCCGCCACCGTGCACCCAGACCAACGCCGGGCGCTTGGCGATCGTGTCGCCCGCGGGCTGGTACAGGTCGAGCTTCAGCGCTTCCGGATTTCCGTCGGCGCCCTCCGCGCTGCCGTAGGTGATCTCGTTGGTCGTGGTGACCGACGAGAACACCTGATCGCGGTAGCGCAGCGGCCCGTCGCCGGCGGGGCGGGGGACGGTGCAACCGGCCAGGACTGTCGCGCCGAGGGCCAGGGCGACGAGGTTGCGCATGCCGCCCTAACCCGGCGCGAGACGCGAAGTTGCGGCTCTCCGCACGAGCAGCGGAGCGGGCCGGTAGCGCTCCTCGCGGCGCTCCCTCCAGAGCCCGTCGAGCACGGCCATCACGTGCTCGATCCCGATCTCCTCGCCCCACGCGATCGGGCCGCGCGGGTGGCTCAGCCCGAGCACCATGCCCGTGTCGACGTCGTCTTCCGAGCCGACGCCCTCGCCCACCGCGAACCAGGCCTCGTTGACCAACTGGCAGGCGATCCGGCCCAGGACGAGGCCGGGTGCGTCGTCGACCCACTCGGCGTGGAAGCCGAGCCGGGCGAAGAACAGCTCGGCTGCTTCCGCGGCGAACGCCTGCGTCCCGGGCCCGCGGGTCAGCTCGACGAGCGAGCCGAGCGGCGCCAGCAGGTGAAAACCGACCGCGCCGGGCTCGCCGCGCGATGCCAGGCTGCCGGACGCGCACAGCAGGAGCAGAGGGGCGCCGCCGGGGACCCGCTCGGCCGGGACCGGCCCAGCGTCCACCACGAGCTCGGCCGGCCCACCCTCGCGCAGCTCGTAGCCGGCGGCCCGGGCGCGCTCGCGCAGGCCCTGGGCCACCGGCCCCTCGCCCAAGATGGCCACGAGCGTGCCATCGCCGCCGCCGGGTGGCGGAGGCTCGGGATCGTCGGGGCGGTACGAGCCGTCCTCGGCGTACCCGTAGTAGCCGTGGCCCGTCTTGCGCCCGAGTCGTCCGGCGGCGACCATTCGCGCCTGGATCGGACTCGGCCGCCAGCGCGGTTCGCCGAACGACAGCTCGGTGAACGACTTGGCCACCTCGAAGCCCACGTCGATCCCGACCAGGTCCATCAGCTCGAACGGGCCCATCCGAAAGCCGCCGGCCATGCGGCAGATACGGTCGATCTGCTCGTGGGTGGCGACCTGCTCGCCCAGCAGCCGCAGCCCTTCCCCGGCGAACGGCCGCCCGCAGCGGTTCACGAGGAAGCCCGGGCCGTCCGCGGCCAGGATCACGCGCTTGCCCATGGCTTCGCCCGTCTCGATGGCGAGTCGCAGCGCACGCTCGCCGGTCTGATCGGCCCTGATTACCTCGAGCAGCTGCATCAACGGCGGCGGATTGAAGAAGTGCATCCCCACGACGTTCTCGGGCCGAGCGGCCGCGCCGGCCAGCGAGGTCACGGGGATCGAGCTGGTGTTGGTGGCGAGCACCGTGTCCGGGCCGCAGAGCTCCGACAGCCGTGCGAACAGCTCGCGCTTGAGATCGGGCCGCTCGGGCGCGGCCTCGATCACGAGGTCGCAGTCGGCCAGCCCCTCGAGCGAGCCGACGGCCTCCAGCAGATCGGCGGCCGTCGCCTCGGCTCGGCCCTTTGCGGCCCAGCGCTCGATTCCGTCGCGAACGCGCCGCTCCCCGGCCTCGACCGCCTCGGGCAGCGGGTCGTGCAGCAGCGTCCGATAGCCGGCGGCGCAGCCCAGCTGCGCGATGCCGGCGCCCATGGTGCCGGCGCCGACGACGCCCAAGCAGATCGCTGCGCCGCCCCCGTCCGGCTGGATCACCGGCCGCGGAACTCCGGCGGGCGCTTCTCCACGAAAGCGGTCATGCCCTCGACCCGGTCCTCGGTCGCCATGGCCAGCTCGAACAGACGCCGCTCGGACTCCAGGCCGGCGCTCAGCGGCGTCTCGTCCGCGGCGAGCACCGCTTGCTTGCCGAGCCTGGCCGCCAGCGGTGGCCGGCTGGCGACGACCGTGGCGAGCTCCAGGGCGGCGTCGAGCCAGCCGTCCCGCGGTGCCACGGTGTTGACGATCCCGAGCCGGTGTGCCTCCGCCGCGTCGATCCGGCGCCCGGTCAGGACCAGCTCCATCGCTCGCTGCTTGCCCATCACGCGTGCGAGCCGCTGAGTCCCGCCGCCGCCCGGGATGATGCCCAGCAGGATCTCGGGCTGACCGAGCTTGGCCTTCTCGCTCGCGATGCGGAAGTCGCAGGCGAGCGCCAGCTCGCACCCGCCGCCGAGGGCGAAGCCGGAGATGGCGGCGATGGTGGCACGGGGGATGTCGGCGAC